>Ga0209698_10002252_pt1 | contig 21980 bp, 15 predicted proteins | sample LitLauG_LLR_2012_FD_187203 | JGI IMG/M metagenome (GOLD analysis project Ga0209698, IMG submission 187203) | Freshwater sediment microbial communities from Pennsylvania, USA - Little Laurel Run_MetaG_LLR_2012 (SPAdes) (version 2) | ecosystem: Environmental > Aquatic > Freshwater > Creek >...
AGCAGCTCCTGCGAAGCGACGCGGCGGCCGCGCCCGGCAGCTGGAAGATGTGCGCTCTGCCCGTCGGGATGATCGCCGGACTCGCGCTCGACCGCACCAGCGCCAGCGACCGGCGCACGCTGTTCGTAACCGTCGATGGCAGGGTGTTCCGCAGCCGCGACGATGGCGCGAGCTGGGACAGCGTGTTCACGGGTGGCGTGTGCCGGATCACGGCGGTGGATCCGTTCGACGGCCAGATCGTCTACGCGGGCGGCGAGGGCGGAATGTGGCGCAGCGATCGTGGCGGCGAGCCCGGATCCTGGCAGTCGGTCGGAAACGGCGACATGTCGGGCTCGCCCACGCATCCGCCCGACGGCTTTCGCTGGCCCGGCGTCCACGCCATCGTGCCCGATCCCCTCACGCGCGGACGCGTCTACGTGGTCTCGTTCGGCGAGGGGCGCGGGCTCTATCGCAGCGACGATCGCGGCGCGCACTGGTCGAAGCTCCACGGCGGCGACTTCTGCCGCGAGCTCGCGATCGATCCCGCCGATCCGCGGCGGCTCTACCTCACCTCGTCGCGCGCCTACAAGTCGGGTGGGCGCTCCGAGGGATCGGAGGGCGTGTTGCGCAGCGAGGACGGGGGAAGGAGCTGGACGAGCTGGAACGAAGGTCTCGCCTGGCCGTTCGCGGGGCCGATCCTCGTCAACGTCGGATCGAGCGGCCGCGCGTACGTGGGCTCTCCCGGCACCGGCTTCTTCCGCCGCTCGCTGCCGTGAGCCGACGCGCCGCGGGTGCGATGCGCGGGCGCAGCTACGGCGGAAGGAGTCTCCCGGTCGGCACGCTGCGCGGCGGTGGGAGCGATTGCGCCGAATTGGGAGCGATCATGAGCGAGCTCTCGTCCACCGCCTCGAACTCGCTCGCCGGCACCCGCTCGAGCTCGTCGATGACCGACTGCGGCCAGCGCGGATCGGCCGTGCCGATCAGCTCCCAGTCGTAGCCGATGTCGGCGAGGAACATTCCGTAGTGCTGGAGCGCCCGCAGGATCACCTGCGCGTGCGGGCTGAAGCCCGAGATGTCGTAACTCGACTTCAGTCGAAACCGCGCGCCCATGGGCGGCAGGCTGGGGTCGCTGACGCTCGAAGAGTGCGGATCGTGCCGCGCGGGCCAGAGGTGAGCGCCCAGCGTTCCGTCGATGTGACCGGTCGCCGCCTCGAAGCGCAACGCGTGCGCGATCACGCCGCTCAGCACCTCGTCCCAGCGCGCGAGTCCGGGGAAGATCGGAAGTCCCGCCTCATCGGCGCTCGACCAGCCATCCGTATGGAGCGCGTCCGAGGCCAGCGGGAACACCACGCCGGCGGCGGCCTGCGGGTGCCCGCCATTCCAGCTGGCCCCGAACAGCTCGTAGAGCGTGCAGGTCGTGGTGTCGATCATGAACGCGTGCTCGTCGGGCGTCCCGACCTCGATCGGCGTGCCGGCGGTGAAGGGGTAGGGGCCGGGATCGCAGTGCGTGGGATCCTGGCTGAACGGGATCGAGACCTTGGGAGTCGCGGCGCCGGTCAGCGCGTACTGCATGCCGAAGGCCTGGGGCGCGAATCCCACGTAGAGGTTCTTGCTCATCCCGATCGCCGTCACCCAGGTTCCGCTCTTCACGTGCACCGGGAGATTCGAGATGTCGCGATTCCAGATGTTGTCGGCCGGAAAGATCTTGCATGGGACCGGCACGCCGGGCGTGATGTCGAGCGCTATGCCGCCCTGGTCATCGGTGCCGGCGTCGAGCTTCAATTTGCCGAACGCGAGCGCACGCAGCATGCCCTTCTCGGCGGCGGGCGAGCCGGCGGGCGTGGCGGCCGGGCTGGTCGGCAGGAGCGCCCGATCCCGCGAGCCGCAGGAGCCGAGCGCCAGCGACGCGAGGGGCGCGGCGGCACATGCCATCATGGTGAGAATCGCCCGGCGTCCCTGCATGGGCACTGCCTCCACGTCCCTGAGGTGCGATCGCGACGAAGCGGTGGGGCGCCGGAATTGTAGCAACCGATCTCGATCGGGGCCAGAGAAACGCGGGGCGGGTAAAGGTTCGGAACCTTTACCGCGGGGCGGGCCCGACGGCTATTCGAAACTGGAGTAACGTGGCGACAGGGGTGGTTCTCTGCCCGAGAGGATGGGACCGATGAAGCGCTCGAGGGCCCAGAGAGTGGCACGCTACAGGATTTCTGTGGTGCTTGTCGCGTGCGGTGTGCTGTGCGGACGAGTGGCATCCGCAGCAGACCGCGTCCCTCCAAGGGAGCTAATCGTGTTGTTGAGCGGGGCGGGCGGCCTCGATCACGGATGCGAGGGGATGCCTCGAGCGACAGCACGCGCGGCGCGAAGGGGGACACCGCATGCTCGGTGACGATATCTCCAGCTCCGAAAGTGCGTCCCAGTCATTGAGGAAGTTCGCGTACGAGGTCCTGTCCCTCGACACCCCGCGTCCTCAGCGCGTGAGGCGGAACTCGATCCGCCCGTAAGGGCTGTTGCGATCCGAGCCGCTCACGTTCGCCACGTTCTCGATCCAGCGATAGCCCGCGGTGGCGGAGAGATCCACGCCGCCCGCGGGCCACCAGCGCAGCCCGATCTCGCCCTCTCGCGTGTGCTCGATCACGCCCAGGAATTGCGACGCATCCACCTTGGGCGTCCCCGGCAAGTAGGCATCGGCGAGCGTTCCCTCGCCGTGATCGGTGCTCACCGCGCGCACGCTCCACTGCCAGTCCACGCTCGGATCCCAATCGACGTGAATGAGGATGCGGCGGCTGTCGGGCCCGGTTGGAAAACCGAGTGGCTGACCCTGCGCCTCGTAGGATTGCCCGAAGTAGGAGGTGTAGACGAACCTCCAGACGCGCGTGATCTCGGCGCCCCACGTGAGGCGCTGGGGACCGATCATCCCGGCGCCATCCCAGCCCAACTGCCAGGCGATCTTGTTGGGATTCTGGGACGTCTTCGAGTGCAGATCGTCGATCGCGAGCTCGCCGTAAACGCGCGTCCCCGGCGCCAGTCGCCACGCCGCGTCCACGCCAACCAACACGTTGTTGCGCAGGGCGTTCGCTGAGTCCGGCTCATCCTGAACTTGAAGGCGCTGCACCAGCGTGTAAGGAATCACGCCCACGAGGTAGAGCGGCGACCAGCCGCTCGCGTGGTAGCGCGCCGCCTCGGAGAGTCCGAGCCGAAGATCGCCGCGCGGCTGCCATTCGAGGCGGTGCGCCGCGAGCTGCTCGCCGGCCGCGGCGTCGAGCGTCGCGTTGATCACGATGCCGTCGAGCCGGATCCCGGCGAGCGAACCGCGATAGGCGAGCGCCGTGATCGGGGCGGACGAGCGGGAGAGAACGAGCGAACCCTCCTCGCCGGGCCCAAAGTGCCAGCGGTCGCGCCCGAATTGCGCGCCCCATGCGCCGCTTCCCGAGTTGTACGCGATGTAACTTTCCTCGCTCAGGGTGGTGATGTCGGTGTTCGCGATCACCGGATCGGCGAACGAGCGGGCGTCGTCGAAGTGGCCGACCACGAGGTGCGAGAACAGCAGCCAGTGATCGATCGCGGCCGCGGCCCTCAGATGAAGTCCGGTGCCGGAGGTGACGGTCGCGGTGTCGCGATCGAAGTCGCTCTCGCCCTCGATCCCGGCCGACAATTCGATCCGCTGATCCGGGGCGCCGCTCGCGTAGAGCCGCGGCGTCGGCGCATGCGCGGCATCCGTCGTCCATCCGGGGCGCGGATCGCGCCCCAGGACGCGCTCGAGCCGCGCGAGCGAGATCGCGGTCACCGGGCTCACATTAGAGGGCGGGCTCACGGCGCCCTCGAGCTCGGCGATCGTGAGGGGGAGACTGCCCAGGTGCGGCTTCGCGACGCGGCCGCCAAAGTCCGCGTCCGGAAAGAGCTCGAGCGTGCGAATCTCGCTCCACAGCGGATCGCGCACGTCGAGGAACTGATCGGGCGCGGCGTGCGCCGGCGCCGTCCGCAGGGCAAGCGAGATCAGCGCGGCGAGGGCTGGAACGAGCGCGCGCGCCGGCCGAAGAGCTCGCGGCGACACGTTTCCAGTCGACATGGCGCGGCATCGTAACAGCGGTTTTCCGGCCCCGCCACCCACGCTCTCGGCCGTGCGCCCCGCTGTGCTACGCTCCGCCGTTCGAATCGGCCCCTGCGGGGCCCGCCACCCATTGGAGGATTCGCGCGCATGCGTCCCGGCAATCCCGAGGCGCTCCAGCTTCCCTATGATCCGGCCCGCGTCGAGGCGCGCTGGTACTCGGTGTGGGAAGAGCGCGGAGTCTTCCGTCCCGAGGGCGCGCGGCCCGCCACGGCCGAGGCCGGCGCCGACGCCCCGCTCGCGCGCGGCGCCGCGAAGCCGTTCGTGATCACGATCCCACCCCCGAACGTGACCGGCTCGCTCACGATGGGGCACCTGCTCGGCGAGTCCATCCGCGACCTGATCGTGCGCTATCAGCGCATGGAGGGACGCGAGACGCTCTACGTGCCGGGCACCGATCACGCCGGCATCGCGACCCAGAACGTGGTCGAGAGGAAGATGCGCGAGGATGGCCGCTCGCGCCACGATCTCGGCCGCGAGGGCTTCCTGCGCGAGGTGTGGGCCTGGAAGGAACAGTATGGCGGCCTGATCCTGCGCCAGCTGCGCCGTCTCGGCACCACACCGGACTGGACGCGCGAGCGCTTCACGCTCGATCCCGGCTATTCCAAGGCCGTGCTCGAGGTGTTCGAGCGCCTCTACGACCGCGGGCTCATCTATCGCGGAAATTACATCGTGAACTGGTGCCCGCGGGACCGCACCGCGCTCAGCGACGAGGAAGTGGATCGCGTCGAGACCACCGGCAACCTGTGGCACATCAAGTACCCGATCAAGGGGACGGACAAGTTCATCACGGTCGCGACCACGCGCCCCGAAACGATGCTGGGCGACACCGCGGTGGCCGTGAACCCCAAGGACCGGCGCTACGAGAAGCTGGTGGGGAAGACGGCCGTGCTGCCGCTCGTGCGCCGCGAGATCCCGATCATCGCGGACGCCGCGGTGGACGCCAAGTTCGGCACCGGCGCCGTCAAGATCACGCCCGCGCACGATCCCAACGACTTCCTGATGGGCAAGCGCCACCACCTGCCCGAGATCGTGGTGCTCGACGAGGGCGGCGTGATGAACGAGAACGCCGGAGACTTCCGCGGGCTCGATCGCTTCGAGGCGCGCAAGCGCATCGTCGAGGTGCTGAGCGACGCCGGCTATCTCGAGAAGATGGAGCCGCACACCTACGCGATCGGCCACTGCTCGCGCTGCGACGCGATCATCGAGCCATACCTGTCGCTGCAGTGGTTCGTGAAGATGGCGCCGCTGGCCGCGCCCGCGATCGAGGCGGCGAAGAAGGGGCAGGTCAAGTTCTTCCCCTCACGCTGGAAGAAGGTCTATCTCAACTGGATGGAGAACATCCGCGACTGGTGCATCTCGCGGCAGCTGTGGTGGGGCCACCGCATCCCGGTGTGGTACCGCGGCGAGGAGATGGTGGTGTCGATCGAGCGCCCGCAGGGCGAGGGTTGGAAGCAGGACGAGGACGTCCTCGACACCTGGTTCAGCTCGTGGCTGTGGCCGTTCGCGACGCTCGGCTGGCCGGACGAGACCTCCGATCTCAAGCGCTTCTATCCGGGCAGCCTCATGGTGACCGGGAGCGACATCATCTTCTTCTGGGTGGCGCGCATGATCATGGCCGGCTACGAGTTCACCGGCGCGGCGCCGTTCTCGCACGTCTACTTCACGAGCATCGTGAGGGACGCCGAGGGCCGCAAGATGTCGAAGTCGCTCGGCAACTCGCCCGATCCGCTCGAGATGATGGATCGCTACGGGGCCGACGCGGTGCGCTTCACCATGATCTATCTGACGCCGACCGGACAGGACCTGCTGTTCGACGAGAAGCGGCTCGAAACCGGCCGCTTCTTCGCGAACAAGATCTGGAACGCGGCGAAGCTGGTGCAAATGCGCCTCGGCGACGAGAATCTCGCGAAGATCCGCGAATCGTCCCTGGCCCTCACGCTCCCGGACCGCTGGATCCTGTCGCGCTTCGCGAACGCGGTGAAGGACGTGACGCGCAATCTCAAGACCTATCGGCTGAACGAGGCCGCGAACGCGCTCTACCATTTCGCGTGGAACGAGTACTGCGACTGGTACCTCGAGCTGGCGAAGCCGCGCTGGACCGACGACGGCGCCGAGCTGAGCGAGGCGGCGCGCGAGGACCGGCGCGTGGCGCGATGGGTGGCGTGGAAGGTGCTGGATGGCATCCTGCGCCTGCTGCATCCGTTCATGCCGTACGTGAGCGAGGAGCTCTGGCAGGCCCTGCCGCACGACGGCGACCTGCTCGCGACGTCCGATTGGCCGCGCGCCAGGAAGGCGTGGTTCGACGCCGAGGCCGAGCGCGAGATCGTGCTGCTGCAGGATCTCGTGGTCTCGGTGCGCAACCTGCGGGCCGAGAACAATCTGCCCCCCGGCAAGCGCGTGCCCATCACCGTGCGCGCCGGCGGCGCGCAGCTGGCGATCGTGGAGCGGCTCGTGCCCCAGCTCCAGGCTCTGGCGCGGGTCGAGAGCGTGCACCTCTCGCGCGACGGAACGCGGCCCAAGGTGGCGGCGTCGGCGGTGGTGCGCGGGGTCGAGATCTTCCTGCCGCTCGAGGGCCTGGTGGACTTGAACGAGGAGCGCACGCGGCTCGCGACCCAGGCGGCCAAGCTGCTCGACGATCTCGAGGGCGTCAAGCGCAAGCTGCGCAACCAGGATTTCCTCACCAAGGCGCGCCCCGAGATCGTCGAGCGCGAGCACCAGCGGCTGAGCCAGCTCGAGGAAACGCTCGAGAAGCTCAAGCGCGCGCAGGAATCGCTGCGGGTCTCGTAGCGCGCGCTCGAGCCCGTCGGTGCGCCTGCGAGGGATCGCGGCACGCTCGCCTCCGCATCCTGCTCCGGCTTCGCTGCATCCAGTCGCGACTCCCGCCATCCCTGGCTACGTCGCTCCTCGGACGCACCGCGATCCGCTCTCAGGCTTACCGACGGGCGGCCGCTATCCGGAGCCGATCAGCAGATCCACGATGCGCAGCCCGCTTTGCCCATCGCCGAACGGGTTCGGCCAGCCGCCGCGCCGCGCGCTCATCTCGCGGGCGCACGAGAGAATGCGTTCCGGCTCGGCGCCGGCGAGCACGTTGGCGCCGACCTCGAGCGACTCCGGCCGCTCGGTGTTGTCGCGCAGCGTGACGCACGGCACGCCGAGGCAGCACGCCTCCTCCTGCAGGCCGCCCGAGTCGGTGAGCATCAGCGCCGCGCCCGAGTGGAGGCCCAGAAATTCCAGATAGGGGAGCGGCGGCAGCGCGCGCACCGCGCCGCCCACGTCGAGCCCGAGCTCGCCGAGGCGCTTGGTCGTGCGCGGATGCAGCGCCGCCAGCACGGGCAGATCGAGCGCGCGCGACACCTCGCCCAGGCCCTGAAAGATTCCGCGCAGCCGGCGGTCGTCGTCCACGTTCTCGGCGCGGTGCACGGTGGCAAGCGCGTAGCGCCCGTTCTTGACGCCGAGGCGCGCCGGATCGGCGCTCTTGCGGGCGCGACCCTTCTGCAGCATCAGCTCGTCCACCACGGTATTGCCGGTGACGTGAACGCGGTCCGCCTTGACGCCCTCGCCCAGCAGAATCTTTCGCGAGTGCTCGGTCGGAGCGAACAGGTGGTCCGAGAGGTGATCGGTGAGAATGCGATTGATCTCCTCGGGCATGCCGCGGTCATAGGATCTCAGCCCGGCCTCGACGTGCCCGACGCGAATGCCCAGCTTGTGCGCCGCGAGCGCCGCGCCCAGCACCGAGTTCGTGTCGCCCTCGACCAGCAGGACGTCGGGACGCTCGGCGGTGAGAATCGGCTCGAGCCCCGAGAGGATCGCGGACAGCTGCGAGACGTGGGAGCCGGAGCCGATCGCGAGGTTGTGGTGGGCCGGCGGCAAACCGAGTTCGCTGAAGAAGACGCCGTCCATCTCGAAGGAATAGTGCTGGCCGGTGTGAAGCAGCAGGAACGGCACGCCCCGCTTCTCGCAGGCGCGCACCACGGGCGCCATCTTGATGATCTCGGGCCGCGTGCCGACGACGATCGCGATGTGGGGGGAGGTGCGCATGCGCCCACCGATTATCGCGGACCGTGGTCGGCTCCGGCAAATCGCTCCCGTCCCAGCGGGCTCGCCCGCCGGGAATAGCCTCCTCCGGGCGGAGTAGTATGCGTGTTCGCACTCTTCCCACGGAGGAACCATGAAGAGCCGTTGGCTGATCGCCTCACTCGCGCCGCTTGCGACCGCCCTGCTGTCCTGGGGCGTCGCGCTCGCCGGCCCCGCCGTCACCATTTATACGCACGATCTCGGCCTGGTGCGCGAGCAGCGCACGCTCGAGCTCACCGGCAGTCGCGACACTGTCCGGATTTCCGATTTGCCCGAGCGCCTCGACTTCAGCTCGCTGCGCCTCGCGCCGCAGGGCGGGGCGCGCGTCGCGCGGCTCGCGTATCGCTGGGACGTCGCGAACGGCGACGCGCTGATCGACGGGGCGCGCGGGCGCCGCGTGCGCGTCATCTCCCGCGGCGATCGCGTGACCGAGGGCACGCTCGTGACCTCGGATGGCTCGTGGCTCGTGGTGCGCGCGACCGACGGCTCGCTCAATACCGTGGCGCGCGCTCAGGTGGATGCCGTTTCGCTCGCGGATCCGCCCGCGACGCTCTCGCTGCGGCCCACACTGGAGGCCGCGATCGAGGGCGGCTCGCGCGGCAAGGTGTCCGCCGATCTCAGCTACCTGACGGGCGGACTCTCGTGGGACGCCGAGCACGTGGTGGTGCGGCACGGCGAGCGCGAGGCCACGTGGTCGGCGAACGTCACGATCGAGAATTCCACCGGCCGCGATTTCGTGGACGCCGATCTCAAGCTCGTCGCGGGCGAGCCATCTCGAGCCGCCGCGTCGCTCGAGCCCACCGCCTACCGCGAGATGAAGTCCATGAGCCTCGCCGCCGCGGCGCCCGATCTCTCGGAGCAGAACTTCTCCGAATACCACCTTTACACGCTCGGCCGCCCGGCGACGCTGAGGAGCCGCGAGGCGCAGAGCCTCACCATGCTCGATCCGCGCCCGGTCATGGTGAGCCCGCGCTACGTCTATCGCGGCGGCGATCCACGCGGCGTGCTGACGCAGCTCGAGGTGATGAACACCAAGGAGAACGGGCTCGGCGTGCCGCTGCCCTCCGGCCGCGTGCGCTTCTACGAGGCCGACGCCTCGGGCGCGCTCCAGTTCACCGGCGAGACCCGCATTCCGCACACGCCGGCGGGAGAGAAGATGACGCTCGACGTCGGCTCGGCGTTCGATCTCTCGGCGGAGCGGCGCCAGACCGCCGAGCACCGCATTGCCGATCGCGAGCGCGAGTTCTCGATCGAGATCAAGCTGCGCAACCACAAGGACAAGGACGTGACGATCCTGGTGGACGAGCCGGTGAACGGCGATGTCGAGGTGACGGTGAACAGCCACCCATTCACGAAGAAGGACGCGAACACGCTCGAGTTCAGCGTTCCGGTGGCGGCGGGCAAGGAAGCGGTTCTGACGTACACGGCGCGAGCGAGGTACTAGCGGCCGTCGGGGCGCCGCCCCGCCGGCCCGTCTTCGCCCGCCGCGCGCGCTTGGGAACGGCAGGGGCCTCGGGTAGCATCGCTGGTCCATGCCCTTCAAGCTCCATCAGCCCTATCCGCCGCGCGGCGATCAGCCCCAGGCCATCGACGAGCTCGCCGCCGGTCTCGAGCGCGGCGAGCGCCATCAGACGCTGCTCGGTGTCACCGGCTCGGGCAAGACGTTCACGATCGCGAACGTGATCGCGCGCTGGAACCGACCGACGCTGGTGATCTCGCACAACAAGACGCTGGCCGCCCAGCTCTATGGCGAGTTCAAGCAGTTCTTCCCCGGCAGCGCGGTCGGCTACTTCATCTCCTACTACGACTATTACCAGCCCGAGGCGTACGTGCCCTCCACCAACACGTACATCGCCAAGGACGCCAGCATCAACGACGACATCGACCGGCTGCGCCTCCAGGCCACCTCGATGCTCCTCGAGCGCGACGACGTCGTGATCGTGGCGAGCGTCTCGTGCATCTACGGCCTCGGGACCCCGGCGGACTGGAAGGGGATGCGCATCGACGCGCGCGCGGGTGAGAAGCTCACGCGTCGCGACCTGATCGAGCGGTTGGTGGCGATCCAATACTCGCGCAACGATCTCGAGGTCGGCCGCGGCCGATTCCGAGTGCGCGGCAACGTCGTCGAGGTGCATCCGGCCTACGACGACGTGATCGTGCGGCTCGAGCTCGACGATGACGTCGTGTCGCGCATCTCGGCCGTGGATCCGGTGACCGGCCGCATGATCCGGCCGATGGATCGCCTCGCCCTCTACCCCGCGAAGCACTTCGTCACGCCCGAGCCGCGGCTTCAAACCGCGCTCGGCACCATCCGCGAGGAGCTGCGCGGACGGCTCGCCGAGCTGCGCTCGCAGAACAAGCTGCTCGAGGCGCAACGACTTCAGCAGCGCACCGAATACGATCTCGAGATGCTGGCCTCGGTCGGCACCTGCCCCGGCGTCGAGAACTACTCGCGCCATCTGTCCGGCCGCGCGCCCGGCGAGCGCCCCGGCTGCCTACTCGACTACTTCCCGATCAAGCCGGACGGGACGCCCGACTTCCTGACCGTGATCGACGAGTCGCACGTCACGGTGTCGCAGATCGGCGCGATGTACGAGGGCGATCGCTCGCGCAAGCAGACGCTGGTCGAGTTCGGCTTCCGCCTGCCGTCGGCGCTCGACAATCGTCCGCTGCGTTTCTCGGAGTTCGAGGAGCAGACCGGGCCCACGCTCTACGTCTCGGCCACCCCGGGCGACTACGAGCTCACGAAATCGGAGGGCGTGGTGGTCGAGCAGATCATCCGCCCCACCGGCCTCGTGGATCCGGAGGCGCAGATCCGGCCGGTGTCGGGGCAGGTGGACGATCTGCTGGCCGAGATCCGCGAGCGTGTGGCGCGCAAGGAGCGCGTGCTCGTGACCACGCTCACCAAGCGCATGGCCGAGGATCTCACCGACTACCTCGCCGAGATGGGTGTGCGCGTGCGCTACCTCCACAGCGACATCGACGCGCTCGAGCGCGTCGAGATCCTGCGCGGCCTGCGCCTCGCCGACTTCGACGTGCTGGTCGGCATCAATCTGCTGCGCGAGGGGCTCGATCTGCCCGAGGTCTCGCTGGTCGCGATCCTGGACGCCGACAAGGAAGGGTTCCTCCGTTCCGAGCGCTCGCTGATCCAGACCGCGGGTCGCGCCGCCCGCAATCTCAACGGCCGCGTCATCCTCTATGCCGACACGCTCACAGATTCGATGAAGCGCGCGTTGGGAGAGACCAGCCGACGCCGTGACAAGCAGCTCGAGTACAACCGCGAGCACCAGATCACGCCGCGCTCGGTCGAAAAGAGCGTCGAGGAGATCATGCGCTCGACCTCGGTTGCGGACTCGATCGGCGTGGCGGCGGAGGACGATCTGCGCAAGCTGGTCGAGGCCGCCGATGCGGGCTCGGCCGACGAGCTGGTGCAGCGGCTCGAGGCCGAGATGCTGGAAGCGGCGAAGAAACTGGAGTTCGAGCGTGCCGCTTCGCTGCGCGACCGCATCGACGACATTCGCGCCGCGGCGCTCTCGGCCGGCGCGGGAGCGGGCGGTGGCGCCGCGCTCGCGGCCCCGGCGCGTCGCGCGCGCGCCAGTCGTGAACCGCGGCGCATCGCGCGGCGCTTCGGCCGGGACCGCTGAGCATGCTGGAATCGGTCGCGCTCCCCATCATCAAGTACGCGCTCTCCGAGGATGTCGGCACCGGCGACATCACCACGCTCAATGCCGTGCCCTCGGGCGTGAACGCCCGCGCCGCGATCGTGGCGAAGGAGCCGGGCGTGCTCGCCGGGCTCGACGTCGCGCGGCTCACGTTTCGCGAGGCCTCGCCCGCGCTCAAGTTCCGCGCCCTCGCAGCCGACGGCGATGTGCTCTCGCCGGGGGCGGCGGTCGCGCAGGTGGTGGGCGACATCGGCGGGATCCTGAAGGCGGAGCGCACCGCGCTCAACTTCCTGCAGCATCTCTCCGGCGTCGCGACGCTCACGCGCCGTTTCGTCGAGGAGATCGCCGGCACGGGCGCCGTGATCCTCGACACACGAAAGACCACGCCGGGCCTGCGCTTTCTCGAGAAATTCGCGGTCAAGTCGGGCGGGGGCGAAAATCACCGCCTCGCGCTGTGGGACATGTACCTCGTGAAGGACAACCACATCCGCGCCGCCGGCGGCATCCCGGCCGCGGTGGATCGCATCGCGCGCACGCGCCAGGGCGACGTCCTGCTCGAGGTCGAGGTCGAGTCGCTCGACCAGCTGACCGACGCGCTGCGCCCCGAGGTGGACCGCATCCTGGTGGACAACCGCACGCCCGACGAGGTGAAGCGCGCGGTCGAGGCGGTGGATCGCTGGTGCGCGCAGCATCCCTCCGACAGCCCGCGGCGCCGCGCCGGCGCGCGACGCTGGCCGGAGGTCGAAGTCTCGGGCGGCATCACGCTCGCGACCGCGCGCGCGTACGCCGAGACCGGCGCCGATTACCTGTCGGTGGGCGCGCTCACGCACAGCGCGCCGGCCCTGAACCTGAGCCTGGAGATCGAAGACGTTGGCTGACGACTCGACCTTCGATCGGGGCGCCTTCACCCGCGCGCTCACCACGCGACGCATGGGCCGCACGCTGATCGCGCGCGCGCGTGTCGAGTCCACCAACGACGTCGCGTGGGAAACGCTGGCGGCGGGGATGCCCGATGGCACGACGGTCGTGACCGACGAGCAGACGCGCGGGCGGGGGCGCGCCGGTCGCAGCTGGTGGATGGCGCCCGGACGCGCGCTCGCGCTCTCGATCACGCTCCATCCCGGATGCGACGCGCGCGAGCTGGGCGCGCTGCCGCTCGTGGTCGGACTCGCGCTGGCCGAGGCGATCGAGCGCCTCGGCACGCGGTCGCGCGGGACGGTGCGGCTCAAGTGGCCGAACGACGTGCTGATCGGCGAGCGCAAGTTGGCCGGCATCCTGTGCGAGAGCCGGCGGCGCGCCGGCGCGGGCGACGCGGTGGTCGTGGGGGTCGGCGTCAACGTCGCGCAGCAGGCGGGCGAGTTCCCGGCCGAGATCGCCTCGAGCGCGACTTCGCTCGCGATCGAGGGCGTGCGCACGAGCCGCGAGCGCGTGGCCGCGGAGCTCCTGAACCGGCTCGAGCCGCTGTGGGACGAGCACGCCGAGGGCGGCCGCGAAGTGGTGCTCGAGCGCTGGCGCGCGCGCGCGGACTTCTGGGGGCGTGAGGTCACGGTGCGCACGCCGGCGGGAGCCGTGACCGGCGTCGCGCGCCGCCTCGACGAGGACGGCGGCCTCGTGGTCGCGCTCGCGGGAGGCGCCGAGACCACGGTGCTCGCGGGCGATCTCGAAATCGGCGCGGCCGCGGCTCCGGGCGCCGGGCGAGGCGAGCCATGACGGCCGAGGATCCGGGAACGGGCGAGACGGTGGAGGCGCGGCGCGTGCGCCGGCGCGATCCGCGCCAGAGCGGCGAGATGCCGTTCCTCGAGCACCTCGAAGCGCTGCGCGTCGTGATCTTTCAGTCGGTCATCGCGTGCTTGATCTGCGCGCTCGTGGGCTGGTGGCTCGCGCCCCGCGTGCTCGACCACATCGTGAAGAGCACGGTCGGCCACGCCGTGGTGCTCTCGCCGCTCGAGGCCTTGAACGAGCGCATCAAGCTTTCGCTCCTGCTGGGTCTCGCGATCGCGCTCCCCATCGTGCTCCATCGGCTCTGGAGCTTCATCGTTCCGGGGCTGCTCAAGCGCGAGCGCACCTGGGTGCCGGTGATGGCGGGGGCGTCGTACGTGCTGTTCGGGCTCGGCGCGTGGGCCGCGTACGGCTACGTGGTGCCACTCGTGATGCAGGTGCTGGCGGCGTTCATGACGCCGAGCATGGTCGCCCAGATCCGGCTCAGCGAGCTGCTCGGCTTCACCTACAACATGGCGCTCGCGTGTGGCATCGTGTTCCAGTTGCCGCTGGTGTGCATGCTGCTCACCGCGATCGGGATCGTGACGCCCAAGTTCCTGCTCAAGCAGTGGCGCTTCGCGATCGTGGGTGTGTTCCTGATCACGGCGATCATCACGCCCGGCGACGTCGTGACGGCGCAGGTCATCATGGGAATTCCGATGACGGCGCTTTACTTCCTGAGCGTCGGGCTGTCATGGTTCGTGGCGCGGAAGCGCAAGGACGACGCCGAGCTTGAGGAGGATGAGAGCCATGGCGACTAGGAAGGTCACGCGCGCGCGAAGCTCCGGTCCGACGGCCGATGGCCGCGCGGGGGGGGCGACAAGGCGCCACGCCACGCGCCCCACGAAGCCCCGCCGCCCGCGCGGCCTCATCGCGGTGGACATCGGCAACAGCGATGTCGTCGTCGGGCGGTTCGAGGGCGCCGAATTGAAGGGCTTCTGGCGTCTGAGCTCCGCGCGGCAGACCGCCGACGAGATCTCGCTCACCCTGCGCGCGCTGTTGCGCGAGGGCGCGCACGGCGAGATGGGTGCGGTGCTGTGCTCCGTGGTGCCGGCGCTCACCCTCCCGTGGAGCGAAGCGCTCGAGCGGCTCGCGGGCCGTCCGCCGGTCGAAGTGAAGAGCGAGACCACCCCCGACCTCAAGGTGCAGTATCACGACCGCAGCGCGGTCGGCGCCGATCGCCTCGCGAACGCGATCGCGGCGCGCCAGCTCTACGGCATGCCCGCGATCGTCGTGGACCTCGGCACGGCAACCACGTTCGATTGCGTCTCGAAGAGCGGCGCCTACCTGGGCGGCGCGATCGCTCCCGGCGTCGGCACGTCGGCCGAGGAGTTGTTCCGCCGTGCCGCGCGCATCCCGCGCGTCGAGCTGCGCAAGCCGGAGCGCGCGATCGGACGCACCACCGAGGAGTCGCTGCGCGCCGGAGTGCTGTGGGGCGCGGCCGGCGAGGTGGACGCCCTGGTGCGCCGCATCGCGCTCGAGATGAAGGGAACGCCGGCCGTCATCGCCACGGGCGGCTGGGCCAAGATCGTGGCGCCCGAGTGCGAGACCGTTAATGTGGTGGATGAAGGTCTGACCTTGAAGGGCATGAAAATCATATGGGAGGCGAACCGATGAATGGGACAGGGAAGGACCCGATCGCGGGCGGCGCGGGCCGCCTCCGGGCCCTGGCCGCCCTGGCGGCGCTCGCCCTGGGCGCGGCGCTCATCGCCGGCGGGCCGGCGCGCGCGAAGAGCGGCGCGGGCGAGACGCCCGAGGCGGCCGCGACCCGCATCGTCAAGCTGCTCGCGGACCCCGCGCTCGAGGGCCGCGGCATCGGCACGCACGGCCTCGATTCGGCCGGCGTCTTCATCGCCTCCGAGATGAAGAAGTCGGACCTCGAGCCGTGCGGCGACAACGGCACCTACTTCCAGTCGTTCGAGGTCACGACCGGCGTCACCGTCGGCGAGCCGGCGGGGCTTCAGGGCGGCGGCATCGACATCCGGACCGGCGACGAGTTCCAGCCGCTCGGATTTTCGACCAGCGGCACGGTGCGCGAGCCGGTGGTGTTCGCGGGCTACGGCATCACGGCCTCGGGCTACGACTACGACGATTACGCCGGGCTCGATGCGCGCGACAAGCTGGTGCTGGTGTTCACGAACGAGCCGGGCGAGATGGATTCGACCAGCAAGTTCGATGGCAACGTGAACACGCCGTACGCCGAGCTGCGCACCAAGGCGATCAACGCCCGCGAGCACGGCGCGCTCGGCCTGCTGGTCGTGAACGGGCCGCGCTATCACGCCGGCGAGCCGCTGCGACCGCCGCGCTCCGATGGCGGCGGCTACATGTCGAGCGGGCTTCTCGCCGCCACGATCTCGGAGCGCGCGGCCGCGGCGCTGATGGCGCGTGCCAAAACCCAACTGGCGGATGCGCAGATGGCGATCGACCGGGGCGAGAAGCCGCACAGCTTCGCGCTCGGCGAATCCGCCACTGTGACCGTGACGCTGAAGCGTACGCGCGCCACCATCCGCAACGTGCTGGGCACCATCCGCGGCCGCGACACCACGCGCACACTGGTGATCGGCGCGCACTACGATCACCTCGGCTACGGACAGGAGGGATCGCTCGCGCCCGATTCGCACCTGCCGCACCTCGGCGCCGACGACAACGCCTCGGGCGTCGCGGCGATGCTGGGCGTCGCGCGCACCGAAGGGGCGCGGCTCCGGGCGGGCCAACCTCCCGAGCACACCCTGATCTTCTGCGCGTTCACGGGCGAGGAAGCGGGCCTGCTGGGATCCGGGCACTTCGTCGAGGATCCGCCGCGACCGCTCGAAAGCGTGGACGCCATGCTCAACATGGACATGGTGGGCCGTCTGCGTGACAACAAGCTGATGGTGATGGGCGTCGGAACCGCGACCGAACTGCCCGCGATGGTGACCGCGGCGAATCAGTCTACGGCCAAGTTCGACCTCAAGACCGGCCAGGACGGCTATGGGCCGAGCGATCACTCATCGTTCTACAAGAAGCAGATTCCGGTGCTGTTCCTCTTCACCGGCGCTCATGCCGACTACCACAAGCCCAGCGACACCTGGGACAAGATCAACTACCCCGGCCTCGCGCGCGTCTCTGCCTATGCCGGTGCGCTGTTCGACTCGCTCGATGCGCGGCCCAGGCTCCACTACCTGCAGGCCAAGAGCGACAGCTCGACGGGACGCATCGCGGGAGGCGGCGGCTACGGCTCCTACCTGGGAACCATCCCCGATTACATGCAGACCGAGGGCGGCGTCCTGCTGTCGGGCGTGCGCGCCGGCGGGCCCGCCGACCTCGGTGGCTTGAAGGGCGGCGACGTGATCGTCGGCTTCGACGGCGTCAAGATCGACAACATCTACGACTACACCTACGCCCTGCGCTCGCGAAAGCCGGGCCAGAGCGTGCGCATCATGATCAAGCGCGGCAACCAGTCGCTGGATCTGACGGTGACCCTGGGAAGGAGGCCGGGATGATGGAGCGCCCGAACGTCGCGCGCCCGCTGTCCGTATTCGGCGCGCTGCTCACCGCCATTCTGATCGCCGGCGCCGCGCGCGGCGGCACGGGCAGCATGGGCACGCGCCGCACCCCGCTCTCACCGATCCCCAAGGGCGCGGTGGCCGCGGATTCGCTGATTCGTCCCGGCGAGGCCCATTTCGAGCACCTGTGGCAGCTCACGTTTGGCGGACAGAACGCCGAAGCGTATTGGTCATCCGACGGACGCCAGCTGATCTTCCAGTCCACCCGCGACGGCTATCCGTGCGATCAGGAATACGTGCTCAACTTCACGACCGGCGCGGTGACGCGGGTTTCGACCGGCAGGGGGCGAACCACCTGCGGCTACTTCTACGACAGCGATCGCCGCATCCTGTTCTCGTCCACCCATGCCTACTCCGATAGCTGCCCGCCGCTGCCCGATTACTCCAAGGGCTACGTGTGGCGCGTGGACGAGGGCTACGACATCTGGACCGCGCGGCCCGACGGCACGGACTTGAAGCGCCTCACGAACAACGTCGGCTACGACGCCGAGACCACGGTGAGCTGGGACGGCAAGTGGCTGCTGTTCACCTCGGACCGCGACGGCGATCTCGAGATCTACAAGATGCACCCCGACGGCAGCGCGGTCACGCGGCTCACGCACACGCCGGGCTACGACGGCGGTCCGTGGTTCTCGCGCGATGGCAAGTGGATCTGCTATCGGGCGCATCATCCCGCGGATTCGGCGGGGGTGGCCGAGGACCACGAGCTGCTGTCGCGCCATCTCGTGCGCCCCACGTCCATGGACCTGTGGGTGATGAAGGCCGACGGCTCGGATCAGCACCCGATCACGCACCTGCCGGGCGCCTCGTTCGCGCCGTACTTCACGCCCGATGGCAAGTCCATCATCTTCTCGTCGAACTGGGAGAATCCGATGGGGCGCCAGTTCGACATCTGGCTGGTGAGCCGCGACGGCGGCACGCCCGAGCCGGTAACGCGCGATCCGAGCTTCAACGCGTTTCCGATGTTCAGCCCCGACGGCCGCTGGCTGGTGTTCGAGTCCAATCGCTCGTTGCACCCGGTGCCGGGACAGCGCGGGGACACCAACATCTTCCTGGCGCTGTGGAAGCCGTGAGGCCGCGCGGCCGCACGCCCGGCGCACGGGCCATGAGCCCGGCGCCGCGGGGGGCGCGTGGGTAAGCGCATCGAGTTCGACGATGCGGCCCGCAACGCGTTGCGTCGGGGCGTCGAGCAGCTCGCCGGGGCGGTGCGTGTCACGCTCGGACCGCGCGGCCGCAACGTCGTGCTGGATCGCGGCGCCGGTGCGCCGGCGATCACGAACGACGGCCTCACCATCGCGCGCGAGATCGAGCTCGCCGATCCGTTCGAGAACATGGGCGCCCAGCTCGCGCTCGAGGCGGCGGTCAAGACCGGAGAGGTGGCGGGCGATGGCACCACCACCGCGACGGTGCTGGCGCACGGCGTGATCCGCCGCGGACTCCAGGCGATCGCGGCCGGGCGGAGCCCGGTGGCCTTGAAACGCGGCATCGAGCGCGCGGTGAAGGCGGCCGTTGAGGACCTGCGGCGCCGCTCGCGCCCGCTCGAGGGTCGCGAGGCGATCCGGCGGGTGGCCGAGGTGAGCGCGAATCACGATGCGCAGATCGGCGAGCTGGTCGCGGACGCGGTCGAGCGCGTGGGTCGCCAGGGGGTGATCACGGTCGAGGAGGGCCGCGGGATGGAGACCACGCTCGAGGTGGTGGAGGGGGTGCGGTTCGACGGCGGATATCTCTCGCCTTATTTCGTCACGCACCCGGACGCCATGGAGGCCGTGCTCGAGAAGCCGCTCGTGCTGCTGGTCGAGCAGAAGTGTAGCAATGCGCGCGACCTCGTCGCCGCGATGGAGCTGGCGGCCAACGCCGGCCGGCCGCTGCTGGTGGTGGCCGAGGACGTGGAAGGCGAGGCGCTGGCGACGCTGGTCGTCAATCGCCTCCGCGGCACCGTGGCCTCGATCGCGGTGCGCGCGCCGTTCACGGGCGATCGCCGCCGCGAGACGCTCGAGGACCTGGCGGTGATGACCGGCGCCACGGTGTTCGCGCGCGACGTCGGCAACTCCCTCGAGCGCGTCCACGAAAGCGATCTCGGACGCGCGTCGCGTGTGACGGTGGATCGCGAGCACACGACGCTGGTTTCGGGCGGCGGCCGCCCGACGGCGATCCGCGAGCGCATCGCCGAGGTCGAGCGCGAGATGAAGCGCGCCGAGCGCGGCAGCGAACGCGAATGGCTGCGCAAGCGGCTCGGCCGGCTGACCGGCGGAGTGGCGGTGATTCGCGTGGGCGCGCCGACCGAGATCGCGCTCGCGGAGCGCAAGTCGCGGGTCGAGGACGCGCTCTCGGCGACACGCGCGGCGCTCGAAGAGGGTGTGGTGGTGGGAGGCGGCGTGGCGCTCTTGCGCGCGCAGGACGCGGTCAAGGCCGTGAAGACGCGCGGCGACGAGACCGCGGGGCGGGACATCGTGATGGAGACGCTCGAGGAGCCGGCGCGGCAGATCGCCGACAACGCGGGGGTCGAGGGCCTGGTGGTGGTGGCGAAGATCCGCGCGGGCACCGAGAACTTCGGCTTCGATGCGCTCAAGCTCGAGTTCACCGACCTCGTGGTGGCGGGGATCCTCGATCCCACCAAGGTGACGCGCTCGGCGCTCCAGCACGCCGCCAGCATCGGTGCGATGGTGCTCACGACCGACGCGATCGTGGTGGAGGAAGAGGAAGAGGACGGCGAGGCCCCGGAGTAAGGGCCCGCGCTTCCTCCAGACGCGTCACCGCGAATTCCGCGCCCACTTCCGCCGCCGGCTCGCTGGATCTGCCCTCCCGCCACGCCACGATGGTATGATTGTCCGCGTTTATCCGGTCCCATCCTGCCCTTCCCATCACCTCCGAGCCGCGCCATGGCCGCACCCGCCATCTCCGACACCTTCTTCCGCTGGCGAGCGGGAGACCCGCGCGCCCTCGAAATCCTGGCGCCCATGCTCTACGACGAGATGCGCTCGCTCTCAGCCGCCTACCTTCGCCGCGAGCGGCCGGGGCACACGCTGCAGGCCACCGAGCTCGCGCACGAGGCGTTTCTGCGCCTGATCCACCAGCGCGAGGTGACGTGGCAGAACCGCGCGCACTTCATGGGACTCGTGGCTCAGGCCATGCGCCGCGTGCTGGCCGATCACGCTCGCCGGCGCCGGGCTCAAAAGCGTGGTAGCGATCCGCTGCGCGTCGCGCTCCTGCCCGATGCGTTGCCGGATACCACCGACATCGCCGCCGATCAGCTCGACGAAGCGCTCGAGGATCTCGCGCGCCTCGAGCCACGGCAGGCGCGCGTCGTCGAGATGCGCTTTTACGCCGGGCTCACGATCGAGGAGACCGCCGAGGCGCTCGGCACCTCGGCCGCCACCGTCAAGCGCGACTGGACCGTGGCACGCGCGTGGCTGCATCGCGAGCTGATGGGCGAGGCCTCGTGACGATTCCCGCCGCGGCGGGCCGCGTTCGCGCGGGCGTGGGGCATTCCGCGTGACGGATCGCTGGCCACGCATCGCCGAGATCCTCGAGCAGGCGCTCGAGCAGCCGGCCGAGCTGCGCGAGGCGTTCATCATCGCGGCCTGCGGCGGCGACGAGGGTCTGCACGCCGAGGTGCTTTCGCTCCTCGCGCACGCCTCCCGGGCGGAGAACTTTCTCGAACCCGGACACACGCGTCTCGAGCCGATCGAGGGCGGACTCGAGGAGCCGCCCGGGCCCGGGCCGGGCTCGGTGATCGGCGCGTGGCGATTGGTGAGCCGGCTCGGTGAGGGCGGCATGGGCGCGGTGTGGCTCGCCGAGCGCGCCGAGGGACAGTTCGCGCAGCGGGGCGCGCTCAAGCTGATCCGGACCGGCCTCGCGTTCGAGGAGGCGATCCGCCGTTTCCGCCGCGAGCGCCAGATCCTCGCCGCGCTCGATCACGCGCACATCGCGCGGCTGCTGGATGGCGGCAGCACGCCCGATGGCCTGCCCTATCTGGTGATGGAGTACGTCGAGGGCGATCTGCTCTACGCGAATTGCGCCGCACGGCCGGTGCCGCTCGAGGCCCGGCTCGCGTTGTTCCTCGACCTCTGCACCGCCGTTCACTCCGCGCACCAGCGGCTCGTGGTCCATCGCGATCTCAAGCCCGGCAACGTCATGGTCACGCGCGAGGGCACGGTCAAGTTGCTGGACTTTGGCGTCGCGAAGATCTTCGAGTCCGAAACCGCGGACGCCGAGAGCCTGCTGCGCACCACGGATCTCCCGTTCACGCCGCTCTACGCCAGCCCCGAGCAGCTGCGCGGGGAAGAGGTCGGCACGGCGTCGGACGTCTACGCACTGGGCGTCCTGCTCTACGAGCTCCTGACCGGCGCGCACCCCTATGCGCTCAGAAGCATGGCGGCGTCGCAGGTGATCCGCGCTGTGCTCGATACCGAGCCGGTGCGGCCGAGCGCGGTGGTGCTGATGACCGATGACGCGCGCAAGCCGGAGGCCGCGACCGGCGGCGCCGGCGGCGCGACCACCGGAAAGGCCGCCGCCCTGCTGCCGCCCCCGCCGCTCGATGATCCGCGCCTGCTCTCGCGCAAGCTCGCCGGCGATCTCGACACCATCGTGCTCAAGGCGATCGCGAAGGATCCCGCGCGCCGCTACTCGTCGTCGGAGCGGCTCGCGGCCGACGTCACGCGCTTTCTCGGTGGCCGTCCGATCGAGGCGCGCCCGGATTCCTGGTCGTATCGAACGGCGAAGTTTGCGCGTCGCAATCGCGTCGCGGTGGGTGCCGCGGCGGCCCGCTCGCCACGTGGGCGCAGGCCCTCCTCGAACGTCGTGACGAGCCCGTCGGTGTAGAGCGCCGCCGGCTCGGCATCGGGCCGCACGGTG
>Ga0209698_10002253_pt1 | contig 21977 bp, 16 predicted proteins | sample LitLauG_LLR_2012_FD_187203 | JGI IMG/M metagenome (GOLD analysis project Ga0209698, IMG submission 187203) | Freshwater sediment microbial communities from Pennsylvania, USA - Little Laurel Run_MetaG_LLR_2012 (SPAdes) (version 2) | ecosystem: Environmental > Aquatic > Freshwater > Creek >...
AGTCGAAGGGAGCGCCGCAGTTAATACCGCCGCAACCGGTTGGGGTCGGACCCGGTTGCATGCGGACGTTGTAGGCACCGCCGACGTCCAGTTTGCGTCCCACCGAGCCCACGTAGTTGACGGTCAGCACCGCGTTTGAAGTTACTTGCTGCTGAACGCCGAAATTCCACTGGTCCGCATAGGGCCGCTTCAAGTATGGGTCGGCAAACCAAGTGGACTGTGTGAACGGAGTTGGCGGGGTAACGGGCTGAGTCGTACCCAGGTGGAGCGGGTCTTCCGCCGTCGCGGTCGGGGGGCCACTGGCTACCGGGTTCAGGTTGCTGGCCCCGAGTTGGTCGAGACTGGGCCAAGTCCCTTCAAAATTCTGGGCTGTCTGCGTGATAGCCGCCCAGTTGTCGTAGAAGCGTCCGTAGCCGCCTCGCAGAACCGTGTTCGCAAATATCTGGTAAGCCACCCCAATGCGAGGTTGCCAATTGCTGAAATCGGTGTGATAGATTGCTCCCCCACTCAGCGGCGTCAGCACCACATGATCGGGAAGAGTTCCTCCCGGGATACACGGTGCGGTGCCACACGCTGGTGCGTTTCGCGCCAGTATGTAAGTCCCGTTGGTGAAATCCATGTCGCCCACAAAGTTGTTGGCGTGAGCCGCATCTCCGTAGGTTCCAATCAGGGTGATGTCATACCGCAGACCCAGATTGACGCTCAGCTTGTTCGTGATTTTCCACTGATCCATGCCGTAAAAGCCGTCAACCCATCCACCGTGCTGGGTCTCGACCACATTTCGGCGTGCCGCCTCATTCGGAATCCCAAGGAGAAATGACGCCAACGCATTTCCACCAGGGTCTAGGAGGCTCGGGTTTGCGGTGTTCCCGGAGGTGAATAGTACGTTGGAATTCAAGTACAGAGAGTTCGAGTTATTGCTGGCGAAGTCGGATCCGAATCGCAAGGTGTGGTGTCCGATGCTCTTGGTGAACTCACCTCCGTATTCCCAGATGTCCGAGACTTTCGTGTCGTCGATTTGGGCGGCACCGTGAGCACTGGGGTTGGGATTCCCAATGTAGCCTTGAATCACCACCTCGGGAACCATGGAAGCGCCGCCGCGGAAATTGCCCGCAAAGTTCGGCGAGAATATTTGAGTTCCGAAGCTGTTTGGGACACCCTGGTTACTGGAACCTTGGTTGATATCTACATTGGTACGCCCGAAGTGAGCTTCCAAGAGCGAATTGCTGGCGAACGAATGGATGTAGCTGACCGCGAGGTTGTAGCCGCTTGTAGTCTGGTCGTGCAGCAAACCCTGAAACCCGCCAGAACCGGTTACCGGCTGGCGAAACTTGGTAAACCGTCCCCAAACGTCGTCCCGCTCGCTGAAACGATGATCGAGTCTCGCATTTGCTTCATCCTGCCGGGTGATTACCTTGGTCGGATCCTGGGCGTCGAAGCTGGCGTTGCCCGTGAGGTTGGGTGAGGGGAATATTTTCTGCGCATACGCCACCATGTTTTGATCAATCATGGTCGAGGGAATCTTGTTGCAAGGCGTGCCTGCTGCCTGAATGTTGCCCGGCGCGGGCAGTGGGTTGCCAGAATTATCACACATGAAAGCCTGATGGCTGGGGTCGTACGGGTTGTAAATCTGCCCAGCGATACCGGTCAGGTCTCCACCCAGTTGTGTAGTGGTTGGTGTGTTGTACTGATTGTTCGCCGCCGTGTGGTTGCGGAAGCCCTCGTAGCTTAGGTAAAAGAATGTTTTCTTTTGTCCGTGGTCACCCGGTACCCAAAGCGGGCCACCAAAAGCACCACCAAATTGATTCTGCTGGAACGGGGTCACCGCACTGAGGAACGGGTTCCTGGCGTCGAAAGCCGTGTTGCGAATGAATTCCCACGCCGATCCGTGATACTTAACCGTCCCGGACTTCGTGACCACGTTGACCACGCCGCCCAGCACGCCACCGAATGAAGCGTCGTCATTGTGCGACTGCACCTTGAACTCCTCGATGTCATCCACGATGGGCGGCACCGCGTAGGTGCTTCCGAACGAGCCCTGATTATTCACACCATCCAGCAAGTACAGATTGCTGCGGTTTGACTGGCCGTTGATTGCTGGATAGGAGAATGTGCCAACAGGATTCGACCAGACCCCGCCGCTGGTGGCGGAGTTCTGCGACACATTCACGGTGCTCACACCGGGAGTGAGGTTGAGCATCTGTGTAAAATTCCGTCCATTCAAAGGCAAGTCGTTGACCTGCGTCTTGACGATAGCCTCGCCCAGTTCCGAAGTGGATGTCTCCAGAGCCGCAGCCGTCGCCTGGACCTCAACCGTCTCCTGCGTCGAACCCGTGATGAGCGCCAGGTCAACGGTGGCCGTCTGATTGACATTGAGACTGAGGTTGGTCACTCCCGTGCGAAAGCCGGTCTTGGTGACTTTCACAGAGTACTCACCAGGATGGATCTGCGAAATCACGTACGCGCCCACACCGTTCGTGGTGGTGGTTTGGTCCAGGTTGGTTGCTTTGTCGTGCAGCACAACCGTTGCGTTAGGAATGACCGCCCCGGTGGAATCACGTATCGTCCCGTTGATCGTAGCTGTCGCCTGCGCTTCCGTTCGCGGCGGAAAAGTAAGAGAAGCAAGCGCAGCAAAGAATACGAATCCCAGAAGCCGTAGCCTCACATTCATCGGGTGTTTCCGGCGTGCCATCGTCAGTCCTCCTCGCGACAGGACAAGCTCAATCCGGTTTGTCCGCGTCACGTGTGCACAACCTTGAATTTGTGCGATTGATCACACGGCGGTGTGATTGTCGTCACACTTCACTACTACTGTCTTTGTACTAGTGTCAAGCAAAAACTTTCAAATAGTTGAATGCCGTTTCAATAGGTGATATGTTTTCGAACAATGTTTGTGGTATACGGGAAATATTCCAACTATTGAAACCCCATCTCGACAATCTCCACTTAATGGGATTTAGCAGCTCAACTTGGAAGGATTAGTGATTTTTCTTAACGAGGTTTGACATGCCCAGGGTAAGAAAGTCCGCGGCTGCGCCGGTGGGGGTCATTTCAAAGGTTTTGCGCATTCTGGAAGCCATACAGGGAGCTCCTTCGGGGTTGGGTCTCAAGGCGATTTCTGATCAGACCGGTATCCATAAGAGCACAGCTCATCGCTTTCTCAAGCATCTGGAGCGGGAAAATTACCTGATTAGCACAGAAGACGGGGCGTACTTGATTGGCCCGCGATTCTGGCAAATGACCGCACATGTCAACCACCGCGCGACCCTGCAGGCGATAGCCCGACCCGTTCTCTGGGACTTATGGAAGGCAACTCAGGAGACAGTCAATCTGGCGGTATTGGATCAGGAGACCGTGCTTTATGCCGACGTGATTGAGAGTCCACATGAATTTCGATTGGCCTCAAGAGTGGGCACTCGGCGCCCGCTTCACGCGACCGCGCTAGGCAAGGCGCTCACCGCTTTTCTGCCCGAGGAACAGAAACAAAATATTCTGAAAACCATCACGTTCCAGGCGTCGACCCCGAAGACCATCATGAATCTGGTACAGTTTCGGCAGGAGTTGCTGAAAATTCGCAAGCAAGGCTTTGCCGTGGATGACGAGGAGGCAGTAATGGGCGCGCGCTGCGTGAGCGCACCGGTCCTCGATGCTGAAGGCTTGCCCATAGCTGCGATCAGTGTTTCCGGCCCTGTCACCCGAGTCACCCCCAACCAAGTCTCCGGGCTCGCCGGAGCGATCAGGTCCGCCGCTCGTGCCATCTCAGTCGAACTGGGATTTTCACCCCGAGAGACGGAATCTGCCAAACCCCAGTTCCCCGACAGGGTCAGCCCGGTTCGTGGCTAGTCGGCACTTCCGGGCGGTGCAGGCGCGCACTTTTTCAAGAGATCCCGAATGACAGTGTCCTGCGGAAATTTCTCCACTCCCTTGGCGACGACTTCGCAGGCCTCCTGCTTCCGGTTCGCGGAGAAGTTGACGGTCGCGCTGAGGCGATAAAATTCGGCATAGTAGGGAATCAATTGCATTCCTTGCTGCAAGATCTTCAGAGCGTCAGATCGGCGATTGGCGGAGGCTAGCAGCATGGCCAGATGTTCGAAGTCCGCAGGATTCGTTGCGCCTTGATGAATGGCTCCATCCAGATATCGAATTGCCAACGATGATCCATCAGCATCCTTCCTCTGCAGGGCCCAGTCTGCCAGCGCTTCCATCACAACAACATTTTCCCCTTGAGTATTCTCCAGATGCTTAGCCAGTGCCCAGTAGCGCTCCCGGTATTCCGGATGGCTGAGTATGACTTGGCCATAAGCCTGTAAAAGCGTCAGCGGAGATGGGACGTTCTGCCTTGCCGGATTGGCGTTGAGATGAACCAAGTCAGGAAGTTGTGGTGTTGTCATGTGAAATGCCGCGTCGGGAAACGGTTCTTCAGCTTCGGCGATGATGCGGTGATTGGTGAGAACGGAATGCGAGATTACCGTCACATCGCGCTTCGGCATGTGGCAACCTGCACAGTCGTCGGGCGGAGTCTTGTGTTGACGCAACGACAGAGGAACCGCGCAACTTTTTTCCGTGTGACATGCCATGCATTTCTCGCGAAAGTAAGCCGGTGCCTCCTGTGGGGACGGCTCGACGTGCGGATCATGGCAGCTGATGCAGGCGAGCCGCCCGCCGCTGTTGTGATAGCACTTGCTGAGACGCATTGACAGGTAATGCTCCAGCAGATCGTCTTTGGGGACGGAATCGCGGCTGAATGGGACCAGGAAAATACTGAGCGTATCGTCCAACTCGGAACCCGGGCGAAAGTCGCGGTATGTCTTCCCCTCTCGCAGGACTTGCGCGTCTCCGGTTTGGTGGCAGGACATGCAGATGTTGTCTGCGAGCCACGGCGAGAGCTTTGCGGGGTTTGCAATCGAGCCAAGCGGGAATCCCATCTGCGCTGCGGCCACATGCGCTTCGCCCGGACCGTGACAGTTCTCGCACCCGATGGCGAGTTCCGCAAATGGCGGCTCTCGAAAACGACCATTCCCATCCAGGACTGGACGAGGTTGCCCGCTATGACACACGATGCACCCGGGAAGAATCGGTCGATTGAACCCATAATCACCGAACTCGTAGCCTGGAGAGAGCGCCCAGCCATGTGGTTTCGCATAGAACGAAAGCGGCGCCTCGAAAAGGTAATCATCCTGCTTTACGATGGCGCCGCTGCCATTCGCGCCTGAGCCAATGATCCATTCGAGCTTGCGTGTTTCGCGAAAAACATCCTTGCCGCTGGCTGTAGTCTCGTACTCGCTCTGGTAAAGACCGACATCACGGGCAAAGAGCTCGAAATGGCGATTGAGCTTGGGATCAAAGATCTTGGCCGATGTCGGTATCCTTTGGAGAAGTGCAGGCGTGATCTCCAGCATCGAGCGGCCCATGTCGGTGCGCAAGAAAGACTCGTAGATGCTCGGGTGACATTTGGAGCAGACTCTGGAACCCACATAGCCGCCATTGGTGGTGGAACTCTGGTCCGCCCACGCGACTGTCCCGAGCAATTTGTCCTGGGAGCCAAAGCAGGTCAGAAGCACTAAAGGTCCCACAATCAACACCAAGCTGGTTGCGATCACCCGCAGCGGCCGTCTTGTTATGCCATTAGAGAACTTTGTCACCGAGGCGCTGGCCTCCATGCCTTCAGTTCCTGCTTCACCCATGCAACGTCTTTTTCAGAGTGGCACAACAGACAGGCATTTGGACTTTCCACCTGCCCGAAGCGCTTCGTCATGTCGGCATTGGGGATGTCGTCAATCTGGTGAGTGCGCGCGCGAAAAAGAACAGCATCCATGATGCGGGGCATGTGACAAGAGACACACCGACTGCCTTCCGAGCCGACAGAATGATGCGTATGGGAGGCGAGTGAAGCGGTTTCCTGAAATTGTGTATGGCAGTTCGTGCACATCAAGTCCGGCCGGTCGCGGAACTTGAGAGAAGTCAAGTTAGATTCCGCATCATGGCCATGCGGATCGTGACAGGTTCCGCAATTCACCTGCCCCCTCTTGAAGCACTGAGACCTCTGCAATGCTTCCACAATGAATGTGGTCTGACGGAAGCGACCGTCCTTGTAAAATCCGATCCGCGAAAATTCGCCGAAAGGAATGCTGGGATTTATCGGGAAGAACTCACCAGAGCGCGAATAGTTCAATGCGCCATGGGCGCCGGGGGCGCGGATCGCGGACTGCATGTGACATTGCGAGCAGATGCGGATGAAGTCGCGGTTACCCAGGTCGTGAAAATTCACCGGCGGTTCAATCGCCCGTTTCGCATAAGGCTCGTTCGCGGTCATATCTACGACATGTTGCATGGACGGGCCGTGACACATCTCGCAGTCAATGCCCGGTTCTCTATACTCGACACTTTTCGCATCGAAGCCGCCGCCTTTTACATTTCTCAATTGGCTGGTGTGACAAACCGCGCAGATGGCCTGATAGCTGGTGGCAGGGCTGAGTTTCTCCCATGACCGCAAATCGGCGCGTTCACTCGAGGCATCATCGATGATCTTCCAGTAATTGATCCACCGCTTTTGCAGGGCGCTGTACTGGATTGGAAAGACATGAATCTCGCCGTTGGGCAGCTTGGTGGCGTAAGCCTGCTGGAACTTAGACCCGATTGTGTAGTCCACGGGATACGTGTGCAATTTGCCGTCGGATTGTTGGATGTCGAAATAGTGCCGGCCATCACGGATCACCATGTGGGCAAACAATGTCCGCTTTGGGCAATTCGGAAATTCCACTTTTCCTTCGCGGTATACGGCTTCATCTTCAAGGTAGAACTCGTTGTTCCTCTGAAAATCGCCGATGACATTTTGCGCAGCATACGGGCGAAGCATTTTCGACATCCCGGTCTGTGACCACTGCCGGTAAATGCTGGAATGGCACCCGCGACACGAATTGGACCCCGCGTAATCAGACAGGGGCTGGTGCGATGATCGTTCCACCGCAGCGGCTCGATTTCGTGACGCGGCATTGTCCTCACGCTCTGCTTGCTGCACAAAGCTTTCGAACGTCTTCTGGGAATCCAGATGTAGCATTGTGTAAATGGTCTTCAAGTTCTCGCGCGCCGTGGACGCCAAACGGCCGTTCGCTTGACAAACCTTGGCGAAACTTCCGGCCGCAGGTTGCAGTTCTCCAGAGGCCAACTGAGCCAGCCCGAACAGATACCTAATTTCAAGGTCGGAGGGATTTAACGCTTGCGCTTCCGCCAACGAGGCTATGCAATTCTTCAGCACCGCGTCGCGTTTCGCTCCCTTCGAAAGTGCAAGTGCTTGTTCTAAGAGACCGCGAGCGAGTGCGAACTCAGCCGTAGCCTTCAGTTTGCTCTTGAGTTCCGGCCAGTTCTCCGGTGCCACCGTTGCCGGAGCAGAGAACCGGTCGAGATATTCGATTGCATCCCGGGCGTCAGAAATTGCTGCGTCGTTCAAATGTCTCTGTGCTTCTATATCCGCCACCGACACGAGAAGCAACGGATTCTCTGGCAGTAGGGTCAGCGACTCCCTGGCGTACTTCAGGCCCGCTTCGTAGTCCTCCAGTCCAAAGCTGGCGCGCGCCGCTACCTCGTAAGCTTCGAAGAGAAACGCGGATCGTGGAAATTGCCCCAGGAATGACTTCGCTTGTTGGAGCACCTCTGTGGGAGAGCCTCGCTTGAACAGTGCCAGGAAGGCTGCGCGTTCCGCTGCATCGGAGATCTGATCGGCTACGGTGGAAGAACTGCGGTTCTGCGTTGTGATATTCGCATCGATGACCTGAGCCGAGAGAGGTGCAAGAGGACCAAGAAGCGCCGCGATTGTCAGAATCCAGCGGAACATTTCAGCGCACTGTAGCCCAAAACGCGCTTGCTAGGCAACGGACAGCCGTCCAATGCAGCCTTTACATGACCTTGATGGTGCAGTTGTCGATGAAATCCCAGTCCCAGTCGACTCCAATGCCGGGAGCCTCAGGTGGACGAGCATAACCGTGCGCATCGATCTCGATGGCGCGTCTCATGCCAAAGTCCATGTACGAGATCGGGTACAGCAACTCTAGAAATTCGCAATTCGAGATGGCGGCACAGCAATGCAGATTCACAACCTCGAGGGGATGGTAGATCGTGGTGTGCAACTCACAACGCACTCCAAAGGATTCCGCCAGGTGTGCAGTCTTCATAACCGCCGTGACCCCGCCCTTCCAGGAGACATCCGTTCGCACGATGTCAACGACGCCACCCGAGATGCATTCCGCGGTGGAGTAGTGCGACCCGGCGAGGACTTCGGTGCCACAGATGGGAATATCGAGCTTGGCGGTCAGTTTCCTCAAACCATGGAAGTTGACGTCAGAGAGTGGCTCCTCCAGCCAGTAAAAGCTCAAGCGCTCAAGTTCACGACCAACCCGCAGAGCCTCTTCGTACGAGTAGGCTGCAACCGGATCTGCCATCAGCTTGAAATCTGGACCGACAGCATCCCTGCAAGCACGATAAGCCGCAAGATCAAAATCAACTTTCCCGGGCGGGTGCAGCTTGTAAGCATGCCAGCCGCGCGCTTTTACTTCCAGCGCTTGCTTCGCATAATCTTCCGGCGAGGCCAGCACAAACGAGCTGGCATAGACTGGCACTTTCTCCCGGTAAGCACCGAGGAGCTTGTAGAGTGGCAAACGGGCGGCTTGGCCCGCGATATCCCAGAGGCAGATATCAAACGGTCCGTAGGAATAAATCGGGACGTGATTCCACCAACGATCGTAGGTGCGAAATTCCTGCCAGAGTTTCTCGCGAAACAATGCGTCCTTCCCTTCGAAGAACGGCTTCAACGCTGAGGCGGCAATCGCTCCTGCCATCTCTGCGCCTCGGCCCGCAAAACCGAAAGAGTGACCTTCAATGCCGGCATCGGTCTTCATCGAGATGACAAGGAAATCGAAATTCGACTTGCCGCCAGCGCGCATTTCGCTATCCGACATTGCCGCGCGAGTATTGCGGCAAGCTCGCACCTTAATGGATTTGATGATCAATCTGGAATCCTCGGGAAGTTGTACGTTGCACCCTTCGAAACGTTCGTGACTGTATCGAATGGGTCGAGGACTGTCAATGAAGCTCGGTGCTAGTGTTCTATGTTGTGAACCGCAAGGTGCACGAAGGGCGAGTGATCGGATTCCGTCGTGTTTCGTCGCAGTTCTTCGTGGTTAAATCGGCGACTTAATCGGTCCTCCCCATCTCGGCGCGGATTTTACTTGACCTATAGAGCGCTGATAGTTCATTTTCTTCGCTCGCTCTTCTGTGCACGATCTGTGGACGTTGACTGGATCAAGTGAAGGAGAACTTATGAGTGGAAGTGTGGTATGGGGACTGGCAGTGGTCGTTCTTGCCGGCATTCTCCAAGGAAGCTTTGCTGCGCCCATGAAGCGAATGTCTGCATGGCGCTGGGAAAACAGCTGGCTGCTGTTCGCCTTGTCAGGGCTGATCATTTTCCCATGGATTATTAATTTTTCCACTGTGCCGAATCTGCTCCAGGTCTACTCGGGGGTCTCAACATCCACTCTCATGAAAGTTGTTTCATTTGGGCTGGTCTGGGGCGCCGGTGCAACGCTGTTTGGCCTGGGCATTGCGCGGGTGGGATTGGCCTTGGGTTTTGCGCTCATTCTGGGCATTACAGCCTCGTTTGGTTCCTTGATCCCAATGGCGATCCTTCATCCGGAGGAACTTCTCCTGAAACGCGGGGTCGCTTTGATTCTTGGAACCATCATCATGGTACTGGGCCTCGTTTTTCTTGCGCTTGCCGGGCGAACCCGCGAGCACGATCTGGGAGGGGGGAGTGGCGCCCGTTCCGGCTTTACCGGCGGGCTTGTGATTTGTATCTTCTCCGGCATTTTCTCCTCGATGATGAACTTCAGTTTTGTCTTCGGCGATGAGTTGAGGCTGCATGCCCTCAAGGCCGGGGCAAGCAACGCGATGGCCGCCAATCCAATTTGGGCACTCGCGGTGACGGGCGGTTTTGTTTCGAATTTCCTTTATTGCGTGTATCTGCTGAACAAGAATCGTACGTGGGCCGTATTCCGGGAAGGCAACCCATACGCGTCGTGGCCGCTCGGATTTTTGATGGGGCTGTTGTGGTTCGGGGGTGTCGTTTTCTACGGAACGGGAGCCGCCTCCATGGGTTCGTTGGGTAACATCGTCGGGTGGCCTATCTTCATGACGCTCGATATCATCGTGGGTCTGTTCTGGGGTGCAGTGTCGGGCGAATGGAAGGGGGCGAGTCGCCGGGCATTGCTCTACAACTGGGCTGGAATCGCGATCCTGTTGGTGGCAATTGCGGTCATCTCCGCGGGCAACGCAACGTAGGTCTGGATTAAAGCGCTGAAAGAGGCTATTTCGCGTTCGCACGGCGCACTTGGATGTTCACCGGACTGACTCCGCGGGTTTTGCTCTTGTCAATGCCGCTACCTTCCCGCACGACGTAGTACTGATTCGCGGGAAGATCGGAGAGGGTCTCGATCAATCCGCTAGGCCATCGAATTACGACCTTCTCCGCCTTGGAGGACTTGCCCAGGCCGAAATGCAGCCGCAGATCGCTCTGCGAGATGAAACCGTCCCCACTGCGCACTTCCTTCTCGTGCTTATCACTGCCTTGCTCGATGGTCACCACGGCGCTCAAGCCGGCACGATTCGATTTCACCCCGACCAGTTGCAGGCTGATCCAATTTCCAATCGGGGCAGTGTTGTAATAGAGCGAAGGCGTCTCGTTCATGTTGTTGACCAGAGCCTCTTCGTGACCATCGTTGAAGAGATCGCCGAGCGCCATGCCGCGACCGGAGTGTGGCTCGCTCAGAACCGAGCCCGCCTCTCCAGTGATGTTGGCGAATGTCCCGTCGCGCAGGTTGTAGTACACGACCTTCGGCTCACGATAGCTGGTACCTAACGCCTTGCCATCCACCTCGGGATAAACGTGGCCATTACTAATCAGGATTCCGGGCCACCCGCTGTTGTCGAAATCGTAGAATTGAACTCCCCACCCCAGCAAGTTCTTGATCCTGCCCAGACCCGCGCTGTAGGTGACGTCGTCAAAGGCGTTGTCCCCACGATTCAGGTAGAGCGTTGGAGTATCGTCGCTGAAGTTGGTTTTGATGATGTCCTGATAGCCGCTGTGAGTGAAGTCGTCGGCGCAAAGTCCCATGCCTGCCTGCTCGGATCCGTCCTCGTTGTATGCCACTCCGGCCTTCTTCCCGATGTCCGTAAACGTCCCATCGTGGTTGTTGTGATACAGGATGCTAGGGGTAGAGTCGCACGCGACGTAAATGTCCGGCCACCCGTCATGGCCGAAATCCGCGGTCAGCGAGGTGAGTCCGTAGCATCCCGTGGTATTGAGAATGCCGGACTTTTGCGAGACGTCGGTAAACGTACCATCGCCGTCGTTGTGATAAAGCGCGTTCACGCCCGGCTTGAGTCCACGCGGCCCGCACATGACGTTGATCCCTTTCCACTGGCACCAGGGTCCGTCTCCCGGTCGCGGAACCGAGTCGTAACTGAAGTCCACGTAGCGCACTGCGATAATGTCGACTTTGCCGTCGCGGTCGTAATCGACAAAACTGCAACCTGTGCTCCACTGGTCCCGAGACGTCTTGAGCCCTGCTTTGGCAGTCACGTCGCTAAACGTGCCATCCCCGTTGTTGCGATACAGCACGTTTTGTCCCCAGTAAGTGACGAACAGATCGATATAGCCGTCGTTGTCGTAATCGCCGACGCACGCGCCTTGTCCCCAGCCGGTGCGTGCCAGTCCGGCCTGCGATGTTACATCGGTAAACGTCCCGTCACGGTTGTTGTGATACAGGTGCCCCATAGGAGCCTTGTCTTTTGGGAATCCTTCGACGGTCGAACCGTTCGGAAGGTAAATATCCGGCCACCCGTCATTGTCGTAATCGAAAATGACGGCGCCGTTACCGGTGGTTTCGATGATGAATTCTTTGTGAGTGTCGCCACCGTACACATTGAGCGCGCTCAGTCCCGCTTGCCGAGCAATGTCCTCGAAGTGAACGTCGCCGGGCTTGATTTTCGGTGTCAACGGCTTGGCGGGCTGCGTTGACTGGGCTGCGAGCCAGGTTACCGGCAGTGAAAACACTGCGAGAAGCAAAATGGAGCGGAACCCTTTGGCTGCTGTAAACGGGATCACCCAGACATCCTAAAGCAGAACTCGCAACTCTTCTCCAAAACAGTCTCATCTCACCGGAACGAGCTGACCTTGTCGGTGGCGGCGGGCTGCCAAGCAATTACCGTTTGCCGTGACTCGCCAAGGTGGTCGACCCCTAATTCCACGACATCGCCCGGCTCAAGGTACTGCGGGGGGGTCATGCCCAATCCGACTCCAGTCGGCGTGCCGGTGCTGATGATATCACCGGGCAACAACGTCATAAATTGACTGACGTAGCTGACAAGAGTGGGTACATCAAAAATCATCTCGCTAGTGGAACTGCGTTGCCGAAAAACGCCGTTCACCTTCAGCCACATTCCCAACCGGCTCGTGTCCGGAATCTCGTCCCGTGTTGCCAGGAACGGTCCCAGCGGCGCAAACGTGTCCGCACTCTTTCCCTTGACCCATTGCCCGCCACGTTCCAGTTGAAATGCGCGCTCGGAATAGTCGTTGTGCAGAACATAGCCAGCCACATATTCGAGGGCATCTTCCCTCTCGAGATAGCTGCTCTTCTTGCCGATCACGACAGCTAACTCGACTTCCCAATCCACTTTTTGCCCATTCTTTGGAATGACCAGATCATCGTCCGGTCCGACGAGTGAGGTGGTAGCTTTAAAAAATATGACGGGCTCTTTGGGGATCTCCATTTTGCTTTCTCTAGCGTGATCGCGGAAGTTCAACCCAATGCAGACAATCTTGCTGGGGCGGGAGATCGGTGGTCCCAGGCGAACAGATTGCGCAACTCGCGGCGCGGAAGCAGCGTTCTCCTTCAACCAGTGCTTGAGTCGGGAGAGCCCGTCGTTTGCCAAGAATGCTTCGTCATAGTCCGGCACGAAGGCGGAAACGTCCAGGCGCCCCGCGTCCTCCGTGATAAGCCCTGGCCTTTCTCTACATGGCTCGCCAAATCGGATCAGCTTCATCTTTTTTCGTTTCTCCGCCGCCTTCCCCAAAATGAACTGGATCGTAATCTAGGAGATTCCCGAGCGCAAGTACGAGATCAACGCTTCTTGAGTTAAAGCGCCATGAGTTTCAAAAGCTGAAACATGCCCCCCCCTCAACGAACGAAGAAACACAAAAATAGTTTGGCCGGCCCGGGTGGTGGCTGCTAGAGTTTTATCCCTTGCTTTGTGGATCCACTGACGACCGAGGCGTGGAGAGTCCGTTATGAACTGGGACGCGAAGTTTGATTACTGTGCTCGATTGCGAACGTGAATATAGACCTGCCATTCTCAATAAGGGGTCACGATAAGGGCCTTCAAAATGACTTACATCTTTCCACACCTCAATTACAAACCCAAAATGCCGCAGCGCCTGGACCACGGAATCGGCATTATCGGCACTGGTGGCATCGTGAACTATGCGCATCTGCCCGCCTACAAGCAGGCAGGATTCAAAGTTGTCGGCGTCACCGACCGGAATCGCGAGCAGGCAGAGCGTACCGCCAAAGAACACGGCATCGGGAAAGTCTATGCCAGCGTGGCTGATCTACTTAATCAGCCGGAGATCGAGATCGTTGACATAGCCATTTATCCCGCTGAGCAGGTCGCCATCGTCGAGCAGGCCACCGCCGCCGGCAAACATCTACTCTGCCAGAAGCCATTTGCCGATGAGTATGCAAAAGCAGTTCGTAGCGTGGAACTCGCGGAACGCGCAAAGGTGAAGATCGCGGTCAATCAACAGATGCGGTGGGACGCCGGGATCCGTTGCGCACGCCTCCTGATCGATGACGGATGGCTCGGCACGCCCAGCTATGGCGCTATTCAAGTCCACTGCAAGACCGATTGGAGTCTCTGGCCCTGGATTTACCAAGGCAAACATGTGGAGATCATGTTCCACAGCATCCATTACATTGACTCGCTGCGTTATATCCTGGGTGACCCGACTTATGTTTTCACCAGCGGCAGTCGAGCTCCAGGGGAAACGACGCAAGCCGAAACCAAAACGCTGACTACCTGGGAATACAATTCCGGCCTGCAAGTACTGATCGATGTTTGCCACACAACTTGGCAAGATGACCCCTATGCCATTTTTCGTTTCGAGGGCACCGAAGGGGTGATTAAAGGAACGATCGGTCTGATGTACAACTACCCCAAGGGCCGCCCGGACACCTTGGAGTTCATGTCAAAGCGCAACCCGGGTTATTGGTTCTCCGCGCGTCTCGACAGCATGTGGATTCCAGATGCGTTTGTGGGTCCGATGGCGTCACTCATGCGATCCATAGAAAGCGGCTCGGAGCCGGAAACCAGCGGACGCGACAACCTGCGCACTTTGCAGGTTGTGTTTGCCGAGTATCGTTCCATGGCGGAGAAGCGCGCTGTCCGGCCGGAAGAGATCGCTACGTAAAGCCAGCTATGCCCCCGGCTGCACACCTTTCAGGTCGGAGGAGGACCCCGGCCGCTGCGGGGTCACGTAAACCCCGTTCTCTATGTGAGCGGAATTCACGAAGTGCGGCTGGAGATGCGGGATGCACTCCAGGAATACCGCTTCGTGACCCATGGCGATGTGGTTGAACAGAACCAGATGCTGGTGAATTTGTCCCATATCGCCAACGTGAGGAACGACCCGCAGGCCGAACTTCCGCGCCAGCAAGCTTACCGTGAGAAACTCGGAAATTCCCGCAACCCGCGTGCAGTCCACCTGCACAATGTGCACCGCCTCCGCCTGCATGAAGTTCTTAAACATGATTCGGTTCGGAACGTGCTCACCCAGCGCAATCGGGATGGGCTTGATCGCTTCGGCGAGCGTGCGGTGCGCTCGAATATCGTCTGGATGCGTAGGTTCTTCCACGAAATAAGGGGACATGTCCCGAAGCTTCTGGCACATCTCTAGCGCACGTGGAAGTGTCCACTGCTGGTTGGCGTCAAGCATGATCAGCGCATTTGCGCCGGCGAGTTCGCGCAGCATGAAGGCACGCCGCACGTCGCGCTGGCCATCGCGGGATCCGACCTTGAGCTTGAAAGCGTGAAATCCTTTTTCCATGGCCTGGCGCGCCAAATCCTTCACCCGACTGTCTTCATATTGGAACCAGCCCACGGATGTGTCGTATCCGGGATATCCTCTCTTCAAGATGCCTTCTCGCTCGCGCCGGGAGCCCACGTGCTTAAGCAGCACCGCTTCGGCCTCATCCCGGGTGAGCACGTCTTCGAGATAGCTCAAGTCAAGCAGGTCGACGACCTTTCTTGCATCGAGATCCAAAAGCAGTCGCCACAGAGGTACGCCGCGGCTCTTGGCCCACAAATCGAAGCAGGCATTGGTGAGCGAGGCCAGCGCCAGGTGAACCACACCTTTGTGAGGACCCAGCCAGCGAAGCTGAGGATGTTGGGCAAGTTTCTGTATGACCACGCCGAAATCTGCCATCAGTTCTTCAATTTCCCGGCCAATCAGTTCCTGGCCGAGAAATTCAATCGCTTCACAAACCAGTTGGTTGCCTAGGCCGAGTGTAAGCACGATGCCGGTACCGAAGACCTTTTCGTTGGAGCCGAGCAGGGTGGTGGCAAATGCGTACTCGGCTCCCGAGTGCACAGCGTCGCTGCCCGCGCCCTGCTCCAGAGGGAAGCGAACGTCGCGCGTTTCCAGTGAAGTAATTCGATGTTGTGTCATCTCAATGACAGCGAATGAGTTGCCTCGGTTCTCACAAACTATAGGCACCTTTCAAAGGCATCGAATATAGTAGAGCAGCTTTGGAGAGTGCAACTGCCGCTCTCGTGATCAGTCCGGGTAAATATTCGGATGCGCAAATTGATCGTGAAAGGATGACAGCATGAAGCGCTACGGTTCTGTGATCAGAGTAAGGCCGGAGTCTCTTGACGCTTACAAGAGATACCACGCGGCCGTGTGGCCAGAAGTGCTCGCCATGATCCGGCGTTGCAACATTCAGAACTATTCTATCTATCTCAAAGACGACCTCCTCTTCGGATACTTCGAATATCACGGTACGGATTATTCGGGGGACATGGCGAAAATGGCGGCGGATCCCAAGACTCAAGAATGGTGGGCCATTATGATGCCGATGCAGAAACCGTTGGATACACGTGTCAGCGGCGAGTGGTGGGCGAATATGGAGGAGGTTTTTCACTCAGATTGATTTGACAGCTCCCCAAGTTGGCAGTTAGAGTTTCCGCCCGGTTAACCGGCTGTACAGATCATGCTATGCAAATTGTAGACTCACACCAACATCTCTGGGATACGGAGCTCTTCCGCTATAGCTGGCTCGCATCCGTGCCGTCGTTGAACCGCTCCTTCCGGCTGCCCGACTATCTCGCCGCTGCCAAAGGACTGAACGTCGTGAAGTCGGTGCACCTGGAGGCCGACGTGGACGAGCCCTACATGCTCGACGAGACCAGGCATCTACTCGCGCTTGCCGATCAGCCTGACAATCCACTGGAAGGCATTGTGGCTTGTGGCCGGCCCGAGAGAGCGGATTTCAAATCCTATCTGGACAAAATTGCCGATCATCCCAGAGTAAGAGGAATTCGGCGTGTACTCCACACTCAACCGGATGAAGTCGGCCAGGGAGCGACCTTCATCAGGAACGTGGCTGCACTCTCGGAGTACGGCCTTTCATTTGACATCTGTGTTCTGGCTCGACAGCTTCCCATCGCGATCCAATTAGTCTCTAAGTGCCCGGATGTAGTTTTCATCCTTGACCACTGCGGGGTACCGCAAGTGAAGGAGAGAAATCTCGATCCATGGCGCTCTCATATTAGGGAGATTGCCAAGTTTTCGAATGTCTCCTGCAAAATGTCCGGTCTGGTGGCCTACGCGGATCCCGCCAAATGGAGTGAGGATGATCTGCGGCCTTTCGTCGACCATGTGATCGCCAGTTTCGGCTGGGACCGCGTGCTCTTCGGAAGTGACTGGCCGGTCTGTACGCTCTCTGCCAGCTACAAACAGTGGGTGGAGGCGTTGCAGGCCATCACGCAAGGCGCAGGCGAGGTCAATCAGAGAAAGCTGTTCTACGACAACGCCGTCCGCGTGTACCGGTTGACCTAGAGCCCAAACTCTCGCTGGATCACCTCGGTGTGTTGTCCTACCCTGGGAGCGAGCCGCTCGCTCGTCAGCAGATCTCCATCCAAACGGATCGGAAGGCGTGTGGTGAGAATCTTTACTCCTTGCCCGTCCCCGAGGGTTTGTATCATTGCAAGTTGCTCAAAAGCTTTACTTGCGCAGAGCTTGGGCCAATCCAGCACTTCCGCGCACCATATGTCGGCAGCATTCAAGATTTCGAGCCAATGCTCGGTGGTGTGCTCTTGGAGACGCTTGGCGATGGTCTGCTTGATCTCGTCGCGACGGCGAAAGCCGTCAGCCGGATCCGAGATTTCCTGGAGCGCGGGCAAATCGAGCAACTTTCCCAGGGTCGGAAGATGTGTCATGGCCAGCGCCAGGTACCCGTTTGCCGTGTCGTAAACTCCATAGGGCGCCGACAGGTAAGCGTGTGCATTGCGGAATACACTCCTCCGCGGCGGCCGTCGCCCGTCATTCAAGTGCGTGGTGAGCACTTCAAATTGAAAATCCAGTAAAGCCTCAATCAAACTGGTTTCCACCAATCCACCTCGGCCAGTCACGCCGCGTCGCACTAGACAGGCCAGAATTCCCTCGCAGAGGTTGTGTCCCGCGAGCATGTCGGCAACTGCCAGAGCCATCGGTGTGGGGGGATCCCCTTCATTACCGCTCAGCCACATGATCCCGGAGCGTGCCTGCGCTAGCAGGTCCTGCCCCGGTCGATCGCGCCATGCTTCGGCATTTCCATATCCCGACACGATTCCATACACCAAACGGCTGTTGATCTGCGACACCTTGTCGTAGCCGAAACCCAGCCGTTCCATGACTCCCGGGCGGAAGTTCTGCACCATCACATCGGCCCGTGCTATTAATTGGTGCAGTCTACCCAGATCGGAGGGATTCTTCAGATCTGCCGCATAACTCTCCTTATTGCGATTGATGGCGTGGAACAAGGTATTCTCGCCATGCACATCGGTGTCGCTCAAGTAGATTGTGCGACCAAGGTCTCCCGCTCCGGGGCGCTCGATCTTGATCACGCGAGCACCCATGTCCGCCAGCCGAAGTGTGGCCAGCGAACCGGAGAGGAACTGACTGAAGTCGAGTACCAGAATGCCATGGAGAGGTCTTTCTGATCTCTTATGGTTTGCAGTTGTGGTCACGGGAAGCTCCTGACTTGCGGCCAACACCGGTCATCCCGAACTTCCGGGAGTGGGATGGTTTCGATTCGGCCACAGTTGAGATCTCAATTCTACCCATAAAATAATGTTTTCATTAGAAAAATTATGTAGTAAGCTAACGAACGCTTTGCATTATGACCCGGCGCGTGCTTCCAATTCGGCGGCAGGTAACTCTGAGGAGAATCCGCTACGCCGTTCCAGCTCTTGAAAAAGGCCTGGATATCCTCGAACTTCTCGCTTCGGTCTCAGAGGCCTTGACCCACAGCGAAATCGCCGGCCATCTCGGCCGCACCATCAACGAAGTATTCCGCATGTTGGTGTGCCTCGAGGAACGTGGCTACATCTCTCGGATAGGCCCGGACGACCGATATCAGCTCACGCTCAAGCTGTTTGAAATCGTCCACCATCATCATCCGCTGCAGCGGTTGGTCACTCAGGCGCGCCCACTGGTGCAGCGGGTGGCAAGCGAAACCGGCCAGTCCTGCCATCTGGCAATGCTCAACAATGCTGAGGTCATTGTTGTAGCGCAGTTCGACGCGCCCGGAAACATGGGTTTTTCGGTCCGACTGGGGGCAGACATTGATCTGCTGAACACAGCTTCCGGACACGTGATCCTGGCTTTTCAAAGCGAGGAAGTGCGTGCTCGCGCGCTGGGAGCGTGGAGACTTCGTTCCAGGAAACCAATCCCGCCTGGCCTTTACCGCCACCTGAGCCGGATTCGCCGTCGCGGATACGAGGAGCTGGCCAGCTATCAGGTTCGCGGGGTCGAGAACATAAGTTACCCAGTATTGAATCAGCACGGAGAAGCGATTGCGGCGATGACAGTCCCATTTCTTGCAACGATCGGAGACAGCAAGGGCCCGTCGCAGGTCAAGGAGGCGCTGAGCCGTGCTTCCCGCGCACTCTCTTTAGCCATCGGTGGTAAGAGGCCGGAACTCTCTGCCGGAGCGGTGCAGCCATGACGCAAACTGAGTATTTCGAAGATTATGTAGTCGGTGCGCAGCGAGTCACCTCCGGACGGACGATTACGGAGACGGATGTTGTCATTCATGCAGGGCATACGGGGGACTATTTCCCGCATCATGTAGACGCGGAGTTTGCCCGTCAGACTTCCTTCGGTCAGCGTATTGCCCACGGCACCATGACCTTCGCCATCGGCATCGGCCTCACAGCGAGTCAAGTCAACCCCGTCGCGTTCACCTACGGGTATGACAAATTGCGCTTTCCCAAGCCCGTTTTCATCGGAGACACGCTGCGGACTCGCGTCACGGTCAAGGGGAAGCAGGAAGACCCGAAGCGGAAGGGGCTAGGTCGCGTCGTGGAAGCTTGTGAAGTGCTGAACCAGCGCGATGAAGTGGTCTTGTATTGCGAGCACATTTTGCTCGCCGAGAAGCGGCCGGCCGCTTGACCCGGCTTGAAAAGACTCTTCTGAAGCAGGGAGGCTAGTGTGGGAATCACCCTCAAAGGGCTCACATGGGATCATCCCCGTGGCTACGCGCCTTTGGTCGGAGGAGCTCCCGAATACGAAAGACAGCATCCTGGAATCACAATCCATTGGGATCGCCGAACTTTGCGAGAGTTTGGTGAAGCCCCCATCGAACAATATCTGGGTCGTTACGACCTCCTCATCGTGGATCACCCATTCGTTGGATTCGCCGCAGTGCACGAGGCGTTAGTGGACCTCGCTTCTCCCCTCAGCGAAGCGGAAAAACTTCGTTTTGCGGCTGACTCTGTGGGGCCTTCCTGGGAATCCTACTGGTACGGTGGTGGCCTTTGGGCCTTGCCCCTCGATGCCGCAACGCTAGTCGCATCGTATCGCCCAGAGCTTTTACTTGCGCTGTCTCCCGCGGTTCCCGACACCTTCGAGAACGTCTTGGAACTGGGAAAGAAAGCGCGCAGAGCGGGCAAATACATCGTGGTGCCAGCGTGTCCAACCGATGCGATCAGTCTTTTCTTCACGTTGAGCGCGAATCTCGGATATCCCATCCCCGAGGAACGAGACCTCTTCGTGGACGACTCCGTCGCCGTGGAGGTACTGGATCGCCTTCATGCGCTCATCGTACTTGCCCATCCAAGCTCTGTGGAGTGGAATCCAATCCAAGCTTACGACTTCATGACCAGTGGTTCCGACGCTGTCTATTGTCCGTACGGATTCGGATACTCCAACTACTCGCGCGTGGGCAACTCGGCGCGATTGAAGTTCACGAATGCTCCGGCCGCCGGCCAGCGCGGATGTGCCGGGACGATGCTGGGGGGAACGGGGGTAGCCGTCAGTAAGCTCAGTGCACATCAGTCGGACGCTATCGTCTATGCCAAATGGCTCGTCAGCCCCGAACATCAACGAGGCACCTATTTCAGGGAAGGGGGCCAGCCTGCCAGTCTTGCCGCGTGGACTGACTCGTCAGTTAACGCCGCAGCCGACGGCTTCTTTTCCGGCACTCTGCAAACCTTGCAGACTGCCTACCTGCGTCCTCGCTTCGACGGATTTGTCCGTTTCTTTGAAGCTGCAGGAATCGAGATCAACTGCTGCCTGCGCGGAGAGGTGAAGGACGATGCCCTAATCCGATGGCTTAACGAGCACTATGCAACGCAACGAGTTGCAGCACGCCGAATCGCATAGCGAGAAAAGAGGAACCTGGTGAAGAATCCAAATCCTGATCCGGCTACGCACAAAGAAATTCCAATCTGGAACGCCGAGGATTGGCTATACGAAGACTTCGAGGTCGGCAAGCGCGCCCGTTCCATTCGCCGCACGATTTCCGAAGGTGAAAGCATGTTGTTCAATGCGATGGTTCTCGACATGCACCCCTACGTAGCCGATGACGTCTTTGCCAAAGAAGAAGGAGTTTTCGGCAAGCGCCTGGTGGCGGGTGCTATGGTATTCAGCCTGGGCCTCGGCTTGATGGCACATAACAACATTCATACCTTTAGCTACGGATACGACAAGCTGCGCTTCATTAAACCGGTTTTCGTGGGCGACACTATTTATACGATTCGCACGCAGCTTGAAAAACTGCCCAAATACCCCGAAATGGGAATGGTGAGGGTCTCGTACGAAGTTTTCAAAATGCCTGGAGAACTGGTTCTCTATTGCGAGCACTTGCAGACAGTCAAGTATCGCGACCCTGCGAAGTTTAAGGACCAACTGAAGCAAAGGCAGACCGAACCGCGATGACGCCAACCATCTCGCTCGCCGACAAGTTGAGAGGCTGCTACTCAGGGGCCGTTTATGACGTGCTGCGGGCGAAGGGCTACGTCCACCAGACGCTCCCGCAATACATTCGCCCACTGAATTTGCAACACAAGCTTGCCGGTCCCGTTTTCACCATTCAGGGCAAAAGAGATGATTCTTTGGACGCCCATCAGAGTCTGCTTAAGTGGTGTGAGCTCCTGTCGAAGGCGCCCGCGAACACCGTCCTCGTTTGCCAGCCAAACGACCATACCCTCGCCCACATGGGAGAGTTGTCGTCGGAAACGCTCGTTTACAAGAAGGTGCTAGGCTATATCGTGGATGGCGGTTGCCGTGACTCGGCATTCATCGAAAATCTGGGATTCCCGGTATTCTGCAAGTACTTCACGCCAGTGGATGTGGTTACCAAGTGGGCAGCCACGGCTTTGGGGGAACC
>Ga0209698_10002254_pt1 | contig 21972 bp, 17 predicted proteins | sample LitLauG_LLR_2012_FD_187203 | JGI IMG/M metagenome (GOLD analysis project Ga0209698, IMG submission 187203) | Freshwater sediment microbial communities from Pennsylvania, USA - Little Laurel Run_MetaG_LLR_2012 (SPAdes) (version 2) | ecosystem: Environmental > Aquatic > Freshwater > Creek >...
CGCGGGCGACTGCAGCGCACCAGGATTTGGCGCGGATGGCCCTGGATCTCGCTGCGGACCTCGGAAATCTTCCCTTCTGCGACCACGTAGCCGTTGCTCAGCAGGATGACCTGGTCGGAGATGACGTCGACTTCGTGCAGGATATGGCTGGAAATGATGACATAACCGCCGCGGTCGGCCGCGGCGCGGAAGAGGGCAATCATCTCCGAACGGGCGAGGGGATCGAGGCCGTTCAGGGGCTCATCGAGCACCATTACGATGGGGTCATGAGCGATTGCCTGCGCCAGGCGGATGCGCTGGCGCATTCCCTTGCTGTATCCGGCAATGTTGCGGTGGGCGGCTTCGGTCAGGTTGGCGCGTTCGATGGCGCGCCACGCGAGCTGCTCGGCAGTCGCGGCATCATTCCCCGCGAGTCGGAGGAAGGATGCCACAAACTGAAATCCGGTCAGGCCTCTGGGGAAGGCATCGAACTGCGTGGAGTATCCCACGACCTTAAACAGATTTTCGGGATCGTCGGTCTCGTAGCCAAGAACCTCGATCCGCCCGCGCGATGGCCGGACTAATCCGGTCATGAGGTTCATGAGCGTCGTCTTCCCCGAGCCGTTGGGCCCGACGAGGCTGGTGATACCCGGAGGTACCGAGAGGTTCACGCGATTCACGCCCAGAATCTCACCGTAGAATTTCGAAACATCTTCGAACACGATGCGATCGTTCACCGGACCACCTCGTAGGCGCGGACCTTGCGCATCAGCAGAGCGAGACAGACGCCGCAATAAGCGAGCAACGCAAAGGCAGCCTCGGCGACGGGGATGGCGTGATCGGAATCGATCTGGAACAGCGCGTTCCAGATGGTCCCCATCAAGTACGCAACGTTGAAGAGGTATCCGAAGTCGGTGCGCAGCACGACGTTGATCGCCTGGCCAAAGCCGGCTCCGAAAAACATCACCGCCAGCAGCAGGGCACCGGCCACAATTCTCCACTTCACCCAGGCGGAGAGGGCCATGGCCAGCAGGCATAGAAGGGTGATCCAGAGAAGCGAGGAAATAATCAGGCTGAGAGCTATCCACAAATTGCTGAAAGTCCAGCCCGCGCCGGCAAGACTGGCTTGGATGGCGAACAGGATCAATCCGGGGATCCAGGTGATTTGCGAAAGCAGAACGGCCAAGGCAGATGACTTGCCGAGGACATATTCGGCGCGCGACACCGGCCGGCAGAAATACAGCGGCATAGCGCCGTTGGCCAAGTCCGGGGAAATCAGGCCGGGCCCGGCGAACGCCGTCATCAGAAAGGCCAGAACACCTTGTGCGGTCATGAAGCGGAAGAAAAACGTGTTGTCCACGGAGATGAGGGCACTGGGGATGCCAATTTTCTGCAGAAAACTCGCGCTATGGGCGAGATAGATCACGACCAGACAAGCCAGAGGATAGAAGAAGCACAGCACGAACAAACCGGTCTGCACCTTAGATCGGAACAGGTTTCGCCTGGCATAACGGAAAAGGACAAGCCAGCGCGACGAGGTCGAGGTGAGTGGCCCGGTATAGGACCGATAGCTGCGCCGGTAGATCGCCATTTCTGCTCCCACCCGCGGAAAGCTACTTCAGCTTTCCATGGCTTTCAGGAAAATATCTTCCAGCGAATCACGCCGGAAATTTAATCGCCGGATGCGCACCTGGTGTTCGGCCGCGAGACGGTAAATGTCGCGAGTCTCGATGCCGTCGGCGAGCACCACCTTGATGCGCTTGGCGATCATGGCGCACTCGCAACCAAGTTTTTCGATGGCTCCGGTGAAATCGCCGTTCGAGCCCGAGCCGTAGACTTCCAACTCAAGGAAGCGCTGATTGGCCCGGCGTTCTTCGTCCAGGTTCGAATAATGGGCGATGCGGCCCCGCTTCAGGATCAGAACCTCGTCACAGGTATCCTCGACATCGCGCAGCAAGTGCGAGCACAACACGATCCGCAACTCCCGGCCGTCGCGCATGTCGCGGATCATGCGGATCATCCGCTGCCGGGCGGATGGGTCTAGACCGTTGGTCGGTTCGTCGAGGATCAGAAGTTTGGGCCCGTGCACGATGGCCTGGGCCAGCTTTGCCAACTGCTTCATACCGAGCGAATAGGTGCCCAACTGGCGGTAGCGGGCCTCGGCCAGGCCAACGTAGAACAACGCTTCGTGAGCCCGTTCGAGGGCGGCGCCGCTGGGCAGGCCCGAGAGTTCCCCCATCATCTGGACGAACGACACCGCGCTCATCTTTGAGATGAAGGCGTCATTCTCGGGCATGTAACCGACCAAACCGCGAATGGTCCTGGTTTCCGTCTGGATATCGTGTCCGAATACATGCGCCGTGCCTGCGGAAGGTTTGTAGAACCCAAGGAGTGTGTTGATGAGGGTTGATTTGCCCGCGCCGTTGGGACCCAGTAATCCGATGGCGCGTCCGCGCAGAGAAGCGGTGAGACCGCAAAGGATGTCGCGGCTGCCAAATCGCACGGCAAGATTCCGCAGCTCGACCAGAGGCGACGGCGCAGGAGCAGGCGGCACTTGCTGGATCGTGCCGTCTGCCGCCGCGGGTTGGATGGTCGTACTCACTGGGTTCGAGGGGGATGGTTCATCGTCCCGCCCAGAAACATTTGTGGCAGGAAGGGCCCATTATGACCCATGGTCAAGAGCGTGCCCAGATCAAAGCCCATGAATCCAGTGTTGCTGGCGACGGAGATCCGGTCGGGTTCGCCGTAGGCATAGATCATGCCGGGAGCGGAGTTGGCGGTGAGCGCGTCGACCGCCTGCCGCTGCTGCGTATTCAGCGCACCGCTGGACTTGAGCTGGTCGGCGAGCGGACCCACCACGGGACCGATGTTGTGGTAGAAGATCGCCGAGAAATTGGTGTATCCATCGTTCGGCAACAATGCCTGGAAGGTGGAGGAATGGGTCAATGTGTAACCGGCCTCGCGGGATTGAATGGCCCGCGAGATGGTAGCCATGTCGGGCGCGGCGATCAGGTAACCGTCGACAAAGGCGTAGTCAATCTCGAAATTGGGATTGCTGGCGCTGTTGACGACGAAATAAGTCCGCGAACCTAGGTGCCGCTCGGCGAGTTGCAGCGACTCGCCTTTCGACTGCTCCTCCCGGTTATAGCTGTCGATGAGCTTGCCGATGGTCGACTGCAGAGTGGTTGGATCATAGACTTCGAAAATCAGCTTCCAGCGGGGGGTAGGAACCATGGGGCCATCGAAAGCCATGGTGACTTCGCCGCCCAGCGGGGCGGTAATGTCATTCAGGACATTGACGCCGGTCTTCGACTCGAACGCAGCCAAGTGGCTGGTGAAATCGGGATCTCCGCTGCCGATCATTTTGAAGACTTCTTCCATGATGCTGCGCGGATTCTTGATAACCGCCGAGGTCACCATGCTGGCATTGGGGGAAACGAAGTCCAGCGATCCCATCTGAGCGGGCGCAGCCAGCCACGACGCCACGCCTTGACGTTCGGAAGCGAACGTCAGGTCAGCACGGCTCTCGCTCTTACCGCCCACTTCGCGGTGCTCCATCATCAGATATCTCACGTCCCCCATGCCGGCGGGCAATCCCTTGCCGTTATTACCCTGTTGTACGGACTGGGCCAGAATTTGTTCCATGTCGGTGCAGAAAAGCCATTCGGCACCCTGCTCGTAGGAGTGGACGATCTGCTGGTAGAACGGTGTGCCGGCGAAATGGCTGGGGCTGCCCTGGCGGGCGACTATTACCGCCTGCCGGAGTGCCGCCACCTCTGGAGTCGCGATCAGCAGGTTGTCGTTGACATACACCAGCAGCGGGCGGCCAGGCGTTGCAGATACGGCCAGAGGATCCCGCACGACTTGCAGGGCAACTCGCGATCCGTCCGGATTGAGCTTGCGGTTTTCCTGTTGCAGGAAGGCCTCCAATCCAGGCTGCTGAACTTTGGCCAGGATGACGGGCGCGGTGTAGTCGGTGCCTTCTTTGGCTACGGCGAAAACGATCTCATCTCCCAGGTAGCTGCTGAACGTTTTCACCTGGTTCAGGACATCTTCGAGTTTCGGGCCGTTGCCCTTCTGCTGCTGTTTCCACCAATTTCGCAGTTCCGGACTCTGCTGGAGACGGTCCTCGAATAAACGTCCGGCCTCCTCCAGGGTGTGGGAAAGATTGGGAATCGCGGCGTAGACCACAGTGTGATCGGGGACATAGGGCAGCAAATCCGAACTGTAACGTAATCCGGGCGCCGGAATCGCGGCGAACTGTTTCTGCAGGATAGAGAACTCTCCGAGCAGGGCGAGGTATTTCGCGGCGTTCTTGCTCCAGGCGATTTCATTCTTGATGGGAACCTTCGAAACCGTGGGACTGGATGTGGCCTCCTCACCGGCACCGACTTCGGTAGTGGCGTCTCCATAGTCGACACTCACAACCCCTTCGATCACGGCCACGCGCGAACCCTTGATGCCATGGTTTACGGAGAAGATCGTACCTTTGACCGAGGCCAGTCCGTCGTCGGTGGCGACATACAACCGGCCCGAGCGCTGCTTGGCGGCCTGCACGATCACCTGCCCGCCATCGAGATGAATCATCGTTCCCTTCCACTTGCGGGATACGGAAAGATCGGAACGCTCTCCCAGTTCCAGCACAGAGCCATCTTCGAGGCGCACCATCGCAGTGGAGGACTTGGCGGTGCGAAGCTGATCTCCATCTTTAATCTCATAGCCGGCCGGAACGACCCGCGTCCCGGTGCCCGAAACGTCATAGAGGGCCCCTTCGACGGCTTGAACCGTCCCTCGGACGGGATGCTGGCCGGGAAGCAGGCCGTTGGTGATGGCGAAGCCCACGATTATGCCGATGGCGAGCGTGACCGCCGCACTGCCCCAGCGCCATGCCGGGAAACCTGATTTTCTTTCAACCCTCCAGACCTTTTGCGTCTCGCCCTCTCGAGCCAGCTGAAGCGCGTGACGACAAGCGACGCAGGTATGCACGTGATCTTCGAAAAGCAGGGTGCGAGCGGGCTTCAGTTGGTGCTCTAAATAAGCCGGGATGAGTTGCTGGAAGTCCTGGCAACTGCGGAGCGCGTGAGCCTCGAGGCGGGCGGACGACGGTGCGCCGGCAATCGATTTCCAGGCGCGCTCGCCAGCCTGGACGACAACCTTGTCGTCGACAGGCTCGTTACGAATCTCTGACAGCAAGCGATCGAATTCCTTGTCGTTCATGACCTTCCTCCTAGATAGGTTGCCAGTTCTTTGCGGAGTTGTTGACGGGTGCGGTGGACAATCACCGCGACCAGCACTTGGGAAATCCCGAGCATCCGCGCGATCTGTGCGTTGCTGAAACCATCAAAAAAACGCAAGGCAAAAATCTCAGCGCTCCTGGCCTTGAGTTGCGAGAGCGCCCGCGCCAGGGACTGCCGCAGTTCGGCTGGAGCGCCACTTGCGCCAGCGGGGTGGACCTCCGCGAGTTCGACCGTGCGATCGGCCTGACGGGAGCGCACTACATCGAGCGCCGCGTTGATGGCGGCGCGCCGCAAGTAACTTTCCTCATTCTCGAATTCGGCAGCGCGCTCGCCCTGGCGAAGCAGGCGCAAGAACACCGTCTGCAGCACGTCCTCGGCGTCCGCCGCGTTGCCGGTAATCCGGTAGGCGGTGCGGAACACCAGCGCATGATGCGCCCGAAAAGCCCGATCGAGTTTGTCCGGAATCGCGACTGCCGGTTCCTCTGCGACTGCCAATACGGTTTGCAGGTTACTCCTCCGGTGACCGACTTACATCAGTAAAGACGTACCGGAGGGCTCCATTATTACAGGCAGGGTTTTTATTTTTGCGCCGGCGGTTGGCGGAGTTTGAACCGCTGCACCTTTCCGGTGGCGGTTTTGGGGAGTTCGGGAAGGAACTCAACCCAATGTGGGCGCTTATAGACGGGCAAACGCTGGAGCACGAACTGCTGTAGCTGGCCGGTTAGGGAAGGGCTCGCCTGATTTCCGTCGCGCAAGACAACCCAGGCCGCGGGCTTGGAAAATCCGTCCGCGTCCTGGCGGAACACAACCGCCGCTTCCGATACCGTCGGGTGGTCCATCAGGACCCGCTCGATTTCGATGGGGCTGACCCAGGCACCACTGACTTTCATCATGTCGTCGGTGCGGCCGTCGTACCAGAAATATCCGTCTGCGTCCTGATGATACTTGTCGCCGGTCCGCAGCCAGTGGCCGTGCAGGGTGTCTTTGGTCTTTTCGTGCTCGTTCCAGTAGTAGGCGCAGGTCGAATCCGCCTTGACGATCAGATTTCCGATCTCTCCCGGGGCGACGGGTTGATCCTGGTCATCGACAATTTTGGCCTCGAAGCCGGGGATGATTCGGCCGCTGGAACCCGGCCGCACTGCGCCGGGGGCGTTGGCGATCATCATGTGCAAGGCTTCAGTCGATCCGATGGCGTCGAGGATCTCGACTCCAAACCGTTGCTTGAAGTTGTGAAACACCGCGGCCGGAAGGGCTTCGCCAGCTGAGATGGCGTGGCGAATGGACGAGAGGTTGAATTCCCGCTCCGACGACGCCGCATGAGCCAGCAATTTGACGTAGTTCGAAGGAACCGAGAAAAACAGCGTCGGCCGGTGCCGCTCGATCACGTCAAATATCGCCTGTGGCCGGGGCGGACCGGGCAGCAGAATGCTGGTGGCGCCAGCGGCCAGGGGAAAATACAGCCCATTTCCCAGACCGTAGGCGAAGAACAGCTTGGCGACGCTGAACAAGCGATCGCTTTCAGAAATGCTCAGAATCGCTTTGGCGTAGCGTTCGGTACTGACCACCATGTCGTGCTGCAGGTGAACGCAGGCCTTCGGCCGTCCCGTGCTGCCCGAAGAGTAGAGCCAGAAAGCGGCATCGTCCTTCCGGGTGGGCGCGGCTTCCAGCGCGGTTGCTTGGTCGCGGACGAGTTCGTCGAAGCATAGCGTGTCAGCCACCGTGCCGCCCACAACGACCACCGTTTCCAGATGGCGCAGGTCTTTCCGCGGAATTGCCTGTAGGAGAGGAAGCAGCGAGTCAGTGACGATGGCGACACGGGCCCGCGAATTGTTGAGCAAATATTCGTAATCCGAGGGCTTCAGCAGAGTGTTCACCGGGACTGGCACGGCCCCGATCTTGATGGCACCAAAGAAGCTGATGGCGAACTCGGGGGTGTCCAGCAGCAGAAGGAGTACGCGTTCTTCGATGCGTACCCCCAGGCTTTTCAGTCCATTGCCCAGTCTGTTTACTCGTGTGCAGAGCTGGCCATAGGTGACCTTGAGGTCGCCGCATTCGATCGCGGTATTGCCGCCGTGACCTTCCCGGAGATTGCGGTCGACGAAATAGTCCGCGGCGTTGAAATCATGCGGAAGCGAGAGGGGAGGGGCCCAACTCATCTCGTGTCACTTCCTTGCTGACAGTTGGTCGTAAACGACGGGAGGAATTGTACGCCTCAGAAGAGAGGGCACCAGATCGTATGATTAAGCACCTACGCCAGTTCCAGTTCGATGGTCTTTGCCGTGCGGTCCAGTCTAACGATGCGGAAACTACGAATCTGTCCGGCGCGAACCGGTTCCGCCTTGGGTGGGCCGCTAGTGGCGCCCTTCCAGCGGGCTTGCAGCATTGAACTCAAAGATGACAGGTCCGCTTTCGATTCTGTCCGGCTTTCCAGGTTGGCGACCTGCGGAGTGATTTTGCAGGTGGCGAAGATGCCGTCTCCCAGTTCCACCCGGCCGCGGTCGCCAGACTCGTCCATCAGGCGGCCGGTGACGGTGTCCCCTTCCTTGTGCTCGGCGATGTATTCGTCGAGGCCGGTGGGAACGAGCTGCTTCATGCCCAGCTTTACCTGGCGTTTTTCGGTGTCGATGGCGAGCACCTGAGCCGCCACGATCTGACCAACGCGCAACATGTCGGCGGGATGGTTGAGTCTCTTCTCAGCGCTGATGTCGCTGACGTGAATCATTCCTTCCACGCCTTCCGCAAGCTGCACGAAGGCGCCAAACTTCTGCAGATTCGTTACCGGACCCTGAATCGCCGACCCGACCGGGAAACGTTGCGCGGCGTCGGCCCAGGGGTCGCCAAGAGCTTGTTTGAGGCCCAGCGAAATGCGGCGCTCGGCCGGGTTCACACTCAGGATAATGGCCTCGACGGTCTCACCCGCCTTGACCACGTCGCCAGGCTTTCTGACTTTGCCCTTCGACCACGACATCTCCGAGATGTGAATCAAGCCCTCGATGCCGGGCTCGAGTTCAACGAACGCGCCGAAATCGGCCAGACGGGTCACCGTCCCGCGGACACGATCCGCGGGGTTGTATTTCCCTGCCACAGCATCCCACGGATGCGGCTGAAGCTGCTTCAATCCGACGGAGATGCGGCGCTTGTCACCATCGGCCTCAAGCTTCAGCACCTTGACCTGGATCTGTTGGCCCATCGAAAGAACGTCGGCCGGCTTGTGGATTCGGGTCCACGCGATATCGCCGACGTGCAGCAGCGCATCCACTCCGCCAATGTCGACGAAGGCACCGTAATCGGTGAGGCTGCGCACGGTGCCGTTCACCGTTTCGCCTTCTCTGATCTGCCCGTAGAGGCGCTCCCTGGTGAAGCGTTCTTCCTCTTCGGCCAGCACGCGGCGATCGACGACGAGGTCTTCGTCGGCCACGTCGAGCTTGATGATGCGGCAGCGAATCTCCTGCCCGACCAGATTCGCCATGTCGGCGGCGTCGCGCGCGCCGCTGCGCGATGCGGGCATAAACGCGCGTACACCCACATCGACGCTGAAGCCGCCTTTTACCTGCGCGGTCACCGTGCCCAGAACCGCAGCCTTTTCCGCAAACGCCTTTTCGAGCGCTGTCCAATCGGTGGGGCGCTCGACTTTAAAGCGGGAGAGTTCGTAATAACCGTCCGGATCGCGGCCCTTGACGCCAACCAGTAGTTTGTCGCCCGGCTTGAGGGTTTGCCCTTGCAACGCCGAGAGGGGCAGAATTCCTTCAGACTTGTATCCAATGTCGAGGAAAACCGCCTCCGCCGTGACCGCGATCACCGTGGCCTCGATCTGCTTGCCGCCTTCGGCTTTGCGCGAGTGACTCTTCTGATATTGGGAAAAAATCTCACCGAAAGACTGGGTGGACTCGGCTGCGGGCTGGGGTTCGGGTCCTGCTGGGTGGGAAGCCACTGGTTTGGGAATCAACTGGTCAGACATGGAAGGTTGCAGCCCTCGCGGCGGGCGGTTTTCAGTTCAGGTTCTAGCATAACATTCGATCGCTCCCGGGCTCACTCCGGGCAGTCTTGCCGTCAAGCGCTAGTGTGCCACCCACTGCGGATCTTCTTCCGGCTTCACGATCTGGCCGTCGCGCATGTGAATGATGCGATCGCCGTACTTGGCGGCTTCGGGATTGTGGGTAATCATCAGCACGGTCTGACCGAGTTCCTGATTGGAACGGCGGAGCATGCCGAGCACGACGTCGGAGTTCTTCGAATCGAGGTTGCCGGTTGGTTCGTCGGCCAACACAACGACGGGCTTGTTGATGAGGGCGCGCGCCAGGGCAACACGTTGCTGCTCGCCTCCCGATAGCTCCGACGGACGATGCCCCAGGCGTTTCGTCAAACCGAGCAGGTCGGTGATGCGGTTGAAGTGCGCAGGATCGCGGTCGCCGTTGCCGGAGATCTCCTGCGCCATCAGGATGTTGGAGCGGGCATCGAGGGTGGGTAGCAGATTGAATTTCTGGAACACAAAGCCGATCTTGCGCCTGCGCATGCGGGTTCGCTCCGCATCGGAGAGCGCGGCCAGATTGTCGCCGTCCAGGATGACGCTGCCGCCATCGGCGCGCGTAAGCCCGCCGAGAAGATAGAAGAGAGTCGACTTTCCGCTGCCGGAAGGTCCTACAACGCTGACAAACTCTCCCTTCTGTACCTCAAAGGAAATGCCGCGCAGAGCCTCAACTTCGATTTTCCCGACGCGGTAGGTCTTGCGCAGGTTCTTCGCTTCGATGAAGGCTCCGGCCATGCTGAATAAAATCTTACACGAGTGCCGCGGAGAAACGGCATTCAAGCCAGATCGGTCGGACAGCAGATCAGGCTACGCCAACATGTTCGGCGACGGGTGCAGGCCGCTGCAGCATGCGCTTGGGGCCGCGCTTGCGCATCAGCAACAGGCGCACCCGCTCCAGCAGATCGGCGGGTGCATACATGCCCTTGGTGAGGAATACATCCGCTTGCGAATCGTGGTCGTAGATACGGACCTTGCTGGAGATCAGGATGGCGGGCGTATGCGGGGAAGTTTCCTTGATCCTGGCAATCAATTGTGGCCCGTCCAGGCCGGGCATGGCCATGTCCGCGATGACCAGGTCAATGCCGCCCTGACGGAAGCGCTCCAAGGCCTCTTCTCCGCGGGAAAAACTGGCCACCTTGTAGCCACGCGTCTCCAGCACGATCTTGCGATGGGAGAGCGACTGCTCGTTGTCATCTACACATAGAATAGTGCGCTTTGGTTTCATCAGCCTTTCGCAATCTGCCGGTCACCGAGCATCGACTCGATTCAGCAGCAGCGCTTCTCAATTTAAAGAATGGAAATGCGAAGAGCATGCTAGCGGGTGACAGCATCGCTGTAAAGTAGCAACCATGCTAATGAGACTTTCTGGCCATTGATCATTTTTTTCTACCGGTGTGTCTCAGTGTTTTCCGCATGTTGAGGGATGCGGGTTAGAGGAAAACTTCTCCCCGCATAATTTCGACCGCGTGGCCGCCAACGCAAACGTTAACCATGCGGTTATCGCCACGCGAGGCACGCACAAAAATCCGGCTTGGCCGCATCATCTCGATCCCCTGTTCGATGAGAACTCTCTGGCCGGACTCGCAGATACCATGGGCAACCATCCACGCCGCCGCGCAACCGGCAGCCGAACCGGTGGCCGGATCTTCCCCGTTGTAGAAGAGCATGCGCGCATGCAGACGCGCGGCCGGGTCGACCGTTTCACGGGAAACAAAATAGAAGAATTTTGCATCCGATTTCTCCAAGTAGGCGGTGGCGCGACCCAGGTCCACTCGCAACTTCTGCAGGACTGCCAGCGACTTTACCGGCACGATCGTATAGGGCAGGCCGGTCGATACCGTCTCAACCGGCAACGAAGCGTCAAAATTGTCGGGGCTCACCCCCAAAGCATTGGCTAGCGTTCCACGGTCGTGCTGGAGTCCGAAAACAGGATCCATCTGCGTCATTTCGGCAAACGCCGGACCTTCATCCACATCTTGGAACCGTACCGGAACCTTGCCCACATTCAGCTGTAAGGTGATTTCTTGCACTCTGGACTCCGCGCGCAGGGCAAAGGCGGTGCCGAGCGTGGGGTGACCCGCGAACGGCAACTCCTCCTGCACTGTAAAAATTCTGACGCGCACGCCGCTCTCCTGCTCGACTTTCCTCTCGCGGGGAAGCACGAAAGTCGTTTCCGAGAGATTCATTTCTCGGGCTACGGCCTGCATCTCGGAGTCGCTTAACCCGCGACCATCAAAGAACACAGCTAATGAATTTCCCTGCAGCCGCTTCGTCGTGAAAACGTCCCACTGGGCCATCAGCAACCGGCGCTTATTTGAGCTCATGTGTTCCCCGCTACGAGTCGATCCCCTCGGAGACAGGATGTTTGCAGCCGGTTTCACGATGCAGGAAAGATTGCTCCCGGGGCCGCTTCCCCGCGCTGGCTACGCGGTTTGACACCGCCCGCCCGGCGCTTCTATGCTTACCGCATGTTATTTCCTGCCACACTCGGAGCCGTGAGTTGTTGTTGCTGCCCGGAGTGTGGGTAGGAAGTCAGCAAGATTTCTTCCAACCCACCCCGGCGAGCGGTGGGTTCTTCGACTATCCGCTTGATACCAGTCAGAAGGGTGGGGTGGACCACTTTGTCGAACCCCTGGCGGGATTGAATTTCATCAAGGAGAAACCATAGTGAACAGCGCAACGGCAAACGAAATCCATGGCGTTCCCCGGATCAACGACACCGCACCCGACTTCACGGCCGAAACCACTCAAGGCGAGATTCACTTCCATGAGTGGATTGGCGACGGCTGGGCAATCCTGTTCTCGCATCCGAAAGACTTCACGCCCGTCTGCACCACCGAACTTGGCTACATGGCAAAGCTGCAGCCGGAATTCGCCAGGCGCAATGTCAAGATTATCGGCTTGAGCGTTGATCCGGTTGCCAGCCACAGCAAATGGGAAGCCGACATCGAAGAAACGCAGGGCGCCAAGGTGACGTATCCGATGATCGGCGATCCGCAACTTAAAGTCGCGAAGCTCTACGGCATGCTGCCGGCCGAAGCCGGTGACAGTTGCGAAGGCCGCACACCCGCCGACAACGCAACCGTCCGCACAGTATTCGTGGTGGGTCCGGACAAGAAAATCAAGCTGCAGATCAGCTATCCCATGACCACGGGTCGTAACTTCGACGAAATCCTGCGCGTCATCGACTCGATGCAGCTCACCGCCAAGCACAAAGTGGCCACGCCGGTGAACTGGAAGCCGGGCGACGATGTCATCATCACTGCCGCGGTATCCAACGACGAAGCGCAACAAAAATTCCCGGGCTTTAGGACTGTAAAGCCGTATCTGCGAGTCACCAGGCAACCGAAGTAGCTCCGGGTCGCCGCCGTGCGTTAGAGTCAGCCACGTGTTGCACGGATCCTCGCAGATTTGCTCACGTCAGGAGTGCGCCCCCATTCCGTGCGTGAGGATTGGTTCGGTTGTGAGGTTCCGCAGGAGTGATCTTGAGGCTTGGGTTGAGAAGCTGGTGAAGAAGTGAGTTGATGGTTGGAAGTTGGTTAAACCTCTTCGAGATTTAACCAGCCTAGAGTCGTGCTGGGACCGCCTTGAGGATGAAGACATCAGCAGGACGTTTGAACCGAGTGCTCAATTTTCGCACTTCTCCAATGGTGAGATTCCGTTGTCCTGCGAGGAACATCGAAGCAGCACTCTCCGAACCAAATTGGGGAATCAGGTCGCGTTGAGTGAGATTCTGTTGCTCAATGAGAAGACGCAGAACTGAAGCTGGATCAGCCGCAGGGATAGGGTAATCCGCCCGCTCGTAACGTTCCACGAGCAAGGTTAGGAGTTCGATTGCTTCCATTTCATCGCGGTAGGGATTTTCTAGCGCAGTTAGTCGGAAGAGAGCGTCAGTATACGCCTCAGGTTCCGCGTCGTTGTGTATGACTCAGCCGCGCCGTTTCCGATCATTTCCGCCGAGTTTGCGAGAACCGTGCTCATTTTGTTCTAAACCTCGTATCCCAGTTATTGCGGTTGGCGTATTCTTTGTGGTCAAAAAGGATCGGGTGTACACGTGCCCTTTGGTTTGCTTTCCGAGCGTCGTCTTCGCACCGTGGATCACGGTTATCAGCCTGTTCCTGTTGTGCCCGATATCAGTGACCACGTTGTTTACCTCATCAGTTGTTTACCTCATCAATGGTTGCGAAGTATCGCACGAAGAAGCTGCCACTGGCTTTGTAGATCGTGCCGCGTTGGTAGTTGTTTCTATCAGGCGTTCTACGTGCCAGTCGACCTTAAGTAACGGTCTGATCAACGCGGAAACAACATGGAATCAATATATTAGAGTGCACGAGGAAGCGCATGCGGTCCGGTGATCGTCCCGGTCTTCAAAACCGGCGAGCGGCGGGCAATCCCGTCGCTGGTGGGTTCGACTCCCACTCGCTTCCGCCATTTAGAACCTGCATAAACACTGCGTAATTACCATTGTAATCTGGCATCTGTGTTAGCCTCGCTGGATATGGGACCGTGGCTTCGGGACCTTGACTGTCCTGAAGATTGGTTGACGGCCATCGTAGTGGAATACTTGTGCTTCCATCTAAAGGGCTGGCGTGCCCAAACGTTCCGTGCCGTAGCTTCTTGTAGAACCGCGTGGCACTACCTTTAGGCGGTCTCGCGTGGAGCGTGAGATGAATGCCTCCCTCGCCGTCGAGCACGCCGCCATCGTCGTGCGGGTAAACTCCCTGTGTACCTAGCAGTTCCTGCCGGCCGTTAGTCTGGAGTAGAGCGCGGCTGAGTTGGCCGCGTGGCGCCAGACTTTGCTGGTCCGAGAGTCATTTTCTGCGTTTCCTGAATTCCCGAAACCGAACCCAGCGCGACAGCCAGAATTGTGCTCGTGCACAGTGCTGACCACAATGTGCCTCCGGACCGAGGAGCAACGACCGTTTACACCGTGGAGCCTGCAAGGAATCGAACACCCAATGATTGATTTTGGTTAGGCTCAGTCTTTCGAAAATAAGTAGTTGTTGCGAGTGTCGGGATCATCGTGCCGCCAATAACGGACGATCTTGAGGCCGGCAACGTTTGCCATCGCAATGAAGTCCTCTGGCGAAGCGAAAAAAGAAACGGCTGTTCCGGGGCGAATGACTTCGGGCTGGCGCGTGAGACTCCACCAAATTAGGCGGCGAAGCATCCCGAACCAAGTTCTCAAACCGTGCTTGTGATAGAGATAAGAAAGAAGCTCACGACGGCTTTCGAAGCTCGGCGTTGGGTCCCTGGGTTGTGCAAATGGGATCTCGCCGATGAAAATGCGGGCGCCGGGTCTGGCGACGCGGCTGATTTCGCGCAGACTGGCAGGAATGTTTTCTCGCGGGACAATGAGGAGAACGTTGTTGCAGACGACAACTGATGCAATCCCGTCGGCGAGAGGCAATTGATCGCTGAGCCCCACCTGAACGTTGAGACCAGTCCGGCGCACGAGCGAAACTTCTTCCTCGGTGGCGAGAAGACCCAGAGCACTGCGCACCCGCAGATCGTGTGCTATGCGAAGCAAAGTGCCGTCGCCACAACCGATGTCCACCAGATCATCGTCGGGACGAAGATGCACAACTTCGATGATGTGTTCGTTAACAAGGCGGGTAGTTTGCTTTTTATCCCTGCCGCGCAGAGCGAGGTCATGAAGGTCGCGTGCGTACTTCGCTGTCTCGCGACAGTACTCCACATAATCGTCTGAGCGGCTGATCATCTTCTGACAGAAGATTCTATCTCATGTTGCGCGTTGGAGTGCCCATGGCAATGGCTCCCTGAAACTGAATAGTTTCGTCAAGGTCGAACCGTTGCACAGGATTCTCCGTTCGCCACGAATGGATGCCCATGGCTGAGTTTAGGCGAATCGCCTGTACTGCCAAATGATCCTGACGCGGGATGCGGCCGGCACCGACATGAGTCTTGAATTAAGGAAGTCGTCCGGAATCCGGGCCGCTGAGGAAGACGAAAGAACCTAGACTCGTCCCGGCGCGACGGATCTGCTTTAAAGAACACGATCTCGTCTGAGCTAACGATTCGGATGCCTTCTGATCCCGCGCAGCAACGTCTTGAAGCGAAAACCCTTTGCAGAGATCCGTAGGGCAGTAATTTGGTGAACCTCATTTTCACATTGGACGCGGCCCGCATGTCCACGAAACTCAGCCATCTGCGGCAGGGCTATAGCAACTCACCCCTAAGCGCCCTAACCGGCTTGTCGCCTGAACGCTGCCCGAACTTCCATTACAGCCGTCGTGACTTGGCCTTGCTCGCTTTCGCCCAGGTCGTTGTAGAAGGGCAAACGCAGGAGCCGGTCGCTTACCTCCTCCGTAACTGGGCAATTGGAGGGGCGAGCTGCGAAACTCCTGCCAGCCTCTGAAAGATGAAGCGGAGAGTAGTGGAAGACACTGAGAATGCTCCGAGCCTTGAGATGCGAGATCACGGCTTCGCGGTGTTCCGCCGAAGGCAGTAGCAGGTAAAACATGTGGTAGGCCTGCTCGCATTCCGAAGGAACTACTGGCAGTATCACATCGTTGTCGTCAGCCCAGTCGCTTAGCGACTCGTAGTATCGCTCCCAGACCCGCCGCCTCTTCTCCTGAACCTTCTCTGTGCCTTCGAGTTGCGCATAGAGAAATGCCGCTAAAAGATCGGAAGGCAAATAGCTGGAGCCCAGATCGACCCACGTGTATTTATCGACCTCACCCCGGAAGAACCGGCTGCGGTTGGTGCCTTTTTCGCGAATGACGAGAGCTCGTTCCACCAACGCAGGATCGTTGATGATCAACGCCCCGCCTTCGCCGCACGTGAAGTTCTTGGTCTCATGGAAACTCTGGGTGGCAAGGCATCCGAGCGTTCCTGTATACGTCCCCTTGTAGCGAGAGAACAGGCCATGGGCATTGTCCTCAACGACTTGGATTCCGCGGCGGGCGGCGATCGAAAGAATTGTGTCCATCTCGCAGGGAACTCCGGCGTAGTGAACCACGACGATCGCCTTGGTTCGAGCTGTAATCAGCGGTTCTAGACGACTCTCGTCCAGGTTCAGCGTGTCACGACGAATGTCAGCGAATACCAGCCGCGCGCCGCGCAAGGCAAAGGCGTTGGCAGTCGAGACAAACGTGAACGACGGGACGATAACTTCATCCTCCGGACCGCAATCCAGCAGGAGTGCCGCCATCTCCAGGGCATGAGTACAGGAAGTGGTCAGCAAGACTCGACCGACTCCTAACTCTCGCTCCAACAGTTCGTGGCACCTGCGAGTGAAGGGGCCATCCCCCGAGGCGTGCCCATCGGCGATCGCTTGCGCCATGTACTTGTACTCGTTGCCCACAAGGCAGGGCCGGTTGAATGGGATTCGATAGGTCATAACTTGCGGAATACGAAGAGTTTTTGAGTACCATAGTCGCCAGCTGGAGGAAGCTGGGCGAACCAGCGATTCCATTCGGCATTCGGGTCCGCCACAGAAACCGGCGCTCGAGTTGCCTGCGCTAAAAGAGGTTTCAAAAGACGAGTGCCCACGTAGTAAGTGCTGGCGAAATTCGATAGCTCAAGCAATTCAGCTTCTCCACTCAATGCAGCAATGACTTTCTCCTGGTCCAGGTACTGATTGAACGGCGGCATAGGAATATCTCCCATCCCCCACTCCTGACGGAGCGTGTTCAGGCGCCGCCAGCCCTGCAGGGTCGCCTCCGAAAGCAAGAGTAAGCCGCCTTGCTTCAGAACCCGAACGCACTCACGCAGACCGCTGAGTTGGCGCTCCCATGTTCCCAGGTTGATCAACACCCGCACGACAATCACTTTGTCATACGAATTCAGGGGTTCTTTCAGTAGCGTGATATCGCCTACGTCAAATTCAACCGAGCCGGCCAGATTTTCATGCACGGAACCGGCCCTGGCCCTCGCTTGCTCAATCATTTCCGGAATGAAATCGAGCCCCCGCAGGTGGATCCGGCGGGCACACGCGAATTGCATGGAGGAATATCCGTTGGCACAGCCCACGTCGAGAACTTTGTCACCGTCGTTCAGATGTCCGGTGATCTCACTGATCTCCATCTCGATTACACGATGGTCGGACCATGAGGCCGACGGCGACTGGCCGTGCTCACGCGCCTGCCTTGTCCAGTACTCGTAAACCTCGCCTTGGTTCAATTGGGTCGTCATTAGAAGGAAACCGCCTTACCACTCCTCACGGTTTTGTCCATTTCACGATCACGCACCACATACGGAGGTTTCTGCATGCTGCGAAAATGCACCCGAGCCAGGTATTCCCCAATGATTCCAACGGCGAACAGCTGCGCTCCGGAAAATAACGTGATAATTGACGCAAGAAACGGAAACCCTGGTACCGGATCGCCATGCAGGAAGTACCGAATCACCACGTACGCCAGGACAAAGAGTCCAAAGAACGTGAAGACGAATCCGATCAGGCTTGCCAGTTGCAGCGGCATCGTGCTGAAGCCCGTCATCATGTTCATCGCGTGCGTCATCAACTTGCGGAAGGTGTATCCGGAAGTCCCCTGGTGACGTGGCCTGTGATTCACCGGTGTGGACGCGAAGCGGCTCGTGCCCCAAGTCAGCAGAACGTCGATGGACACAAAAGACCCTTCGTAGTGCGCAAAGGCCTTGGCTACCTGCGACCGAAAGCTGCGGAAGGCACAGACTTTCCGTGCTATTTCGGCGCCCATGACGTTTTGCAAAGCCAGCTTGGTTACCCAGGAGGCAAGGTCCCGACCAAATCCGTGCTGTTCCCGCTCGGGCGTACCGTAGACGACGTCGTACCCCTCCGCAAGCTTCGCCAGCAGTTTCGGAATCTCCTCGGGAGGATGCTGCAGATCGTCGTCCGTGGTAACGATCACGTCGTACTGCGCAGCCCGGATTCCACAGAGCAGCGCATTGTGCTGGCCATAATTGCGCATGAGGTTAATGGGGCGAATCCAGGAATGCTGCCGTGCCAGATCAGAAATGACTTCCCAACTCCTGTCGGGGCTGCTGTCGTTAACAAGGATCAGTTCAAAGCGGTCCGCCGTCGCCTCCAGCACCGATTCCAGGCGCCGAACCAGTTCGGGTAGAATTGACTCGCTGCGATAGACGGGAATTACGACAGACAATCGCAGCGGCGCCAGCTGAGAGTCTCTTGAGAACCCCTCGCTCGTGAACATCCGCTCCCTACTCCGCCTTTCGCTTTAGCATCAATAACCTGGCCCGACGCACTTACACGGAACTTGGCGGACAAAGGTCCACACCATCGAACCCCGACTCGCCTGCCAACTGCGTTTGGAGCATGATACTCGAGTTGACAAAATAATGGAGTAAGATCAGCAATCGAGTTTTTGCCTTCCTTCCCCGTCTGTGTTGCCACTTTAGCCGATGACACAACTCCATACATTTCAAGCGGGCTTACGAGCGATGATCACCAATGACGTCCCGAAGGGCAAGCGATGTCCACGCGCTAGCCAACCCGCTTCCAGGTTCAGCAACCCTTTCAATATCCGGTTGACGCCTGGCACAAGCCGGAACTCATCGCTGGTCTTTACTCGCGCGAAGTCCGGGTCCGTTCGATGTCGGAGTCCACGCATCTTCCGGAAAATCCACACCAAGGGAAAGATGCATGCCATAAATTGACTCAAAAACTCCACTAGGAAGCCTGCTTCCGTCAGCTTCTTGCGAATGTCATAAGGCGAGTAACGGCGACAGTGCAGCGCACCCTCGTCAAAATAACTCCATAGGAATTGATGGGCAGGAACTGTCAATAGGAGATATCCGCCCGGTACGAGGCAGTTCCAGAGTGTCGCAAGGGTTTCTCGATCTTCCTTAATGTGCTCGAGAACATCGAACATACCAACCAGGTCGACGTGCTTGCCAAAGGGCCAACTCTTGATGTCTGCTTGGACCAGTGCCGCATCTGATCGGCTTCGAGCGTGGCTTAGACCATCAAACCAGAGATCCATGCCGACGACCATGCTGTTCGGGCAAGCTTTCTTGAGTACCCGCAGCACGTTTCCCGTGCCACACCCAATTTCCATTACGAGGTTGCGTCTGTCGAATGAAGATGAAATTCTGCGAGTCAATTCAAAGATTAGGCGGTTCCGAGAACAGAACCAGAAGTGCCGGTCCTCGATTTGAGCGAGTCGGTCAAAAAATGCAGGGTCGTATCCGCCGGGGACAAACCCATGTTCCGATGATTCCTCACTGGCTGCAGGCGGCCCCGAGCTGAGTTGGATTCTCTCGCTCACGGAGGCTCGCCTCATGGCCACACGATACCACACACGTAGCGTGGGCACTGGTGTGCTATTTTATTTGCTCGACCGAACCTTGGTTCTGGGAGAAATCTTGCTCGCGAATAACTACTCGCGCACCGACCGGGGTAAAGCAAGCCTATTTGTCGTTCTCATCATTTTGAGTGTGTACAGTTTTCCGTTCTTGACGACCACTGCGGCGCTGAAGTCAGACAAAGTCCCCTTTTGCTTCGCCCCCGACTTGAGTCTTTATTTGAACCTCAGTATTGCCGGGACGTCGGGCATCAATCCTTACTTCGGCTCGGCCGTGCACACCGACGGAGTCGGTTACTCGACCTTCGATTTAGCGTTTCGACCGTTGGGGCTCCTGATCAGGCTGGTCAAATACGACCTCTGGAAAGCAACATTGATCTGGAACCTGTTCTGGTGGATAGCATCTTGCCTTGGTGCGCTTTGGTTCTTTCGTCTGGCTTTTCCCGAAGAACAGAGAATGGCTCTCTGGCTGGGCATGCCACTGCTTTTCTTTTTCAACTTCGGTGTGGTGAAATCTCTAATTTGGGCTTGGCTTCACTTTCCTTCATTGGCCGGGTTCCGCGGTCTGTATCTTCCCGACATCCGAGTCGTCTTCCCGCAGACACCACTTGCGTTGTTGCTCATATATCTGAGTCTTCAAGTGCGTGTGCTGCGCTTTTCGCACTGGTACGACTGGGCAGCAATGTCCTGTGTGCAGGTGTTAGGACTTGGAACATTCCCCTACTCGACCATGATCATGGCCGTCACGACCACCGTAGCCCTGCTCGCGGATATTGGTGAGGTAATCAAGGCCACACGCCTGCGAGCTGTTCTTGGGTACAGTTTCGTATGTGCTTTCCTTGATGTGGCGTATCTACGGCTCCGTCTCTCTTCCGGAACCCAACAGCCAAGCCCCGCGCTGATCAGCTTTCATCCATCGCATGTAGTCGGCTTGTTGGGGGGCGCTTTGCTGCTGCTCATCTCGCTCACGGCTGCGACCTCAATCTTTCCGAATCCACTAACTCTAGCCACAAAGCGGACAATCGTCGGCCTGGGAGTTGCGAATAGCCTTTTGCTGTTAGGGGACGTAGTATTTTCACCAGCTCTGTTGATTTCACATCACGCTGGCTATTTCGTTCATACTACGATCTCCTTGCAAATCGTTTATCTGGTCTCGATGGCATTCTCTCGACTGAAACACTCAGTCCGATGGCTAAAACCCGTCGGCGTCGCAGCGATCGCCCTGATCACACTCAACGGCATTGTTCTTGCACTTGCAGATTATAGATATTCTCTTCCCGAAAACCGTAACATGAACGATCTCGCTTCGGCATTGCGGTCAGCCGGTCTGACAAGTGAGGATCTCGTCTTAGCGCCCGCGGAAACCGTCGATGATTCATGTGCATGGGTCCCGCTGTTCAGTTCAGGGAGGGTGCTCTTCTGTCGGAGCGCGCAGTATGAACTGTCTACTGAGGAGAAGCGCGGCACGTATCGCCTGCGGCAGGCTTTCTACTTGTATTTCACAGGAAAGGACAGCGGCGAAATTGGGCGCATCTTATCCGATCCCTCGAATCTCACAGCACAAGATCGATTGGCATTTGCTGGCGAAATCAACCCCGCAGACAAGGACCGATTGGAAATGGCTCGGACTGCAATCGGAACCGATCTTGTTCCGCTGCTGTTACAAGTCGAGCAGCGAAATCGGCAGGTATCAGGATTCTTTACTCCGCACAAGCGGGTCTTGGTGATTGATCACGCTGAGAACGCGAAATTTAAGCGCCCGCGGTTGCTTGAGTATCTGTCTATCGATCAAGAAATCAAGTTCGGTGACCTTGTGTTCCTTTGGTGTAAAGCTCTTTGAGCCACTGTCGGAATCCCAATGCCAGAACAAGAATCCGGTGACATAGAATTCTGGCTAAATTTCAAGAGAAAGCACGGTGTTAACCGCACCCGGGAAGCCTCCGAAGATCAGGCTGTGCATGTAGACGGAACTGGCGGGGAGATGCGGCGCCTATTGCAAAGCGTGCCAAGCTCAATAAAGACAATTTCTGGCTACACAAATTTCGAGCAATGACCGCGACTCGCGGCCTCTGGGCTGGCGTCGATCTGCGTACCGTGCAGCAATGGCTCGGGCACTCGAGTCTCGACGGATAAATATGTGAGTGTCTGCTTCTGAAACGTATCCAAGAGAAATACTTCCGGGCGCTTGGCGACTAGGCGTTGCCTACGACTCTTCGAAATCCCGCGCGTAAACCTCCTGCGTGCCCGTTTGTCCATTTGCGAATTCATTTCAAGCCCAGTTCGCCATTGTACTGTTGCGTAATCCCGTAGCACTCACAGGCGGAGTCCTCGAGCTTCTTGCGGTTCACAATCTTCACTGCGCCATGGGTGTACTCGATGAGTTTCTTCTTCTGCAAAACACCAGCCGCCATGCTCACGCTAGGCCTGTCTGTCCCCAGCATGGTTGCGAGAAAATCATGGGTGA
>Ga0209698_10002255_pt1 | contig 21971 bp, 15 predicted proteins | sample LitLauG_LLR_2012_FD_187203 | JGI IMG/M metagenome (GOLD analysis project Ga0209698, IMG submission 187203) | Freshwater sediment microbial communities from Pennsylvania, USA - Little Laurel Run_MetaG_LLR_2012 (SPAdes) (version 2) | ecosystem: Environmental > Aquatic > Freshwater > Creek >...
GACATTTCCGAAGCTCAGCGAAGTGACATTGGCCTGCAGTTGCCCAGTGGCACTTGTCGTACCTGTTCCGCTCAGGGAAATCGTTGTGGTCGGATTTGCAGGATCGTTGCTCGTCAGCGTGATGCTGCCGCTCACCGCGCCCGAAGCCGTGGGGTGAAATGTTAGCCCCATGTTTGCGGACAGTCCTGCGCCGATTGTCTTCGGGGTAGCAATTCCGGTAACGCCAAACTCCGCGCCCGAAACGGAAATCACAGAAATGGTCAGGTCCGCGCTGCCGTTGTTCGTTATCGTTACACTTTGATTGCCCGTCGAGCCGACCGTCACCGTCCCAAATGTCACCGCGTTGCTACTTAAAGAAATTTGTGGGCCGGCAGCCGCCGCTGTCGCTGAGAGATTCACCGTCACGGGCGAACTTCCGTCGTTGCCCTGAACCGTCATCGTGCCCGTGACTGTTCCGGCGGCGGTTGGCGTCACAGCAACCATCAGGTTGCTGGACTGCCCAGTAGACATGGACATGGGAAACGAGGCGCCAGGCAAGCTGAATTGCGGATTGGAAAAAGTCGCTTGCGTGATGGAAACCGTGGTGTTCCCTGTGTTCGCGACGGAAACCGGTTGCGTCGTCTGCTTGCCAACCGCGACCTTTCCGAAATTTACGCTAGTCGGATTGAGTTGAAACGCGGCTTGGATGGTCTGTTTCGCGCCGTTCACAAGACCGGAGCACCCACCAAGGAAACCAGAAGTAAGGAAAGCAGCCAGCAATGCAACCGACTGGATCTTGCGGCGGTGGTAGATTACCTGGCTCCGTCGCGTCCCCTCGACCTCCACCCCGGCGAATCCCCCGATGTGCATGAGCTTGCCCTCCGAACTCTACGCCACAGATGGAGGGTAATAGTACTAGGTGCTTTGAACTACTGGCGGGAGGACCAATTTCGGGACAGCCGTGTGTCCTGTCCGCGAGGCAGTTTTCAACCTGCCCTTCGGTTCACAGAAAGGATTTAGGACAGTAATCAGGGGTTCAAGGGTGCGAACGGTCTGCCGCGGCTGGTGCACAGTACAGATAATAAATGACTTATTGGACGTCCACAGAGCTCCACCCTCAGGAAGGCGCGCTCCCATGAATGCTATGTTTCGCCACCTTCACTTACTGAGGGGTCAAGGTCAGGTCGTCGAAGGAGACCGAATAGCCGGAACTGCTGGCGTTCTTCCCCGTCACCGTAAATTTAAATGAATAGTTCCCTGCCGCTGGGAAAGTGAAGCTGCCATAGTCAAACGTCGCATAGGAGTCCGTCGCCGCGTATTGGTCCAGGTTCGCTCCAACGGCGGTCCCATTGATCGTCAGTTGGGAGATTCCCCGTGTCGTGAATTTCTTATAGGAAAGCTTCACGTCATAACTTCCAGTAGTGGCAACGTTTACCGTGAAGGTGACATTGTCCCCGGCCTTCGTTGCGTCGATGATCGTACCTGTAGTGTCCGGGAAGCCCGCATAGGTAAATTTTCGGAAAGTTGGTCCCGAACTCACCGCCGTGAGGTTCGCCGTCGCGTAAACAACGGGCGGACCGGAGCTTTTCGTAAACGTGTTGTTGTAGCTCCAGGCGATAATTTCTTGCGTCGCGGTAGAGCCACCCGTGCCAGCAGTAAATCCTACGTATGCCGTGTTCCCGCCAACCACGCTCGGGATGTTCACGGCCCACGAGGTTGTAAAAGTCTGCGCCGTATTCACGGTGTCCGTAATCGTCAGAGTCAGAGTGGTGCCATCGTAATTCAGATGCGCCTTCAGGATATCTCCACTGTGGAGATTGACTCCTCCGCCCAAGGTGACCGCTGGAGTTGTTGGCGATGCTCCATTGGTATAGAGCCCGGTAGAGTTGGTCCCCTCGCCGGCGTTGCTATACAGGTCAAACTTCACCGCCACGCTTTTGCCAATCGGTGTGTTCGCACTCGCGGAAGGATTGGTCACATTGTCTGGACCATAGCCCAATCCGCCTCCCGAAGGACCAAGCGCGGTTATCCCCGCGTTCTGCAGGACAAAGGCGAAACCGTCGCCATTCGGGGTGGCCAACTGGAAGGTGAAGTCGCTGCTGAATGTCTGCACATTCACAGGCGTTGCATACCAGGTGCTCGCAGCTTCGTTCGCGCCGCCGTCGGTCAGGCGAAGACGCGTGCCGTTCAGCTTGGCGCTTCCATTCAAGTCCAGGCCGGTGGCCGTAAATCCAGCCGCATAGTTGATGGTTGTCGGCAGATTGATCGTGTAGGTAGCCGCTCCGACGGCGCTATTGGATGCACTGCTCGACGTGGCGATCGCCTTGATCGTCGTCGTGCTGCTCACATTGATGGCCCCGGCATATTTCGTCGAACCGGTTGTGGGCGTACTCCCGTCCGTCGTGTAGTAGATGGTCGTTCCCGCCGTGGCATCGCTGATCGTCACGGATTGTCCTGACGTATAGGTTCCGGCCGCAGGATTAAACGTCGGAGTGGCCGCAGGCGCGGGAATCGTATAGGTGGCGCTGGCAACTGCGCTGTCAAAGAATCCGCTTTCACCCGCGATCGCCTGGATGGTCTCCGAAGCAGTCACGTTCAGAGGGCTTGAATAGACCGCCGAGGAATGCGTCGGCGTGGTCTTCCCGTCCGTCGTGTAATAAATGGTCGCGCCGCTAGTTGCCGAAATGCTGACTTGGATAGAATTCGGATAGCTCCCCGCAGTCGGTGAGAATGTCGGGGCGGCAAGCTGGCTTTCGATTGTGTACGTCGCGCTGGCCATCGCGCTCGGAGTGAATCCGTTCGCAACGGCAATGGCATTGATCGTCTTCGTGGCGGTTACGGAAATCGGAGTGGAATACAGCAGCGTAGACCCGCCCGCGGAAGTGGCCGGGGTGGATCCATCCAAAGTGTAGAAGATCGAGGCACCGGTGGTCGTATCACCAAGGGAAATGGACTGCGTCCCCAGATAGGCTCCTCCGGGCTTGCTGAAAGTAGGCGTCGCAGCAGGCGCTTGCGTTCCCGTGGAGGCAAAGGTCCAGTTTTGAATATCCTGAATCGCCGTCAGGCCACCCGTCCCTCCAGTGAAGCCAATGTAGGCGACGTTGCCACCCACCGTGGCGGGAATATTGATTGGCCAGGTATGCGTGAAGGTGCCATTTGTCGTGGTGTCAGTCAGCACCATTACCAGATTTGTCCCATCGTAGGTGATGTGCGCGTGAATCGGATGGCTCGCATGTAGATCGATGCCGGAACCCGTCATATCCACGAATGGTGTGGTCGGTGACGCGCCGTTCGTGTACAAGCCCGTCGAATCGACTCCCTCACCCCCGTTGCTGTACAAATCGAATTTGATGGCCACGCTGCTGGCGATGCCGGCTGCGCCCGTGGTCGTGTCCGGTCCGTACCCCAATCCGCCTCCGGCGGGACCAATCGCCGACGCGTTGTTTCCCTGCATGGTAAAAGTGAAGCCATCCGCCGTCGGACTGCTCCCCGGCGTGACCAAAAACGTGAAATCCGTCGTAAAGCTCTGAATATTGGCTTCGACGTTGTACCAGGCAGCCGCGGCCTCCGTTCCCCCGCCATCGGTCAGGCGAAGCGCTGTTCCATTTAGCTTCGCGCTTCCCAGCAGCGACATCCCTCCAGCGGTAAAACCGCTTCCGAAATTGATGGAACTCACACCACCGAGATCGATTGTGTACAGCCCGGTGGCCCCAGGGCTGTTGCTCAATCCACTGGCCACGGCAATCGCGGAAAGCGTCTCCGTCGCCCCCACTGTAACCGGCCCGGTATATTTCGTGCTGGCGGTGGTTGGCGTCGTGCCGTCCGTGGTGTAGTAAATCGTCGCGTTCGGCGTTGTGGTCGTAATGCTCACGCTCTGAACGCTGGTGTACGCGCCCGGGGCAGGAGTAAAACTCGGGATCGCTACCTGGGTGATCAACGTATAGGTCGCGCTGGCAACCGGGCTTTGCAGCAGTCCCGTTCCGGCCGCGATGGCGTTCACTGTGGTGGTCGTCGTCAACGTAAACTGGCTGCCATAAAGCGTCGAGGCAGTCGTGGGCGTGCTTCCATCCGTCGTGTAGTAAATCTTCGCTCCCGTTGTCGTGTCCGAAATGCTCACCTGGATACTCGGATTGAAAGACTGGCTCGCGGGATTGATGGCTGGAGTTGCCGCCTGAGTGGCGCCGTTCAAAAGCCCATACACGCTGAGTTGCGATTCCGAACCAACGTAGACCTTCCCGTTGATTATGGTGGGCACGATGAACTTCACCGAATTTCCAGGATTGTCCCGGCTGACGTTACTTTCGCTCGAGTACAAAAGAGTCGCCACATTCGTGGCATCGTGGGCGTACAGAATCTCCCGGCCCTGTGATCCGTAATTGTCCGTCTTTAGGCTCCACACGATTCCGCTGGCCGTTCCGTTTGCTGAGACGCTTGGCGACGGGCTATATGTTCCCGCGCTCTCTCCCGATGTGGAAGTTGGATTCGCAGAAAGTACGCCGTTTACGAACGAGAATGCCTTCAGATGATCGCCGGTTCCCCAAACATAGACATTTCCGTTCCAATACGCAGGCGCTCCCCACAGGCCCCCGACATATGCCGACTCCTGTGGATCTTTCGTGTTATTCGGATTGTAGCCGCCCAAATTTTCACGGTTCAGAACATAGATTCTGCCCGTCTTGCCCAATTGAACCAATTGGTGTTGGCCGTTTCCTCCGCCAACCGAGTCCGGCAAAATCACCACACCACCAGAAGCCTGATCCGTGTCTCCGTTGTTCAAGCTGGCCTGATCGTGTGGAGTAAAATCATCGCCCACAACCGTGCCCCCCGCGGTCATCGTCGGCACGCCATTGCTCAAGTCCAGCTTGAAAATGGAATCGCCATAGTCCATCGAATTGGTGTAGTTGGGAGCCGTGGCATCAAAAGTCCCGTTGCCAGTCGAGGCAAACAGACGCCCGTAGGGCTTTCCCGATGGCACGTCCGCAGCCAGTCCCGTTCCACCCATCCAGATTCCCCCAGCCGCCGCGTTGGGGGTGGAGCACCAGACTCCCGTCGGTTTCAGGGTCGCCGCGTTGTAAGCAAGGATCCACCCGTGCCACGGCCCGTTGTCGCCGTGCGATCCAAAGCCGATGTAGACGATTCCGTTCACAAGCAGCAGACTGGCCCGGTTGTTCTCCCATTTCGGATCCCAATTCAGCGTTCCACCTGAGCTTCCGTTTCCGTTGCCAGGCACGGATCCAGAAAGCGTAACGGGCCCGCCAAATTTCTCCTGCCCGGTCGTGATGTCCAGTGCGTGGAACCGCTGGATAAACGTCGAATCCGCAACCGTGGACTTCGCAACCACATAAATCGTATTCGTGGAAGGATCGATCACGGGAGTGCTCGTTATCCCAATTTCGGGAACGATGTCGCCAGTGCTGACATCCCCGTTGGGCATAGTTTTCTCCCCTGTGCCAGCTCCGTGAGCTGCGTCAATCAGGGAAATCTTCCAGAGTGGATTTGCGTTTGCGCCGGTATTGGTGTCCGCATCGAACGCGTAGACGCTGTCGTGCTCTGTGGCCACGAAAACTGCATTGTGTGTAGTGCCGGCCTGCGCCGTTCCCGTGCCCATCGTAACACCGGGCATATAGAGAGGCTGCGCATACACCCATCCATCTACCTGGTACGAATACAATTTTCCAAACGTGGTGGTGTTCACGTTGGCAGGAGTCAGAATCGTCTCGTTTGAGTTCGCCCCGGTCCGCGAAATGTCGTAGTGCTGAGTCGTGACATTCGACTGCGCCGCAATTGCGGAAGCGGCAAGCAGAGTAGCGATCGCCAGGAGCAGAGTCCGCTGCGCGCTCTTTTTCGCAGAAAAAACCATTGTGCTCCGTTCACTGCAATCACTCAACAACGCATTCTTAGGCATCATGAGCAACTCTCTCCAGTTTCACGAACAGTCAGCGCTTGGGAACAAAAATCCAACTAGCATTTGGGAAACAGCAAATATGCGATTTGTACTCCCATTGAGTCCGGGTGGGAGTCTTCCCTTGCGGATAGACCTGAGCGGAACTCGGGGGAGTATAGCGGTGAAGGAGGAAATTGCAAACGTGGTTTTATATGAAAAATGCTTCAGTACTCTCAGTACTGAATTTGCAGGCTAATGCTCTCGTTCGTTTACGCAGTTTTGTTTCTACTCGGCCATCTGAAGATTCAGCGCGATGCGCACGCCATTCACCAGGATTTGCCCTTTATCGAGAAGTTCCTGGTTCGTAATTTCTGAATTCGCAAATTTCTGTGCGGGGATTCTGGGAAGCAGGAACTCGATCGCCTCGGAGCTTGCTTTGCCACTCGATCCGGGCTTTAGCGTATTGATCACCGAGAAGTCGTAGTAGTCCACCGGCACATCCCCGGGAATCTGGTCCAGCACATCCTTGACCTTGGGCGCAACGAACAGATCGAAGGTTAATGCCGCCCGCTTATAGATCGACGTCTTTTCCGGATCGAATTGCGTCATATTCTTCAGCGTCATCTGCAGGACCATCTGCTTGCTCACCACCACAAATGCCGGGGGGTCGTAGTCCACAAATCCAAACTTTGCCACCCCTGCCTTTGCCAGTGCGTCCAGTTGCGGCTGGTACTGCGTCTGCAGTTTATCGGCATCCGCAGGTGTCGCCGCAGGCTTCGAGTTGGAGAGATCCACTTTGGGTGCCTCTGCCGCTGCGGGATTCCCGGCCGCGGAAGGCAATAGATTCGGATTGCTGCGAATCAGCCGGCTTGCGGAAGTGGAGGCCTGCGCCGTTGAGCTTGCATCAGTTTTCGTGGATTTTGAGCGCGCCTGTGAATCCACCAGGCTGGGGTCGCGATCCAGCAGCGATAGTCCGTATTCCTGCCCGCCCAAATAAACCATGGAACGATTCAGAATCTCCTGGCGCGCTGTATCGTCCTTCTCCAAGGCCATCTGGAACGCATCCTTGCGGTCCATCACGACCACGAGAATGTCCTTCCCCTCGTAGTCATAGCTTTTCGCGACGTCCTTGACATGAAACGCTATTTCCAGCCCAATGCTGTCGCAGTCGGCATCGGGTGGGAGATTTTGCGTGATGATCTGAAGGATCGGCAGGAAAACATCGTGAAACGTTCGCGCCGCTCGCTCATTACGCGTGAACTGTTTCGAATCATAAGCCGCGTTGTAATTTCCCGTGGCTTTCAGAATGACCCGGTCTTTGAATCGCCGGAACTCCAGGCCGCGCGTGTCGGCTTCGACTTGTTGCGACGGATCGAGTCCCACCACCCGGCTCAAATAAAAGGGAAACGGAAAACTTGTTCTAGCAATTTGTTGCTGAATGATTTTCAGCTCTGGAAAGTATTGTTTTTCGAGGGATTTCAGCGTCGGGTCGAGAATTTCATTCGGGCTAACCTGAGCCGCGACGCGGCCGCCTATCCCCAGCAACGATACAATTGCCAAGACCAATCCGAACGCACCACGCCGCGCGATTGAGCGCATCGTTTCCATCCTTCGATAGTAACATTCACTACTTGGGAGCGTACTGTGGCCCTGGCCGCCCCGGCGCCTTGTACGGTGGCTGCGCAATCGCCCGTGCGAAGGCAATCACCGCCTTGATCTCTTCTGGGCTGAGCGTCTTTCCATAGGGGGGCATCATTTCGGATTTCCCGAGTGCAGTTCCACCAAGCGTGATGATGTTCTGCAGGAACTCGTCGCTTTCTCCGTTCAGCTTCTCTCCATCATTCATCAGCGGTGGCATGGGAGTCAGGTTTGACCGATTCGAGGGACCCGCAGGTGTCGCGTCCGCGTGGCACCACACGCAATACGTATAGAAAATGTGCTTGCCCTGGGATTCCCGGTATCCGAGCTTTACTACCTTTGAAGGGTCGCTCCAATCCGGCTCTGCGTCGTATGCGCCGAAAGCCGTGTCCGCATTGGTCGCCGGTGCCTGCTTTTTGCACCCGGAAATCGCCAGTGCGCCCAGCACACTGCTCATCAGAAGGAAGATAGGTAAGAACTTCGTTCTCATCGGCCAGCTCCCTCCCCCATCGAGTGCGAAATTTCCGCACTCTTGGTGGCGTGTGGTTTGATACCAACACGAAGGGTCATCAGGTATGCGGTCAGGTCCCGAATTTCTTCCTCGGTGAAATTGCGCCGAGGCTCAATCGTGTCGGGTTGCAGCGCCTGCGGATTCCGCAGCCACGCTTCAACCCAGGCAGGCGTCAGCCAATTTCCTGCGTTGTTCAGATTTGGCCCGACGTAGCCACCCGTGGCACCAATGGTGTGGCACGATTGGCATTGATACTTCACCTCGTACAATTCCCGGCCTTTCGTCACCATCGCCGGGGTGAACTGTCGCGAATCCACGCTTTCCGGATCAACCTCGGGCTTCTGTACCGCCAACGCGAGGTATTCGGCGGCAATCTGGGCATCTCTATCCGACATGTTGAATTGCGGCATGCGCAAAGTCAGTGTGGGTCGAATGGTCTGCGGATTCTTCAGGAACTCCGCAATCCACTTTTTCTGCGCACGGCTGCCTTCATAAGAAAGATCCGGCGCCAGCGTGCCTCCGTAACCGTTGAACCGGTGGCAGTCCGTGCATTTGTAGCGCTCGAAAACTTCTGCGAATGCCCCAACCGGTTGAAATGACGTTTCTTTCCTGGGGATCACCAGGTGCTGCAACGCACTGGTCGGCGGAGCCCCCGTCTGACTCAAAAGCGCGGTGGTCACCGCATCGAGATCGGCCTGGTTCCAACTGTATTGCGGCATGCGCGCCGCTGGGTTGACCGATCCCGGATCCTGCAGCTTGGCCTGGATGTAAGAAACAAGATTGCGATCAATTTTCGATTTGCTGAACTCGAGTTCCGAAGCGTTCTTCCGGCCGAGTGCTGTCAGGTCGGGCCCAAAATCTTTTTGGGTGGGCGCTCCTCCGAGCGAATGGCAACTGGAGCACCCTTTGTCGGTAAACAATCTCTTCCCAGTCTGGATCTCCTCGTCGGAAGGCGCGCCGAGCTGCGGAATATTGGTCAGCAGATCCGAATCCGTCAGCTTGTTCAGGACGTACTGCGAAACCTTGTACAGGTCTTCGTCGCTCCAGCCGTACCGCGGCATGGGAGTGTGCGGCAGATATCCTTGCGGATCGCGCAGCCATGCCACCAGCCACTCCGCACTTACCTTGCTTCCAACTTTCGTAAGTTCCGGCCCAATATTTCCGCCAATCAACTTGGTTTCTCCGCCGCGCGTCACCGCAACCGGATGGCAAGTGGTGCACATCATCTGCCGGAATCGCAATTCCCCTTGAGAGATGAGTTCTGGATTCTTGCTCCACGCGGAGACAACCGCTGGATTAATCTTGTAGGTAGCAATCGGCTTGGCCTTCTGCGCGCCAAGAAATGCCGAGAGCGCCCGGATTTCTTCCTCTTTCAACCGGAATTGCGGCATGCGTGATTCATCGCCGCTTTCGTAGCCATTGACGGTCGTGTTTCCATCCTTATCCAACAGCGTGCGTGGTTCTTTCAGCCACTTGTAAATCCATTCGCGCGATACTTTGTAACCGACACTGGCTAGATCCGGGCCGAGGCGCGCGCGATCCACCGTGTTCAGTTTGTGGCAACCGGAACAGTTCAAATACGCCAGGAGTTCGCGCCCGCGAGTCAGTTGCGGCGTCTCTTTCAATTCCGCCTGATGGCAACTCCCGCAGGACGCTTGCAAGAAATGGGCTGGCAGGATTGGCTGTTCCCACGCCAGCGTTGTCTCATGAGCTTCCGGCACTTCCGTCGCAGGTCCCTGGCCGCGATGGCAGATCGTGCAGCCCCAATCCCTGGTGTTGTGGGGAATCGGCGGGTGCGCGCGAAACGGCTGTGGCACGGATGCGTCGGCCAGACTTGGCTGGGTAATTCCCTGATGGCACGTCGTACACCGGTCGGTGACGTTCATCGACGGCAGCCACACCTGATCGATCTCCATGTTGGAATCAGCAAGCAGGCGCTTGGTGTCCGGGCGGCCCTGCGCAAATCGCACATACGCGCGCTTGTAGTGTTTCCATTCAGCGCGGAAATCCTTGAGCGGAGAAATCGCTAGCACCAGCACACAAAGTACTGTGGAGACGGCAAACGTCAGCCGCAATTTGTCGGACAACTTTCCCATCTCTTCAGCCGGCATGTGTCCCCCAGGGCCAAACCCAGGACCAGCCCGGCCCACGGAAAATTGTCCCGACAACCGTCAGACAGATCGCCGTCGCAATGAACCACGTCATGATCCACCACGGCAGTGATTTGCCACGCAAGATTCCCAGCCAGCCTGTGCTGGCCTTCGAAAAGTAAGCTGTCAGAAGAAGCCCAGCAACCAACGCGGTCGGCACAATAATGGTCCAGGCGTCAAACACCGCCAGTAAAATCAACAGGGCCACCACAACGCCCATCACGATTCCCAACCGTTTCCCAGGGTTCTCATCCCAGAGCGGCTTTCCTTCTACGTTCACCTTGAAGTAAGGGATCACCACAAGCGCGATCAGGACGAGTGTGGGAATCAGAATTCCGGCGACGAACGGCGGGAAGAAGTGCAGTAACTCCTGCAAGCCGAGGAAATACCACGGCGCTTTGGCCGGGTTCGGCGTGAGCAGAGGATTGGCCAATTGTTCCAGGGGCGCATCCCAGAACAGCGCGATCAGCACCATGATCACGACGAGCACTTCGAAGACGATGGCTTCGCGAACCAGCAGGTTCGGGTAGGTCATCAACTTCGGGCCACGTTCGTCGGTTACTTTCGCTGAAGTATTCCGCGTGATGAAAACGATACGTCGCGGTTCCTTCTTGGCGTCCGAACTGAATCCCGCTTCAATCTTTGTTGGTTCCATCGTCATCTCTTGTCCGTACCGTCAGGCCGCCATCCTTCTGCACGCGCCAGAAATGCACGCCGATGAAAAGGAAGGCCAGCAACGGAAGAATCACCACATGCAGCACGTAAAACCGAAGCAATGCGTTTTCGCCCACGATGTTTCCGCCAAGAGCCACAAAACGCACCTTGCTCCCAATCACCGGCATCGCGGAAATAATGTTTGTGCCGACGGTTACCGCCCAGAACGCCAACTGATCCCACGGCAGCAGATACCCGGTATAGCTGAGAAAGAGCGTGATCAGCAGCAACACGACTCCGATGACCCAGTTGAATTCGTGCGGCGGTTTGTATCCACCGCGGTAGAAAACGTGAAACATGTGCCAGAAGACCAGCAGCACCATCAGGTGCGCGCCGATGCGGTGCATATTCCGGAGGAACACGCCATTGGACACCACAAACCGCAAATCCTTCATGTCGCGGTAAGCGTTCGGCGCCGCCGGGTGGTAATAAAACATCAGCAGTACACCAGTAACCACCAGCAGGATGAACAGCAGTAACGAGAGTGAGCCGAGATAGTACGCTGCTCTTACACGCAGGGACTTTTCCCGCACCTTTACGGGCAGCCAGTGGAGGAAAAGGTTGCCGAAAACCGCGATGCTTCGCGTGCGATTCGTGAGCGCCGGGCCGCGCCGGAAGATGGATTTCCACACCCGTGTGGCCCGAAGATTTTCCAGTGCAGCGTTGAACGGGGTAGCCATGGCTCTCCTTACGCGTTCAGGACCTTGTCGGGCTTAATCGTTTCCAGTTTGTTGACCAGCAATTCGCCATCGACGGTGAGATTGATCGCAAAGTGTGGCAAGGGGCGCGGTGCAGGACCTTCGAACTTCACGCCATCGCGATGGAATTTGCTTCCATGACACGGGCACGCAATCATGTCCGCGTCCGGCTTCCACGCCGTGATGCACCCCAAGTGCGTGCACACCGCCGAAACCGCGTAGAACCCCGCCGTCGTGCGCACGATGTAGACAAGCTGGTCCTGAAGGAAAGTCACCGAATTGACGGGATACAAGTCCGGATTCCCCGCGCGAAACGTCATGGCCGGTTCAAACAGCACGTTTGGCGAGAAGTATTGGTAGGTCAGAGCCGCGCCGCCCAGTCCGGCGATGCCCAGCGCGCCGAGCGTGATCTCATTCAGAAAATCCCTGCGGGAAACTTCCGGCTTGCCGTGAGGGAGCTCCAGCGCCGCATCTTTTTTCAAGTCGCTCATGGTCGTCGAATCAGCTCCTCCTGCAACTCCGGTTCGGGATTCCCTTCAAACACCTCGAACGCTTCCATGGAGATCGTCTTGACCGGGCAGCGCTCCGCGCACAGACCACAGCGGATACAAATGGTTTCGTCTTTCACCATCACGGAGCCCTCGACCTGGTTCAATTCATCCGGAGAAACATGTTGCAGATCGAGAGACCGCAACGCGCTTTGCTGGCCGAGCCGCGCCTTCTCTTCTTCCGTAAACGCAAAATTCTTCAGAGGCACAAGTGAGAGGCAGTTTTCCGGGCAAACATCTACGCAGCCGCCGCAGAGGATACATTCAGTTCCATCCGCTTCCACGCCTTCAAAGATTGTGTTGATCCAGCACTGCAGGCAGCGGCTCGCTTCGGTTCTCGCCTGCTCTTCGGTATAGCCGGTTTCGACTTCCGCGACGCCCGTTCTGCGTTCAATGGGCAGTGCGGGCACTGTCAGGCGCGAGTATTCGTCGTAGTGCGCCGCCATCTCATGGTGGTTGAGCACCGTGATCTGCACATACTTCTCTTTGGGCTTCCAGGCCGGCCCACGCAGGAATTTGTCGATCTCCATCGCGGCCTTTTTTCCGTCCGCCACCGCATTGATGATCAGCCGGGGACCAAACGCGATATCACCAGCGGCGAAAATCCCTGGCGCCGTAGTCATCAGGGTTTCTGGATTGATCTTCAGCGTGCCTTGCCGCGTGCTCTCGATTCCATCTTCCGGCTTCAGAAAGGAAAGGTCCGAAGTCTGCCCGATGGCGAGGATTGCCGTGTCGCATGGGATTACAAATTCCGTCCCGACCGCGAACTTGGGATTAAACCGCCGGTTCTCATCAAATACGGAAATGCACTTGGTCACTTCAAGGCCGGTGAGCTTCCCGTTCGTTCCCACAAACTGTTTCGGCCCGAGCGAAGGCCGCAGGTTGATCCCCTCAAGCACGCTCTCTTCAATCTCTTCCTCGGACGCCGGCATTTCCGCGCGTGACTCCAGGCATACCAACTGCACTTCGCGCGCTCCCATGCGCAACGCGGCACGCGAGACGTCCATGAACTCTTTCATGGCCACGTCCATCTCGCTGCTGCTCAGCTGATTGGGCAGGCCGGCCTCTCCGTGTATTTTCTGCTGCTCGCGCATCGCTGACCGCGCTACGTCAATGGCGACGTTTCCCCCGCCAATCACCACCACGTGCTTTCCAACCTCGAACCGGTAGCCCAGGTTGACGTTCAAAAGAAAATCAATTCCCTTTACCACTCCATCCAGGTCATTCCCGGGGAGACTCAAGTCGCGGCTCCGATGCAGGCCAAACGCCATCAGCACCGCGTTGTAACCGTGGCGGCGCAAATCTTCGAGGGTGAAGTCCTTTCCGAGCCGCGTGTTGAGTTTCAACACCGGCCCCATATCCAGAATTTCCCGTATCTGTGCCTGCAGAACGTCACGAGGCAAGCGGTACTCCGGAATTCCCAGGTGCATCATGCCCCCGGGCACCCCTGACGCTTCAAAAATGGTGACCGCATACCCGAGCAGCGCCAGATCATGCGCCGCAGACATGCCCGCGGGTCCGGATCCAATCACCGCCACTTTTTCGGAATGCTTGATCTCCTGCTTCCCACCGAAAACATCAATGGGATTCCGGGACTCCGGACCATGGCGTTCGGTCACAAAACGCTTCAGAGCACGAATGGAAATCGGCGCATCGAACTGGCCCCGCCTACAAGCAGGCTCACAGGGATGTCCGCAAACGCGTCCACAGATGGAAGCAAAAGGATTGGGGGTCCGGGCGTACCGGTAGGCTTCCTCGTACCTTCCCTGCGCAATCAGCGAGACGTACCGTCCGGCTTGTGTATGGACGGGGCACGCCTGCATGCAGGGAAAGTTCGATTCCAGCCATTCCAAATCGACGAGCTTGGTTCGAGTCGTCACTTGGTTCGCTCCGGATCCCCTGGATTTTCTGGCTTACTTCTTGACGACGAGATCGGCCGTAACCGCTCCGCCTGTAACCTCAACGGCCTGTGTGGTGACTTTGCCGTCCTCGCTCCAGGTTTTCAGCGTGTATTTTCCCGGAGGGACATTCTTGATTTCGTAGCTGCCATTCTTGTCGGTCACGGCGTAGTACGGCGTGGGCGACACCACGATGTATCCGTTCATTTCCGGATGCACGTTGCACAGCAGTCCCGCCACTCCAACATCGTTAAACTGGAAGCTCTTCTTTTCGCCCTTCGGCCAGGTGCCCAGATTGTGAGCCAGCTTCTTGTTGCCGCTGATGCTGGGCCAATACACGTTGTGTCCCACCGGGTCGCTGTTCAGGAATTCCACTGTCGTTCCAACCAGCACCACCACCACGTGCGGGTGAAAGGTCATCTTCGTTTGGTCAACCACTGGTTTTTCCGCCGGCGGGTCGAACTTCTTATCAGGGATCGCATCAATGTACACCGCGATATTTTCCGCGGACTTGATCCCCTGCACGCTTACCTTGCCTTTGATGTCCCCGGCCAGGCTGGCGCTCGCGAGCAAAAGAACTCCACATATTCCTGCAAACAAACTCAAACTGAATGAACGTGACCTCATATTCCCTCTCTTCTATCCGTGAATTGTCGTACTGGAAATTTGTTGCGCGTGCCTTCACGCTTTGCCTTAGAAGACGTAGTCAATGCCGGTCAGGAAGACATTCGGCCGGTAGTAGAGCGTGTTTCCCGCCGCATCCTGATAGGGAACGCCCCAGGAGTGTTGGTATTCCCCCACGATTTTGATGTTCGCGCGCACCAGGATCTGGTAGCCCGGGCTGACGCGATTGCGCGTCCGCCCTTCCGACACGCCGTTCCAAAAATCCGAAGGGGAGTTCACGAAGTCATACCGCATCGTGGCGATCAGCCACGGGAAGACCCAGTAGTTGCCAGCAACGAATCCGCCGGTGAAGGTCACCGCATTGGTATGCGCAATTGTGCCCGCTTCCGTGTCCACGAGATGGTTATCGTCGTGCCCGTGCATTCCGACGCCGTAGAGCTCCAACTTCCGGTATTTGAATCGGACTTCCCCGCCCACGCGGTAAAACGGATCGTTGATCGTGCCAGTGAATGGATACGGATTCCCTCCGAAGTTCTGCTGGTTCGTCCCGTGGTAGTAGAACGCGCCGACCCGGATCGAAGTATGGTCTCGTGGGCCAGTCGGACCCGCGGCTTGAATCGCATGCCGGCTTTCCGGATCGCGCTCCAGGTTGAACTGGTACGAGGCATGCAAGTAGACGTCTTTGGAATTCCGGGCAGCTAGCGCGGTGTTCGTCCCGTAAGCGGAATTGGTTCCGTCCACAAAAGCCACGGACCAAGTAAAATTGCCGTTGTTTGGATATCCGCCGAACTCAATGCCGCGCTGCGGCGTGCCGAGAATGAACGGATTGTTCGTCGTTCCGCAGACAGTAACCCCACCGCCGCACGGCGCTCCTTGTGTCAACGCACCCTGGCTGAACGTGTCGTACCCGGAGAGATAAGGCGTGCGCGCCTGGGTAAAGGGCAAATCGAGCTCAAACTGCCCGAACCGCACGTTCAGCGCGTTGAGCGGCAGATGAAACACATGCCCAAGGTCGTTGTATTTCAGGTAGGCGTCGCCAAGGCCGCCGTTCGCTCCGCTGGCGCCTGCGGAAATGTCGTCGTCAATCCAGAACGAGAAATTCTGCCCAAAACTGCCTGCACTGATGATCGTGAACGTGTTGGGCACGAATAGGTCCGTGCGCGGGACATAGCCGTTGGTAACCACCGGTGGCGGCTGCGAGGCGTGATACGTGAAATTTCCTTCGTAGCGGAAGGCGATGGGGATTGCCCCAGGAATCTCCCCGGGATAAACCGCTTCCGGGAATGCTTCCTTTTGCGCCTTGGATCCCAGCATGACGGGATCCTGCTTTACGAACGTTTCGTCGTCCTTCGGAAACTTGAAACCATTCTTTTTGAAGGCCAGCCCGAAGTCATTCAGTTCCGGGTAATTATTGTGGCATGTAGTACAGGAGGTTCCGTATTTGCGCGTAAATGCGGGAATTGCCTTCCCCGCTGGAGCCATGACGAACAACGCCCCCGCCACAAAAGTGCCCAGCAAAACAAAAGCAGCCGTTCTTACGGTGAGCTTCCAATTCGTATTCAATTTTCCCCAGCCCCGGCCCCTTAGCAGGCCTTTGAGAGTAAACGCCGTCCCAACAAACAACGATTGCAATGGGTGGATTCTCGAACGAACGTTAATTAGCTGCTGTGATGGCTGGCACTCGGGTTTGTGACGTACATCACAATTTGGTCTGTCCCGCTCGCAATCAACTGGTTAGGTTGCTCTTATTCTATAAGTCGGCTGCAATTGCGGTGTAGGAAGGAACCGTCTGGTGTGCAAGTTCCGGCACCAGCCGACGGCTATGTTCCGCGAATGGGGAAGGGTTACTGCCCGGAGGTCGAGTTATTGGTCAATTCCCGAAGCAAATGCCCGGCCCGGTCTTTCTCCGAAAGAATTGGTTCGCCCTGAAGCGGCCAGGGGATGGCCAGGTCCGGATCGTCCCAGCGCATTGTCCGCTCCTGCGTCGGCGCGTAGAACTCCGTAACCTTATAAGAAACGTCGGCGGATTCCGAAAGTGTGTAGAAACCGTGGGCGAAGTCCTTCGGAATCCAAAGGCTTCGTTGCTCAGTTCCCTTCAATAAGACGCCCGTCCACTTCCCGAATGTTCTTGAGTCCGGCCGGATATCCACAGCCACGTCGTAAATTTCTCCGTGCAACACGCGTACGAGCTTCCCTTGAGGATTTCCGCGTTGATAGTGCAAACCGCGGAGAACTCCTTGTTTCGAGTGGGATTGGTTGTCCTGCACAAAGCGGTCCGTAATGCCCGCCGCCGCAAACGCTTTTTCGTTGTAGGTCTCCAGGAAACTTCCCCGGATATCCGAAAAGACCGCCAACTCGAGGAGCAGTACCTCTTCAAGTCCGGTACGATGAACCAGCATAGAACCCTTTATTCTCCCCGAGGCTTGTCGGGCGATTGATCCGATTTGTTGGTGCTTCCCTGCTTTTCCAGCCGCAGGGACACAAAGACAGAATACTTCCAACTCGCGTCGGTTGTCTCTTGCTCTGAGGTTTCTCTGCGAGATCGATCGGGGAGGGGCAATACAATTTCCAGGCGCAACTCAGTTAATTCCCGCCAAGACTTACGGAACCGCTCTCTTGGGCTTTTTGCAGAGCCGCACGCCTGGAGATCAGGCCTGCATCGCGAATTTTGTAGATGAGCGCACGATAACTTATTTTCAGTGCCAGTGCGGTCTTGCGGCGGTTCCATTGATTGGCACGCAGGGTCTCGAGAATTACACTTCGTTCCATCTCTTTTATGGCGTCCTTGGACATGCGTTTCAGCATGCCCCGACCATCGCCATTCCCATTCTGCAGCCCAATACTTTTGGTCCGGCGAGTGGCCAGATCCTGGTAAATTTGCGCCTCGGGCCCAAGCAGCACGTAACGCGCGATGCCGTTCGATAACTCACGGATGTTGCCCGCCCAGGCAAGATTCTTTAGATACTCCAGCATTTCCGGCGGAAACGCCTCGGACTTCATCTCAAACTGCCGTTCAAACTGCTTTCGAAAATATTCAGCGAGTACCGGGATATCATCCCTGCGATCGCGCAGCGGAGGCATCTTCAGGCGGAAGACGTGAACGCGATAATAGAGGTCATCCCGGAAACGGCCGGCTTGCCGCTCCAGATCAAGGTCCTTGTTCGTTGCGCAGATTAACCGCGCATCCACTTTTCGTTCCGAATGGTCGCCGATTCTGGAGAAAGTCCCGTCCTGCAGAAAATGCAGGAGCTTGCTCTGCAAATTCAGATCAAGATCCGCGATTTCATCGAGAAATAGCGTTCCTCGATGCGCTAACTCCACTCTCCCGGGCTTCACATTGCTCGCGCCAGTGAAGGCTCCCTTTTCGTATCCAAACAGTTCGCTCTCCAAGAGGGCCGATGGGATGGCCGCACAGTTCACTTTTACGAATTCCCCAGCGGCATATTCGGAACTGCTATGGATCCACTGTGCGAGGACTTCTTTGCCCGTGCCGCCCTCACCACAAACTAAAATTGGGACGTTGGTCCGGCAGATCCGCGCCGCGCGCGCTTGGATATCCATCATTGCGGGGGACCGTCCGAAGATCACGTCGTCGGGAAGGACTCCGCGCCGCCTGGCGATGGTTGCTATTTTGTTGGGGCTATCGGCTAGCATGGTACTCGCCGGGAAGTAAATGCATTTGGCAAGCCAAAGGATTGCACCCCGGAGGCTCCCCAGGAACGACCCCGAGGAAAATAACCATTTTTGTTTCAGATAGTTATACGAATGCTCGTCAGATGAGTTTTAGTACTGCCCGGAGCGATCCACAGGACCCAATTCCCTCAAACGGGAAATTCACAGCACACTATAAGGAACGGATGTTCTCCTCGGGACGCCGGACTCGCGGGCCCGCGCTCCGTTAATCTCTACTAGCGATTTGGATAGACGTACGATTCCAACATGTCCGCCCGGGCCTTTTCATCCCAGACCATAACTTTTAAGAGGTCGCTGACCGAGAGCATCCCCAGGTATTGGCCGGCGTCACCAACTATCAATAAGTGGTATACCCCGTTTTGTTCCATCAGGCGGAGGCATTCCTCAAAGGTAACTTGCGGCGTGACAGTCAGTAGATCGGTACTCATGATCTCCGACACTTTCATCCAAGCAGGGCACTTGTTCTCGGCCGCCACCTTGTCGGAAACGTCGCTCTGCGAAACTACCCCCACGAGCTTTCCGGTGGAATCCAGAATGCCGACGGACCGCACCTGTTTTTCGCGCAGGTATTTTGCGGCTTCCAAAACACTTAGAGATTCGAGTATTGAGAAAACTTCTTTGCGGGACCCGATCAGATCCGCAACTTTCATAGGACCCTCCGGGGGACAGGATTCGGCTCATCGTAGGCCCGCCGGAGGCTGATTGCAATGGGAAATTACAGGATTTTCAGGACCCCTTGGCTCGCTCCAACCCTTTGAGCTTTATGCTCGGACCACGTCGCCACGCACGATGTCGTACCGTTCGATGACCGCCGCCACTCCGGTTCGTGATTCCCCCTCTTCCAGGCGGTGTTCCACACGGACCACTTTCCCCTGGGCACGGACAAAAACGTCTGAACCATGGGTGATTTCCCCTGGAAGTGTCAGCGTCAAGTCCAGCTCGCTGCCGGCTTCCAGATCGCGCTCAACCACAAAGTAGAGTCCTTTGGTCGAAATATCTCGCGTTCTCCCTTCCTGGCGAACCACTAATTTTTCCGCGGCCGATCGAATACTTACGGGTAATGTCAGGTCATAACGTCGGGCCAGGCGGCGTTCCGTCATTAAGGACATCCTCAACTCCGTCTATGGCCGCATAAGTTCAGCCATACCAGCGTGAATGATTCGAATCTTAAAAAGACGCAACCACAAACTTCTTCCATCGCAAACTCGAGTTATTGCAAAATCCTCTAACGGGATGCTGCGCGTAGGATTCGACTGCCTGCGGTTTTAGGACAGATACCCGCTGATCATCGTCCCGCCGGGCTAAAACTCTTCTCTACCCCTGAGATTGCCTACTCGCCCAGAGAGACACACAAATTTTGTAGCTAATCTGAAACCCACCCCTGCTCAAGTCAACTATTGCGCTCGGAGCAAGCGGCGTACTTCGATGCGGAAGATACCTTGCCTGCAGAAAAGTCGCAAGTTCTCTTTTTTGGTGCCGTGTGGCGGATGAACTACTTAGTACTATACCTGCCTTGGCCTTACTGTTTTGCACCCACTGGAGTTGGCGCGGGCGCCCCCGCAGCATTCGTGACCGCAGAACTGCGCCGGTTCCGAGGGGTGTCCAGATTGAATTGCCGCATCTTATAAAGCAGTGCTTTATAGCTGATCCCCAGCATTTTCGCCGCGTCTTTTCGGCACCAGCGGGTCTTTTCCAGAGCGTCAGCGATGGCTTCCATTTCCGCTTCGTCCTTCAAGCCGCGAACCAGCGCCTTCAAGCCCTGCTCACGCGCCACCGGCATATCCTCCCGCGGCGAAGTCCGCTGTCGCGTCGCGGACATTTCCACCAGTTCGCGCAAACTGCCTTCGTCATCTTCCAGAATCACGTAACGCTTCACAAAGTTCTCCAACTCGCGCAAATTTCCGGGCCACGGATAATTGAGCGCCGCATCCAGCAAGTGCTTAGAGGGCGGCTGCAGCACTTTACCAAATTTCTCGCTGTATTTTTCCAGGAAATGCTTGAACAGGAGCGGAATTTCCGAAGTCCGTTCGCGCAATGGAGGCACATTGATGGACAGCACGTTCAGCCGGTAATAGAGGTCTTCACGAAATTTCCCGGTCTTCATCGCTTCGTGCACGTCCACGTTTGTCGCCGCAAGAACCCGTACATCGGTTTCCACCAGATGCCTGCCGCCCAGCCTCGAGTACTGATGATCCTGCAGAACGTGCAACAGCTTGGCCTGCAAATGGACGGACATTTCCGCAATTTCATCGAGGAAAATTGTCCCCTTATTCGCCAATTCAAATTTTCCAGGTTTCGAGCGTATCGCGCCAGTGAACGCACCCTGCTCAAAACCGAAAAGTTCCGATTCCAGCAATTCACCCGGTAGTGCCGCGCAATTCACCTTAATGAAGGCCTGATTGCGCCGCTTGGACCGCAGGTGAATCATGCGCGCAACCACTTCCTTGCCCACGCCGCTTTCGCCGCAGATGAACACTGGCACATCCACCGGCGCGATTTGGAGAATCTGCTGGCGGATGCGCACCATTTGTGGACTGGCCGCTAAGAAGCTCAAGTCTTCGGTCACTTGGTCACAATAGTCCCGCAATGCCTGGTTTTCCTGGGTCAATTGCTTCTTTTGGCGGGACTTCAGCATCGCCGCTTCCAGTTCGGTCTTCTCGAATGGCTTCGTCAGATAGTCGTGCGCGCCAAGCCGGATTGCTTCCACCACCGTTCCAACTTCGTTTGAACACGAAAGCATGATGACGTTCAGGCTGCGATCCAGATGCATCAGTTCCTGCAGCGTTTCCAGTCCGCCCATTTCCGGCATCAGCACATCCAGAATGATGAAGTCGGGCCGCTCCCCCCCGCTGACGCGCTTGAGGGCATCCTTGCCGTTGCTGACAGTTTCAACGTCAAATCCTTCTACTTCGAGCAGCGTCTGCAGATACTTGCGGATACTCGGTTCGTCATCAACCACCAATATCTTTTCTTTTACCGGCATGCTCTTTCCCCTTTTTCCGAAACTTCCCCAAACTCAGGTTTGATCCATCGGCAACAGGAAGGCGAATGTGCTTCCCCGCTGGAATTCACTTTCCACCCAGATCTTCCCTCGATGTGCTTGGATCAGACGTTTGGCGATCGCCAGTCCCAGGCCCATGCCCGATGTATTGCGATCCACTCGCACAAAATCCTCAAAAATTTCCTGGTGATGTTCGGAAGCGATCCCCGGACCGGAATCGGAAACGGAAATTTTGATGCAATTGGGTTCAATCGTCCGCTCACGGCGACGGTCGGTGGACTGAATTTCCTCAGTGGTACGCCGCTCCCAGAAATGGAGTTCCGCTCGCAGATGCACGTTGCCGCCCGCAGGCGTGTGCTTAAGCGCGTTATCGAGCAAGTTGGCGACGGTCTGCTGTACTTTTTGGTAATCGAATTTGAAAATCGGCAGATCGGCACTCAGTGTCGAATCCAGCCGGACCTGCTTTCGCACGAAGGCCTCGCGCCAGCGAGTGGACAGCTCTCCCAGGCAATCGCGCAGATCATTCTCCCGCAGATGCAGCACAAGTTTGCCGCTCTCCAGCGCGGAATAATTCAGGAACATCGAAACCAGCCGGACAAGACGCTCACAGCTATCCTTCGACTCCTGCAGGAT
>Ga0209698_10002256_pt1 | contig 21962 bp, 16 predicted proteins | sample LitLauG_LLR_2012_FD_187203 | JGI IMG/M metagenome (GOLD analysis project Ga0209698, IMG submission 187203) | Freshwater sediment microbial communities from Pennsylvania, USA - Little Laurel Run_MetaG_LLR_2012 (SPAdes) (version 2) | ecosystem: Environmental > Aquatic > Freshwater > Creek >...
GCGCGAGAGCAGGTTCACCTGAATGTCAGCCTGGTTTGGTTGGCCGCGCAAGAAGTAGTGCCGCACCAGCCCGTTGAAGTTGTAAGGACCGGAGATGCCAGCGTAGATCTGGTAATTGATGACTTCCGGCTGTTCGCCCAAATAGCTTCCGAGCGCATGGCTCACGCGAGTGGTCTGCTCCAGGGGTGTGCCATCCGGCATGTCGACGATGATCTGGAACTCACTCTTGTTGTCGAATGGCAGCATCTTCACACGCACCCATTTCAGGGGGACGAAGGCCACCGCGGCCAGTAGAAGGAGCACGACCCCGCCGAGGAACATCCAGCGCCGTCGGGCATCCTGAATGAGCGGATTCATCACGCGGCGATAGAGGCGAGTCGTCCAGCCTTCGGATTCGTGAGTGGAGCGGGCGCCCTCACCCGCGTGCTTTCTCAGGAGTCTCAGCGCTGCCCATGGGGAAACTACAAAGGCCACGATCAGCGAGAAGAGCATGGCCGCCGAGGCGCCTACCGGAATGGGCCGCATGTAAGGACCCATCAGGCCGCGCACAAAGGCCATGGGTAGGATGGCCCCGATGACGGCGAAGCTGGCGAGGATCGTGGGATTGCCAACCTCGTCGACTGCCTCAACCGCCACCTGCGTGAGCGAGCGGCCCCGGCTTTCCGGCAGCCTGAAATGGCGCACGATGTTCTCGACAACCACGATGGCGTCATCGACCAGGATGCCGATGGAAAAGATGAGCGCAAACAAAGTCACGCGATTTAGCGTGTAGCCATAGAGGTAGAAGACAGCCAGCGTGAGGGCTAGCGTGACCGGAACCGCCAGCAACACCACGCCCGATTCCCGCCACCCCAGCGCCAGCGCAATCAGAAGCGTGACGGACAGAGTCGCAATAAACAAGTGCTTGAGGAGTTCGTCAGACTTGTCTTTCGCGGTCTCACCGTAGTTGCGTGTGACCGTGATGTTCAGATCGCTCGGGAGGACGTAACCGCGGAGGGCAGCGATCTTGTCCAGTACGCGCTCGGAGATCAAGGTCGCATTGGTTCCCTTGCGCTTGGAGATGGTGATGGTCACGGCGGGAGATTCCGCGCTTGCCTGACCTGCACCGCGACCATTCGCAAAGAGCACGTAGGTTTCCGGTTCGCCCGGGCCGTCTTCGAGCTTCTCCGCCACGTTGCGCAGGTAGACGGGACGCCCGCCGTGGACCCCCACCACGACCTGCCGCAAATCTTCCGGACTGGCAAAGAACGAACCGGCCTCGACCTGAAACTCGCGGTTGTTGCGCGAGAAACTGCCCGCCTGGCCGCGACTGTTGGCATTTTGCAGTTGCCCCACGACCGCCGTGGGCGTCAGGCCATAGGCAGCCAGGCGCTGGGTATCGAGCACCACACGCACCTGACGCGGCTGCCCGCCGATGATTTTGGTCTCGGAAACATCGTCGAGCGGCTTGAGGGCATTCTCCAGTTCGCCTGCGATTCGGCGGAGACGATAAGAGTCGTAGTCTTTACCCCAAAATGTTAATGCCATAATGGGGACGTCATCGATGGAGCGGCTCTTGATGATCGGTTGCGAAACCCCCGGCGGAATGCGGTCGAAGTTGGAATAGAGCTTGTTGTATGTCTGGATGATCGCGTCTTCTTCTTTGGTGCCGACGTAGAAGCGCACCACCAACATGCTCACGCCGGGATGACTGATCGAATAGATGTATTCGACGCCCGGCACTTCACGGAGCAGCTTCTCCATAGGAAGGCTGACGCGCTGGGCGACTTCGGCCGAGGACGCACCCGGCATCTGCACGAAGACATCGAGCATGGGCACTACGATCTGCGGCTCCTCTTCGCGCGGAGTCTTCAGGATGCTGAAAGCGCCCAGAAGCAGCGCCGCCACGATCACCAGCGGTGTGAGCTTGGAATCGATGAACCCGTGGGCGATGCGGCCCGCCAGGCGCAGGGGCTGCGCGGATGGTTTTGCCGAGTTGGATTCCGGGTCTGTCACTGCTGGGCCTCGATCTTTTTGCCGTTGAGATCGACTTCTCCTGGCTTGGCAACAACGCGCTCGCTCGTCTGCAGGCCGGCAAGCACTTCGACGTTATCTCCCGAGGACTTTCCCAAGGTGACATAGCGCAGCGCTGCGACCTGGTTTTGGTCGAGCACAAAGACTCCCTGGAGCTGACCGCGCTCGATGACGGCGGTACGGGGAACTAGCAGCGATTGCCGTTCTCCCCGCGAGAATTGTGCGCGTCCAAACAAGCCCGACCGCAGCCGAGCATCTTCCGGCAGGTCGATCTTGACCAGAAAGCTTCTGCTGGCGGAATCCGCGGCGGGGACAATCTGCGCGACCTTGCCGCGCACTTCAGCATTGCCGAGAGCATCAATCACTACCGGCACCGGTTTGCCCGTCCGCAGGTACCGAAGATCGCTTTCGTTAATGGTGGCTTCCAACCGATAACGGCGGACGTCCTCTACGGTGAAGATGGGTACGCCGGGAGAAGCGAGCGTGCCGGTATCGGCTCTCTTCTCGGTGACAACACCGTCGAAGGGCGCTCGAATCCGAGAGTAATCAAGCGAGGCGCGTGCCTGGGCAATTGCCGCTTTGGCCTGAGTCTGGTCCGCCTTCGCCACATCACGACGCGACTGCGCCGACTGCTGCCGCGCTTTGACCTCGTCGTATTCCTGTGGACTGACGGACTTCCGGTCGTAGAGAGTCTGGTAGCGCTTCAACGTCGACTCGGCAAGAGAGAGGTCGGATTCCGCCGCCACAAGTTGTTGCTGCGCCGCAACGTCGGCGGCGGCCGCCCGATCCAGCGTGGCTCGCGGCTGTGAATCGTCGATCACTGCAAGCACCTGCCCGCGCTGCACGCGATCGCCCTCACGGACACGGATCTCCACAATGTTACCCATCATCTGGCTGGCCAGGCTGCTGGTCTGAGCAGCACGCACTGTGCCCACCGCTTCGAGCAGATCTGGAACATTCGCCGGTTGCACTGCGAGCACCGAAACGTTGCGCACCGTCTCGGGAGTAGAAGCGGGCTTTGGTTGCTCGCTGGAGCAGCTGGTGAAGCTGCCCAACGCGACTATCGATAAGAAGGCGAGTAGAAATCGTGCATGGTTGCGATTCATGGCGTCACCACCGGAGACTGCGAATTCAAGGTGCCGCTCGCCAACTCCAGGCTGGCGTAGCTGGTGTGGAAGCGATAGACGGCTTCCCAATAATCAGTCTGGCTGCGACGGGTGGCCTCCTCAGCCCCGAGCAAATCAGCAATGGTTGTCAGTCCGCTGTCATAACGATCCTGAGTGATGCGAAGGCTTTCTTTCGCCTGGGCAATCACCGACCGTGCCACCTCAACCTGTTGCCGGCTGGCATCAAGGTCGTAGTAGGCGCGCCGAACCTCCAGGCGGATGCCATCCGTCGCCGCTTGCTTCATCGCGATCACCTTCTCCTCGATGGCACGTTGGCGAGACAATCCGGCGCGTTTCGCGCCGCCCTGAAAAATATCGAACTGCACTTCGATCGCACCTACCCAGTTGTTGCCGCCGCCACCGGCCACGAAGGTCGGGTTATCCATCTCCCAGCCTGCGACCGCATTCACTCGCGGACCGAACGATGACTTGGCAATCGCCACACTCTGGTGCTGGGCGGCTTCCTCGGAGGCGATGCGCCGCAAATCGGGCCGAATCGTGACCGCCTGCTTCTCGACCTCCAGCAGTACGGGCGCAGGGAAGGCATGCTCCGCCAACTCCTCGCCAAACTGGAAAGAAGACTCAACCGGTACGCCCATCGCAGCGTTCAACTGCGCCCGCGCCAGTTCGACGTTGTTCCGCGCCTGGATCAGCTCTTGTTGACGCGACGCCAGGCGAACTTTCGCAGACAGTAAATCGGACTCCACCACAAGGCCGCTATCGAACCTGTCCTGATTGCGCCCGGTAATCGCCTGCGCGGTCTTCATCGAGTGTTCGGCAACGTCCAGTTGCTTGATCGCCAGCAGAACCTGGTAATAGGCGCTAACCACGCGGAAGACGATCTCCTGGTTGGTGCGGTCCAACTGAAGGGCCGCAGCCTCGTTCATCTGCTTTGCCCGGTTGATTCCGTGCCAACTGGCAAACGAATCAAACAAGTTCCAGGTTCCACCAAAGCGCGTGGCGAAATTGCCGATGGGCCGCGGGGTATTCAACTGGTTCAGCGCGAAGTCGGCGGCGGTGAAGCGCTGCTGCCGCAGCCTGCTGCCAAATACGTACACGGGGTCATTGCCGCGAGTGGCTGTTTCCGAGAACCTCAGGTGCGGCATCAGAAACGAGCGCGCTTCTCGGACATCGGCAGAGGTGGCCTTGGTGTCTGCGATTGCTGCCTTGCGCAGGGGATTCTTCTCCATTGCGATCTGCACTGCCTGCCGAAGCGTCAGAGACGACGCCTCGGCGTTGTTTTGAGCCGGTAATGCTTTCAGCAGCGACAGAACAGCAATGGCGACCACTCCGAATTGGAAGACGGCTTTCAACCTTGAACTCCGGCGGCAAGAGCGGGCTTCAGCCACTCGGTCTTGTCTTCGAGAATCTCGTACGTGGAATGGATACTGGCGGTCTTCTGCACCATCGCCCCGACAGAGCAGTATTTTTCTTCGGAGAGGCGGATGGCTTCCTCGACCGCAGCCGTGTCGATTGCGAACCCGGTAACGATGTGGTGAATTCGAACCGCGGTGAAGACCTGGGGCGGGCGTTCCGCCTGGTCGGCCTCAACCTGCACTTCGTAGCCGGTCACTTTCTGGTGGTATTTCTGGCGGAGGATGGTGATGACGTCGAAGGCGGTGCATCCCGCCATGGCGGCGGAGACCAGTTCGATAGGCTTCGGGCCGGTACCTCCCGCCGTGTCGTCCAGCAGGAAATCGTGGCCACTCCCGGTGCGCGCTACGAATTGGCGTTGTTGCTTAAGTGGCTGAGATAGTTCGACTTTGGCGGTGATCATGGCTGCCTCCTGTTTCTGCTGCTAAGCGGGTCACACGAATAAAATGCAAACGAACGCGATTTGTTACAAGAAAATTTAAGGCGCACCGGGGTTTTTGGGAGGGGCGAGGTTCCTTGCGGATGGCCTCATCGAGAATTGATAATGCGGAGAGAACTCCTATGAATCTTACTTTCAAGAATGCCACGATCCTGCTCACGCTTGGGCTGGCGTCGATCGCGATGATTTCCATGGCTTTTGCGTATCAGGCGATGCCGATACCAATTTCGCGGTTGATCAACCCCGACGAACTGGTCAAGGTTCTACAGTCTCCCAAAGGCGAAAAGCCGCTGATGTTTCAAGTGGGCTCCCACGTCCTTTTTTCGCAGGCACATATTCCTGGTTCGGAGTACATTGGCCCGGGCAATACGGCAAGTGGCCTGCAACAACTGCGGAAGCGCGTCGAATCACTTCCCAAGAAGAAATTCATCGTCCTCTATTGCGGTTGCTGCCCCTGGAATCATTGCCCGAATGTCCAACCGGCAGAGCAGACACTGCGCGAGATGGGATTCATCAAAGTGAAAGTGCTGTATATGGCCAACAACTTCGGGATGGACTGGGCGGACAAAGGCTACCCGGTCGCCAAGGGCGACTAGGCTCCTCGTGAACACAAAGAATCTCCTTATCGGCGTGATCGTGATCGGAGCCGCCTTTGGAGTCTCTTTCCTCGAACATCATTTCCGTTCCAGCCACTTGCGCCCGCCATTCGCAGAACATGCTGTGGCCCCGGATTTCTCTTTGCCGGAGGTAACCGGCGGGCAACTTACGCTCTCAACCTATCGCGGGAAAGTCGTTCTCCTGGATTTCTGGGCCACCTGGTGCGATCCGTGCCGCGAAGAGATTCCACGGTTCGTTGATATGCAGAACAAATACGGAAATCGTGGCCTGCAAATTATCGGGATTTCGATGGATGACGGGCCGGAACCCGTGCGCGATTTCTACCAGCGCTTCAAAATGAACTATCCGGTCGCGATGGGCAACGCAACGATTGGCCAGGCCTATGGGGGAGTTCTCGGGCTGCCGATCGCCTTCCTGATCGGGCGCGACGGCAACATACAAGCGAAGCACATTGGCGCGACCGATATGTCGGTCTTTGAAAAGGAGATTGAGAGTCTCCTGCTGACTCCGACGAGTTCGGGGCGGATTACCCCTTGACGTTCCTTGCTACCATCTCTTCGTAATCGGCCAGCACTTTCCTGCGCAGGTCGCCAGCCTTCTTGCGATCCAGACCCTCCGCGGGCGATGTCCGGCAGCCTTCTATAGTCGCTTGCAGACTCGCCAGAAAAACTTTGCATGGTGCACACCCCTTGAGGTGCTTCTCCAGTTCCTCACATAGAGAATCGTCGAGTTGCTCATCCAGATAGTCCGAGAGTTCGGCGAACATTGCCTTGCACCGCGCCGGCGCGTGCCGCGATGTTGCACCCACCCGCGACGCGAGAGCGTTGACAGATCTGTCCCTCGGCGACTTGCGCGCCTTCATCACTTCCTTTCGAACAAACAGCCTTGCCCGATGCAGGCGAACCCTCACAGTTCCGGGACGCAGACCGGAAATCTCGGCAACTTCCTCGTCGGTTAATCCCTCCATATCCCGCAGTACAAGAACAATCCGATACTGCGGAGGCAACTTCTGAATGGCGGCGCGCAAGCACTTAGCCTCCTCGCTTCGAATGGCGAACATTTCGGGATTAATCGTGCTGCCGGCACTGAGTCTCTCCATCTCCTTCCGATCGGGCATCAGTTCCTCCAGGGACAACTCCTGCTTGGGAGCGAACTTGCTGCGGCGGCGGCTCATGAGGCAACGGTTCTTCGCAACCTTGTAAAGCCACACCAGCAGCGCCTTCGGGTTTTCAAACCTGCTTTCAAACTTCGGGAAATGTGGCACCAGCTTGCTCAGCGTTTCCTGCATCGTGTCTTCTGCGTCCTCGCGCTGGCCGCAGACTCGCATGCTGAAAGAAAAAACAGTGTTTTGTAACAGCGCCAACGCTTCCTCAAGCGCCAGGTTGTCTCCGCGCTCCAGTAACTTCACAGCCTGTTCGATTTCAGGACGCATGCATGCACACCATACCGGGCTTCGCTGCCCAGAAGCAATCGGGCGCCAGATTCGCTCCCGGCCGTAAAGTAGCGCCGAACGCCGCTACATTGGCCTTGGGCGGCAGTCGAGTTTTCTGAGGGCACATTTCTGGGGCCCGCTCTTCTCCGGAGATTCAAAGAACTGATCGTTCCCATCCAACAAACGCCCTGCATGGCCGGGCACAGCCTCTCATCTCGGTTGTTCTCATGCATTTACGGAATTCACTCGGCTCTTATGCAGCCAATCAATTTTTTCAATTTCCAAGTCCGAGTTCGATTCGGTATCAGTTAGGTCAGCTTTAGTTGAGGAGCTAGTCGCTGGTGCCATGAGAATTTATAGCAAGGTGAGCCAGATGATAGACAAAAGCACAAAGAATGCGTCCACTAGAATGACGGGGGAGGGTGACCTGAACAGGATGGTTGACATCCTTTTGGCATTTGATCGGGTCGTAGTTGAGTTCTCCATGAACCTATATAACGTGCGACCGCACGAGAGGGTTGCGATACGAGAACAAAACCGGCGCCTGCACCATGCTTTCAGGGAACGCCTTTCGGCAGGCGGTCACCCTCACGCCCGACGACACGGCCATTAGCCGCGGCGAGACGTGGAGCAACAAATCTCCCCTGAGGCCTTGCCCTTAATTCCGCGAACCTTCTCCCTCAAACATCCTTGAGTTGTTCCTCATTCATCCCAAAATAATGACCCAGTTCATGGATCAGCGTGAGGCGGATTTGTCTGCGGACTTCCGCCTCGCTGGCGCAAACCGCTTCAATGTTTTCTTGATAGAGCACGATGTAATCAGGCCCAGTCGGTTGGTCAAAGAAACTCTTCTTAGTCCTGGGCACGCCGTGAAAGACACCCAGAAGCAGCCGCGTTTGATGCCCCGGCCGCGGGGGTGGCTGGTTCGGCGGCAAGTCCTCCACCAGAACAGCAACGTTGCGGATACGACTGCGAAATTCTTGCGGCAGGGAATCCAACGCCTCTTCGGCTACCTCGACGAAATGTTCGCGTTTCATCCTTTACCCACGGAGCCAAGGGGTGGCACGCTCACTCCGAGTAGCCATCATCTGTCTCGTCATCAGCATCGTCGTTGTGCTTGTCTTCTTCTTCGTCGTCTTCCTCGTCCTCATCCTCGTCAGCCTCGTGGCGGACGAGGAGATCGGCGGCGACGGAATCAGAGTCATCTGGCTCATTGAACCGCGTATCTATATTGCTCATGCCCAATCGTACGCCTCGCCCGCATTGGCAACCGCATGATTGTTGCAACGTGCGGGGAGTCATCACTTTCCCGTGCCCGATACGCTCACAGACTGCGGGCTCGCCAGGTCACTATCGCTGATGTAAACGTTGCCCGTGATCGAGCCCGTCTCATCCGGCGAAAACTCGATCTGGATCGTGCAACTCTGCTGTGCCCCCAGACTGGCGGGGCAATTATTCGCCGACACAAGAAAGTCGTCGGTAGCAATCAGGTTGCCCATCAGCACCGCCGCCGGATTGTGGTTCGTGATCGTAACGGTCTTGGGCCCGCTCGTGGTGCCCACGGCCTGCGATCCAAATCCGATATTCTGCGGCGAAAGCACAATGCCGAGTCCCCTGGCGACCAGGTCCACCCGCTCTGGACTTGCCGGATCGCTGCTCGCAACCGTGAGCGTCCCCGGCCGCGCACCCGAAGCGGTCGGCGTGAACGTCACGTTGATCGTGCAGCTCGCCTTTGGCGCCACCGACGATCCGCAGTTATTCGAAGCTGTGTAGTCGTCAATCGCGCTGATCGACTTGATGCTAACCGCCTTGGTCCCGGTGTTCGTCAAAGTCACCGGGAGCGTATTGGACGAGCCTAGCGGGGTGGCCGGAAACAAGAGCGGCGAAGGCGCCGGCGAAAGTTCCACAAGTGCTCCCTCTCCACTGATCAAAACGCTTTGCGGGCTGCTCGGGTCGCTGTCCGTGACCGTAATCGTTCCGCTCCTCTTTCCCGTGCCGTTCGGCACGTAGGTCACGCAAATACTGCACGCGGGGGTGCAACTTCCATCCGAGCTCTGCGGGTTGAGCACCGTGCCCGCCGAGCAATAGCTTGGCGAACCAGTCGAGCAGTCCACCACCGCCGAACAGGTTTGATTGATCGAGAACTGCGAACTGCTGCTCGCGATCGAATCGATCGTCAACGGCGTCGGCCGTGAATTGTAAACTTCCAAGTGGCGCGTAATCGAGGTGCCCGGCTGGTTCTTGACCGCGGTTCCCATGACGACCTGGGATGTGGAAAGGAGCGGACACTGCCGCGGAGACAGCACCAACGGTGGCAGCGGTTTCTGATTGAAATTGAAACTGTCCGTGAGGTCATTGGCGCTGGCGTCGCGCGTGCTAAGCGGCGGGAGGCCAAAGCGCTCCTCGATAAACTTCAGTACCGACGAAAACTCGTATTGCGTCGTCGAAATGTGACCCTTCCGCGCATATGGTGAAATGATCAGCAATGGCACCCGCGGCCCCAAGCCGAAAGTATCCACATCCGGAGGCGCCACGTGGTCATACATCCCGCCGAAGTCATCCCACACGATGAACACTGCCGTCGTGCTCCACAGGGCCGGGTTGTTCATCAGCGCGTTCAGCTCCGTTACCGTAGCGTTCTCCCCTTCGCACGTGCTGGAGTTAGGATGCTCGCTCTGCCAATCGTAAGTGATCACCCAGCTCACCGCGGGCAGTTGATTACTCTGCACGTCGGAGACAAAATTGCTCGTGTCCACGACGTTGTTCCAGTCCGGCCCGTTGCGCACCTCGCTGATTGCGTCAAATGTGGACCAGATATATCCCACGTCGGTGTTCGGCGGCGCATAGTATTTCCAGCTCACGCCCGCATTATCGAGAGTGTTGGCCATGGTTTCAACGCCCGTAAAACACGGGAATTGCACCATGACGATTCCGTCCGGCTGAAGGACTCGCACCAACCCCTCATCCTCTTCGGTGTTCGGTGAATCACATCCCCAGCTGTGCGTGTTGAGAATGTGGAACGGATTGTCAACGACTCCAAACGAATCAGCCGCGATCGTATAAAGATGATTCGGAAGGCTCGGGCCATGCAGCGACGAGAACATCCGCACTCCCAGAGTGAAATTCCTGGCATATTGAAAGTAGTTCGGAATGTCGGCCGCCGTGAACTCGCGGCAGGTAAGCAAATCGCCGAGCACATCGCCGCTGTTGGGGCTACCCAGATTAATCAGGTCGAACTGATTCATCTTCCCGCCATTAATCGCCAGAAGACCCGCCGCATAGCTGTGATCGATGTCGTGCGGATACCGGTCCGCCGCCCGCACCATCGGAATCACCTGCCCGTTCGAAAGAGCGCACGTCCTGGTCCCATACTTCGCGTTGAAGGCGCCGAACATGTTGTCGTAGCTGCGGTTTTCCTTGACGATAAAAACTACATGATCAATTTTCTGAATGCCCAAAGGCGCTGGCTGCTGGCCAAGAACGACGGGACTGATTGCCAATAATAAAACCAGGATTCTGGCGCAGATTTGGGGGTTAACTATGGGACACATCTCAGCACGAGAACGGGGGAACGGCATGGAGGGTACTCCTCAGAAGAAATTCCGGGCATTGGGATTGCAGGAATTCCCGGAAAGGGATGGATTCGAATCCACCGCCTTTATTTTGCCAGCAACCCTGGCAAACTTCCGCTGCTACCACCAACGCTACCAGAGACTTGCGACCTCGCGTGCATAAATTCTAGCAGCATTCCCCGAGAATCAAATCCTCAGTATTTCGGTAGCGGTGGGAGTCACTTGCTGCACCGGGGCGCAAACTCTCGCAGATGCGCTTCCGATCACACGCTGCTGTGCGCTGAACAAGTCCCGGTTCATTGCGGTGCAGATGTGACCGCTTACGCCGACTTCTTCTCCGGCACGGGAAACTGAATGATCTTCCCGCGCTGATCGAGTGGAATCCACTTTTTCCTCTTTTTTCGAAATCTCTCGGGGATGTAGTACTCAATTACTTTTGCCATGACCCGGTTACCAGTCCCAACCGCACTCGCAACGAATGTGATGGCATAATCTGATTTTCGTAAGGACGTGCCTGCATACAGAACAGCATCGAATCCACATGTGTCACCGCTTTCCGCTGAAGCCTGCCAAACCTCCGGCCCAGCTAAATTGTTGGACTGATAAACGGCAGGCGGAGATGCGCGGAGAGTGTTAAGTGATTGTCAAAGGAGTGTCAATGGCTGGCGGCAAGAAACGGCGTCCGGCCCGCTGGTGCGCCCCGTAAAATATCTTCGAGGTGACGAATGGATCCAAAAGAATTTCGCGATTTGGGCCACCGGGTCGTGGACATGATGGCCGAATACCTCGACCATATCGAAGAAAAAAGGGTTTTCCCGGATACCGAACCTCAGACGGCCAACCAGTTGTTCACTGGGCCGCTACCCGGTGATCCGTCTCCACCCGACACCGTGCTCGATGAACTTAAAGACAAACTGCTTCCCTATTGCACGAATGTCGGTCATCCCGGATACATGGGACTGATCACTCCCTCACCGAATCCCGTCGGTGTCATCGCCGACTTTATATGTTCGGCGATCAACCAGAACGTCGGCGCGTATTCGATTGGTCCGTCGGCGGTAGCGATGGAGCGCCGAGTCGTGCGCTGGCTGACCGATCTCTGCGGTTACGGTGAAAACGCGGGCGGCAATTTCACCAGCGGCGGAATGATGGCAAACTTTATCGCCTTGAAAGTGGCGCGGGATGCGGTGACGGGCGACCGCGCGCAGCACGAGGGCATCCACCATCGGTGGGCGGTCTACACCTCAGAAGAGCGGCACGTTTCCGTGGATAAAGCGGTCGATTGCGTTGGTCTCGGCCGGCAGGCGTTGCGTCCCCTGTCCACGGATGGGAATTTTCAGGTTCGGCTTGACGCGCTTGAAGAGGCAATCGCCCTCGACAGGAAAAATGGCATCCGCCCGATGTGTATCGTAGGCATGTTCGGAACCACCAACACAGGCGCAGTCGATGATATCCGCGAACTGCGGCGGATAGCCGATCGCGAAGGCATGTGGCTGCACGCCGACGCCGCCTATGGCGGAGGTATGCTTTTCTCCCACCAGTGGCCGATGCGCAATCGCGGTCTCGAGCTTGCTGACTCGATCACCATCGATCCGCACAAGTGGTTCTATGCGCCCCTCGATGCCGGTGCCGTGCTGGTCAAGGACCAGCGCCGCCTCACTGTCTCTTTCGGTATCAAGCCTTCTTATCTCACCGACGAACTCGACCAGGCCAATGAACGTTATCAATATTACGTACACGGGTTTGAGCAATCGCGTCGTTTTCGCAGCCTGAAAGTGTGGATGAGCTTCAAACGGTATGGCTCGCGTCAGATCGGCGAATGGATTGACAACAATGTGCGCCAGGCGAAACACCTCTATGCCTTGGCGGAAGCACATCCTGACTTCGAGCCCGCCAGTGTTCCGCCGATGTCGGCGATCTGCATCCGCTATAAGGGCGCGCATATTTCTGACGAGGAATCAAAGACTCTGCATGCCGAAGTGGCGCAGCGGGTAGAGCGAAGCGGCCGTTTCTGGATTTCAACCACTGAACTTAAAGGGAAAACGTGGTTTCGAATTAATCCGGTGAACTTTCGCACGCGCGAGGAGCATATGGAGCAACTCTTTGCGTTGCTCCAGTCTGAGTGTCGCTCCGTATCGGCCTGATGGGTCACAATCTTGTTTTTCAAACTGGTTCACAAAGGAAACGTAATCCGGACTGCCCTCGTGTTACCCTCGTTCCGCATTCCATGAACGTCGCCGTGCGTGCATGAGGGGAATGGAAGGGGCCAACCTGTTCAGTGCCGATTCTCCCGGAGGTTTCTTCTGATTCTTGCGAGACGTAGCTGAGAAAACCTACCTTTTCCTTATTTATTGGAGCCAAGAGTGGAACCGACCTGCACAGTACCGCAACAGGTACCGAGATCCATCTAAGAAGCTGGGCACGCAGGAAAATCCCGGACTGTTGTTTTGCCTCTAGACGTCAAATGAGGAGTCAGCAACACGACTCCAGATGATTAAATACGAGCTACTTTTCCTGTAGCGATTCGATGTATCGGTTGAGATTCGCAATGCGCATTTGCACGATCTCTTCACGGCCCCCGCTCATGCGCCAGAACACCGGGCCCCATACCGGCATTTCCTGGTCTCCATGCGCCATCAAATGGGCTTGGCCGCGGAGGACGCTGGTCACCTTGTCGGTGGGATACTTGCCTCCGTTTAGTTTGGCCAGTTGCGTGAGGTTCGCGGGAGCCTGTTTGAGCGCGGCAGCGGCCGGCCCGTCGCCTTTGGCGTCTTTGCCATGGCAGGGCGCACAGTAACTCATGAACATCTCCTTGCCTGAACTGGGCGAGGTTATTGCGGCAGCCTCATGCTTGACGGTGGGTTTTGACTGCTGACCCTGAAGAATCAATCCGGTTGCCAGCACCATCGCCGGCAGGCACATCGAATGGCGAACTGTCATGGAGTCCTCCTAGCCTTTGAGATCGGGCATGCCGCGCAAGCAAAATTATGACCGACTCAAGTTAACCTACAAACTGCCTAGCCGGCTCCTAATTTAAAAGTCGGCTGGGATGTAGCGCCGTCAAAATGTGAACTTCAACGAAAACTGCAGCTGCCGCGCGTTCATCATAGTCCTGGGTAATCCGAAACTTGGGTTCGGATTCGATGGAATAAACAGAAACGTTGGTATCTTCGTTATTGGATTGACGATCGGAGTCGGAGCGATACTTCCGCCGGGAACCGGGATGCCGCCAAACGGGCAAGCGGTCGAAGCATCTTGCCGCTGAATCGCACGGGTCGTGGCGTCATTGTAGGATCGTGGAATTGTTGGGGTGGCTCCACAGAAGACCGGCGAGCCGTACACCGACGTGACCTCGTCCACGTTCGGACGGTTGAGAAGGTTAAAGGCGTCGAAAGCCAGGTTTATCTGCATACGGTCGGAGAGATGGACGTTCCGCGAGAGCCGCAGGTCGGCAGAATACAGCGGGTCGCCGGTGTAAGTATTCCGCGCAATCATGGTCTGGCAGTGCGCGACGTCGGGGCAAGAGCTGCCCGCTGGTGCGCCTCCAACGCGGTCGGTCGCTCCGCCGGCGACGTCGTTCAGCGAGTTGTTTCCGTAGAAAAGAGTGAAAGGTCGACCGGATTGCAGGGTGACAATGCTGCTCAGCTCGAAGTTCCTCCATAATCCCCGGTTCGGCGCAGTCGCAGTAAAGTTCATCACGAAGCGGTGGCGAGCGTCCTGGTTCGAGTTCGAGCGTTCGGCGGCATAGTCGAACTGGTTGACTGGCAGGTTAATGAAGGTGGTGAAATTGCCGTTGTCGATGGTGTGCGAGTAGGTGTAGTTGGCGGTCATGTGGAAGTTCTTCACTCGTTCAATCACCGTCAACGTTCCGCCGTGGTAAACGGCATTCGCGACATCGTTGTTGTAATCTTCCAGCCCTCCGCTGATGGTCTGCAGGCCTGAGCCAAGAGCGCCACCAAAGAAGGGTCCCAAGCCCGCCAGTGCGCCGGCGCCAAGCGTCGGAGTGCCGTCGCAGGCGGAGAGAGTGCCATTCGCATTGAGGATTCCGGGCATCCATTCTGGCAACGGGTCGGTCGGCGGTCCGGGCTTCGTCGTCCCCACCGGGCAGGGTATGTTGATGTTATTGCCGCGAACTAGTTTGTGAGCCGCCACGAAGAGGTAGCTAAGATTGATTGCCAGGCCTCTGCCAAATTGACGGTCGATCTCAAGACTGGCTTGCTCAGCATACGGAGTCCTGGAGTTGCGCTCCATGCCACCCTCGCCAATGCCGCAAGCTCCAGTGGTGAAACAAGTGCCAGCCATCGAAACGGCAGGGAATGCCGTATCGTATGCGCCCGTCTGGATAATGCTGGCCGCTGCACCTGCTGCATTCTGACTGGCTGGGAATGCCAATAACTGATAGCCCTGCTTGGACTGGCCCAAATTGGACTTGATGTTGGGAAACTGCTGAGGCAAGATGCCTGCACCGGAACAAATGGCGGCGATGGACGCGGGCGCATGATTGCCGCACTGGTAGCCGGCAACGATCTTCTGAGTATTCGGCACGAAGAAGAAGGTCAGATTCTGTCGATCAAAGAACATGCCAAATCCCGCCCGAATCACGGTTTTGGAATCCGGAGAATAGGCAAACCCAAGGCGCGGCTGAAATCCGTTGAAATCGTCCTTGACGTACGAAGCCAGACCGGTCTCGACATCCCAGCGCAGGCCGACATTGGCGGTGAACCTGGGCGTGATTCGCCATTGATCCTGAGCAAAAATACCCCAGTATCCGTGGTCAATCACTCGACTATATCGATCGAAGAACCCTGGCGGGTATGCGTTCGCCCAGGAGGAATTGGGGAACCCGCCTCCGTTGAGCGGATTGGACTTGGTAACCGTGGGGACACAGGGAGAAGTAGAACAAGCGTTGGGATCGGTGGGGAGCGGCACGCCAGCGTACATAAACACGACGCCATGATCCTGCGGAACTGCGCAATTGGCGGCGAGAGCGTCGAGGCCGGTGCCCGCGGTGGGATAGTTGGCGCCCAAACCCGAGCCGCCCGCAATAACTGGAAGGTTGAAATACTCGGCGAAATTCGCGAAGCAGGGCACCCCCGGTACAAGCAGGCGAGTGGGAGTGAACCCGGGGAAGTTCTCGAGACTCGTGAGCCAATTGCCATCCGCTCCGAAGCGGATAATGTGATTCCCCTTCACCCAAGACACGCTGTCGGAGAGTTGAACTCGAGTTTCGTAGAGCCGGTCGTTGGTTCCGAAGTTGTGGCCAACTTCGAGATCGTTCAAGATGCTGAAGTCCGGTTGGCCGGTGGCGCCCACGAAGTTGTAATGGCGACGGGCGTATTGTGCCAGCACGGTGTTGACCACATTGGGCGTCAGCACCGAGTTGACGGTGGCGACCACCGCCTGGTCGCGCACGAAGAGATTGCGGCCGCCGCTGGGAACACCGATACCACCGCCGTCGAGCGTGCTCCCAACCAGTTCGTTGAGCGAGCGGATGTCTTCCACGCTGTAGCGAAAGGCAAGGCGGTTATTGGTGGTGAGTTGATGGTCGACCCGCAAAAAGCCGGAGTCATCGTCCCCAGTTTTCAGGAAGCCTTTGAGGAAGTCGAACGCTTGCGTTTGGGTGATGTTCGCGGGATTGCCGGAAAAGCCGGGGAGACACGTATTGAGGGCACCGACGCAGCCTTCCGGGGCGAGGCCCATGAGAGCCTTGGCCTGGTCTATGAGCAAAATGTTGTTGACGAGATCCGGCGGGTAGATCGGCGACTGGGCGCTGCGCTTGCCCTCGTAGTTGGCGAAGAAGAAAGTCTTGTTTTTGACGATGGGCCCACCGAGCGCGGCGCCGAACTGGTTCTGGCGGAATGCGTGGGGTAAGGGTGCGGGCTGGAGCAGCGAGCGCGCATCGGTAGCGCTGTTCTGGAAATATTCGTAGAGCGAGCCGTGGAGTTCGTTGGTGCCCGACTTGGTGACGATGTTTACGATGCCGCCCATGGCCCGGCCGTACTCTGCGCCAAAGCTATTGTTTACCACGCGGAATTCCTGTACCGATTCCTGCGGCGGGGTCGAGCGCTGGATGCCGCTGGCGGCATTGACAAAGTCGGCGCCGTCCACCGTAATTTCGTTGCTGAAGGAGCGCATGCCGCCGAAGGAAATTTGGGTCACCTCAAACTCGGTGAAGGTTGTACCGAGACTGGTGCGACTCGTTGCCACTCCGGGCGTGAGAAGAGCGAAGTCAGTGAATACACGATTGCTGATAGGCAGCGATTCGACTTGCTGGGAGCTAACGACCTGGCTAATTTCGCTTCGCGTAGGCTCGATCGTCGGAGCCTCCGTGGTCACGACCACAGTCTCTCCCTGGGAAGCGACCTTCATTCCCAGGTTGATGGTGGCTGTCTGGCCGACAGTCAGAACGATGCCGGTCTGCTTGTAGTTCGCGAAACCCCTCGAGGCCGCGGTCAGTTCATAGGTGCCGGGCGGCACATTGACGAGGGCGTAGAAGCCGCGATCATTGGAGGTGGCCGTGTACGCCGTGTCAGTCGCTGTGTTCTGGAGGCGAATTGAGGCGCCCATGATCGCGCTTCCGGTCTGGTCGGTGATGGTGCCGTTGAGCTGGGCGTTACCCACACCGCCCTGCGCGAACAGAAGTTGTGCGCTGCCGAGGACAATGGCGATAGCAAACAGAACTTGCAGTGTCGAATGCCCTTTCATCTGCGCCTCCTGAGGCAATACGAACCACGACGTGGGGAATGCGTCCCCATCTCAGACTTGTGTTGTGAGAACCCCACCAAACCCGGCAAGGTGTTTACCATCTTCAAATGTTCGATGTCAATGTAAAAAATGTATACGTTTCTCGCATTGCAGGGCACATTTTTGTAACCGACGGCGCTCGAATGTATGCACTGTCCCACAGAACCGGTCGATACGATTTTGCCGAGGCCTGGGAAAAAGAGCTGAAAATGATTTGATAACGGGGGAGACCGATCCGGGCGGCGCTGCCTCTAGCCCTCACGACGCCGTGACAAATGTGAGCAGTTCTTTCAGGTCGCGAAGTACGCGCTGCGGGCGGCGGCTCCGTGGCTGTCGCGCCCAGTCCCGCGCCTTGCTGATACCGGTAGTCACACCGAAACCGATCGCTCTGCCTCGACGCGCCATGATCATTTCCACCAGCGGATCATCGCCCACTACACCAATCCTGCGCATGGGAACGCCGAGTTTCCTGGCGACCAACCTCAGAGCGTGAAGAGAAGGCTTGCCGGTGAGTATCATGGGCGCGCGGGTTAACTTACGCACGGCGGCGGCTATGGCGTGGGAATGTCCCATCGTCTTGCCGTTCGCGGTGGCGAAGAAGGGCACGTCCGAAGCGACGTAGAGCTCGGCCCCATTCCAAACCGCTTTCACGGCGGTTTCAATGTCTTTCATGCGGCAGTCGGGATGCCACCCGATATAGACAGCCTGGGCGTGTTCCGCGCCGTCTTGACCGGTGACTAGCGTTTGAATTCCAGCCTCTCTCAGCGGATGCCCGACACCGTCGGTGCCCAATACCAGCGCCTGCTTCACGCCACGGCGCGGCATCAGATCCGCGGCCACGCTTGAGGGCGTGAGCAAAGCATCGTCAGAAATCGGTAGACCGAGCGCACGCAATTTCGGCGCCTGTTCCGCCGCTGGATAGGCCGTACCATTGGTGAGCACAACGAAAGGAACGCCACGGGCTTTCAGTTGGTTGAGCACGTCTACTGCGTCGGGCAGCAATTGGTAGCTGCTGAGCGAACTATTCGTCAAGACCAGCGTGCCGTCGAGGTCGAACATGAAGCCCTCAATCGGGCCCAAAGCCTCGCGCCTGCCGTTGCGGGAATTTCTCATGCTCCGGCCTCGTAGGCTTCGGTGCTTAGTTCAAGTTTGAAACCCCGCTTGTGGACGGCGATGTGCGCGATGTCGCGCCGGGCAGCGAGTTGGCGGATCAGGTTCTTCACCGGAAGCATGTCGGGATCGTAGGTGCGCGCCGCAGCACCAACCGGTTTCATGGCATCAACCTGACCGGCTGGCATGGTGGCGCGAAGCAAGAATTGCTCGTCGCAAAGTTCCGGTCCGATTCGCTTGCGCAGTTCCGGCAGCGGCGGCATACCAGGTTCCTGACGAAGTTCGCGTGTGCGCGGCAGCGATTCGATCCGGTCCATCACTTCGGGAGCGATCGGCACATTGGGCCGTCCGAATTTTCCAAGCGCGTAGCGGATGACTTCATCGGGGATGACGCCATAGCGTTCTTTGCCGGTGACATTCATGACAGCCTGCGTCAGTACGATCTGGGAAAAGGGAGTCATGACGATAGGCCAGCCGAGTTCCTCGCGCACGCGACCGATCTCGTCGATCACTGCTCGCTCCATGTTGGCCAGCCTATGTTCAGCGAGATGCCGGCGCATGGTGCCAATCATCCCACCAGGCAGTTGATGGCGAAGGTAGCCGGCGTCGAAAGGCTGAGGCTGTCCGGCGGGCAGGCCTTCAGCATCGGCCAGGCGCGTAAAGTAACTCGACACCTCAGCAAGAGCCTGGTCGTCGATGTGAACCTGATGACCGAGCGCGCGGAGGTTGGATACGACACGCTCAGAAGGCGGATTCGAAATACCATCCGCGGCCGCGCCCGACGCGCATTGCACTACGCTGACGCCCCATGCAGGCGCATCCATGTAGACCAACTCGCCGAGGCCGATGGTGCAATGCGAGTGGAGTTCCAGCGGCTTATCACCGAGCGCCGCAATCACTGCCGGGATCAACGTCCGCGCTCGCAGTGGAGTCAGAAGACCGCCGGGATCCTTGATGTAGAGCGCGTCTATGTCTGGGCTCGCAGCAAGCCTGCGAGCACGTTCGACGTAGCGCGCGTCGTCGTCGATCGGACTGATGGTGAAGACCAGCGCCGCTATCACGTACTCGCCGCCCGCTGCCTTCACCATGCGCGCGCAGGTGACATTCGACTCCGCATTGTTCATCGGATCGGCGAGCGCGAAACGGCGCATTCCGTTGTTCACAAGAGTCCGGAATGCCAGGCTCATGAACTCGGGGCTGGCGGTTTCCCATGAAATAAAACGAAAACCTGTAGAGAGGAACTGCAGCGGTGTGTTGGGCATGGCCTGGGCCATCAGGCGAATGCGTTCCCAGGGATCTTCCTGCTTGTAGCGAACGGCGACGCCCATATGAGTGGAGGTGGTGAAATCGATGGCCTTGAAACCTACGCGGTCCATGACGGGTGCGATGCTAAGAGTTTTGGCTGTGTCGATGCCGAGCGCAGCCCAGAGGCTTTGGTTGCCATCGCGCAGTGAGGTCTCCACGAGTTGAATGTTCGCCATGGCTCAGGCCTCCGGCCGAACTCGAAGCAGAATCTCGCCATACTCGACGGCGGCGGCGTTGTCAGCCAATATTTCGACCACCTCGCCCTTCACGCCGGCGCTCACGGAGTTCATCAGCTTCATCACCTCGATGATGCCGATGACGGTGTCCTCGGCAACTTTGGATCCGACTTCGATGAATGGCGGCTCGCCGGGCTTGGGCGCTCGATAGAAAACTCCGAGCAGCGGAGCGCGAACTTCGAACAAACCCGGCTCCGAGGGCGGGGAGTCTTTGTGCGCCGGTCGCAGCGGGCCGGGCACTGGCGCCATCGCAGCGTGCGAAGCTCGCGATGCCGACTTGGCTGAGTTGCGCTGCAGGTTCAGCTTCATCCCGTCGATCTCGAGCGACAGGGTGTCGAAGGTCGATTCGTCGAGCAGGCGCATGATCTCGGCCACATCTTTGGCGGTCAGACTCACGGGCGCCCTCCAAAGATGTTCATGACATGGTGGAGCGGATTCTCGGCGGGTCTGGCGACTGGCGCGGTGTCCTTGGCGGACCACACCGTCTCGGGGCGGCTCTGCAGCAGAAGAATTTTGCCGGAGCCATCGATCGCCCATTCGATGTCCTGCGGGCGACCGTAGTGGCGCTCCACCTTGCGCGCAATTTCCTTGAGTGCAGCCAGCTCTTCGTCGTTCACACAGGTCGCGCGGCGAAGGTTCTCTGGCGTTTTGACGTCTCTGGTGCCGCCGCCCTCCGCCGGGACGTGCTGAACATGCTTGTCGGAGATCTCTCGCACAGTGATATCACCGGTGATTTTGGCAATCACGAAGCGGTCGGGTGTAACCTCGCCGCTAACCAAGGCCGAACCCAGGCCCCAAGTCGCTTCGATGGTGATCACCGAGCGGTCGCCGGTCATAGGACTGCGCGTGAACATCACACCCGCTGTGCGCGCATCGACCATGCGTTGCACGACGACCCCCATGGCGACCCCGTTTTCCGGCATTTGGTGCTTGCGGCGATAGGCAATCGACGGAACGGAATAGAGACTCGCCCAGCAGGACCGCACGTAATGCAGAGTTGCTTGCGCACCGATGACCCACAAGTAGGTGTCTTGCAGTCCGGCGAAGCTGGCGTCCACCGCATCTTCCGTAGTGGCCGATGAACGCACCGCGAGGGGCGAGTTGGAATGATCGCCGCAAAGTTCAGCGTGCGCGCCGAGAATCGCCGTTTGCACATCGTCCGGCAATGCGGCGTTTTCTAAGCGCGCGCGTGTGCGCTCAGAAAGAGCCGTGATCTTTTCAAGCTCATGAGCGCCCACAAGTTCAACTTGCGGACGGATTGGCTCTTCCTTCTCCAGCACGGCGAGAAAACGCTCGAAGGCGGCGGTGCGCACGACGAATCCGGGCGGCACCGGGATGCCCGCTCGAGTCAATTCACCCAGAGAGCCACCTTTGCCCCCGACCATGCCACGATCGTTGAGGGTGATGTCGGCGAACCAGCTGACGTTTTCGGACGAGTGCATGGAGGGCCCTGTTCAGAGATAGAGTTGCTTATTGATCGGAATACCGTGCTCCTGGCAGTAGCTCTCGTAGTGATGGATGTACCACCAGACGTCAGCCGTCTCCACGAGGCTGCCCTCTTCGTCGTAAAACTCGATCGGCCCTTGCATCCAGCCGAACAACTTGACGCCCTTGGCATGATCGGTGACGAGCGTGTGGATCAGCCCGGGCGTTTCATAGATGAAGTCGCTGGGCCCCGCGACCCAGTCATATTCGAGATAGCGTGCGCTGCCTTCGAGGCAAACCATCACTACGGTGCCCCGGTGCTTGTGCGTGCCGATCACGCCGGGAGACTTGATCCAGAGGATGTTGGAAAAGATGTTGTGGCAAGGATCGAAGTGCAAATGACGGATGGCGGCATTCGGGCCAAAGGGCACCCACGGGCTTTCCTGTTCGGACGAACCGACAAATGCACCTGCTATGCCGTGGCGCTTGATAACGCCGGCATAGGCCTCGGGAACGTCAACGATCCTG
>Ga0209698_10002260_pt1 | contig 21942 bp, 19 predicted proteins | sample LitLauG_LLR_2012_FD_187203 | JGI IMG/M metagenome (GOLD analysis project Ga0209698, IMG submission 187203) | Freshwater sediment microbial communities from Pennsylvania, USA - Little Laurel Run_MetaG_LLR_2012 (SPAdes) (version 2) | ecosystem: Environmental > Aquatic > Freshwater > Creek >...
GGGCGAGCGGAAGCGGTGCTCGAACATGGCGCCGGTGCGCAGGTTGCGCAGCTTGGCCTGGATGAAGGCGCGCAGGTTGCCGGGCGTGCGGTGCTCGACAGAGAAAACGGAATGCAGATCATTGTTGTGCTTGATGATCATGCCGGGACGAAGCTGGGTGGCAGGGATCGACATCGCTCGAAACTCTCCTTGTACGATTGCGGTTGAAGCTGGCGGAAGGCGGGCGAGCCACAAGTTCCGCCGCCACAGGGGCTAACGGGTTATTTTACACGGACGTGCGCTCACAGGGAAAGTCGAAGGCGGCTGAAATTCATCCACCACGAAGGACACGAAGGTACACGGAGGAAGGCGAACCAAGTTTTGGGATTTGCGGCATCCTACGCAAGCATTCTGGATAATCCATCCTCCCCGTGTGGGACTACAATAAACTGGTTGCGCTCAGGCGACAGATGAGTTTGGGCGCTGAGAAAAGAGGCATTATGACGATTGGGCGTTACGAATCTTCTGAAAGCAGCCACATCGGGACGGCGATTACGTTTCTACTGATCGGACTCGGAGCCGGCGCACTGGCCGGGCTCCTGCTAGCCCCGAAGACCGGCAAGCAGTTGCGCAAGGACCTGCGGCGGGGTTATGAAGATGCCAAGGACAGTCTCGGGGAATGGGCAGACGAAGCCAAGGACCGCGTGCGTGATGTGGGCGAGCGCGTCCGGGATGCCGCGTCCCGCGGCGCGGACCTGGCTGAGGACCTGCGCGACAAAGTGGAGCCACTGCGGCGGGCGATCAATCGGAGCTAGGGGAACATCAGAGCTCGGCGTCGGGCGTCGGGACCTCAGCGCGGCGATTCTGCATGCGGCCTGAGGTCCGAAGTCTGACGCTCTGTTGCCTTAGTACAAGTGAAAATCGACTTGCACGGCGATCTGAGTCGCCACCGGTTGACCCTGGAACGTCGCCGGGCGGAAGCGCCAGTTCCTGACGGCTTCGATCGCTTTTTCGTCGAGGCCCATTCCTAAACTCTGGCGAACCCGGATGTTGTAGACGCGTCCGTCCTTGCCAACTACCACCATCAGCACAACGATTCCCTGAAATCTTGCCTTCCGAGCTTCGTCTGAAAAACTGGGCTCGGGGCTGTAGATCGCCTCGGGCACGGTCACGCCGTTCCGACCCGCAATGTGAATTCCGGGTGGCCCTTCGCCAGCGTGTGGCCCGGCGTAGTTCCCCACGCCGTCACAACACCCGGTATCGCCGATCCCGCCAGGTCCACCCTTGCCATCGGAACGCCAATTTGAGAACAGCGACGAGGGGTCTCCGACCTGCGCCCCGGGCGGCAGCTTGATGTCGGGCGCTACCAATACCGTCTCATCCGCAGCGATCTTCGGCGGTTCCTTCGGCACGATCACGGTCGGAGGCACAATTTGCATTTCTAGGGAACTGCGCGGCAAGTTGCCATTCGATGCCGGGAGCCGCTCGTGATTGCCTCCACCACCGCCGTTGAATCCGGAAAAGACCAAGGGAAACTTCCCGAGATCGGGCATCCGCCGAGCGATGTTTGGCGAATTTCGAATCACGCAGCTCGTGAAGTAGATGATCAGGGCCAGAATCGCCGCTTGTCCGACGAGCGAGAGTAGAAATGTGTCCTTCCTGGTGCGAAACAGAAGGTCGTGTTCATGGGTCAGGACGGAAAATAGATGGGGCCCCGGCGATGCTGCAGTCATGGTGCGCTCCCGGCGACAGGGTGGTGTTTCAAACCGGTAAGACGCAAAGAGGGGGAAAAAGGATTTCCAGCGGCAAGGGCGATTCTTGCGCGGTGATGTCAGGAATCGCGCCATTCAAGTTACAGGTGGCGCGACGCTGTGCCAGCGAAAAATCGCTAGCGGAAGATCCCCGCGAAGAACTTTCCGACGCGGCGGAAGAAGCCGGGATGCTCCGGTTTCTTTTGCGGCTCTAACGGCGGAGCTGGCTGAATGACTGGATCAATGTGAATCCGGTGCCGAGGAGATTCGTCGAGGGGTAGATCGGGCGGGGGCTGTGCCGGAGGCGGCGCCGCTTTCGCAGCGCGATCCTTGGCACTGAAGACAAAAGGAGCGTCAACCTGCACGTGAATGTCGTTGGGCTGCGATGCCGGAAGCGGAGCCGTTTCTGGGCCATTCGTCAGCTGGGTGCCCGCGGGGTGAGAATCGGCGGCGTTGCCCGGCGGCGTACCACCTGCTGAACCCGCTCCCAGAGCTGCTTTCGGCAGCTCAGAAGCGGGCACAATCTGGGCCGGGGGAGCATCCGTCGTTAACACTTGTCGCGGTGGAGGGCATCCACATTCCAGGGGAACATCGCCATCCACTTTATCGATTTGACCGGAATGAAACACGACCTGATCGCCGGGCTTCACCTGGAAGATGCGATCGCCCATTAGTTCGGCGACGATGGCGGAAGAAGTGTTGCCGCGTAACGTCCGGACGCAGGTGTTGCCGTGCGAGTCGGCGCTGATGGCGAAGTGGAACTCCCCCGGCCCCGCGAACATGATGCGGAAATCCGGAGTAAGCACCGCATTGGATGACGTTTGGAGAGTGTAATGCATTTCGATGGCGCCGGTGCCCATGCCAAACATCAGATCGCGCTTGCTGGGTGAAGAACTCACGGAAAGCGTGGTGCCTGGGCACACGCGCACTTCGCCTCCACGGGGAAGATGCAGGAGGGTGGTATCGGAGCCTGCGGTGACAGAAGAACCTGCGGAGAGGCTGCTGGCGTCAATTGCAGCTGATGCTGCGCCGCTGACTACTGGAACGACCGCGGCGTCGGGAGTCAAAGAGAACCCCGGAGCGCTCAGCGGCTGGCTGGATTCCTGCTTCTTTCCGTCGTTTACATCCTCCTGAGGTTTCAGCCGCACCATGAGGCGATTGCCGGTACCATCCCAGGAATGACCGTAGGGCGCGATCAGGTCGAGCACAATGCGGGTAACTGGAGGATTGCTTTGGTACTGATTGATGCGGATCGCGGTGATGTTTTCTTTCTGGATTGCGATTCGTTTCCGAGCCAATCCCAGGCGCGAGTTCGGAAGATCGATGACCAGGCGAGGCGGGGAGTCGAGCGTCATGATCTCAGGGATCACCTCGCCGCTGGACAGAATCTCGACGGCCGGCACTCCCTTTTCATGAACGATGCGGACGCTCGTGATCACCCGCGGAGAGCCGAAGTTCTGCGCCAGGGCAGCGAGGGCAAGCACGGCCACCAACGTGGTGACGCAGACAGACCTGGACCCGAATCGCTGCACAGATTCCTCGCTTGGGAGCTTGATGGAAACATAACACGGAATGAGACGAGAGGCGTTGGAGAGGTCAGGCTTGAGATACGAGTCGTCGCGTTGTGAGGCGAAGCTTGACGCCGGTGCTCACGCCTCCGGCAAGAACTCGTAAGCCTCAATTACCGCAGCCACGGTGACTTTGCCATCGGATGCGCTATCTTCTACACGCACCACGTGGCCTTCGCATTGAACGCGGATACTTTCGGTGAGGGTAACTTCCGGTGGAAGCGTAAGTGTGAATCCGATGTGCGCGCCCTGCTCGATGGCGGAGTCCAGGTAAAAGCAGATGCCGCGGGCGCTCACATCGCGGAGTTGGGCGGCTTCGTTCTGAACGGTGCTGTTGGTGGAGTTGCGATTGACGCTGACTGGTACGCGCAAGGCAAAACGTCGTGCACCCCGCTTTTCCTGCTGGGGCTCGGCCATGCTTCCTCCAAGTGGCGTTGAAGTGGCGTACAACGATTACGAGGATGCGCCGCCGTGTTGATCTGGGTCAATACCACGCATGGGTCACCAATTGGCTCTTTTGGGCGAGGCGATTGTGGTTGCTGATCCCGGCGGCGCTGTCTGGTGTAATCTGATGTTTAAGGCAGGAAGCCTCCGCCAGAGGTCTGATTCTTGGTATTTGTTCTCGACAACTACGATTCATTCACCTACAACCTGGTCCAGTATCTGGGAGAGTTGGGCGCCGAGGTCGAGGTTCGGCGGAACGACCAGGTCACCGTAGAAGAAGTGGCATTGATGCGGCCGGAGAAGATCGTCATCTCTCCCGGCCCATGTACGCCACGTGAGGCCGGTATCAGCATTGATCTGATCCGTCACTTCGCCGGCAAGGCGCCTCTGCTCGGTGTGTGCCTGGGCCATCAGGCGATCGGCGAAGCGTTTGGCGGGCGAGTCATCCGTGCTCCCCATCTTATGCACGGGAAGACCAGCGCCGTGATGCATGACAACAAGACGGTCTTTCAGGGGCTTCCCATGCCGATGACGGCGACGCGCTACCACTCGCTCATCGTGGAAGAAACGAATCTGCCCGCCGATCTGGAAGTCAGTGCCTGGACTACTGAGAAAGACGGCACACGGACGATCATGGGCCTACGCCACAGAAAACATGCGGTGGAGGGCGTGCAGTTTCATCCGGAGAGCGTGTTGACCGAGGCTGGAAAGAAACTGGTGAGCAACTTCCTGCAAATATAAGCCGCTGCCGTTGGCAGAAGCTTCTCGTCTATACTCTTCCCGCCGATCACTCCACAACCGAAAGGAATACTCGCATGTGTTTGCCACTGCTGTACGGTGCACGGGTGCTTCCTGTACCGGCCACTGCTCTGCTTTTGGCGTTCGTGCCGCTCATTGCGTTTGGGGCTATCGCGCAAACGGAACTCCCAACTCCTCCACCGCTACCCGATGGTTCATGGCGGTTCATCGTGTCGGGCGACTCGCGAAACTGTGGAGATATCGTGGTGCCAGCGATTGCGGCGCACGGCTCCCTTTTTACACCGAGCTTCTACTGGCATCTCGGGGATTTACGGGCGATCTACAAGATCGACGAAGATATCGCTTTCAACCCCGCGAACAAGAGTTTTCTCAAGAGTTGTGAGGCCTATCAACGAATCGCATGGAAGGATTTTGTCGCGAATCAGATTGGGGCGTTCGGCGACCTTCCCGTTTATATCGGGATTGGCAACCATGAAACGATTCCGCCCAAGGATGAGGATGCTTTCAAACGAGAGTTCACCGACTGGCTCGATCAACCGACGCTACGGCATCAGCGCGAGCTCGATAAAGAACCGGATCAGCCCGAACCGTTCTATCACTGGGTTCAGGGTGGAGTGGACTTCATCTATCTCGATAACGCCTCCGACTGCTTCTCAGACCAACAGATGGCCTGGTTTCGGCGTCGCCTGGCCACAGCCAAGGTCGACGTCAACGTCAAGAGCATTGTGGTCGGCATGCATGAAGCTTTGCCGGGCAGCTTCTCGAAAAATCACAGTATGGGGGACAAGCCGGACGAACCTCTCTCTTCCAAGAGCGGCTCGGAAGCCTATGCCGCGCTCCTGGAATTCCGCAAGTTCAAGCCGGTGTACGTCCTGGCCAGCCACTCTCACTTTTTTATGGAGAACATCTACTCGACGCCCGAATTGTCTCCGAAGGGAGTCGACCCGTTGCCAGGATGGATTGTGGGCACCGCCGGCGCCGTGCGCTCTGCCTTGCCAGACATCCGGCCAGCGGCTCCGGCGAAGTCACAGACTGACACCTATGGGTATTTGATGGGTACCGTGTCATCCAACGGCACGATTCAATTTGACTTCGAAGAGATCCGCGAAGCCGACGTACCGAAATACGTCAGGGAGCGATATCCGGCGAAGTCGATCGCCTGGTGTTTCGAGCACAACTCGCAGAATAAAGAACCGAAAGGCCCTGACTTGACGTTGAACTGCAAGAGTGCGCGAGTACCGACCTGTGGGCATCCGTAAAGTGAGCTCCCGCAGGGGAATCCGACCTCACGACTGTCGCGCGATCTCCACTGCCCGCAACAGGGCCCCTGCCTTGTTCATCGACTCCTTATATTCCGAGGCCGGGTCGGAGTCAGCAACGATTCCGGCGCCTGCTTGCAGGTACGCTTTCTTTCCCTGCATAAGCATGGTTCGGATACCGATGCAGGAATCGAGATTGCCGGCGAAATCTGCGTACAGAACTGACCCTCCGTAGATTCCGCGTCTTGTCGGCTCAAGTTCTTCAATGATCTCCATGGCGCGAACTTTCGGCGCGCCGCTGAGCGTTCCAGCCGGGAAACAAGCGGCGAAGGCGTCGAGGGCATCCAGACCCTTGCGCAGGGTTCCCTCGAGGGCGGAAACCAGGTGCATCACGTGGGAGTAACGCTCGACGTACATCAGGTCTTTCACTTTGACCGACCCGTATTCGCTGACCCGGCCCAGGTCGTTGCGGCCCAGGTCGACGAGCATGACGTGCTCCGCGCGTTCCTTCTCGTCGTTACGCATGGCCTGTTCGAGGCGCGCATCTTCGGCTTCATCTTTTCCGCGGGGATGCGTCCCCGCAATCGGGCGATACTCGAGTTTTCGTCCCGTAACCCGCACCAGCATCTCGGGAGAGGATCCGAGGATGTGGGTATCGCCGGTGCGCAGGAAATACAGATAGGGCGAGGGATTGACCTGACGCAGCGCGCGATACAGATCAAAAGGAGAAACTCCGGGGACGAAGTCGAGCCGCTGCGAGAGCACGACCTGGAAGATATCGCCGGCCGCAATGTATTCTTTGCAGCGCTCGACGCCGCGCATGTAGCCCTGGCGGGTTGTACGGGCCTGGACCTTGAGCTTTCCGGCGCTGGCTTTCGCGGACTTCCGCCAGAATGCGGGACTTAAGCCGCCCGCCAGTTTTCGCTCCAGAGTTGCGATGTCGCGGAGGGCGCGGTCATAGGCACGGCGAGGATTCTCGCGCGAAACATCAGCTGCCGCGACGATATGAATCTGGTGGCGCAAGCGATCGAAGGCCAGCAGCCGATCGAAGAACATGAGGTCGGCGTCGGGCAAATTAAGGTCATCCTTCGCGCGCTTACCAATGTTTTCCAGTTGGCGGACAACGTCATAGGCGAAGTATCCAACAGCTCCGGCAGTGAATGGCGGCAGCCCCGGAACAGTTGCCGCACGGTGCTCCCGCAGCAAATGCTTGACGACCTGAAAGATGTTGCCGTCAACCAACTCGCGCTTCCGACCACGCTCAATGTCGACTTTCCCCTTGTGAGCTTTCACCCGCATGTAAGGTGCGGCCCCGAGGAAGGTGTAGCGTCCGATCTGCTCGCCACGTTCGATCGACTCCAGCAAGAATGCATGCGACTGGTTTTCGGCAATCGCCAGGAAAGCGCTGACCGGGGTAAGCAGATCGGCGCTCACCGACTTCACGACCGGAACCAGCGTGGCCTCGCGAGCCAATCGGGAAAACTCTTTGAAATCAGGTTGCAGCATGGTGGGCATTCATTATAGGGGACGCGATCAGACTGCAGTGGGTAGCGGGTCGTCATCTCGGGTTAGGAACGAATCAGGGGTCTTGGGCCTGAGGTCTTGGGTCTCAGGTCTTGAGTCTGAGGTCTGAGGTCTTGGGTCTGACGCGCGCGACGTTACGCTTTACGCCCGAGGTCGGCAACAAACTTTCGTCACTTGTTACCCTGACCACAATCAATAGAATCAAGACTATCCCGAGTATTATGAACATTTTGACGCCTGATCTCGCGAGGCAGGCGCCAGGGAAATAAAGCGTAAGAGTCAGTGTCGGGGTTTATGCAAGTTAAGTTTTGGGGCGTGCGCGGCTCCACGCCCACTCCACAGGCCGAGAACCTGCGCTATGGAGGCAACACCTCCTGCGTGGAAGTGCGCGTCGGAAATCAGATTTACATCTTCGACTGCGGCACCGGCTTTCGTGTGCTCGGCCACGCGCTGGAACGCGAGTTCGGCGACCGTCCCTTCTCCGCCCACGTCTTCGTCTCACACTTTCACTGGGACCACATTCAGGGTATGCCCTTCTTCCGCCCGCTGTACGACAGCCCGCACAGCCGATTCTACTTTCACTCTTCCAGCCGCACGCGCAGTCTGGAGCAGGTGATGACCGAGCAGATGTCATCGCCGTACTTCCCGGTCGATCTGGATCAGATGCGCGCCCGCCGCGATTTCTACGACGTCCAGAACGGATGTCTCGACATGGAAGACGGAATCCGCATCAAGACTCAGTGGCTCAACCATCCGCAAGGCTGCCTTGGATTCCGCGTGGAAACGAATGACGGCGTGGTGGTCTACGCCACCGACAATGAGCCAGGAGACGCTGAATTCGACAAAGGAGTCCGCAAGCTGGCCGAGGGCGCCGACATTCTGATCTATGACGCGCAGTATCTTCCCGAAGATTACGCCGCCCGCCGCCGCGGCTGGGGACACAGCCACTGGCGCGAGGCTGTCAACGTCGCCATGGAAAGCGGCGCGAAAGAGTTAGTCCTCTACCACCACGACCCCGACCATACGGATGCGATCGTCGACAAAGTTGTCAAGGATGCGCGCAATTACTATCCTCGAGTCCGCGCTGCCGCAGAAGGTATGGTAATGCAGTTGCAATCCGGCCTGGGCACTGCAGCCCGATAAACCCAGGAAATCTCATCGACCATTGACGCGCATCTTCAAAGCGCGTCAAATTGGCTTTTGTATTCGGCAGCGCCTTGCGGTTTGGAGGAATCAATGCGGAAATCTCCGGCAGATAGATCCCAAAGCAATCGTCGGTCATTCCTGAAATCCACCGGGCTGATGACAGCAGTGGCCGTCGGCTCGGTCACTCTTCCAAATCTGACAACCACGGTGGAAGCGAAACCGAACGACGCGCCGCGTCCGGAGCCGATGCCCACCCGCAACCTGGGCAAGACCGGATACAAGGTCGGCATCTTCAGCCTCGGGGGCCAGGCTTCGCTCGAGAAGGCGCACAACGAAGATATCGCGGTCCCGATCATTGAGCGGGCGCTCGATCTCGGAGTGAACTATATCGACACATCGTCGATCTATGGCGGGCCTGAACGGTGGAGCGAGCAGTATGTCGGCAAGGTGATGAAGAATCGCCGGTCCGCGGCGTTTCTCGCCACCAAGACGAAAGAGCGAACCGGGGAAGGTTCGAAGCGCATGCTGGAGACCTCGCTGAAACTGCTGCAGACAGATCATGTCGACCTGTGGCAACTGCACGACATCGGGACCATGACCGACATCAACGAGATCTTCGCCAAAGGCGGCGCGATGGAGGCGCTGCTCGAGGCTCGTGACCAGAAGGTCGTCAAGTACCTTGGCATCACTGGACACTACCGACCCGACGCGTTGATCGAAGCGATCCACCGCCACCCGTTCGACACCATTCTGATGGCGGTGAATGCGGCCGACCCGCACCACTTCAGTTTTTCGGAGCAACTGCTGCCGCTGGCGGTGGAAAAGCAGATGGGCATCATCGGGATGAAGGTGCCAGCGCGAGGACGGATACTTTCCACCTGGACGCCACCGCCGATCGAGCAGCAGAAGCACATGTGGGAAGGGATGGTAGTTGCGCCGACCGCGGGCACGCTCCACATGCGGGAAGCGATGTACTATTCGCTATCGCTGCCGGTGAGCACGGTGATCATTGGCTGCGACACGATCGCGCAACTCGAAGAAAACGTGCAACTGGCGCGTGATTTCACGCCGTTGAGCCAGACACAAATGGCTGCGCTAACCGAGAAAGCGCAACCGGTATCGAAGCAGTCACTCTTCTTCCGCTTCTACGACCGGGCCTAAGAATCTCTCGGCCCAGCCGAATAGCCTGCAAAGTATTGGGGCTGGCGGGAACGGATCTCTCCGGCGCTTAGGCGGAGAGCGGCCTTGAACTCCGGATGCTAGTTTTGCAGGTCGTTGCGGTATGACAGGCTGCTCTGGAGTGCCTGAAGCAGATACTCAGCGTCTTGAATAGCTTCGACTTCGTCGTAGGAGTGCGAATCGGCTGCCAATTCATCCAGTCGGCTGGCGAACTTCGATCTGGCATCCTGGATCAAATCAACGACGCGGGTTCGATCTTTCTCCAGAATGGCGGCCAGGTAGGCTTGTTTCCATTGGAGACTTTCGGGGACTGTAAAGATTTGAGTCGACATAATGGACTCCAAGGTCTTGACTCTTGCAGATACCACCCCGGGGAATGAACGCGATTCTAGGTGGGGCAGGCTTGGCTAGTCTGTGATTTGAATCACAAATGCACTAATGATTGTGCGAGCAGGACCTTTCGTGCGGCTGCAAGCCTTTCCGTATAGGAATTTGAGCGCGGGGCAAACAATAACGACGATTAGTGATTATTAGCAGCCGCGGATGAGGCAGCCCGCGGTTTCGTATTTCCCGTGGACAAAACATTCTGCTACTCTGCGGTTTCCGTTTTGGGGGGAGGAAACATGCGATTGAACTATCGAATGTTGGCGGTTTCGGCGCTTCTGTTGTGTTTTGCGTTTTCGCTGTCGGCGGCCGACAAGAAGGCCAAAGACACAAAGGGGGATGACTCGGCGAGGCCTTCCTATGAACTGTCTCAGCCTGCCGTGGAGAATCTCGATCTCACGATGTATCAGCGCATCCGCGAAGAGGGCTTGTCGCATTCGCACATTATGGAGTTCGCGTCGGCGCTCACGGATGGGATCGGGCCGCGTCTGACGGGGTCTCCAAACCTCAAGAAGGCCAATGAGTGGACGCGCGATCAGTTCACCGCCATGGGGTGCGCGAACGCGCATCTTGAGGACTGGGGCGAGTTCGGGATGGGGTGGCGACAGTTGAATGCGTGGGCGCGAATGTCGGCGCCGGATACGGCAGTGTTCATCGCGCAAGCGTTGCCTTGGTCGCCGTCGAGCCACGGGGCGGTGAGCGGGCAGGCGGTCTGGATCGATGCCAAAGACGAAAAGGATCTGGAGAAGTACAAGGGGAAACTGGCAGCGAAGATCATCCTCTTCGGGCCGATGCGCGATGTGAAACCGGTGGACAAACCGCTTTGGGAGCGCAGCGACGACGCGGACCTGAAAAAAACGGTGGAGTATCCAGTTCGCATCGGCGAGAGGCAGCAATTCTTCCAGGAATTCATCAAACGCGTGGAATTTCGCCAAAAGGCAGCGAAGTTTTTTGCTGACGAACATGCGGCGGGAATTGTGGTGCCAAGCCGCGATGGACGCAACAATGGTGGCTCCGGTGGAACTATTTTCGACGATGGCAGCTCGGGTATGGGTTGGTTCACGTACAAACGCGAAAATGCCGAGCCTCTCCCCATCGTCGTCATGGCGATCGAGAATTATGGGCGCGTGTACCGCCTGCTCAAGGCGAATGTGCCCGTGACTATCGAGATGGATGTGGAGACGGAATTCACGGGCGATCACGAGCATGGGTTCGACACAATTGCGGAGATTCCGGGCACCGATCCGAAACTGAAGGATGAAGTGGTCATGGTAGGGGGACATCTGGACTCCTGGGCTTCCGGCACCGGCGCAACCGATAACGGCGCAGGAACGGTTGTGGCCATGGAAGTGATGCGCATTCTGAATGCGCTGAAAGTGCAACCGCGGCGGACGATTCGCGTGGCGCTTTGGACCGGCGAAGAGCAGGGTGAGTTCGGGTCGTATGGGTACGTGAAGCAGCACTTCGGGTACGTGCCACTGTCGGAGGCTCCCGATCAAATCAAGCTGCCGGATTTTCTGCGGAAGGCGGGTGGACCAGTAGTGATCAAACCGGAGCAGTCGAAGATTTCGGGGTACTTCAATGTCGATAACGGGACGGGAAAAATCCGAGGCATCTATCTGCAGGAGAATGCGGCGATCGCTCCGATTTTCCAGCAGTGGATTGCGCCATTGGGCGACCTTGGAGTCAGCACGATCACGATGCGGAATACCGGCGGCACGGATCACGAGGCATTTGATTCCGTGGGCATTCCGGGCTTCCAGTTTATTCAAGACATGCTGGATTACGGATCGCGGACGCACCACTCGAACATGGATGTATACGAGCGGTTGCAACCGGAGGACCTGGCGCAGGCGGCTACGGTCGAGGCGATCTTTGTTTACAACACGGCGATGCGGGATCAGATGCTGCCGCGGAAGCCCTTGCCGCATCCGGAACTGAATGAGCAGAAGAATGCTCCGCTGAAGAACGTGATGCCGGGGGCGGAGAAGGGCGCGGAAGAAGAGAAGAAGCCGGGGATGTAGTCGGAAGTGGAGTCAGAGGACAGAAAGAAGTAACGATTCAGGATTGGAAGTCAAAATCCCCACCCTGTCGCACAGAACGCGACAAGGGTGGGGCACCCTCTCGTGAGCGACCATGAAAGATTGGACTCGACGTCAGGTGTTGAAGAACGGTGCGCGGGCCGCAGTGGGTGGGGCTGTGGCTGGACTCGGATTGCGGTCACGCGCACTCGCGCAAATGGGGCCGCCCACACCACTCGACGATACGCGGGTGCGGCTGGTTGCGACGACTGAGACCGAGCCATGGCAGAGCAACAGAGTCTTCCAGCCGATTTTCAGCTGGGACACTCTCAACTTGAATGTTGATCCGGGGCAGGTACGTCCGGGATCACGGGCCATGCAGGGGTTCGGAGCCTGCTTCAACGAACTCGGCTGGACCTCCCTGCAGGAGCTCAACGAGAGCGACCGGGAGAGCATCCTGCACGAATTGTTTGACCCGGCAGCCGGAGCTCGATTCACGTATTGCAGAACGCCGATCGGAGCCAACGACTTTGCGACCGAGGCTTACAGCTACGACGAGACCGACGCCGATTTCGCGATGAAGAATTTCAGCATCGCGCACGACGAGAAGACGCTCGTACCCTTCATCCAGGCGGCGTTGCGCCATCAACCGAAGTTGAAGCTGTGGGCGTCACCCTGGTCGCCGCCGAGTTGGATGAAGCGGAATCATTTTTATGCGGAGGCGAAGGCGTATCCCGGGATGAAGGACAACGGGATTCGTCCGGACCAGATCGGCCACGAAGGCGAGGATTTGTTCATTCAAGATCCAACGTACTTCGAGGCCTACGCCCGCTATTTCGGCTGCTATATCGATGCGTATCGCGCCAAGGGAATCGGAATCGGCATGGTAATGCCGCAGAACGAATTCAACTCTGCGCAAAACTTTCCGAGTTGTACGTGGACTGCCGAGGGGCTGACGCGGTTCCTGCGATATCTAGGGCCGGAGATGGAGAAGCGCGGAGTGGAAGTATTCTTCGGCACGATGGAGCGGGGAAATCCGAAGCTTCTGGAAACCGCGATGGCAGACCAAATAGTGGCCGGCACTGTTAAGGGAGTCGGGGTGCAGTGGGCCGGGAAGAACGCTCTGCCAGCGATTCACGAGGAGTTCCCTTCCTTGCTCATTTATGAGTCTGAGCAGGAGTGTGGAGATGGGAGCAACAGCTGGAGCTATACCAGCTATTGTTGGCAGTTGATGAAACATTATCTGCGCAGTGGTGCCTCGGCCTATATGTACTGGAACATCTCAACTGCCAATGGTGGCATGAGCACCTGGGGATGGGCGCAGAATTCTCTGGTTAGTGTCGACGCATCCGCGAAAAGCTACCGCTACACGCATGATTACTACCTGCTTAAGCATTTGACTCACTTTGTCGATCTGGGCGCACGGAACCTTGTTACGAGCGGAACGTGCGATGACGCGCTCGCGTTTGCAAATCCGGACAACTCGCTTGTCTTGCTGATCCGCAATGAGCGTTCGCACCCGCAGAGAGTTGAGGTTCATGTGCGGAATCGGGCAGCGATGATCGAGTTGCCTGCGGATTCAATCGGGACGGTCGCGATCGAGCGTTCCTGGATCTCGGCCTAGCGGGGCGGACGATGGCGTCCGCCCTACACAATCTTGCTTGGCGAAACGTTTCTGGAGTAGCCTCGTCTAAACTTTCATCCTCTCCGGGGAGTTCTGTTATGTCTGCCTTTCACTTGACGATCAACGATCGGGTACACAACGTTGATGTCTCTTCTGATACGCCGTTGTTGTGGGTTCTGCGCGACAAGCTGAACATGACTGGCACGAAGTACGGTTGCGGAATGGGACTGTGCGGGGCTTGCACGGTGCATCTCGACGGCGAGGCCGTACGGTCCTGTCAGACTGCGGTCTCAGCAGTCGGGACCAAGAAGATCACAACCATCGAGGGACTGTCGGCGGACAATTCACACCCGGTGCAGCGGGCATGGATTGCCGAGCAGGTGCCGCAGTGCGGGTACTGTCAGCCGGGACAGATCATGTCGGCGGCGGCGCTGCTGGCAAAAACGCCCAAGCCAACCGATGAGCAAATCGATTCCGCCATGATCGGGAATTTGTGCCGCTGCGGAATGTACCAGCGGATTCGGCGTGCGATTCACCGGGCCGCCGGAGAAGGAGCATAGCCATGGCGATCAGCCGCAGAACATTCGTAGCACAGGGAGCGATCGCCGGAGCGGGACTGGTGATCGGAGTAAAGCTCTCGCCAGTGAGCGCCTTCGCGCAGGAAAACGAGAAGGCCCAGAAGAAGCCCGAAGTGAATCCGTTTGATGCGTACATTCACGTGAAGCCCGACGGGAGGATTTCGCTCATCGTGGCGAAGTCGGAGATGGGACAGGGCATCAAGACGGGCCTGGCCATGCTTTTGGCGGAAGAAGCCGAGGTGGACTTCAATTCGGTGAGCGTGGAGCAGGCGGAGACGCGTCCGGATCTTTACGCGCATATGGGTACCGGCGGCAGCGGCAGCACGATGGAGAACTTTATGCCGCTGCGGCGCGCCGGAGCGACGGTGCGCGAGTTGATGATCACCGCAGGGGCGAAGAAGTGGAACGTTCCGAAAAACGAGTGTGCGGCAAAAAAAGGAGCCGTGGTGCACGAGAAGTCGTCGCGCCGGGCGAGCTACGGCGAGCTCGTGGAAGCTGCGATGAAGCTACCCCTTCCAGATCAGGAGAAAGTGCAACTCAAAGATGAGGCCTCCTTCGAATTGATCAGCCACGCTACGCCGCGGGTGGATATTCCATCGAAGGTCAATGGCAGCGCTGTGTTTGGGCTGGATGTCCGCGTACCAGAGATGCTGTTTGCGGTGGTGACGCGGTGTCCGACGTTCGGGGGCAAGCACGCGCACTTCGATGCCTCGAAGGCCAAAGCTGTACCGGGCGTAAAGGATGTATTCGAAATCCCCGCGCTCGGGCGCGACATGTTCACAGCTGGGGGAGTTGTGGTTGTGGCGGATTCCACCTGGGCGGCAATGCAAGGCCGCGAAGCACTGCAGATCACCTGGGATCACGGCGCCGCCGTCTCCGAATCGAGCGAGGGCATGCGCCAAGCACTCCGTACATCGGCCCAGCAGCCGGGAGCGCGCGTGCGCAATGACGGCGATGTGGATTCAGTGCTGCCGAAGGCTGCAAAGAAGATTGAGGCGTTGTACGAGCTTCCGTTGCTCGCGCACGCGACCATGGAACCGATGAATATCACGGTTCATGCCCGCGGCAGCGACACAGAGGTGTGGGCGCCGACGCAATCGCCCGATTGGGTACAGGGGACCGTTGCGCACGTGCTGGGGCTGACGCCGGACAAAGTCATCGTCCACACGACGCTGATGGGTGGAGGATTCGGGCGCCGCTACATGGCTGACTTCCCGGCGGAGGCCGCGCAGATCGCGAAAGTCGTGGGCAAACCCGTTCAGCTTGTCTGGTCGCGCGAAGACGACATGACGCACGACTTCTACCGCCCCGCTGCGTGCCATCAGATGCGAGGTGCGGTCGACGCCTCAGGACAACCAGTAGCCTGGTTCGACACCATGTCCTCTATCCCAATCAGCGGGCAATGGCATCCGGAGGAGCACCCGGAGAACGACGAATCCGGCGGAGCCCGCCAGATGCCGTATGCGATTCCAAATGTGCGGATGGAATACAACCCCGCCGCCAGCGCCGTGCCCCGCGCATGGTGGCGATCGGTCGAGCATTCGTTGAACGGTTTCGCGGTCGAGAGCTTTATCGATGAACTGGCAGCGGCCGCTGGAAAGGACCCCTTTGAGTTTCGCAAGGCCCTACTGGCGAGACCGGCAGGCTGGAAACCGAAGGATGAAGAAGTCGATGCGCCGCGACTGAGCAGAGTGATGGAATTAGCGGCCGAAAAATCCGGATGGGGCAGCCCCCTGCCCAAAGGCAAAGGTCGCGGCATCGCCGCTTACCGTTCCTTCGGCAGCTATTTCGCCGAGGTCGCCGAAGTCACGGTCAAGGGTCACGACTTCAAAATTGACCGCATCGTCGCTGCCGTAGATTGCGGACAGATCGTGAATCCCGAGTCGGTCCGGTCGCAGACCGAAGGCGCTATTATCTATGGCCTCAGCGCCGCGCTGAAGAATGAAATCACCATTAAGAATGGCGCCGTCGAACAGACGAATTTTGATGGGTATGATCCGATCCGGATCAGCGAGGCTCCGCCGATTGAAGTGCATCTGACGAAGAGCAAAGAGGAGCCCGGCGGGATGGGAGAACCGGCATTGCCGCCGGCAGCGCCGGCGGTGGCGAATGCGATTTTTGCCGCGTGCGGGAAGAGGGTGCGGAAGTTGCCGTTTCAACTGGCCTGACCAGTCTTCCACGGTTCTGGCGACGGTGGTGGCGCGACGATCGCGACGAGGCAGCGGCTAGAAGCCGGGCTGCGCCCGGCGGACAGCCGAGGCGGCTGTCCCCACATAAAACCTTAGGTGGGGCGAAGCACTTCGCAATTCTTTAACGTGGGGCTTCTTCGAGAATGCCCTGCTCGAGTTTTTCCTGGCACTCGATGCAGTGGCGTGTCCAGGGCACGGCCTCAAGGCGCTTGGCGTTGATCTCTTTGCCGCAGCTGATGCACTCCCCAAAGCTGCCTTCGCGAATGCGCGCGAGCGCTCCATCGACCATCATCAGAAGTTGCCGCTCGTTGTTGCTCTGGCTGAACAGGAATTCCTTGTTGTACGAACTCGCCGCGCGATCGGCGATATCCTGGGCGGTATCCTCGTCGGCAGAGCGGCCGTCGGCCTGATTGCGGGTCACGGTCCGGCGCAGTTCCTGCTGACGTGTTTCCAAACGTTTCTTGAAAGCTTCCAGCTTCTTCTTGTCCATAGTCACTTCAGTCCGATAATTGCCTATCAAAGTCTTAGGACGCCCCGTTACCGAGGCGTCCATGGTCATAAAGGGCCAAACGGAAATAATAAGCGCGGGAATTCAGATGCGTCAACCGCCCAAAGGGCTGCATGGGAAGCGCTTCACCGTGGAAGCGGATCTTTCATGCTGGCCAGGGCATATCCCATCACGGCCATGATGGCGGCGTTCTCGCGCAGTTCGCTGGGCACGATCTTGTCGAGAGTGTCGGCGGCGGTGTGGTGATAGTTGAAGTAGATGCGGCCATCCTGCAGAATGCCGAGCGCGGGAACCCCTGTCTCCGACATGCGCGCAATGTCGGCGCCCGGAGGGTAGTCGCTGGGCTGCATGGCGGTGGCCCCGATACTGTCGAGAACGGAAAGCGCGGGCCGGAGGAGATCCGCAGCGCTCGCGCTGATGCGAGTCTCAAAGCCCAGCGGGTGCGCCGCGCCGGTGTCGCATTCAATCGCAGCGACATGGTTGAGGAACTCCGACGAGTGATCTCGTGAATACGTCTGGCTGCCGGCGCCTCCGCTCTCCTCGTCCATCCAGGCGATCACACGCACAGTACGCTTGGGGCGGAGATGGAGTTTCTGCAGCAGTTCAGCGGTTTGCATGGAAACGGCAACTCCTGCCGCATCATCGATGGCTCCCGTGCCGAGGTCCCATGAGTCGAGATGTCCGGACACGACGACGATCTGTTCGGGATGCTCGCTGCCCTTCAGATCGGCGATTATGTTGTAGCCGATCGCGTCTGGGAGCTTCTGCGGGGTGAGCGTGAGATGCATGCGGACCTTGCCCTGGGCGGCGAGGTGGGCGATGAGGTCGGCATCTTCTGCGGTGACGGCGCCGGCGGGAATGCCTGCGGGGAAGCTGAAGCCGGTGTGAGGCAGACGATAGTCGGCGCTACCTACCGAGCGAATCAGGGCGGCGACGGCTCCCAACTCGGCGGCCGCTCTGGGTCCCATGCCGCGGTAACGGACGGCTTCGCCATAGGCGACGAACGAGAGTCCGGCCGCAGCTTTCTTCTTGTCATAGATCTCGTTGAAGAGGACGATTTTCCCGGTCACCTTGTCGCGGCCCAGCGATCTCAGCTCATCGAAGTCGTTGACGGCCACGACGTCAGCGGCAAGTCCTTCCACCGGCGTGGAAGTGCTGCCGCCCAGCGCTGTAAGCACGATCTTCTGCGAGGTGCCGGCAACCTGTCCGGGGTATTCCACGAGTTCGGCAGTTTCTGCGCCACGTACCCAGTGTGGAACCTTAACTTCTTCCAGCTGGACGTCGAGTCCGAGCCGGCGCATTTCGGTGGCGACGTAATCGACTGCGGCTTTGGCCTGCGGCGATCCGCTGGGGCGCGGGCCGATGTTCTCCGTCAGATGGGCCACCTGGCGGTAGGCGTAGTCATCAGTCAGAGCCGCAGACTTAATTCTGTCCAACTCGGCGAGCAACTGCGGAGGAAAATTCTCCTGCTGCGCCGGGGTCATTTGGGGCAGCGCAAAAAAGGAAACTTGTACCGGCTGGGATGGTTGCGTTTGGGCGATGCAGATCGAGCAAAGAAATAAAATGAGAAAGGGAGCGCGGGTTTGGTTCATGGTAGGCCAAACAGTGTATCTGAGTTGGAGTGCGCGCGCACACGGCGGGATTCCACGCCAGAGGTTATAATTCGCGTCGCAAGAAAATTGGAGGACATCCAAATGAGTCCTCGTGGCATCGTTTTCGTCACAACATTTCTAGCTGCCCTCGTCGTTGTTTTCCTGGTCGATCGTCTCCTTCGTCCCAGCCTGCGGCAGCTTCTTGAGGAAATCACGGGGCTAACCGCCGCGACTGACTTCTATTTGAGGTCGCTGGTAATCGTCGTGGTTTTCGTTGCAGCCTCGGCGTGCCTCGGTTCTGTGCACAGCGATCTCAAAACAGATTCGCGGTTCATGGAATACGTGTGGTCGGTAGCAGGCGATTTGCAGAATGTGCTGCAAGGGATATTCGGCGTTCTTCTCGGGTATGTGGCGCTGATCACCATCCTGGTGGCGGCGTTACGTCGCAGGCAGCCATGAGCAATGAACGGTACCTGATCGTTTCGTATTTTTTCTTTGCGGTCGTATGCCTTGGGATGGGAGTCCTTGCGTACTGGATCCTGCGGAGACCGTTCGAGCGAATCGCTGAAGCGACCGTGGGGAGTCGCAGCCCGGTACTGAAGCGCGTGCTGGCGATCTCGATGACTGCGGCGGGGGCGTTGGGATTTCTCGGATTCAGCTACAACCAAAAGGGCTGTGTGAGCTACGAGCAGGTGGTCAGCAATCGCTACTTTCTGCTTAGCGCGAATGTGGAACAGGTGCAGGGGGCGGCCGACTGGATCGCTTGGACGGTGTTGGCTTGGGGAGTGGTGGTGGCGATTTGCCTGAAGGCACTGGCGAAGCAGAACCCCAAGAGCTAGACCAGGGAGCCCAACTCGCGTCGCCTGAAAGACGGCGACGCTCGCCCCGGACGAGGCGTCCGGGGCTACGTGTTTTATTAGGCGGGGACGGGTGACTGCTTTTTGCGCAGGATGGCGGCGGAGAAGGAGTGTAATGACCAGGAACACGGGAAAAGGTTCCAGGAACGTCATGGAGATGTTGTAGAGCGGGTTGTTGTGGTAGTTGCGCGCGAAGTCTGCGGCTTGGCGCGCGGTCTCGTCGATCTTTTGCTGGCTCGCACCCGTCGATTTCGCGTGCTCCACCATCTGGGAGGCGTACTTCTCGGCAAAGTCAGGCATGAATCTGTAGTAGACGACTTCCCACGTCGCAACGTAGAAGCAGTTGGAGAGAACGGAGATCAGGATTCCCACGGCGAGACCTCGGGCGAACGTCAACTTTCCGCCGGAGACGTTGTCGCGGTAGGAGCGGATGCCGAAGAAGACGAGCAGTCCGGCTAACACGATCGTGGTGTAGCCAATAATGAGTCCCTTGTCGCTGCTGATTTTGTGCATGAAGGGAACAGTGGCCAGCATGGTCACGGCGGAGATCAACCCGGAGATCACTCCGAAGGTCAGCACGGTCTTTTTCATTTCAATTCCTCGCTTTCGAATTGGTGGGTCGCACGGGAGGGATTGTGGGGCGGGCGCTGGAAATTGTCGTCATACCTTCGGGTGATTTTGCGGGAGGGCGCGGAAAAACTTACTTTTGGGGGAGGCATTCAGGGGATCAGGTGGGCTTGTTTGCCGAGTTGGACCGCCTGGGTGCGGCGGCGGGCGCCAAGTTTGTCGAAGAGGCGGGTGGAGTGGGTCTTGACCGTGTTCTCGCTGACGAAGAGCCGGCCGGCGATTTCGCGGTTGCTCAATCCAGCGGCGATCAGGCCGAGGATTTCCAGTTCGCGCGGGGTGATACCCAGTTCGGTGAGACGCGTCTCGTCGAGGGTGAATGGGGCGCTGGGTGGCGGTTGAGCGAGTGGCGGCCTCCTTCTTGTGAGGGTGAGTCCGAGCCAGATGCCTAGGGCGGAGAAGAGTGCGGCCACCAGGCCTCCGTAGATTTCCACCGAGTGTTCAACCACCAGGAAGCGGTATTCGGTGAATTTCAGGAGTGTGATGAGGACGCCGCCGCAAAGGCCGTAGAGGAGAATGTCACGCAGGGCACGGCGCAATCCGGCACGCGGTTTGACGACGGAACTCATTCGGCGGACATGATACCGGAAAAAACCACAGAGGAAGCTGCCATCGGGAGCGATCGTCGAGACGGCCTCAGAGTTTTGCGGCGTCGGTTAGAGCGCGGGCTAGACGCCCGCGCGACAGCCGGCAGGATGCCGGCGCCACCAAAGCCGACGCTCCAAAAAAAATGGCCCCTTACCGGGGCCACGTTTCAAGAGGCTACTTAATGGTGGGTAATGTCAGGAAAGGTGATTGATGCCGTTCCGCCAGCCAGAACGGCCATTTGGGAAGTGACGCTCTTTGTCCAAGAGAGTGAAGGTCATACTGCTGAGTTTGCGGCCTCTTTGTTACAGGTGAAGGAAGCATTTGCCGCGCCAAAGCCGAAAAGGTGAGTGATCGGGATCACTCAAGGATGTAAACGGTTGGTAAAAAGAGGTTTATACGGTATCAGAAGCGGGACTGATAGCCACACTGGCAGGCCGATGGGAATCCGAAGTGCAGAACAATGCATATTGGTTGCACGATGGTACCGAGGCTTTAAAAGCGAGAGCCCACGGCAAAACGCCATGGGCTCGCTCAAGACCAGTGATTCTTTAGCTGTTGCCTGCCACTGTGCGCAACTTGCCGGGCAGGAAGTGGTACGGGGGCCAAGGGCCGCTCACAGACACTTGGCAGTTCTTGAGCTGCTTGGCGGCCGTCGAGTAGCGATTCTGGTATTTTTCTACGCTCTTGGTGTCGATCAGATGGGCAATGTCAATCAGCATGCCCTCAGGGGCGACCTTCTTGCAGCTGACTTCCTCCTCGAGCGGGTTGAAGAGCTTGTGCACCTGGACGGAAAGGGCCCGGGCCTTGGTCTGGCGTTCACGCTCGCGGGAGGCCTTTACCCGGAGCTTGGAGAGGTAGTCGCCGCCGACGGTGTCTGGCAATTCAACGTCGATCATGGCCTCACGCAGCGAGCCGTCACGCACGACCAACTTGATGTGCATTTCGGATTTGCCGCGGAGTCTGGCCACGCTCTGCCCGAAGGCGCGCCGGTTAACCCGGACAGCCTGGCGGAGGGCGTCATCACTCTCGAAAATGGTCCCGAATTTGAAAGGAAGGACGGTGGAGTTACGGAAGCAGTTACTGACGACTCGTGCGTGCTCGATTGCGGCTTTCTGGTCCAGTTCACCGGCTGTGTGGTCATATTCGCTGACGATTACTGCGAATTCACCACTTGGATAGCTTAGAACCGCGGCGCCGTTAACTCCTTGTACATTCTCTAGCAGGAAGGGGCGGCGAGTGCGGGTTCCATTGGGGAGGGTTTGATGCTCAGTCAGACAATACGCGTACCACGCCATGTTGAACTCTCCGAACCGGGATGGAGGCGGACGAATCCACCTCTTGCGTCGAGTTTTTTCGCCAAAGCTTGTT
>Ga0209698_10002261_pt1 | contig 21940 bp, 17 predicted proteins | sample LitLauG_LLR_2012_FD_187203 | JGI IMG/M metagenome (GOLD analysis project Ga0209698, IMG submission 187203) | Freshwater sediment microbial communities from Pennsylvania, USA - Little Laurel Run_MetaG_LLR_2012 (SPAdes) (version 2) | ecosystem: Environmental > Aquatic > Freshwater > Creek >...
GGTCGAGGCGCCCAGGTGCGGCGTGCACACGACCGTGTCCAGTGCGAAGAGGGGGTTGTGGATCGCGGGCTCTTCCAGGAACACGTCCAGCGCTGCGCCAGCGACCTGCCCCGTTTGCAGCGCCGCCAGCAGGGCGGCTTCGTCGACCAGGCCGCCGCGGGCGCAATTGATGATGCGCACGCCGCGCTTGCAGCGGGCCAGGGCCTGCGCGTCCAGGACGTTGCGGGTCTGGCTGGTGAGCGGGGTGTGCAGGGTGATGAAGTCGGCCCGCGGCAGCAACTCCACGAGTTCGAGCTTTTCCACCCCCAGCGCCTGCGCCCGTTCGGGCGTGAGAAAGGGGTCACTGGCAATGACCTTCATCTTCAGACCCAGCGCGCGATCAACGACGATCGAACCGATGTTGCCGCAGCCGATGACGCCCAGCGTCTTGCCGGTGAGCTCCACTCCCATGAAGCGCGACTTTTCCCATTTTCCAGCGTGCGTGGAGGTGTTGGCCGCGGGAATCTCACGGGCCAGCGCAAACATCATCGCGATGGCGTGCTCGGCGGTGGTGATCGAATTGCCAAAGGGCGTATTCATCACGACGATGCCGCGTGCGCTGGCGCCGGGCACATCGACGTTGTCGACGCCAATGCCCGCGCGTCCGATCACCCGCAGGCGGGTGGCGGCGCTCAGGATCGACGCGGTGACCTTGGTTGCCGAGCGGATCGCCAGGCCATCGAAGTCGCCGATCAGGCCGCGCAACTCTTCGGGCTTGAGCCCGATGCGTTGTTCCACTTCGATGCCGCGCGCGCGGAAGATGTCCACGGCGCGCGGCGAAAGCGCGTCGCTGATAAGAACACGCGGGGCCATGCTTCAGCTCCCCACCAGCGCCGCACCGTGCACCGCGTAGGCCCAATCCAGCCATTGGGTCAGCGCGATGATGTCGTCGGTTTCGATGGTGGCACCGCACCAGATGCGCAGGCCCGGCGGGGCGTCGCGGTAGGAGCCGATGTCATAGGCCACGCCCTCGGCCTCCAGGTCGGCGGTGAGCTTCTTGAACCAGGCCGCCTGCTGCTCCAGCGTCATTGTCGCGGCCAAGCCCGAGGCCAGCCGCAGGCACACCGAGGTTGGCGAACGGGTGCTCGGGTCCTGCGCGAGAAAATCGATCCACGGGGTCTGCTCGACCCAACGGCCCAAAACCCGCGCGTTTTCGCGGGTGCGACCGGCAAGGGCCGCGCCACCACCAATGGATCGGGCCCAGGCCATGGCATCGAGGGCGTCCTCAACGCACAGCATCGAGGGCGTATTGATCGTCTCGCCCTGAAAGATGCCACGCAGGAACTTTCGATCCTTGGCCAGGCGAAAGATCTTGGGCACGGGCCAGGGCGGGACATGCGATTCGAGCCGCGCGATCGCGCGCGGCGAGAGGATGAGGATGCCGTGTTGCGCTTCGCCGCCCAGGACCTTCTGCCAGCTGAAGGTGATCACATCGAGCTTGTTCCAGGGCATGGGTACGGCACAGGCCGAGGATGTGGCGTCGCAGATGGTCAGCCCGTGGCGGTCCTCGGCAATCCAGTCACCGTCGGGGACGATGACCCCGGAGGTGGTGCCATTCCAGGTGAAAACGACGTCATGCTCGAAATTGGCCTGGCGCAGGTTCGGAAGCTTGCCGAAGTCGGCAACAAAGCTGCGGGTTTGTAACGGCTTGAGCTGTTGCAGGCAGTCGGTGACCCATTCCTTGCCGAAACTCTCCCAGGCGAAAACGTCGACGGGGCGCGGACCCAGCAGCGACCAAAGCGCCGCTTCGACCGCCCCGGTGTCGGAGGCGGGCAGGATGCCGACCTCGTACCCGGGCGGCAGCCCGAGCAACTCCTTGGTCTCTTCAATGACGCGCAGCAGGCGCTCCTTGCCAACCTTGGCGCGATGGGAGCGTCCTACCGGGGTACCGGCAAGGACCTCGACGCGCCATCCGGGGCGCTTGGCGCAAGGACCGCTGGAAAAATTGGGGGAACGGGGACGGTGCGACGGCTTGGTCGCGATAACGGTAGGCATGCTGGCACTTCCTGTACAGAACGACTCGGTGGGGAGCCGCGGCCCGCGTACAGGGTAATCAATTCCCGTGTGCGCCGTCAAATGCGGCGCCCGCGGGTCACTGTGCGCGGGACCGGTTCAGGCGGGCACGACTCTGCGCGATCCCACCAGCGCAAGGTGGGGGCCGAGCCAGTCATAGAGGTGGCGTATTGCCAGGCGCACGCTTTGGGCGTTCACGTGCAGCAAGATGCAATGCAGCTCGTCGAGAAAACGCAGATTGCGGGCCTTTTGATCCATCGCGCCATCGTAGGGCGAGGGCTCCAGAAGTTCCGCTTCGGTGGCAAAGTGGATTGCCATCAGCTCGACCAGGCCGATAAGCTCATCGTGCAAGGCGCCCGGAGGGGCGCCGCCCTGCAGATGTTGGGCCAGCGCATTGGTCTTTTCCACCAGGGTGCGATGCTCCGCATCGACCAAGGCGATCCCCACGCGGAACTCCTCGCGAAATTCAAGCGGCGCGAATACGCTCAGCTCGGCACTGGCGGCATCGGCCAGGGCAAAACCGCCGCCGTCCATTCCCCGGGCCGACTGCAACGCCGATTCGGCCACTTGCAGCAAGCGCTCTGGATTGGCGCCATCGGTCGGATAGAGCGCAACGCCGATGTGGGCCGACAGGCCCCCGCCCGCACCGCTGCGCCCCGAGAATCGCGCAATGGCCTCGACAATGCGGGCCGCCGAGATGCCGGCGTCGTCGCAATGGCCGATTTCGGGCAGCAAAAGGGCAAATTGCTGTTCGCCGATACGCGCAAAGGTGTCGGAGTCGCGGGCGCAGTTGCGCAAGGTTTCGGCGACGCTGGCTTGCAATTCGTCGGCCGCCTGGGGCTGCAAGGCGCGCAACAGGTCCGCGAAATTGCGCAGTTCCAGGCGCAACAAGGCGGCGCGCCGGCGGTAGCGCCGCGCGGCCGCCAGCGCAATGGCCATCCGGTCAAACAGCAGTGCACGGGCTGGAAATCCGGTCGTGCGGTCAAAAGTCTCGGGCAGCGAGGCCGCGGTGATGGCGGTGGGTTCTATCCAGGTGGACAGATCGGTCACGACCAGGGCGATCTGCTGGGCCTCACCGGATGCGACCGCCGCGCCGCTGAGCAGTACCGTGACCTCCGTGCCATCGCCCTGCACCATGCGACAGCGGTGCTCGTCGCGGGCACTGCCGCGCAACAGGGAAAAGCAGAAGTGTTCGACGCCAGGCCGATCGGCACCGGCAACAATGGACAGGAGCGCTTGCCCGTCCAAGTGCTGGTACGGGTTGGTGCGTGCCAACAGATCGCGCAGGGCGGGGGAGGTCGCGACGATGTTGCCATCTTCGACGATCGCGAAGGCCACCACGCCACTGCGCAGCAGTACGGTCCCGGGTGCATCGTCCCGACCGGCCCCGTCCGAACGAATCGAAGCGAGCGTCGACGGACCCTTCTGGGAAGGAACAAGAGGAGCACGGGCCGTGGATGGCATAGGTAATCTTCCCGAAAGACCCCGCGAATCGCGGCATCCCAAATTTGAGGGTCGCGCAGCTAGAGTTTGGCCAGACCCTTGGCCGTCGATCCGCGGGAAAGGGGTTCAATCACCCGTCAATTCCAGAAAATACCGCGCAAACGGGCGATATGCCCCCATCGCCATGGGCGCGGGGCGCTAGCGCAAATTTGGATTAGATGGTTTCCGCGGAGTATCGGACCGCCATGCGATGGCTGGTTCCGGGCGCAACTTCCACAAAATCATTAAGGACGTTTCCGCTTTCGACGCAGACCATATCGCGCCATCCGCCCAGATTACGCTGCCCTGGCCCCAGATCGCCCATCGCCGCGGCTTTCTGATCCCAGGGATTCCACACGACGGTCGAGCGGCTCGCCGTCTTGGCAATGCGGATGCGCCGCCCCAGGACAGGGTCCTCGATCCGGCACTCGCCGCTGGTTGCGCAGTACACCCGGTCGACTTCCTGGGTGAAGCGGATGGGATCGCGCTCCACCTTGCACTCGCCGCCGTGCGTCTTGTCGATGTAGGAAACGCCTTGCAAGCCTTCCACCTGGATGGCCTCGATATCGCCGATCCTGAAATACGTATGCAGCGCCTGGGTAATCACAAATGGCTTGGTGTCGCGATTGATGCTAACCAGTTCCATTTCCAGCGCGGCGCCCACGCGCAGGTGCAATTCCAGCGCGAAGCGATGCGGCCATTGCAAGCGCGATTGCTCGCTGTCTTCAATGGTCAACACAAGGTGGGTAGTGCCCGGGCCGCGGCCGGACGCACACACTGCCCAGGGCAGCCCGCGCACAAAGCCATGGCTGGGCAGCTTTGACAGGTCGGGATGCGGACCGAACCAGGGCCAGCACACCGGGGCTCCGCCGCGCAGCGATTTGCCCGCGATTGCTTGCGCGGAGGGCGAGGTCCAAATGACAGGCTCTGCCTGGGAGCGCGGCTGCCACGCGGTCAGCTGCGCGCCCTGCAGGCACACGCTCGCGGTGGCCTGTTCGTTACGGATGTGAACAAAACCAAGTCCGCCGGGCCCGGCATCAAACTCGAGCTCGCCCGGTAGGGCAAATTGTGCGAAACGACTCGTGGGCATGTGGCCTCGCGGGGAATGAGCAGCCAAGCCTGCGTATGGGCGGCAAGGCGCCATCGTAGCGCGCACGGCCATCCGGCTTTCGCCGAGGCCCCGGGGAATTTGCGAATTTGCGCGCGCGCCTGCACGCACAGCCGCCACAATCGCTACCATTCCCGCTTTCCCCACGCCCCCAAAGAGCCGCCATGACCATGCGTTTTGAGTTTCCCATCGTCGTTATCGACGAGGACTTCCGCTCGGAAAACGCCAGCGGCGTGGGGATCCGCGCGTTGACCCGGGCTCTGGAGGGCGAGGGCATCGAGATCGTCGGCGCGACCAGCTTCAGCGACGTGCGCGGTTTCGCGCAGCAGCACAGCCGTGCCTCGGCTTTCATCCTTTCCATCGATGATGAGGAGCTGCCGGCCACCGAAGGCAGTCCGATCGTCTCGGACCTGCGCGCTTTTCTCGAAGAGATCCGTTTTCGTAATGCCGATATCCCGATCTTTCTGTACGGCGAGACACGCACCTCGCGCGACCTGCCCAACGACATCCTGCGGGAACTGCACGGCTTCATCCACATGCACGAGGACACGCCCGAATTTGTCGCACGCTATATCGTGCGCGAAGCCAAGGCCTACCTGGACGGACTGGCGCCACCGTTCTTCAGCGCCCTGGTGCATTACGCGCAGGACAGTTCCTACTCGTGGCACTGCCCGGGTCATTCGGGCGGCGTGGCATTTCTCAAGAGCCCGGTCGGCCGGATGTTCCACCAGTTCTTTGGCGAAAACCTGTTGCGCGCCGATGTATGCAATGCCGTTGATGAGCTGGGCCAGCTGTTGGATCACACCGGACCGGTCGCCGCGGCCGAGCGCAACGCGGCGCGCATCTTCGGGGCCGATCACCTGTTCTTCGTCACCAATGGCACGTCCACATCCAACAAGATCGTCTGGCATTACATCGTCGCGCCCGGCGATATCGTCGTGGTCGATCGCAATTGCCACAAGTCGGTGCTGCACGCCATCACCATGACCGGCGCGATCCCCGTATTCCTCAAGCCCACGCGCAACCACTACGGCATCATCGGCCCGATACCCCTGGACGAATTCCGCTGGGAGAACATCGAGGAGCGCGTGCGGGAGCACCCGCTGGTGCGCGGCACGGAGGGCAAGCCGCGCATCCTGACCCTTACGCAAAGCACCTATGACGGGATCGTATACAACGTCGAGACCATCAAGGAGCTGCTTGACGGCCGGGTGGACTCGCTGCTCTTTGACGAGGCGTGGCTCCCGCACGCGGCCTTCAACGGCTTTTACACCGACATGCACGCCATCGGCGGGGTCGCGGCAACGCGCGGGCGTGCGCGCAAGTCGATGGTGTTTGCCACCCAGTCGACCCACAAGATGCTCGCGGGCCTGTCCCAGGCTTCGCAAATTCTCATCCAGAATTCGCAAAGCGAGGCCCTGGACCGCTGGATGTTCAACGAGGCCTACATGATGCACACCTCGACCTCGCCGCAATACGCGATCATCGCCTCCTGCGATGTGGCCGCGGCGATGATGGAGCCGCCCGGTGGCCCCGCGCTCGTGGAGGAATCGCTCACCGAGGCGCTGGATTTTCGCCGCGCCATGCGCAAGATCGACGCCGAATACGGCGAATCCTGGTGGTTCCAGGTCTGGGGCCCGGAAGCGCCGCTGCCCGATGGCCCGCCGCAGCGCCAGTACTGGATGCTGGGCGCGGGCGAGCGTTGGCACGGCTTTGGCGACCTGGCCACCGACTTCAATATGCTCGATCCTATCAAGGCGACCATCATCACGCCGGGGTTGGACGTCGACGGCAGTTTCGACGAGAGCGGCATCCCCGCTTCCGTGCTCACCAAGTACCTCACCGAGCACGGCATCGTCGTGGAAAAAACCGGCCTGTACTCCTTTTTCATCATGTTCACGATCGGCATTACCAAGGGCCGCTGGAATACCCTGGTGACCGAATTGCAGCAGTTCAAGGATGATTACGACAGCAATCAACCGCTGTGGCGCGTAATGCCGGAATTCCTGCGCTCGCAGCCGCGCTACGAATCGCTCGGACTTCGCGACCTGTGCCAGGCCATCCATTCGATCTACCGCGCCAGCGACATCGCGCGCCTGACGACCGAGATGTACACCTCGGAGATGGAGCCCGTCATGATTCCGGCGCGCGCCTACGCGCTCATGGCGCACAACGACATCGACCGGGTACGCGTCGATGAGATCGAGGGCCGGGTCTGCGCAGTTTTGCTCACACCCTATCCGCCGGGAATCCCGCTACTGATCCCCGGCGAGCGGGTAAATTCGCAGATCGTCAATTACCTCAAATTCGTGCGCGAGTTCAACGCCCTGTTCCCCGGGTTTGAGACCGACATCCACGGCCTGGTCAAACAGGAGCGCGACGGCCGCATGGAATATTTCCTCGATTGCGTGCGCGACTAAAGATTCTTGGCGGCGCGCCCGGCGCCCTCCATTGCCTGCGGCGCTTCGGATTGAGCCGGCATTAATTCGAACGGCTCTCGGCCATCACCTGGCTGCGGGGTTGGATGAACCGCAAATGAACGGGCTCGTCCGCGCACCCCGCGCGCAACAAATCCGAAGAATATCTGCGATAGGATCGCGACCCGGTGGCGCCTCCCAAACCATTGCGGTACCCAAAAGGAGCAATTCAATGCCTGCGTACCGCAGCCTGCTCGCGCAGATCGTCCTTTGCCTCGTGGCGGCCGCAACGCCGGCCGCGTATGCGGCCGATGACGAAATCATGGTCACCGATGGGGACCTGGCCAAGCCGGGCAGGCCCGAGCTTGAGATTCATACGAATTTGTCGGAGGGCAGCAAGTTGTCTCCCGGTGAGGGCGTCTTTCCGCCGGGCGGCATGCTGCGCGTCACCCCCGAACTCTCCATTGGATTGTCGGAGCACTGGGATGCAGGCCTGTACCTGCCGACGGCGTGGGTTCCGGGACGCGGCTTGTATCTCGATGGCGCAAAGGCACGCCTCAAGGGTGCGCGCACCAGCCCACTGGGCGAGGATGCGCATCTGTACTACGGCGTGCAGTTCGAGGCCTACGACGTTAACCCCGGCGTTTCTCCCGACCGCACGGGCGCGGAAATCAAGCTCATTGGCGGCACCGAATTTGGCCCCTGGACCCTGGGCACCAATATTGTCTATCAGCGCGACTTTCCGGATCACGATTTGTATAGCCCGGCGCACGCGCTGAACACCAAACTCGTGCGCAGCCTGGGCGGCGATACCGCGGTGGGCCTGGAGCACTACACCTCGTGGAGTTCCACCTCCAAAGAAGAGCCCCTGCGGGAAATCGACAACATCACCTTTCTTACGCTGCAGTGGAAAATGCGGGACTGGGATCTGCACCTGGGAGTTGGCCACGGCTGGAGCGCCAGCCCCGACCACACGGTGGTCAAGCTTGTGATCGGCGTGCCGATCGACTAAACACCGTCCTGCTCAATCAAAGCGCAGTACCGCGCAAAAGCCGCGGCCGCCGTAGATGGGCGAGTGCAGTTCCAGGGTGCCCCCGGCCTGGCGCGCGATGGCGTTGGTGATGGAAAGTCCCAGCCCCGACCCCTCGGCCGCGGTGATGCCGCGCTCGAAGGGCCGGATGAGTTTTTCCAGAGTTTCCTGGGGAACACCGGGGCCATCGTTGATCACCAGGATCGAAAGCGTTTCGACCACGACAGTGACCCAGGAGGCCTCGCCGCCATGCTTGAGCGCGTTGTCGATCAGGTTGCGCAAGGCAATCCCGATGGCGTCTACGTCCCCGATCACTCCCTCGGGCTTGCCGCTAATTTCCAGGCGCAGCCGCTCCTGCGCTACCGCCTCGGCAAAATCCGCCACCACCAGGGTGGCGATCATGACGAGGTCGACAGGCTCGCGCCGCACGACGGCCTGCGCTTCGATGCGGGCCAGTTGCAGCAGGCGGGTTGCCAGGCGGGTCAGGCGGTCTAGCTGGCGCACCAGCGCCAGGGCGCTCTCGTGCGCGGGCCCCCGGGGAATATTCTCCGAAATCCGCTGCGCCTGGGCGCGCGCGGCGGCAAGTGGCGTGCGCAATTCGTGCGCAGTGCGGGCGGCAAAAGAGCGCTCCGCATCCAGCAGCACCTGATCGCGCGCCAGCAGGGTATTCACGCTTTCCAGCCATGGCTGCAACTCCTGCGGCGCATTGGACCAGGAGAGTGGGCGAAAGTCGTCGGGCTTGCGTTGGGCGAGCTCGGCGCGCGCGGGCTCGAGCGTGGTGAATCCGGCACGCAGGATCCGTGTCAATGCCCAGGAAGTCAGCGGCAGCACGAAAAACAGCATGCCGATGAGCCAGCCCAGGCTGCCCCAGAGCACTTCAAATCGATGCTGCAGGGACTCAGCCACTTCGACGTGACGCAAACCGTCCAGGCGGGTCATGGTGAGTACGCGCCAGCCGCGTAGGTCGCGGATTCCGTCCTCCATGTCCGGATCCAGCGCCGAGATCGGCGCCCCATGGGAGCGCAACTGCATGTGGCCATCCTCACCAAATACCTGGTAGACGACGTACTCCTCATGCGGGCCGACGCCATGCAAAAATTTTTCCTGCTCGGCCGGATCGTTGACGATGGCCGAGGGCAGGAACAAGAATCGCTCCGCCGTCTCCTGCAGGGCGCTGTCGAGCACGTCGCTCGTTTCACGCCATACGCCAGCGAGTGCAACTGCCGATCCCAGTAGCCACAGGCTACCCAGCGCGAGCAACAGGCGCTGGCTGATGCGCCTCTCCAGACTCCAGGTGCGAGTTGGCGCCGCTTCAGGCATCGAGCCGGTATCCCAGGCCCCGGTGCGTGCTAATGGCCAGCGGGCCCAACTTCTTGCGCAAGCGGCTCACGATCACCTCCAGCGAATTGCTTTCCGAGTCGCCGATTCCTTCCTTGCTCAGGTGGTCCTCAATTTCGCTGCGGCTGTAGATCCGGCCTGGGTGGCGCGCCAGACAGCTCAATACGGTCCACTCCATCGCCGTCAACTCGATGCGTTCGCCATCACGCGTTGCAGACCGCGATTCCAAATCCAGGGCAACCTCTCCCACCAGCACTTTTGCGGTCGGCGCGCCGCGCCGCGCGACGGCATCGATGCGCGCGAGCAGTTCGTTCAGATCGAAGGGTTTGACCATGTAATCGTCCGCCCCCGCCTGCAAACCGCGAATGCGGTCGCTCACCTGGTCGCGGGCCGTCAGGACGATGACGGGCGTGCGCTTGCCTGCAGCACGCCACTCCCGCAGCAACACCAGTGCGTCACCGTCGGGCAGGTTCAGATCCAGCAGTGCCAGCTCCGGACCATCCACGCGCCGCGCCTGCTCGATCAGTTTGCACCAATGCACGCCGTGGCCTGCCGCTTCCAGGTGGTCGGCAACCGCCTGGCCAAGGTCGATGTCATCTTCGAGAAGTAGGACATTCATGGCCCCAATCGTGCCACGCATTTGCCCCGCGGGCCTTGCGCTGGATGAACCCCGGATGAATGAGCGCGGCCATCGCAGGCCAACCGGGACACAATTCTCCCCACGCGGGGGCTCAGCCGACCGTCACGGGCGATGGCTCCTGGCGTGCGCAGGCTCTTGTGCGTCGCGGTGGTGTCGAAATGAAATCAGCAGTGCGATGTCATAGCTGATCTTGAGCATGCCGCAAGCAAGCAGCGGCGCGGCCAGCCAACCACCAGCAAGCAGGGCACCGCCCAGGGATGGTCCGCAGGCCGACGCCAAGCTCCTGGGTACCGCGGTGAAACTGGCCGCCGCGACGCGTTCCTCGGGCGTGACCACCGCCATGACGAAGGCGCTGCGCGCGGGCACGTCCATCTGCGACAGGCTGCTGCGCGCCAACAGCAGCGCCAGTGCCAGGGATAGATTCGGTGAAACTGCGGCGCCGATCAAAAAACAGCTCGCCGGAATGTGCGTGAATACCATCGTGCGCAGCAGACCGATGCGCCGGGCGACGTACGGCGCAAGCAGTTGGGAAGCGGTGGTGCAAAGGCCCGACCAGAAGAAAAACGTACCGGCGGCGGCCAGCGACATGCCAAAGCGCTGGAGCAGCCACGCGGCCAGCAGCGCGTTGACCAGCAGTCCCCCGGCAAAGGAATCAATGCAGAAAAGCGCCGCCAGTCGCAGGACGGTCCGCCGCGAATGCACGAGGGCCGAACCGCGGGCGCGGGTCTGCCCGGAAACGTCGGCCACACCGCGGTACAGCCACCAGACCAGCACACCAACCACGCCATAGGCTGCGAACATAGCGCGCAAGGCATCCAGCGGCGCAATTGCGGAATGTGTGGTCAACCACGCCGGGATCGCGGCGCCCAGAGCGCCCAGGGCGCCGAAGAGCGACCCTATGAGGGTGTAGCGCGCGAACAAGGCCGTGCGCGCGTCCGCGTTGGGCGCCGCGCCGGCAAGTTCGGCATGCTCGACGGGCAAGAACACGCTGACGTCGCCCGAGCTCGGATTGAGCGTGCCAACGAACGCGACCATCGCCAGCGGCCAGAAATCCGAAAGTCCGGCAAAGGCCGCGCCTGTGGCCGCCATGAGCAGCGCCGCGCCCAGCAACAGGGTTCGATTGGCGATTCGGCCGGCAATCGCCCCAATGGCCAGCGTTGCCAGTGCCGAGCCGGCCAGGGTAGACGTGCTGATCAATCCCAGGTCGAGCCATCCCATGCCCAGGGCAAGCAGGTAGGTGGGCAGCAACACCGCAACATAGCCATCGGTGAATGCGCGTAATGCGCGCGCCACCAGGATGCGCCGCACCCAGGGTGCGACGCCGGGCGGAAGTGGCCAGGAAGCCCGCGGCGCCCTGGCGGCATCGTCCATCATGGTGTTCCTTGCGGGCGGCGCACGCAACGCAAGCTATGCGGCAGGGCGCACCGGGCCGGTCACGTTCCTGAAAGCGGTCTCAATGCGCTGTGACCGCCTGGCGCAACTCGCGCAGCTTGGACTTCACCACACTTTCGTTGGAAGGGCCCATGCGCACCAGGATCTTTTGCCCGGCCGACAGGCCTTCCAAATCCGGCTCGAGGTAGTGGTAGACGACACCCGGGGCCTGCACCTCGATTGGCGGCTTGGCATCGGGCGCCTCCAGCAGTTCGTCGATCACTTCCACCAGCCGGTCATTGAAGTAGCCCTTGGGGTACCCCAGCTCCTTGTAGGCCTGTTGAAATAGTGGATAGAAACGTCGGTAGACGGCAACCAGCGCGCCGGTGTCCAGACCGGCAAGGGCACTCACGTAGGCTTCATAGCGCCGTTCGTTGGACGCAGCGATGATCGTACGCTGCGCCTCGCGCGTTACCCGAAAACTTCCGGGCACCGGCTTGAGGGGCATTGCGCCGGCCTGTACCTTTTCGTGCGGCAGCGCGTCGATCGTTGCCACGATGTGGCGAATGAGATCGCCCGGAACCAGCAGGCGCAGGATGGCCGCCTGCCAGCCGTGCACCTCGCCCAGCGCCGCCAGCAACTTTGCGTCGCTTTGCTCGAGCGTCGTGCTGTGGTCCGAGCTGCTCTCATCGATCGGGTAACGCACCGCCGGATTGGGAGCCGGCGGCTCCACTGGCGCGGGAGCGGCGGCAACGGCGGCTGGGGGGGACTGTGGCGGCACCACGTCGGGGCCGCGCTTGAACCAGAAGTACCCGCCAATGATTGCAATGACGGCCAACGCGGCGGCGCCGCCGATGATGATCGTCCGCTTGCGCTGGTTCCCCTCTTCTTCCATAGTTGGTCTCCCCGCTCGAGGCGCGCGGCAAGGCGGTCGCGCTGGGACGCAATCTACCGCATCGGCGCTGACGGTGCGCGCACGCGGCGCTATGCTCCCGCTGCCGTCGGCCCGATCCGCGGCAGGCGGAGGCCGAAGTGGCAGTAAGCGTGTTTGATCTGTTCAAGATTGGCATAGGCCCGTCCAGTTCCCATACGGTCGGCCCGATGCGGGCGGCGCGCATGTTTGCCGCGAGTTTGCGTTCGGCGGGCCTACTTGCGCAGACCCGGCGCGTGCAGGTCCAGCTCTACGGCTCCTTGGGCGCAACCGGCAAGGGGCACGGCAGCGACAAGGCCGTGCTGCTGGGCCTGGCCGGGCATGAGCCCGATACCGTGGACGTGGAGCAGATCGATTCGATCCTGCAGCAGATCCGCGGCAGTGGCCGTCTGGTCTTGTTGGGCGGGCACGAAATCGCCTTTGCCGAGAAGACGGACCTGCTATTTTATGCGCGCGAGAGCCTGCCCTTTCATGCCAACGGCATGCGCTGCACCGCCTGGGCGGCGGATGCGGCGCTCCTGTCCGCCCGCACTTATTACTCGGTGGGCGGCGGATTTGTCGTAAGCGAAGAGGTCGCCGCGGATGGATCGCGGCAACGAACGATTGCGCCGGACACCACCATCTTGCCGGCCCCCTTTCATAGCGCTGGCGAATTGTTGGAATTGACGCGGCGCTTTCAATGCGACATTGCGCAGATCATGCGCCGCAACGAGGCCCACTGGCGCAGCGAGCAGGAGACGTCCGCTGGCTTGCTGCAGATCTGGCGGGTCATGCAGGAGTGCATCGAGCGGGGTAGTCGCACCGAGGGCGTATTGCCGGGCGGCTTTCGCGTGCGCCGCCGTGCCGCTGCACTGCGGCGCACGCTCGAACGGGCGGAGCAGCAAGGAGTTGATGACCCCTTGCGCGTAATGGATTGGGTCAATCTGTATGCGCTCGCGGTCAACGAAGAAAACGCCGCCGGCGGTCGGGTGGTTACCGCGCCGACCAACGGCGCCGCCGGCATCGTGCCGGCGGTGTTGCAGTACTTTGTGCGCTTCGTTGCCGGCGCCAGCGATCAGGCCGTGGTGGATTTTTTGTTGACGGCCGCGGCGATTGGCATCCTGTACAAGGAAAATGCCTCAATCAGCGGCGCGGAAGTGGGCTGCCAGGGCGAGGTCGGCGTGGCCTGTTCCATGGCCGCGGGGGCGCTGTGCGCGGTTCTAGGCGGAAACCCGGAACAGGTGGAGAACGCCGCCGAAATCGGCATGGAGCATCACCTGGGCCTGACCTGCGATCCGGTCGGTGGCCTGGTGCAGATACCCTGTATCGAACGCAATGCGATCGCGGCGGTCAAGGCGATCAACGCGGCACGCATGGCGCTGCACGGTGATGGCAGCCACCACGTGAGCCTGGATCAGGTGATCAAGACCATGCGCGAGACGGGCGCCGACATGATGAGCAAGTACAAGGAAACGGCTCGCGGCGGCTTGGCGGTCAACATCGTTGAGTGCTGAACCGCATTTCCAATGAGGAAGGGCATTTGACGACCCTCGCGCAGACGGTATTCTTGTTAACGCTCTCGAACGTCTTCATGACGTTTGCCTGGTACGCGCACCTGCGCAACCTCGGTGACCGGCCCTGGTTTATGGCGGCCCTGGTGAGCTGGGGGATCGCGCTCTTTGAGTACCTGCTGCAGGTGCCGGCCAACCGGATCGGCTTTCAGAGCTTGTCCTTGGGCCAGCTCAAGATCCTTCAGGAAATCATCACGCTGGCCGTGTTTGTGCCCTTTGCCGTGTTTTACATGGGGCAGCCGCTGCGCTGGAATTTCCTGTGGGCGGGCCTTTGCATGTGTGGCGCCGTCTATTTTATGTTCCGCGAATAGCGGCCAACAAAATCGCGGCCAAGCAATGGAAGAAAAGCGCTGACAAACTGCCGAAGCGATCGGCACAAGAACGCAAGTCGTCAGGGCCGCAGGGGGCGCTCGAGGGGAGCGCAGATCGCCCTCGACGCTTGGCCCCCGTTTTTTTTGCTGCAAGCGCCGCTGTTCTCGAAGCTGCAGTGGCAAGCGGTGTGTGAATGCCGACTAGTGCGTCGTCGCGCCGATCGACTCAACGATCGCGCGCGCCCGGCGCGCGCTGGCTTCCACTTCATCGAAGCGGCCCGCCGCAATCCAATCGGGCGCAACCATCCAGGAGCCGCCGATGCACAGCACATTGGGTTGCGCGAGGTAATCCCGGGCGCTGGCTTCGGTGATGCCGCCGGTTGGGCAAAGCGCCACGCCGGGAAATGGTCCGGCCAGCGATCGGATCATGGGCAGGCCGCCGACGGAGGTCGCCGGAAACAGCTTCAGGGCATCAAAGCCCAGGTCGAGCAGGGCGATGATTTCGGCCGGGGTGGCTGCCCCGGGCACCACGGGCAGCGACATCGTCGAGAGGGCGGCAGCCAGGGTCGGCGGCGTACCCGGCGTTACCAGAAAATCCGCGCCGGCGTCCTGCGCAGCGCGTGCCTGCTGAACGCTGAGCACGGTACCCGCGCCCACCGCGAGTTCCGGCACTTCGCGCTTGACCGCGGTGAGCGCCTGCAGCGCAACAGCCGAACGCAGGGTGACTTCAATGGCGCGCAGGCCGCCGCGCGCGAGGGCGTGGGCAATGGCGATGCCCTGCGGCAAATTTTCAACGGTTACAACCGGCAGGATGCCGGCCGCCCGCAGTAGCGCCCGCGCAGCTTCCTGGCGGGGGCTTCTCTTCGCTTGATTCACGACGATGTGCTCCTCGGTTCGATTGGGTAGATCGGCATCAGGCCGGATCCAGCGTGGATATCGACAGCGCGCCTTGCTCGGCGCCACCCACGATGGCGCGGTTGTTGCCAAACAGGGAACGGCCCAGGTCCAGAACGCCAGGATCGGGCGCGGGTGCAGGTGTGCGAGCAGCAAATGCCGCCGGATCCACCAAGGCGTCGAGGCGGCCGGCCTCGGCATCCAGAAGGATCATGTCGCCCGATGCCACGCGCGCCAGCGCCCCGCCACAGAGCGTCTCCGGGCTTACATGGATCGCGGCTGGAAATTTCCCGGAGGCGCCGGAAAGACGGCCGTCGGTGACCAGCGCAACCCGCCCGCCCTTGCTTTGCAACATGCCCAGCAGGGGCGCGAGGCTGTGCATTTCCGGCATGCCGTTGGCGCGTGGACCTTGAAAACGCACTACCGCAACAAAGTCCTGCGGCAAGCGTCCCTCCTTGTACATGCGATTGAGCTCCTTGGGATCGTCCACGACCACGGCCGGGGCTTGAATGCGACGGTACTGCGGCTGCACGGCGGAGGTCTTGATGAGCGAGCGGCCCAGGTTGCCCGTGAGCAGGCGCAAGCCGCCGTGCTCCTCAAAGGGCCGGGCAACCGTGCGCACGACGTTTTCGTCGCCGCTGACGGTGGGCGCGGCATCGTAGGCAAGGACGCCCGCGCGCAGCTGCGGCTCGCAGGTGTAGGCCGACACCGATCCCTGCCCCGGCGCCATGGTGGCCGCGTCCGCGTGCAGTAAGCCGGCGTTGAGCAACTCGCGCATGACGAAGGCCACGCCGCCGGCTGCCTGAAAGTGGTTTACGTCGGCGCTGCCATTGGGGTAGATGTGCGTGAGCAGTGGCACGGCGCGGCCGATCGCGTCAAAGTCGTCCCAGTTGATGCAGATGCCCGCGGACCGTGCCACCGCCACCCAGTGGATGGTGTGATTGGTCGACCCCCCCGTTGCCAGCAGCATCACCAATGCGTTGACGATTGCTCGCTCATCGACCAGATGTCCAATGGGCCGGTAGTTCTGGCCCAGCGCTGTACAGGCGAGAACCTGGCGCGCGGCAGCCCGGGTTAGGGCTTCGCGCAAGGGCGTGCCCGGATTGACGAACGAAGCACCGGGCAGTTGCAGCCCCATGGCCTCGAGCAATGTCTGGTTGGAGTTGGCGGTGCCGTAAAAGGTGCAGGTGCCGGCTGCGTGGTAGGAGGCCGCCTCGGCTTCCAGCAATTCGGCGCGGCTGGCCTTTCCCGCCGCAAAGCGCTCGCGTACCTCCGCCTTGCTTTTGTTGTCCAGCCCGCTCGTCATGGGGCCGGCCGGCGCGAATATCACCGGAAGATGGCCGAAGGCGAGCGCGCCGATCAGCAGCCCGGGCACAATCTTGTCGCAAACGCCAAGGCACAGCGCCGCGTCAAACATGTCGTGGCTCAGGGCGATCGCAGTGGCCTGTGCAATCACGTCGCGACTAAACAGCGACAGTTCCATCCCGGGGCGGCCCTGGGTGACACCATCGCACATTGCCGGCACGCCGCCGGCAACCTGGGCCGTAGCCCCGGCGAGGCGCGCTTCCTCCTTGATGATCGCGGGGTAGCTCGCAAAGGGTTGATGGGCCGACAGCATGTCGTTGTAGGCGGTCACAATGCCCAGATTGGGGGCGCTCACTGCCTTGATCATGAGCTTGTCCGAAGCGTCACTGGCAGCAAAGCCGTGAGCGAGGTTGCCGCAACTGAGCGAGCCGCGCGCCGGTCCGCTGCGCTGGGAATGGGCAACGCGCGCCAGGTAGCGCTTGCGCGTGGCAAGGCTGCGCGCCCGGATACGATCGGTGACTTCGGCAATGCGCGGATCAAGGCTCATTGGTGGGTCCTCCTCAAAAGGATGCGCGACCCGGCCTTCGCGCCCAATCCCCGGGGATGCATGGCGACTATGGGCTCCAGTGCACGTTCAACGGCGCGCTACCCATTTCAATGGCCGCGGCGATCGGTAGGTCCAGCGGATCTTGTTCGCGCTGTGCCCGCTCGAAAACCTGGCGCTTGCGCTCCCCGCGGATCACGAGCAAGCGATGACGCGCATTGCGCCAGCCCGCGGGTGTAAGTGTTATGCGCCGCGGCCATTGCCCGGCGACCGGGCAACCCGTGGCGTCCAGGGCGACGTAAGGATCAACGCTGGCCAGGGCGCGGGGAAGATCGGCGCTCCCCGGAAACAGCGAGGCGGTGTGACCATCATCGCCCATACCGAACACCACCATGCTGGGCACGAGCGCGCTGGCGCGTAGCCGGGCATTGGCCTGCGCGACGGCCGCCTCGATCCCGGCGGGCAGGTCCGCGAGCGGCCAAAAGCGCACGCCGGGCGCCGGTTCGGACAGCAGTGTCTCGCGCAGCATTCGTGCGTTACTGCCGGCATCGTCGGGACCCACCCAGCGCTCATCAACCAGGGCGAGCGTCACTGGGGCCACGTCGGCCAGGTGCGGGGCCAGCGCCCTATAGATAGGAATCGGCGTGGCGCCGCCCGACAGTAGCAGCAGCGCCTCGGAATTGCGGTCGCGGTCCAGCATAAGGGCCGTGCGCAACGCTGCGGCAACGGCCGCTACCAGCGCCGCTTCATCGGTATGCTCGTGCAGCTGCACGCTTTGCCGTCCCATTGGGCGCGCGCTGACCCCGGGAGGGCTCACGCGCGCGCCGCTCCCGCGGCGGTGCGCAGCAAGGCGTTGCCCGAAGCCATCACCGCCACGCCGGCCGAACCGAGCAATCCGGGTTGTGGATGCGTGATAACGGCAACAGGAACTTGGGCGATGGCCGCGCCAAAACGCCCCTTGTCGTCGAAGCGCTCGCGAAATTGGCCGCGCTGCAACCACGGCAGCATATGCTGCAGCAGTCCACCGGCCAGGAACACGCCGTCCCAAGCGCCAAAACTCAGCGCCATGTCGCCGGCGGCCGCCCCGAGGATCCGGCAGAACAGCTCCACGGCATGTACGCAATGGGCATCGCTGTTGGCGGCGGCACGCGCGGTGATTTGCTCGGGCGTCAGGGCAGGTTCGCGCGCCTGCGCTATGGCGCACAGTGCCTGGTGCAGATTGACGAGCCCGCTGCCGCATAGCAGCCGTTCATTGGAAACACGCCCAAAGCGCGCCATGAGCTGGCGCAATACGGCAATTTCTTCCTCGCTGGTGGGCGCAAAACTTACGTGACCCCCCTCGGTCTGCAAGGCAAATATTTCATCCCCGCGCGCGGCAAGGGCCGAGACGCCCAGCCCGGTTCCGGGCCCCAGCACGCAGAAGGTCTGCGCCGTTGCGCGGCGCACGATCGGCCTGACGGGGGGGCCGAGCGCGGTCAAGTCGGCCGATTGCAGCAGCGGCAGCCCCATTCCTATGGCGCCAAAGTCGTTGACGAGCCGGATGCCGTCCAGCGCCAGCTCGCGTTGCAGCTGCGCGGCCGAGATCGCCCAGGCATGGTTGGTCATCTGCACCTGGTCGCCTTCGACGCGGCCGGCCAGCGCGAATACGGCATGCGCCGGTTGCGCCGCCGCCGTGTCGATGTAGGCGCGCGCGGCATCGGCCAGGGTCGCAAAATCGGCGACCCGGTAGGCGCGCACGGTGTCGAGCAGCAGGGGCGCCGCCGCGGCCGGCTCGGCCAGGGCAAAGCGTACGTTGGTGCCGCCGACGTCGGCCACCAGCCAGGGCGTGTGCATGCTCATTGGCCCCCCGATTTGCGCACTGGCTGCTGAAGATACTCCTGCGCTTCGGGCGGACCCCAGGAACCCGCCAGGTAGGGCGCAATCGGCGTGCCGGCGTGGTGCCACGCGTCGGCCACGCTGTCGATCCACTTCCACGCAGCCTCCACTTCGTCGTTGCGCACGAACAGCGCCGGGTTGCCGTTGAGGGCATCGAGCATCAGCCGCTCGTAGGCAATGCGCCGCCGTGGACTCAGCGGCATGGACAAGTCCAGCTCCAGCGGGCGCAGCTCGAGCGCGCCCCAGTCCGGGGCCGATAGGCTGCTCATAAGATCGAGCTCGATGTTCTCCTCCGGCTGCAGGCGAAAAACCATGCGATTGGGGGCGGCCCGCGTGCGGCTGGGTTTCTCAAAAAGCCAATGGCTCACGTGACGGAAATTGATGACGATCTGGGTGTAGCGCTCAGTGAGGCGCTTGCCCGTGCACAGCCGGAAGGGCACGCCTTCCCAGCGCCAGTTGTCAATGTGGGCGCGCACGGCGACGAAGGTGTCCGTCGGCGGCACGCCCTGCGGTTGCGCAAAGGCGGCCGCCGGCGCGCCATTGACCACCCCGGCCTCGTAGCGGCCGCGCACGGAATTCTGGGTGACCGTGGAGGCTTTCATCGGGCGCAGCGCCTGCAGCACCTTGACCTTCTCGTTGCGCACGGCGTCGGCGTCGAGCGAGCCCGGTGGTTCCATCGCAATCAGGCAAAGAAGCTGCAGGATGTGGTTTTGCACCATATCGCGCAGCGCGCCGTAGTTGGCGTAATAGCCTTCGCGACCATCCACGCCCGCCGTCTCGGCAACAACGATATCGACCGAATCGATCCACTGGCGGTTCCAGACCGCCTCGAGCAGCGCATTGCCAAACCGCAGCGCGAGCAGGTTCTGCACCGGCGCCTTGCCCAGGTAGTGATCGATACGAAAAACGCGGTCTTCCCCCACGTCCTTGCCGATCTCCCCCATGATTTCGCGCGCACTGCTGAGGTCGCGGCCGATCGGCTTTTCCAGCACGAGGCGCGAGGGCGCATCGAGGAGCCCAGCCGCTTTGAGTCCGTGGCTGATCGGCACGAACAGCCCCGGCGGCGTGGCCAGGAAACTCACGCAGTGCTGGCCGGCATATTTGCGCAAATTGCGCTTGATACCGGCCGGATCGGACAGGTCGGCCGCAACATATTCGATGCGCGCGAGCAGGTCTGCCACTTCCGGGGCGCCCGGATCGACCCCCGCCTTGGCGCTCAGACCTTCTGCCAGGAATTGGCGGAATGACTCCGTGCTGTGGGCGTGCCGCGCCACGGCCACGACGCGAAACTTCGCCGGCAGCAGGCGATCGCGCAACAGGTTTGCCAACGACAAGAACAGATAGCGTTGGGCCAGATCGCCCGTTGCGCCGAACAGCAGCAGGGTTTCATGCATACAACAAGGCCCATTGGTCAGGTAGACGGAAACCGCGGCGCAGCGCTTGCGAGAATTGATCTTAACCGATCAATTCATATTGTGAATATATGTTTCGCAATATGGAATACAGATTCATGCCGGATCCGCGGCCAGCGTGGCCGAGTCGTAGCCCGATTCGCGCTACGGGAGCGAGCCGTGTCGCCGCGCCCGGCCTTGGCGCCAGTTCATCGCGCGGGCGCAACTTCCCAGCGCTGGCGCCAGCCCTCGTAGAAAACCAGGTCATCGGGGACCGCGCCACGTACGCCGCAGATCGCCCCGGCAAATTCATTGGCGCGGTCCAGGGCGGTTTTGCGTGGCCAGCCCAATGCCAGGCCCGCAAGTGCTATTGCCGAGAACGCGTCGCCGGCCCCGACGGTATCGACGAGCGCTTGACGCCGCGCGCCCTCATTGCTGTCCCGGCAAATGCCCGCCGAATCAAAGAGCGCATAGCCACCGGCGCCATAGGTGACCAGCAAATGCGCAACGCGTTTGCCCAAAAGCAGGCCGGCAACGCCCGGACACTGTGTTCCGGGCGTTGGAGCAGACTGCGTGTGGGGCGAAGCCAGGCCCGCCCACTGCAACAACAGGCCGAGTTCATCGGCGCTAACCTTGAGCTCGTCGGCCTGCATCAGCGTCGATCTGGCCAGAGATTGCGTGGTCGTCCCGGCGCGCCAATTCAGGTCGACGAAAGCACGGTGAATGATGCCCAGGCGCAAGGCCTGCAGGGCCGAGCGGCTTTGCGCGTGGCGTTGCGCGAGCGTGCCAAAGTAGAGCCAGGTCGGCGCAGCCGGACTGCCTGCAAAGGCGGAACAGTCGCGCGGCACCTCGATGAAGTCGTAGGCCTGATCGCGCAGGATCTCGAACTCGTGCCCGCTATCGCGCTCGTGAACCAGGACCCGCCCTGTCGGGTGCCGCGGGTCCGTCTGGACCGCCCAGGTGTGTACGCCGAACCGCTCGAGCTCGGCGCGCAGCGCTGCGCCATCGGCATCGCTGCCCAGGCGCGTGAGAAACACCGGGCGCAGGCCCAGCGCCCCCAGGTGGCGCGCAACATTGCAGGGTGCGCCGCCGGGGATGCCGCGATCCCCGAACCAGTCGATCAGGCACTCCCCAAACACGAGTATCCGGGGCACAGGACCCGTTGCACGCTTGGTCGAATCTCGATTACCGGCGGATGCCTGGTTCAAAATTTCCTCGCCGGCCGTGAGTGGAGGGGAATTATTGCAATCGTTGGCAAAAGAGTCAAAGGGCATGCCGGCACGACCCGCGTTTCCTCGAATGTAAACGGGGTTGCCAAAGTCGCCACGTTTCGTGCGGCGCGTGGCATATTTTTGCAATCGGTTGCAGTAATATCGGTCTTGTTTGCCGAACGGGGAGCGCTGGACCGAGAATCCGGCACCATGCAGGGGGGGTGATGAGCGAGCAATTCATGGGGGGCGAAGCGCCCGCGGGCGGGCAGGTGCGCCCGATTCGCTGGCTCACCTACCTGATGTTCTTCATGTTTGCCATGACCACCGACTCGGTCGGCGTGATCATTCCCCAGGTCATTCAGGAGTTTCACCTGAGCATGACCGCGGCCGGCGCGCTGCACTATGGCAGCATGGCCGCGATCGCCCTTGCAGGCCTGGGCCTGGGATTCCTGGCCGACCGCTTCGGGCGCAAGCGCACGATCTTGCTGGG
>Ga0209698_10002262_pt1 | contig 21936 bp, 22 predicted proteins | sample LitLauG_LLR_2012_FD_187203 | JGI IMG/M metagenome (GOLD analysis project Ga0209698, IMG submission 187203) | Freshwater sediment microbial communities from Pennsylvania, USA - Little Laurel Run_MetaG_LLR_2012 (SPAdes) (version 2) | ecosystem: Environmental > Aquatic > Freshwater > Creek >...
GCCTGGGAGGAGATTCGAACTCCTGACCTGCTCATTACGAATGAGCTGCTCTGCCGACTGAGCTACCCAGGCGCGACTAGAAAGACTACCCGATTCGCCCGCTCACCTCACAGCCGGGCCAGCGAGAGCATCAAGTCCGCCAGTAGCAACGCCTCATCGATGTTGGTCGACAGGCGCTCATGGGCCTCGACCAGGATGTCGAGGGCCGCCAGGGATGCCGCGACGCGGTAACGGGCGCGACTCTCGGGCCCGTCGGGCGATTCGTCGACGTCGTGAAGTGCCTCGACCATGCGGTCACGGTAGACCCCGGTCAAGACGCTCAGTCCAAAGCGCAGCTCCTCGAGGCGGAATCGTCGCTCCTCGCGCTTGAACTGGGCCTCGAGCTCCTTGCGATTGCCCACCGAACGCAGACCCACGTCCTTGGCCTCGCGGGTGCGCCTCGCCAGTTCCTCGGTGTGCATCGTCTCCAAGGGGGCCATGGCCGCGTCGATGGCCCCGGCGAGGTCCAGGGCGATCTGGGTGGCGCCGGCCGCGGTGCCCTTGAGCCTCTCGGGCACCGAGCGCCAGGCGTCGAGGCGCTCGCCCAGACCCGGATCGCGCACGAGCACCCGCGCGCGTGCCAGGTTCCCGCCCGCCGAGCTCGCCGCCGTCGCCGCGCTCTCTCGGTTGGCCCCGTCGCGCACGAGGATCTCTTCGAGGTCGGCGCTACTCATGGCCTGGAACTTGATCTCCACGCACCGCGAGGCGATGGTGGCCAAGGAGTCGGGCACCTCGTCCGCGCTCAGCAAGAAGATGGTTCGCGTCGGGGGTTCCTCGAGGGACTTGAGCAGCGCCGGCGCCGAGGGCGACGCCCCCGAGACGGTGAGCTCGACGTCGGGCACGATCATCACCTGATACCCCTTGCCCAGCGGGCGCCGGCGCGAGACCCGATCGATCTCGCGCAGGTCGTCCACCCGCCACGAGACGCCGGCGCGTTCGGCGACGTGGACGTCGGGGTCGACGTGGTTGAGGACCTTGCGACACGTCTCGCAGGTGCCACATCCGAAGTCGGGACACTGCAGGCCGGCGGCGAAGGCGAGCACCGCGTCGTTGACGTTCGAGCCCACGGGTCCGCTGAAGAGATAGGCGTGCACCGGGTTGCGCACGTACTGGCGAAGCGCGACGACCGCGCGGTCCTGTCCGACGAGGGAGTCGAAGACGTCGCTCACCAGTCCAGGTCGTCCAGCCGCGCGTCGATCACCGCGCCCACGTCCTCAAAGGTGCCGCGACCGTCCACCACGAACCAACGGGCCTCGTCACGCGCGGCCATCTCGAGGTATCCCTGGCGCACGCGCTCGTGGAACTCGGCGTCGGCCGACTCGAAGCGGTCCTCGGCGTTGCGCGCGCGCCGCTCGTTGGCCGTGTCGATGTCGATGTCGATCAGGATCGTCAGGTCGGGCAGACAGTCGCCGATGGCCAGCTCGGTCGCGGCCTCGAGGTCCTGAAGATCGACGCCGCGTCCGTATCCCTGGTACGCGAGCGTCGACGCGAAGAAGCGGTCGGCCATCACCGACGTGCCCTGGGCGAGCGTCGGTTCGATCACCGTAGCGACGTGGTGCGAGCGGTCGGCCAGCATCATCAGGGCCTCGGTCACCGGCGACATCGGCGTGGCCGCGTCAAGGAGCCAACCGCGCAGCGCGTCGCCCAGAGGCGTGTCGCCCGGCTCGAAGGCGAATCGCGCCGCGCGCTCGTGCGCGACGCGGCGTGCCTGGGTGCTCTTGCCGCACGCGTCAATCCCCTCGAAGACGACGAAGAGTCCGCGCGTCACTAGTCGAGTTCCGCGCGCGCGGCCGCGGCCAGGGCCGCGTTCGCCTTGGCGCCGTGGGCGGTCGCCGCACGCTTGGCCGCGCCGGTGGCCTTGGCGGCCACGGGCTTCTTCGCCATCGTCTTCTTGCCGGATGATTTCTTGGTGGCCTTCTTCGCCGTCGTCTTCTTCGCGGGCGCCTTCTTGGCCGTTGTCTTCTTGGCGGGCGCCTTCTTGGCCGTTGTCTTCTTGGCGGGGGCCTTCGCCGCTCGCGTCGAGGGCTCGGCGTTGCGGCGCTCGGCCAACAACTCCGCGGCGCGGTCGAGCGTGAGGGTCTCGGGGGTGTCGCCCAGGCGCAGCGTCGCGTTCACCTCGCCGTCGGTGACGTAGAGGCCGAAGCGACCCGAGCGAACCACGACGTGGCGTTTGGTCAGCGGGTCCTCGCCCAGGTCGCGGAGCGGACCGGCGGCGGCGCGACGCCCGCGTTGTTTGGGCTGGGCCAGCAGGGCCAGGGCGCCCGCCAGGTCGATCGCGAAGATCTGGTCCTCGTTCTCTAACGAGCGGGTCTCCTTGCCCCACGTGAGGTAGGGACCGTAGCGGCCGTTCTGGGCCATGACCGGTTCCCCGTCCTCGGGGTGCGCACCGAGGTTGCGCGGCAGCGAGAGCAGCTTGAGCGCATCGTCGAGGGTGATCGTCTCGGGCGACATCGTGGAGAACAGCGACGCCGTGCGGGGCTTGTCCTTAGGGTCGCTGAGCTCGCCGACCTGGACGTAGGGGCCGTAGCGGCCGGCCTTCAAGAGGATCGCCTGACCTTCGGCGTCGACACCGAGCTGGCGATCGTTGCTGGGCGCGTCCAGCAGCGCGAGAGCGTGGGTGACGCTGAGCGAATCGGGTTCGGTGGCTTCGGGGATGGACGCGCGCCGTTCACCGTGCACCAGGTAGGGGCCGTAGCGGCCCGAGCGCACCGAGACGCTCACCCCGTCGGGCGCCGTCCCCAACTCGATGGAGTTGATGGCGGCGAAGTCGAAGTCGTGCTGCTCGTGGGTCATGTGCTCGAGGCCACGCTGGGCCAGCATCGTCGTCGCCTCGGGGTTGCCGAAGTAGAACTTGTGCAGCCAGGGTTCGAGGTCCTGACGTCCGTCGGCGATGTCGTCGAGTTGGTTCTCCATCTCGGCGGTGAATTGGTAGTCCACCAGGTCCGCGAAGTACATCTGGAGGAGATTGACGACCGCGAAGGCGCGAAAGGCCGGCACCAGGGACTTGCCCTTCTTCCACACGTAGCCGCGCCGGTCGATGGTCTTCATGACGCTCGCGTACGTCGAGGGTCGTCCGATGCCCAGGTCCTCGAGCTTCTTGATCAGCGTCGCCTCCGAGAAGCGATCGGGCGGTTGGGTGTCGTGGCTCTTCATCGCGACGCTCTCGACGCCCACCGTGGCGCCCTCACGCAGCGCCGGCAAGATCCGTTCCTGGTCGGCCAGTTCGGCCTCGGGGTCATCGGTGCCCTCGACGTAGGCCCGCCGGAACCCCGGGAACTCGATGCGCAGGCCGGTGGCCGTGAGTCCGGCCTCGACGTCACCCTCGAAACCGGCGATGGTTCCCAAGGCGCAGCGCAGACGCACCCGGTCCTGGGTCAGTCGCGCGTCGACCATCTGCGAGGCGATGGTGCGCTTCCACACCAGGTCGTAGACCGCGAGCTCGTCGCCGCCCAGACTCGCGTGCGCCTCATCCAGGGTGCGAAAGACCTCGCCGGCCGGGCGGATCGCCTCGTGGGCCTCCTGGGCGTTCTTGACCTTGCGGTCGTAGCGTCGCGGCGCATCCGCCACGTAATCATCGCCGAACATCGAGGCGGCCATGGAACGCGCGGCGTGGATGGCCTCGTCGGAGAGCGTCGTCGAGTCGGTGCGCATGTAGGTGATCCAGCCCTGCTCGTAGAGCCGCTGGGCGGCGCGCATCGTGCGCTCGGGGTCGAAACGCAATTTGCGGCTCGCCTCGATCTGCAGTGACGACGTCATGAAGGGCGCTTGGGGCTTTTGCGTACGCGGCGTCGAGGTGATGGACGCGACCGTCACCTCGCGCCCGGTGAGCGCCTCGGCCACGGCGCGCGCCGACCCTTCGCTGAGTACCTCGACGCTGGCCGAGGGATCGAGTCGCCCCGACGCGTCGAAGTTCTTGCCGGTGGCCAACGCGGCCCCGTTGAGCGAATCCACGGTCGCCTCGAAGGTCGTGGCCGCGTTCAAGGTCGCGGTGACGTCGAACCACGTCGCGGAGGTAAAGGCCATGCGCTCGCGCTCGCGCTCACACACCAGGCGGATCGCGACCGATTGCACGCGGCCCGCCGAACGGGCCTTGTCCACCGCTCGCCACAGGACCGGCGAGACCTCGTACCCGACGAGGCGGTCGAGGAAGCGGCGCCCCTCTTGAGCGTCGACGAGGCGCAGGTCCAGGTCGCGGGTGTCGTTCACCGCTCGCTCGATGGCGGCCGGGGTGATCTCGTGAAAGACCATCCGTTTGACGGGGACCTTGGGGTTGAGGACCTCTTGGAGGTGCCAGGCGATGGCTTCGCCCTCGCGGTCCTCGTCGGTGGCGAGGTAGAGCTCGTCGACTTCCTTCAGGGCGGCCTTCAGCTCACTGACGATCTTCTTGCGATCACTCGAGACGACGTAGACCGGCTTGAAGTGGTCATTGACGTTGATGCCGAGTCGGGCCCACTTCTCGCCCTTGACCGACGCCGGGATGTCGGCGGCACTCTGGGGGAGGTCGCGAATGTGGCCGATCGAGGGTTTGACGATGTAGTCGGGACCCAACATGCTCTGGATCCGGGTGGCCTTGGCCACCGACTCGACAATCACTAGCGCACGCGCCATGGTCACCTCCTCTCATCCACTCGTCGCTCAGTCGTACATAAAGATAGACACACTCGCGCGACCCCTTGGCGATGTGGCGCGTGACTGATCGAACCGAGCATTTCTAACACCCACCAACGGTCGGTGCCGTGACCAGGACTAATCGTCGCTCGCCGGAGCCGCCACGATCTCGTACTGGGGGTTGAGAATGACCGCCTCGCGCCGTAGCGACGTGACCGTGCCGCGCACCAGCAACCGCGTCCCGCGCTCGATGCCCGGTACCACCGCGCGACCCTGGAAGATGAGGGCGACCGACCCCGAATTGTCGACGATCATGCATCGCAGGTCGCTGGTGCCGTTCTCGCGCGTGATGGTCATGGCCCGTACTCGCCCGGCGATCTCGACGAAATTCCTTTCGCGCAGCCCGCCGATCGGCACCGCACCACCCGAGCGCTCGGCCAACTTGACGTCGGCTTCGAGGTGCGACTCCTCGCGCACACCACCGCGCACCACTTCGTCGCTGATCGGCACTTCGGTGAGGTCGCCCTCGGCGAGACGGCGGCGACTCGCGCGATAGGGGATGATCGTCGCGGCGGTGCGCGGGATCTGCATCACCGCACCGGCCATCGCGTCGGCCGTGCGGTCGTGCAGCAAGCGCTGCAGGCGCGAGACGAAGCCGCGCCGCGGCAAGATGACCATGCAAAAGACGTCGGGGTCGCGCACCACGTCGGCCACCAGCTCGAGCGCCGCGCGGTCCAGACGTCGGTCCTCGCACTCGACGACCTCGAGACTCACCGACTCCGACGCCGTGTTGGGCCGGCCCCACTTCTCCTCGAGCGAGCGCGTGACCATCGGGTCGATGTCGAAGTGCACGGCGCGCACCGAATACGCGTTGAGCGTGTTGCAGTACTGCAGGGCGCGCTCGGTCGCCAGGTCGTAGTGGTCGACGAAGACGATGACGCGATTGGTGCGGATGTTCATCGGCTCTGAGGTGGCCGAGGATTCGAAGGCGTGCGCCTCGCGTTCGTACTGCTTGTGGAATCGCAGGAGTGCCAGGTACATGAGCGGACCGACCACCGCGATGATCCACGCGCCCTCCTTGAACTTGACCGTGATGAAGATGAGCACCACCAGGGCCGTCACCGATGCGGACAGGCCGTTGATAAAGACACCGCGGCGCCAGTGGGCCTCGCGCGTTCGCCGGTGGCGAGCCACCATGCCCAGTCCCGCCATCGTGAATCCGGTGAACACCCCAATGGCGTAGAGGGCGATGAGCGAGTTGACGTTGCCGTTGAAGACGAGGATGAGCGTCAAGGAGACGACGCCCAGGAGGATGATCCCGTTGGAGAAGGCCAGGCGATGCCCGCGCTTGGTCAATTGGCGCGGGAGGTACTTGTCGGTCGCGACGTAATTGGCCAGGAACGGGAAGCCGTTGAAGGAGGTGTTGCCGCCGGTGTAGAGGATGAACACCGTCGCGAACTGCACGATGAGGTAGAAGATGTGTCCCGCGCCGACGGTCCCGAAGACGGCCCCGACCTCTTGGGAGACGACCGTCGGCGACCCCGCGTTGTAGGGGACCGCTTGCGTCCAGTGCGCCAGGAGTGCGGTGCCGATGAGGAGGAATCCCAAGATGCTCGACATGACGATGAGGGTCTGGCGCGCGTGGACCGACTCGGGTTTCTTGAAGCTCGCCACACCGTTGGAGATCGCCTCAAGACCCGTCAGCGACGAGCCACCGTTGGCGTAGGCGCGCAACAGCGCGATGAACGCGAGGCCCATCAAGGGCCCCGACCCCTTCACGCCGAGGTGGTAGCCCAGCGCCGTATTGGTCGGCAGGGCCACCGTGTGCAGGGTCCCGGCGAAGTACTTGTAGTAGCCGTAGATGATCGTCGAGCCCAGGGCCAGGATGTAGAAGTACGTGGGCAGGGCGAAGTAACTGCCCGCCTCGCGCAGACCGCGCAGATTGCCGAAGATGAGGATCAGGACCACGGCGACCGTGATCTTGAGCGCGTAGGGCACCAACGCGGGGATGGCACTCGTCAAGGCGTTGGTGCCCGCCGCCACCTGCACGGCGACGGTGACGGTGTAGTCGATCAGGAGCGCGACCGCGGCGATCTGGGCGATCTTGGGTCCGAAGTTCTCTCGCGCCACCACGTAGGCGCCCCCGGCCTGGGTGTAGTACTTGATCACGTCCCAGTACGACAGCGTCACGAACAACAACACCCCGATGATCACGAACATGATCGGTACCACGAGGGCGAAGGCGGCGATGCCGATAAACGGCGTCATCTGGATCAGGATCTCTTCGGTGCCGTAGGCCGAGGACGAGATGCAGTCCGGGGCGAGGACGCCCAGTGCCACCAGACGATTGAGTCGTTCGCCGCTCAGTTGTTCGGTGACGTAGGGCCTGCCCAGCACGATGCGCTTGATGCGATAGCCGAGGCTCTCGGGATACACCGACGCGAGATTGGCGTGCGAAGTGAGAATCGGCGAGTTTTTGGCCAGCTGTTTATCCGCTTCAGACACGATGACCACCATAGACCGCCACCGCAAATCGGGTGCGTAGTTGCTTGCCCGCGACCAACTGTGGTGAGATGGGGCCGTGCATATCGTTGTCGTCGGCTGTGGCCGCGTGGGGTCCGGGCTGGCCATGCAACTCTCCGACGAGGGACATTCGGTCGTGGTCATCGACAAGAATCGCGACGCGTTTCGACGGCTGATCCACTTCAACGGACGGACGATCCACGGATCGGGCTTCGACCGTGACGTCCTGGCCAAGGCCGAGGCCGGCCAGGCCGATGCCTTGGCGGCGGTCACCCGCGGCGACAACACGAACATCCTGTGCGCGCGCATCGGCCGCGACAACTACGGCATCAAGAACATCGTCGCGCGGATCTACGACCCCCAGCGCGCGGGGATCTACATGAAACTCGGCATCCCCACGGTCGCCACCTCCTTGTGGACGACCCAGCAGGTCAAGAAGTGGATCATCCCCGACGACGATACGGTGGAGTGGACCGACGGTACCGCGACCTTGCAGTTGGTCGAGCGCGTGGTTCCCGATCACCTGGCGGGTAAGGAGCTCAGCCACTTCTCCTTCGGCACCCACGTCCGTCTCGTCGGACTCATCCGCGGTGGGCGCGGCCGAGTCGACCTCGACGGGCTCTTCGCCCAGGAGGACGACGTCCTGGAGTTCATCGTCACCGAAGAAGGCTTCAACGACCTCAACGAGTTCCTCAAGGAGCCGGCCTCATGAGGGTCGTCATCGCCGGAGGCGGTTCGGTGGGTACGGCGATCGCACTGGACCTGGTGGACCGTCACCACGACGTGACGCTCATGGAGCACGAGACGGAGGTCGCCGAGAAGCTGCGCGGCGCACTGCACGGCGTCAATGTGGTCGCGGCCGATGCCTGTGAGTACTCCTCGCTCTCCGCGGTCGACCTGCGCGGGGCCGACGTGATCATCGCCGCCACCGGTGACGACGAGGACAACCTGGTGGTGAGCTGGCTCGCCAAGCAGGAGTTCGGCGTGCCGCGGGTGATCGCGCGCATCAACAATTCGAAGAACGAGTGGCTCTTTCGCGAGACCTGGGGCGTGGACGTGGCGGTGTCGACGCCCGCACTGATCACTTCCTTGGTGGACGAAGCGGTGGAAGTCGGCTCCATCATCAATCTCATGGACTTGGCGAACGGCCGGATGCACCTGGTCGAGATCACCCTGGCCTCCGACGCCCCCGCCGTCGCCTACGGGCACACCCTGGACGAATTGCGACTGCCCGACAACGTGCGAGTGGTGGCCGTCGTGCGCAACGACCAACCGATGGTCCCCGCCGAGGGCATGCACTTCTTGGAGCACGACCACGTGATCTTGATCACGCGCGGTGACGCCAAGGATTCGTGCGCCGCCGCCTTCATCGGTTAGCGCCCACCCGCCGTCGCTCGAAGGCGACCTAGCATGGACGACGTGCGTGCCGCCTTCTTCGACTTGGACAAGACCGTCATCGCCAAGGCGTCGATGGTCGCGCTGGGACCCGAATTTCACGCGCGCGGCCTCTTACGCAAGCGCACCCTGATCCGCGGGGTCTTCTTGCAGATCCTCTTCTTGCGATTCGGCGCCAGCGAGGAGCGCCTCGCCAAGATCCGCCGCTCCGTCCTCAAGATCACCAAGGGATGGGACCACGACGAGGTGCGCACCCTGGTCGCCGAGACGCTCAACGAGATCATGGAGCCGCTCATCTACTCCGAAGCGATGGAACTGATCCGCCATCATCAACAAGAGGGCGACGAGGTCTGGCTGGTGTCGACGTCTCCCGCCGAGATCGTCGAGCCCTTCGCCGAGATCCTCGGCATCACGGGCTCCATCTCCTCGAAGGCGATGATCGACGAGAACGGCAAGTTCACCGGTGAGATGGAGTTCTACGCGGTGGGCGAGAACAAGGCGGTCGCCATGCGCGAGGTGGCCGCCGACCGCGGCATCGACCTGGCGGAGTCGTTCGCCTACTCCGATTCCGAGACCGACATCCCGATGTTGTTGGCGGTCGGTCATCCCTTCGCGGTGAATCCCGATCGCACGCTGACCAAGGTCGCTCACGAGAACGCGTGGCCGATCCTCTCCTTCACCCACAAGGTGCGCGCCCACGACGGGCACCGCGGCCGCACCCCGTTCGTGGTGTCCGCCGCCGTGCTCGGGGTGCTGGCCCTCATCGGGCGCAGCCAGTCCCGGCGCTAGCCCCGGCCCACCGCGCGCCCGGCGTCGCCGTCAGTACTAGAGGGTCAGCAGGTCGCGCGCGCCGGTGTCCGAGGACGGGTGGCGCAATTTGCTCATCGCGCGGGCCTCGATCTGGCGGATGCGCTCGCGGGTGAGGTTCATCTCGGCGCCCACGTCCTCGAGGGTGCGGATCTCGCCCGCTCCGTCGAGTCCGAAGCGCATGCGCAGGATCTTCTGCTCGCGCTCGTCGAGGGGCTGCAAGAGCTTCTCGATGGCTGCGGGCATCATCTTCACGGCGGCCACGTCGAAGGGCGATTCGGCCGAGCGGTCCTCGACCACGTCGCCGAGTTCGGCGTCGCCGTCCTCGCGCAGGGGCTCCGAGAGCGAAATGGGCTCGGAACGGAAGCGCAGGGCCTCGATCAACTTGTCCTCGGGCATCTCACACTCGTCGCAGAGTTCCTTGATGGTCGGGGGGCGGCCGAACTTGAGCTCGAGGCGCGACTGGGCCTTTTGCACGCGGGCCAGGGTGTCACCGGCGTGCACCGGCAGACGGATGGTGCGTCCGGTGTTGGCGATACCGCGAGTGATGGCTTGGCGGATCCACCACGTGGCGTACGTCGAGAACTTGAAGCCCTTGCGCCAGTCGAACTTCTCGACGGCGTGCATCAGACCGAGGTTGCCCTCTTGGATGAGGTCGAGCAGGGGTAGCCCCGAGGCCTGGTATTTCTTGGCGATGGAGACCACGAGGCGCAGGTTCGACTGCACGAAATCGCGTTCGGCCTGGTCACCACGGTGCGCAGCGCGCTTGAGCGCGGCCTTCTTGGTGGGGGTGAGCTTGATCTTCTTGTCGGTCTCGGCCGCCTCGAGCTCGGCCTTGGCCTCACGACCCTCTTCGATGGTCTGGGCCAGGTGGACCTCGTCGTCCTTGGTTAACAGCGTGTACTGACCGATGTCTGAGAGGTATAGGCGAACGAGGTCTTCGTCGTCGCGATCTACGCGGTCCTTGGCCATGGTGCTCCTTGCGTCGGTCCGGAGAATTCCGGCAGTCCTAGTTATACGGTGACCCGCAACCGAGACCCGATTTAGTGCCGCTGACCAAGACTTTCAGCCATGCCCGCCGCGTCGAGCACGTCGACGATCGCCCGCGCCGCGTCCGCCCAGGCCGGGTCGTCGCGGGGCTCCTCGCCCTGCACCGCGCGCCCCACCGCTCGGATCTCCCCCACCACCAGGTCCGACCCGTGGCTCAGCGTGGCGCGGCGCTGTTCGTCGGTCTCGACCTCGAGATAGTCGCGCAGCGTCACCAGCAGGCGCGGTCCGAGCACCATGGCCACGGCGTAGAGCGTCAGGGCCCCGGTCCCGTCCTCGGCCAGGGAGTTGGTGATGACGGCCGCGACGAGCGGATCGGCCACGACGTCGTCGTCGCGCACCTCAAGGGCGAGAGCGCCGAACGTGCGGCTCGCCTCGTGCAGGCGCACCACGAAAGCATCGTGGGTCGCGAGCGGCGCGCTCAGCCCCAGTGAGTGGTAGAGCGCGTCGTAGATCGTCGCGAGGTGTCGACCGGCGGGCCAGTCGCTCACGGGGCCTCCGGGCGGAACGCGTTGGTGATGGGCATGCGCCGATCGCGTCCGAAGGCCTTCTTCGAGATCCTCACTCCCGGCGGCATCTGGCGACGCTTGTATTCACTCGCATCGACGAGGCGCGTGATGCGCAGCACCAGTCGCGCGTCGTGTCCGGCGTCGATCATCTCCTGGGCGGTGGCGTCCTCTTCGACGTAGAGCTCGAGAAGCGGGTCGAGCTGCTCGTAGGGGGGCAGCGACTGGTCGTCTCGTTGGTCGGGGCGCAGCTCCGCCGAGGGCGCCTTGAGCAGCACGTCGAGGGGGATCGGCTCGGGATCGCCCTGGGCGGCGGCGACCTCGTTGCGGTAGCGACAGAGCTCGTACACCAGGGTCTTGGGCACGTCCTTGATGACCGCGAAACCCCCGGCCGAGTCGCCGTACAGGGTCGAATAGCCCGTCGCCATCTCGGACTTGTTCCCCGTGGTGAGGACGATGGCGCCGGTCTGGTTGGACACCCCCATCAATAAGACGCCGCGTATGCGCGACTGCAGATTCTCTTCGGTCAGACCCTTGAGCGGCTCGTGCAGGGCCTCTTCGAGCATCGTCATGACCGTGGCGTGTGCCGCCTCGATGGCGATGGTGTCGATCTCGATGTCCAGACGCCGCGCCAATTCATACGCGTCGCGCACCGAGTGCTCCGAGGAGTACCGCGAGGGCATGGCGAATCCGTGCACCGCGCGCGAGCCGACCGCGTCGACCGCGATGGCGGCGACCAACGAGGAGTCGATGCCGCCCGAGAGCCCCAGAATCGCCGCACGAAAGCCGTTCTTTCGCAAGTAGTCGCGAGTGCCCATCACCAGCGCGTCGTAGATCTCGGCCACGTCGGCGGCCGGTTCGGCCACGTGATTGACGTGCGGCGCGAGCACCGCGCGCTCGTCGCGCGCGTACATGGTGTCCAGCATCACGCCGGCGCGCGACAGACGGGCCTCGACCTCGACCACCAGCAACTCCTCCTGGAACGCGGCGGCGCGCGCGATGACGCGCCCGTCGGCGTCCACCACGACGCTCTGGCCGTCGAAGACCAGTTCGTCCTGTCCTCCGACGAGATTGACGTAGGCGATGGGGCATCCGGTCTCGAAGGCACGTTCGCGCAGCATCGCCTCGCGATCGTCGCGGCGACCCCGGGCGAAGGGCGAGGCGTTGGCCACCACCAGCAAGCTGGCCCCCTGGGCGGCCAATTCCGCCGCCGGTCCCGCGAAGGTCCACACGTCCTCGCAGATCAGCATCCCTACCGCGACCCCGTCGATGTTGACGATGGTGCCCGGGCCGACGCCGGGATGGAAGTAGCGCTGCTCGTCGAAGACGTCGTAGTTGGGCAGGAGCCGCTTGGTGGCGATGGGCCCGACGCCTCCGGCGGACACGGCGGCCAACGTGTTGGCGATATGGGGGAGCGCGACGCGCCCTTCGCTGACCAGACGCGTGACGTCGCGACCGTCCATCGAGGGCGCGAGCGCGACGTCAGGCCCTTCGGCCATGATGGTGCCGACCAGGAGCGGGGGGAGGTTGCGCGCCCTCGCCAATTCATCCAGCGACGCACGCGCCGAATCACAAAAACCCTCTTTGAGCAGGAGGTCTTCGGGGGGGTAGCCCGTGAGGGCCAGTTCCGGTGAGACCACCAGCGCCGCCCCGACCGCCGCCGCTTGGGTGCGCAGGCGATGCAGGGTCTCGACGTTCTGGCTCAGCCCGCCGACCACGGCGTTCATCTGGGCCAGGGCGAGACGAAGGACGGGCACGGACCGAGCCTACCGGGACTGTTACAAATCCTTCGAGAGAAGGTTTACACAGGGTTAACAGAACGGGGGGTGTGAATATGTTGCCCTCCGGCAAACTGGAGTGTCGCGTGCAGCACGCGCAGATTGTCTAAGGAGCGATTATGCCGTATCAGGCTGAATACATCTGGATTGACGGAACCGAACCGACTCACGAACTGCGCTCGAAGACGCGCATCATCGCCGACGGTAAGAAGCCGGTCATTTGGGGCTTCGACGGATCATCGACCAACCAGGCGACCGGACACTTCTCGGACTGCGTCTTGATCCCGGTCTGGACGTGCAAGGACCCGCTGCGTGGACCCAAGGACATCCTCGTGCTCTGTGAGGTCCTCAACGCCGACATGACGCCGCACCCGACCAACACGCGCCACGCGGCCGCCCTGACGGCCAAGAAGTACGCGAGCTTCGAGCCGATGTTCGGCATCGAGCAGGAGTACACCTTCTTCCAGGATGGTCGTCCCTACGGATGGCCCGAGGACGGTTACCCGGCCCCTCAGGGTCCCTACTACTGCGGCGTCGGCGGCTCGAAGATGCCTGGTCGCGACATCGTCGAGGCACACACTCTGGCCTGCATCGAAGCGGGAATCTCCATCGAGGGCACCAACGCCGAAGTCATGATGGGCCAGTGGGAGTTCCAGCTCGGCGTGCTCGACACGTTGGCGATCTCGGACCAGATCTGGGTGGCGCGCTGGTTGCTCAAGCGCATCGCCGAGGAGTTCGACGTCGATGTCTCCTTCGACGCCAAGCCGATCAAGGGTGACTGGAACGGCGCGGGAGCGCACACCAACTTCTCGACCAAGCAGATGCGTGCCGAGGGTGGCTGGGACGCCATCATCGCCGGTTGTGAGGCGATCGGCCAGCACGTCGACGAGCACATCGCGGGTTACGGCGTCGGCATCGAGGACCGCCTGACGGGTGCGCACGAGACCGCGCACTACACGAAGTTCTCCTACGGCGTGTCCGACCGTGGCTCGTCGATCCGCATTCCCGGTGGCGTCGCGCGCGAGAAGAAGGGCTACCTCGAGGACCGTCGCCCCAACGCGAACATGGACCCCTACGTGGTGACCCGGTTGATCGTCGAGTCGGTCTGCGGCGCCGCCGCAGCCAAGGCTCCCGCCAAGAAGGCGGTCGCGAAGAAGGCTCCGGTCAAGAAGGTTGTCGCGAAGAAGGCGGTCGCGAAGAAGGCTCCCGTCAAGAAGGCGGCTGCCGCCAAGTAATTTCCCCCCAAGGAAAGCCTGACGAGACCCGCCACCGGTCCGGTGGCGGGTCTCGTCTTTCCTCCCCTTTGGCGCAACTCCGAGAAGGTGCGAGAATGACACACATGCAAAGCCAGGCCCAATACGTACTGCGCACCGTCGAAGAACGTGGCGTACGGTTCGTGCAACTCTGGTTCACCGACGTCCTCGGTCGCCACAAGGCGTTCCACGTCACGCCCGCCGAGCTTGAGGACGCCCTCGACCAGGGCATGACCTTCGACGGCTCCTCCATCGACGGCTTCTCGCGCACGTCGGAGTCCGACGTCCTGGCCCGCCCGGACCTGACCACCTTCCAACTCCTCCCCTGGTACGACGAGGGCACCGGGATCGCGCGTGTGTTCTGCGACATCGTCAACATCGACGGCACCCCCTTCGACGGGTGCCCGCGCCAGCAGCTGCGCCGGGTGCTCGATGGCGCCCGCGATCAGGGCTACAACTTCTACGTCGCGCCCGAGATCGAGTACTTCTACTTCTCGTCGTCGGCCGAGCACGGTCGTCCCGAGCCCATCGACCGCGGCAGCTACTTCGACCTGACGACCGACGACGTGGCGAGCCAACTGCGCCGGCGCACGGTGTTGACCCTCGAGGAGATGGGCATCGGTGTCGAGCACGCCCAGCACGAGGACGCCCCCGGTCAGCACGAGATCGACCTGCGCTACACCGACGCCTTGACCATGGCCGACACGGTGATGTCCGTGCGCCACGTGGTCAAGGAACTCGCCCGCCAAGTGGGCGTCTCGGCGAGCTTCATGCCCAAGCCGCTCGTCGGGGTGCAGGGTTCGGGCATGCACACTCATCTCTCGCTCTGGCGCGACGACAAGAACGCCTTCATCGGTGAGGGCACGTACGGACTCAGCGACGTGGCCATGAAGTTCATGGCCGGACTGCTGCACCACGCCCCCGAGATCACCGCCATCACCAACCAGTGGGTCAATTCCTACAAGCGACTGATGCCCGGGGCCGAGGCGCCGGTCGGCGTCGAGTGGGCCCGTCACAACGCCGCCGCCCTCGTGCGCGTGCCCTCGGTCAAGCCCGCGCGCATTGACTCCACGCGCCTCGAATACCGTTCGCCGGACCCGGCCGCCAATCCCTACCTGGCCTTCGCCGTCATCCTGGCCGCCGGGTTGCGTGGCGTCAACGGTGACTACGACTTGCCACAGGAGGGCGAGCGCGTGGCGGCCCTGCCCGAGTCCCTCGGCGCCGCCGTCGACCTGATGGCGACGTCGGAGTTACTGCTCGAAACCATCGGTGAGCACCAAGTGGAGTGGTTCTTGCGCAACAAGCGCGCCGAATGGGACGCGTACCGTGCCCAAGTGACCCCCTTCGAGCTCGAAAGGTATCTCCCCCTCCTGTGACCGACGTCGTTCTATGTGTGCCCTCGTGCGATGGGCCGATACGCAAGGCGTTCGACGTGACCGGGGTGACGCCGGTGGTGGCCGCGACCGGCCGGCTCAACGAGATCTCGGCGCTCGAGCCCACCGAGGGCTTCGCCGGAGCGGTGATCAACGCGTCGGCATTCCCCTTCACCGAGGCGATGAACCTGTGCCGGCAGTTGCGCAGTCGTGAGCGCGCCAGCGGACCCGTGATCTTGTTGCTCGATCACTACCAGCTCGACGACCTGACCTTCCGCGAGGACCTTTTCGACGACTTCGTGGTGGGTCCCTTTGACGTCAGCGAACTCGCGACGAGACTTCGTCACCGCCTGCGACGCTCGGGCAATGACACTGTCGCGCCGCGCATCGATCACGGCGGGCTCTCGATGAACCTCGAGACCTACCAGGCCACCATCGCGGGGCGGGTCATGGACCTCACCTACATGGAGTACGAACTCCTGCGGTTCCTCGCCACCAACCCCAATCGCGTGTTCACGCGCGAGACACTGCTCAGCCGGGTGTGGGGATACGAGTACTACGGCGGCGCGCGCACGGTCGACGTGCACGTGCGTCGTCTACGGGCGAAATTGGGCGAGGAGCACGCCCACCTGATCCAGACCGTGCGATCAGTCGGCTACAAGTTCGGGACGTCGAGCGAGTTCGACGTCAGCTGAGCGGCGAGAACGCCCAGAGCTCGACCTCGGCACGGGCGCCCGCCATGGGGATCCCGGCGATTTGAATGGTCGATCGGGTCGGACGCGGCGTGTCGAAGGCCGCCATCCACACCTCGTTGCAGGCCGCGAAGTCGGCCACATCCATCAAGAACAACGTTCCCTTGACGACCTGGTCCATCGTGGCGCCGTTCTCCCTCAACAGGGCCTCGGCGTTGACGAGTGCTTGGCGCAACTGTTCGGCGGCCCCACCCTCGACGAGAGTCGGCGGCACGACACCGGGCACGGTGCCCAGTTGGCCCGACAGGATCACGAAGTCGCCGGCGCGCGCGGCGGGAGAATACGGGCCCAAGGGAATCGACATCGGCGACTCAGCTGAAGGAGTTGCCGCAGCCGCAGGTACGCGTGGCGTTCGGGTTCGTGATGTGGAAACCCGCACCCTGCAGTCCATCGGCGAAGTCCAGCGTCGAACCCGTCAACAGGTCCGCGCTCGCCGGGTCGACGGCCACCTTGACACCCGAGAACTCGCTGACGATGTCGTCGTCGGCGAACTCGGAGTCGAAGTACATGTCGTAGTTGAAGCCCGAGCAGCCACCCGGCTTGACCGCGACGCGCAGTGCCAGGACCTCGTCGGTCTCCTCACCCGCGATCAACTCGGCGACCTTGGCAATGGCGGCGTCGGTGAGAGTGATGGGCTCCGCGTTCTTCTTCGAGAGCGTGATGGTGGTCGTGGTCGCGTCGGACATGCAACTCCTTTGACAAGTTCTGAGCACCATCGTAGCGGCGCTCGCGGCCGTTGGCTACGGGCAATGCTGCCGGTAACGTCGCGATATGGAACCCACGCAGGCGATTCTCGAACGGCTCGGGCGCGTGCGCGACCCCGAACTGGGCGCGTCGATCGTGGAGTTGGGTATGGTCGGCGATATCTCCGTCGACGGGGGCGTGGCACACGTGAGCGTGGCGCTGACGACGGCCAGTTGCCCCCTGCGCGCCGACATCGAGCGCGACGTGCGCGAGGCGGTGCTCGACGTCGACGGGGTCAAGGAGATCGTGCTGCGCGTGGGGGTTCTCGACGCCAGTGCCAAAGCGGCCCTGATGCGCACCGCACGCGCCCTGGCCCAGGCACGCGCACCCCAGACCAGCATCCCGCGTCGCGCACCCGTGATCATGATCGCCTCGGGCAAGGGCGGCGTGGGCAAATCCTCGATCACCGCCAATCTGGCCATCGCCCTCGCCCGAACCGGACTGCGAGTCGGGGTACTCGATGCCGATATCTGGGGATTCTCGTTGGCGCGCCTGCTCGACATCACCGGCGAGGTCGAGGTGCGCCGGGCCAAGATGGTGCCCCTCGAAAAGGCCTGTGGACGAGGGTCCGTCTCGCTCCTGTCGATGGGTCACTTAGCCGATGAGAAACAGGCGTTGCTCTGGCGCGGGCTGGTGGTGCAAAAGGCCGTCGCGCAGTTCATCGAGGACGCCGACTGGTCCGGTATCGACGTGATGGTGATCGACACGCCGCCGGGGACCGGCGACATCGTGATGACGCTGGCGCGACTCCTGCCCCACATGGGTCAGGTGGTGGTGACCACTCCGTCACGCGCGGCACAGCACGTCGCGGCGCGGGCCGCCGACTTCGCGACCAAGTCCCATATCCGACTCCTCGGCGTGATCGAGAACATGAGCGGCTTCGCCTGCGAGTGCGGCCGGGTCCATGCGCCGCTCGGGGTGGGTGGCGGTCGCGACCTCGCCCACGAACTGGGCGTCGAACTCCTCGCGCAGATCCCCTTGCGCGGCGACGTCGCCGACGGGGGCGACGACGGTTCGCCCGTCGCTTTGCACGAGGACGACGGCGGCACTTTTCACGATTTGGCCCAGCGCATCTGGGCCCTGACGCCGACCCTCATCCCGGCCGGGTGCACGGCGCGTCTGCTGGACGCTCTCGACCAGGTCGTCGCCGACGATCAGTCCTCGTAACCGGGTTCGCCCGGCAACACGACGACGAGACGCCCGTCGCGCTCGATCTCACGTGGCTGCGTGCGAGGAAGGGGCGACCTCGCGGCGAAGTCCATGACCTCGTCGACGCGTCGCATCGATGCGAGGACCCGCAAGGTGTGTACCGTCGGCACGAGCATCGACCACTGACCCGTCTCGTACCGGCGCAAGGCTTCGCTCGCCGATGTCCAGGCGAGATCGACGATCTCACCGCCATCGGCTCGAGCGACCTGCCCCGGGGGCGCCGCCGCCACGAAGAACCGCGTGTCGAAACGCCGGGGTCTCCCCTCGGGCGTGACCCAGTGCGCCCAGTAGCGCATCTCGCCCCAGGCCAGGCGCAGCCCCTCTCGTTCGAGCAGGTCCGGCCACGTCAAGCGCCCGGACGACACGTCCTCGCGCCACGACTCACGTCGTTCCTCGGTAACGTCGAGTGGTCGACCCGCCCGGTCAATCGCCACCAGCAGCCCCGCCTCTTCGAAGAGTTCTCGCAGCGCCGCGCCATAGAAGTGCAGCGCGCCCCCCTCGAGGGCGAGGCGACGATTCGCGCTCGACGCCCCAAGGCCACTGCCGAGTTGGCGGCGCACCACCTCGGTGTCCGCCGCGTCCACCCCGCCGCCGGGAAACACGTGTGCGCCAGAGGCCGCCGCGGCACGCGAACTGCGGCGCAACATAAGAATTTCCAACACGTCGTTTTGCTCACGAATCACGACGATTGTGGCCGCCGGTCGCAGCGGAATTTGACCCATACCAGAACCTACATAAGAAGCCAGCGAGACGAGTCAGCCCTTGCGTCCACTAAGTTTGAGGCTACGCCAGTAACAAGGAGCATCGTGGCCAAGCCTGTCTCTTCCCCCAAGTCAACGTCGTCCAAGACACCGGCCAAATCGGGAGGGCGACCCGCCGGACTCTTCACGTGGGTCGCGGTGGGCGTCGTCGTCGTCATCGTCGCCGGGCTCGTCATCGCCAAGGTCGTCAGCGGCGGTCCCTCCTCATCGGGAACGAGTGGGTGGGTCGCCACCGACCCGACGACCGTGTCGCAGATCACCGCCATCCCCTCCTCGGTGTACGACGCCGTGGGCGTCTCGGAGAGCAGCGCCGTCACCGCGCCGCTCCCGCTCAAGGGTCAGCCCGCCCTCACGGCGAAATCGGCCGACGGCACGACGGTGCCCCAGGTCCTCTACATCGGTGCCGAGTACTGCCCCTTCTGCGCCGCCCAGCGCTGGGCGACCATCGCGGCGCTCAGCCGCTTCGGCACCTGGACGGGACTGGGCAACACGGCCAGCTCCTCGAGTGACGTCTACGCCAACACACCGACCTTCACCTTCTACAAGGCCAAGTTCACCTCGAAGTATCTCGTCTTCACGGGCGTGGAGACCCTCAACAACGTCTACCCCTACACCACGTTGATGACGATGACCGCCCAGGAGAAGGCCATCTTGTCCAAGTACGACACGTCGAAATACATCAACATGAGCTCGAGTAACGACGGCGCCATCCCCTTCATCTCGATGGGCAACAAGTTCCTCGTGTCGGGGGCCAGTTACAACCCGGGCCTCTTGACCGGCCTGACGCGTACGCAGATCGCTTCGAACCTCTCGGCCACCTCGAGTCCGATCACCAAGGTGATCATCACGTCGGCCAATGAGCAGACCGCCGCGATCTGCAGCCTGACCAACCAGCAGCCCGCGAACGTGTGCAGCTCGCCGGGAGTGAAGGCCGCTAAGACGCTGATGAAGCTCTAGATGCCTCGCACGCTCCAGCCGGTACCGCGCTGGGCGGTGTGGGCATCGTGGATTTTGAGTTTCGTCGGACTCGCACTCGCGATCTACCTGACCTACGAACACTTCTCGCAAAAGGTGTTCCAAGGATGTGGCGGCCTCGGTTCCACCTTCAACTGTCAAAAGGTCACGACGTCGGCGCAGTCACGATTCCTCGGCGTTCCCGTCGCGGTCCTGGGTTTGGCGAACTTCGTGATCTTCGTGGTGATCAACTCGCCGTGGGTGTGGAAGGTCCGCTACTACGGGATCCACCTGGCGCGCTTCGTTCTCACCCTTGGCGGGATGGCCTTCGTGCTGTGGCTGCTGTACGCGGAGTTGTTCATCATCGGCAATCTCTGCCTCTACTGCACGGGCGTGCACGTCGTGACGTTTGCCCTCTTCGTTGTGCTCGTGCGGGTGTGCCCCGCGCAATTGGGTTGGGCGTCGTCAGCGTCGGAGTAGCGCGCGACGCTCCACCTCGGTGAGTCCGCCCCAGATTCCGTAGGACTCACGCTGCTCCAGTGCACTGCTGAGGCAATCCTCACGTACGCTGCAGTCCGAACAGAGCTGCTTCGCCTGACGCTCTCGGCGCGATCGGACCTCTTTGGACTCCATCACGTCAGGTGAGAAGAACAGTAGATTCTCGATGCCCCGACACGCCGCCGCATCGGACCATTCGGCTCGCAGTAATGCCATTGCCAACCCCTCGCTTACCCTCTCTCACGCAGACTACCCACGTACGGGCGCGAAGGCAAAATCGCGGACGCGAGTGCATTTCCGGCCTTGCTACGCTGATGGCGTGGCCAACGTTCTCATCGCCAGTGATGTGCCCTCCCTCCGTCAGGAACTTCGAACCATGCTCGAAGGACCCGACGTGTTCATCGAGGAGGCCGCCACGGGACCCGACGTGCTGCGTAGCGTGCGAGAGGGAGGGATCGACCTCGTCATCGCGGACCTCCAGATCGGGGCCATGGGGGGCATCGCTATCTGCATGGAACTCCGACACGACGAGTCCTACTTACCCGGTGACCCGACGTCGGTACTGATCCTTCTCGACCGGCGCGCCGACGTCTTCCTGGCGCGTCGCGCGGGCGCTGACGGCTTCCTCGTCAAGCCCCTCGATCCCCAGCGGGTTCGTGTGGCCGTGCGTACGCTGCTCAGTGGCGAGGAGTACGACGATGAATTCCTTCGTCCCGCCACCGTGCGCGCCGGCACCCCCGAATGAAGGACCACCCCCCTACGTCTGGCCTCGCGCGGTTCCGCGCGCGCGTGGGGGTCCGCCACAACGAGACCATCGTCTCGCCAGAAGCAGTCGCCATCCACGCGCGCGTCGACCAGTTGAGCGAGCTTGAACTGCGTGACGTGATGACACCTCGCGTCGATGTCGTCTTTCTCACCATTCCGGTGACCCCCGAAGCGATCGCCGAAGCCGTGCGCGACACCGGTCACTCGTGCTTCCCCGTCGTCGAGGGCGACCTCGACGACGTCGAAGGGGTCTTGTTCGTCAATGACTTGTTCAGATCGACGACCGCCAAGCGCGCCATCGGGGTGTCGTTGCCGTCAGCCAACGAGATCGCGCGCAAGATCCGACGTCCTTTGATGTTGCCCGAGACGCTGGACCTCCTCGAAAGTTTGAAGGAGATGCGCGAGCAGCGGCGAACGTTCGCGCTGGTGTTGGACGAGCACGGCGGAGTGGCAGGGGTCATCTCCATTCGAGACATTCTCGAACAGTTGGTGGGCGACCTGAGCGACGAATTCGACGAGGATGATGAGCCGACCATCGTCAAGATCCGTCCCGGCCGCTGGTTGGTCGATGGCCAGACCCACGTCGATAAGGTCGAGGAGGCTCTTGGTCTCGTCATCCCAGAAGGCGAATACGTGACCTTCGCGGGGTACATCTTGGACCTGGCCGGGGAGATCCCCGCCGCCGGATCGGTGTACACGTCAGGCGACTGGAGTTTTCGCGTGCAATCGATTTCCAAGCGTCGCATCAGTGAGATCGTGGCCGAGTATCACGAGCCCGTGGTGCCAGTCGAGTCAGGCGACTAGCGCTTTGTGCGCACCCGAGCCCGCCGAGTAGGATTATCAGGCTGCGGGGTAACTCGCCGCGGGCTGTAGCGCAGCTTGGTAGCGCGCTGCGTTCGGGACGCAGAGGTCCCGGGTTCAAAT
>Ga0209698_10002263_pt1 | contig 21935 bp, 24 predicted proteins | sample LitLauG_LLR_2012_FD_187203 | JGI IMG/M metagenome (GOLD analysis project Ga0209698, IMG submission 187203) | Freshwater sediment microbial communities from Pennsylvania, USA - Little Laurel Run_MetaG_LLR_2012 (SPAdes) (version 2) | ecosystem: Environmental > Aquatic > Freshwater > Creek >...
AGTCTTATCATTGAGATAAACTTTTTTTACTTCCGGAGGAAGTTGTGATACAAGATCTTCATAAACTAACTTACGTATAGCTTCAGTGTGGTCAATGCTAGGCACGTCCTGCATTACGGCTGAGATGAAAGCATCTCTCATGTAGTTCATCAGTTGCATTTGTTTCTCCTTTTTGAATGCACAAATGAAGTATACCACAGTTTTTTAGAAGTACACAAAAAAATAAAAAATTTTTTTATCGCAGGGAAAATAGATGTACAATAGCTAAACTCTTGGAGGAGTTTTTGTTGTTAAGTCTCCCGTCTGATAGCTTTGTCTCCATAGCTGTTCCTCCAACCTTCACTTGCTGATTGAGACGGGAGACCTAACAATAACAAGGATGTAAAACAATGTCTACAAACAGCGAAAAAGCCCATAAGTTTGGCGTTTATGGGCTTTTTCTATCTCAACTTACCGGTGAAAGAAAGTATTAAGACCTATGAATTATACACCAGGAAAGGTTGCTTTAGACGAAGCAATCTTAAAACAATCAAGGTGGATTCCTTGGTTCCTTGAAGGAGACAAAAAGAAACCTGCTGTTGAATGGAGCGATTACAACAACCGTAAGCCCTATTCAGCAATTGAAGGCAACGTAGGCATTGTCTTTGATAAGCAGGTAGATCTATTAGTTGGCTTAGACCTTGATGATTGCATAGATGATCAAGGAAAGTACAACGACCAAGCTGCTAGAGCTATGGAGCTATTCCAAGGTAAAGCATATATAGAGCGAAGTGTAAGTGGACATGGCTTACACTTCATTTTTTATGCAGACTTAGGTATCAGCTTCAATGCCAAGCCGATTGAATACTATGAACAAGGCAGGTATTTCACTGTAAGTGGCGATGTGGTTCCCGGATCCGTGTCAACGCCCCAATACTGCCAAAAAGAGATCAAGCAATTCATTCAGGAATATGCACCTCATAAACTGAACCCAAAGGTTAAGGAAGCAGCTTCAGACATTGGGCTGGTTTCTTCAGCCAAGGTCAGGGAGGCTTTGGCTAAGATTAGCCCAGACTGCAACCGTGGGGATTGGTTTACAGCAGCTTGTGCTTTACACTATGAATTTGAAGGGGATGAAAAAGGGTTCGAACTTTTCCATGAATGGTCTGCTAAAGCTGATGAGAAATACAAAGGCGAAGAAGATTGCAGGAAAGTCTGGGAAAGCTTAGGCGGCTATAGCGGTTCACCTATTACTATAGGTAGTTTATTTGAATTAGCCAAAGTTACGGAGTTTAGCCCAGTTTATGAAGATTCAATAAAACCTACCGATGATGATAGCATTGAGATCCATGCCAAAGATGAAGACAAAAAGCGTTGGCTAACTACCCGAGACTTAGATAGCAAGCTTGGCCCGATCGAATGGCTTATAGATAATTACTTCGAAGCCAATACCATTTCTATCATTTGGGGCGACACGATGGCTTTTAAGTCATTCTTAGCCTTGGAGGTATGCTTTTGCGTTGCTGCAGGATTAGATTGGCATGGCCAAGAGGTTAAACAAGGATCAGTGCTATATGTCTGCGGCGAAGGCGCTAATGGTATTGCTAGGCGTATTACGGGTCTTAGACAGAAGTACAACGTATGGAATGAAATACCGCTTTATGTTTCCTCAGGTAGCAGGGACATGATGGAGCGGGATGCAATGAAAGAAGTAATCAGCTTCGGTAAAAGCTTAGGCACCCAAATCAACTTAGTAATGGTTGATACAGTGAACAGGAATTTCAGTGGTGAGGAGAACTCATCTAAGGACGTGGCTAAAGCTTATAAGCACTTGGACATGATCAAGGAAGCTTTTGATTGTTCTTTAGCTATGGTGCATCATACAGGAAAGTCCGGAACGATCATACGTGGTTCAGCAGCCTGGGTTCAGAACGTCGATGCATCTTACGAAATGAAAAGATCAGCAAAGACCTTTTACACTACTTTCATACCCCATAAGATGAAGGATGCTGCTTTAGGGGAAGAAATGAACTTCGAAATGAAAGAGGTTATTCTGAAGCGAAAAGGACACGAAAAGGACACGATGTTGACCACGTTAGTGAGCCACAGGATCGATGAAATCCCAGTGGAAAGGACACGTAGAAAAGAAGGTGGTGTAACGGTTACAATCCTACGATGCTTAGAGGAAAAGGGAGTAGCTACTAAGCTGAAAGAAATAGAAGATTATGCGTTTGAGAACGGCCAAGCCATTGATTCTATTAAGACTTCTTTATTGCGTATGGTTAAAAATGGCGAAGTGGTTAGGGTAAAACCAGGCTTATATGAACTACCACCGCTTACAAAATAATGGAAAAGGAGACGAAAAAGGACACGGTCGATTTACGTGTCCTTTCACCGTGTCCTCCCTATATAAAACACGTGAGGACACGTTGTTGTGTATATCTTATATACACAACGTGTCTCTCTACGTGTCTAGGGCTTAAATGATGTTTGATTCTTTAAAAGGAATAAAAATGAGCAGATGTGGTAATATCCAGCTAATCGGTCTTGGTTATCCTTTATCCAAGACGCTGGATAAACGTAACCAGCACTAAAAAGGAGAATGGATGAGTAAGAGATTTACTGATCCTGTTTTTGAGGATATTTGTGTGAACTTCTGGCGCTATGTCAAAGCGCATAGATTCCTTAGCCCCCGTATGCCACCAGCATTTTCTTTTGTGCTTGAAGCTAGTTCAGGAAATGGGGATATGGATTATCCGCTCAGTCCTTATTTTCCTGCTTTAATGATAGCAATAGAAAGCTTAGCCGAAGATGAACAAATAGCTTTTTATGCTGTGTACATCAGTTCAGCTTATAGGAAAGGCAAAAAGGTTCCTATCAAAACTATAGCAAATGAAATGGGTATCAATAAAGCCAACTTTTATAAGAAAGCTAATAACTCTGCTAAAAAGGTTTGGCTTCGAGCCGTAAACCTAGCAGAACTCCATCGTAAACTTAACAAGGTACAAGAAGATGTTATCGTCGATTAAAAAGTATCCTATAATGGGATACGATTTAGAAGGATACTTTTTTAATGAAAAGATGTACATTTCTGATAACGTGGGACTTACCCTGAACAACTATGGCAGGTAAATCAAAACTCACAGAACACCAATGGGCAGAGATCGAAGAACGATTGCTTGCAGGTGAATCCCAAAGCCAAATCGCTAAAGATTACGACATCACTCAGCGTGCCATTTCTAAGCAAATGAGTTCTAGGGTAAAAACCGTAGAAATTGTTGCGCATCAAATGGTAGAAGCTAAAAAAGCTTTCGATACCCTGCCAGTGAGTTCTAGGGTAAACGCACAAACCCTTATTGATCGGTTATTGAACATTTCTGATCACATGGCAAGTGCAGCAGAGTATTCAGCACGGAACGCCCACAAGCTTTCCCGACTTGCTACCGACCATTTAGAATCCATTGATAGCGATTCCCTACTTAAGGATCCAAACACTTTACGAGTGGTCACTGGACTTACTAACATGGCGAACGAAGCTTCAAAAATCCCGTTGGGGTTAATGAACGCAAGTAAAGAACAAATGCAACGGATCAACGAACCCGAAGCAGAACAAATAAAGACGCTTGATGAGTTCTACGGCAATAGTCCAACTAGCCCCGACTCTTAATCCTGTTCTTAAGGATTTCTGGCTTACCCCTGCTCGTAACAGGGTTTTGCATGGTGGACGATCCAGTTCCAAATCTTGGGACGCAGCAGGGTTTGCAATCTTTCTTGCTAACTCGTTAAAGGTTCGGGTACTTTGTACTAGGCAATTCCAAAGCAAAATTGAGGAATCAGTTTATACTTTGTTGAAAGTGCAGATAGCTCGGTTTGGTCTATCGCACAGATTTAAAATCTTAGAAAATAAGATCATTAACCGGTATACGGGTAGTGAGTTTATTTTCTATGGTTTATGGCGTTCCATCGATGAGATTAAATCTTTGGAAGGCGTGGATATACATTGGGCAGAAGAAGCCCATTTGCTTACTGAAGAACAATGGGAAATTCTGAACCCAACGATTCGTAAGCAAGGATCACAACATTGGATCATCTTTAACCCACGCTTAGCTACGGACTTTGTTTACAAACGCTTCGTGACTAATCCGCCACCGAATACAATCGTTCGGCAGATTAACTACATGGAGAATCCTTTTCTTAGTCAAACAATGCTTGACGAGATTAAGGCAGCTAAAGAAGAAGATTATGAAAACTATCTTCATGTTTATGAAGGAGTTCCTCGGAGTGACGATGAGGAATCTGTTATCAAGCGCTCTCACGTTATGGCTGCTATTGATGGTCATCGTGCTCTTGGTATCACTCCCATTGGCTTACGACGCATTGGTTTCGACGTTGCTGATGCAGGTGAAGATTACTGTGCGATGGTGGAGTCCTATGGTTCATTGAACACTTGGGCGGATCAATGGAAAGCTAAAGATGATGAGCTTCTTAAATCCTGCACTAAAGTATGGACACGAGCAAGAGAGTCAGAAGCCCATATCATTTACGATGCGATTGGCGTAGGTGCTACATCAGGGGCTAAGTTTAATGAGCTCAATACCGAGCACAGAATAACAATACCGCATCAGAAATTCTTTGCAGGTGGATCGGTTACTAAGCCGGATTCATCCTATCAAAAGTCGGGAATAAAGAACAAAGACTATTTCTCAAACATTAAAGCACAAGCCTGGTGGCTTATTGCTGATCGTTTCAGAAATACTTTTAATGCCGTTAGGAATGGACATTCGTTCAACGATGATGATATGATCTTCATTGATGGCAATATGCCTTATCTAAATCAACTGATAGACGAACTTACTTCGCCCAAACAGGATTATGATAATGCAGGTAGAGTTAAGGTAGAAAGCAAAAAAGATCTAAGCAAACGAGACGTAGCTTCTCCGAACTTAGCAGATGCTTTCATCATGGCGAACTTACCGGGCGAAATGCGCAAACGCTCGTTTTTTGGATAGGGATTTATGTTTAACTGGCTATTTGGTAAAAAGGAAGAGGTTCAATCAGAACCACAAGCGCCAAAAAAGCGTAAAAGCTTATTCAGCACCCATGAGTTTGAAACATACGATCCGGCTTCATTGAAAGCCAAGATCGCTGATACACTTACAGCATTTGAAAAACAACAACCTGCTCTCTATGGCGAATACGCCATGGATGATTCAAGCAATGGTGTTCCTGGTTTCAAAATGTATGCTGCTGGTACGAACTCTGTATCAGACAACGTTGTGTATTGGTATGCTTCTCAAGGATTCATCGGTGCTCAGCTATGCGGCATCATTGCCCAAAACTGGTTAGTAAACAAAGCATGCTCAATGCCTGCTGATGATGCCATCCGTAAAGGCTACAATATTGTTACTGTGGATGGCGAAGAACTTGATCCAGAAGCAGTGAAAGTTATTAAAGCTTACGACAAAGCTTACCGAGTTACTTTCAACTTACGTGAGTTTATCCGTAAAGGAAGAATCTTCGGCGTTCGTGTGTTGATGTTCAAGGTAATGTCCACCGATCCAGATTACTACGAGAAGCCATTCAACATCGATGGCGTAACTCCAGGTAGCTACAAAGGTATGGTTCAAGTTGATCCGTACTGGACTGCTCCGATGCTTGATGGTGCATCAGCAAGTCAACCTGACACAATGCATTTTTATGAACCTACCTGGTGGATCATTAACGGTAAGAAGATTCATAGATCGCACTTGATCATCTTCCGCCATGCTGAGCCAGTAGACGTTCTAAAGCCCCAATATATTTATGGCGGTATTCCATTGACTCAACAGATCATGGAACGCGTATATGCAGCAGAAAGAGTTTCCAACGAAGCTCCAATGCTAGCTATGTCTAAGCGTACTACTGTTTGGTTGACCGATATGGAAGCGGTAATGCAGGATTCAAATGCTGCAGTAAGCCGCTTACAACAATGGGCACAATATCGCGATAACTATGGTGTGAAACTAGGTGATAAAGAAGGCGATGAGTTTGCCCAATTTGATACATCATTGGCAGATTTTGATAATTTGATCATGACTCAGTATCAATTGGTTGCTGCAATCGCTAACGTGCCATCCACTAAGCTAATGGGTACACAGCCAAAAGGATTTAATTCCACTGGCGATTATGAAGAAGCAAGCTACCATGAAATGCTTGAATCACTTCAAACTCATGACCTAACCCCATTGCTTGAACGTCATCATCAATTGGTTATCAAATCTTTCGTTGAGCCACAACTCCGTAAGAAAATGACTTTGGAAACTACAGTCAATTGGTTGCCATTGGATACACCAACAGCAGAAGAATTGGCAGCAACTAACCTTTCTAAAGCTCAGACTGATCAAGCACTTCTGGAAGCAGGAGCAATCTCTAGTGAAGATATTCGCCAACGTGTTGCAACTGATAAAAACAGTGGCTACAATGAAATCGGTATCATGGAAGATGAAGATCCTGAAGCTTCAGAACTAGCTGAAAGAGATTACCTTAAAGTTCCTGACTAACTATGGCTACTCGTAAACCCATTACAAAGAAGGGTGCGACAGGTAAGGCATTAAGACCTAATCTGAGTATTGGGTCCGACTTTGCTAAGCCACAAGTAGCTTTAATAGAATTGATGTACAAAGACATCAAACGGGAACTTATTAAAGTTTTTAAGCAAACCGATTTCACGTCGGCAATGGATGCTTCAACCACTAGCCAAGCAAGGATAATCCTGAACTACCTGCTTCGTAAATGGTCTAAACGATTTGATGATATTGCTAAGAGTGCAGCCGAACGTATGGTTGAACGAACACTTCGCAATTCAGCAGTAACCCTTAACCTATCTTTAAAGGATGTGAGTGAGGATTTCAAAATTGATACATCTTTTAGCGATGAAAGATTAAAAGAAGTAATCAAAGCAAGTACACAGGAAGCAGCAAACCTCATCAAAGTTATTCCTGAACGATTCATCAATGACGTTCAAGGCCAAGTGATGAGAAGCATTACTACCGGAAAGGGTTTGGCAGATTTAACTCCTTACCTGACTAAAATGTATCACGGTAATGTAAAGCGTGCAACCAATACAGCTTTGGATCAAACCCGTAAAGCTTACCAATCTATTAACACTACTAGATTAAAATCTCTTGGTGTTAAAAGTTTTATCTGGATTCACTCCGGAGGTGGTAAAGTACCCAGACAAGAGCATATTAGAATGTCTGGGAAAGAGTACAGATTCGACGACCCACCGGTAATCGGTACTATGTATGGATCGGAAGTACGGGGACTTCCCGGGGATTTACCAAATTGCCGATGTATTTGCAAACCTGTCATCAACTTTGATTTAGAGGATTAAACATGAAAGAAAAACTGAATGCTGTTGAATCAGCAAATGCTAGTCTGGTCTCAATGGCCGGTATGGGCGAACAAGCTCATGCAGAAGGTGTTTACACTTTCCGCTGCTTTGAATATGAAGGTGGTCCACTCCTTTGGGAAGAAACTATCGACAACGTAGTTTGTACCGTTGGTAAAAACTTGATGCTCCAAACAGCATTGACTGGTTCCGGCTATACAGTAACTGGTCCTTACATGGGATTGATCAGCTCAGTGTCTTATACAGCAGTTGCTGCTTCTGACACAATGGCATCTCACCCAGGTTGGTTGGAAGCTGGTTCTACTAATGCTCCAACATTCGCTGCTCGTATTGCTCCTAGTTTTGGTACCGCTTCAGCTGGTGCTATTAGTACTTCAACTCCAGTAAGCTTTACAATGACTGGTAACGGTACATTGGTTGGTGCATTTATTACTTATGGCACTGGCGCAGTTACTACTTTGATGAACACTTCAGGTACTTTGCTATCAGCAGGCGCATTCACCGGCGGTAATCAGCCTGTTAACAGCGGTAACGTTGTGCAAGTTTCCTACTCACTCAGCCTATAAGGACTTAAATCATGACAGCATTTACACAGGGTCAAAAAGTTACCCAAGTTCTCCCAGCTCCTATTACTGGAACTGTTGAGAAGTTTTCTTTTGATGAAAACACTGCTGAAATTACCGTTCTTGTATCTTACCAAGATGCAGAAGGTAATGATCAACAACGTTACTTCAAACAATCTGAAATTCAAGCTGCCTAATTAAATTATGACATTCCTTGTCGCGGATAGAGTTCAAGAAACGTGTAATTCCCCAGGAACCGGTAATGTCACCTTATTGGGTGCCGTTACTGGTTATCAATCTTTTTCTTCAGCAATTGGTAATAGCAATACCACTTATTACACCATTGCGGATCAAAACGGAGCAAACTGGGAAGTAGGTTACGGCACGTATTCTTCTAGTGGAAATACTTTAGCCCGCACAACGGTTTTGGCATCCTCTAATAGCGGTTCTTTAGTAAACTTCAGTGGCGGACTTCAAAATGTTTGGTGTGATTACCCAGCAGGGAAGTCCGTTCTACTGGATTCTTCGAATTACGTTACCGGTTATAGCTTATCCAAAACTACTATCGTAGATAGCCAAACATGGACTCCGATTGGTACTGCTCCAACTTGGGCAAACGGCTTACTTTGGTATGACTCAGTAAACGGGTTTTTGGATTTTTATAATGGAACATCGGGCCAACAAAACGATGTTCACTTAGGTAGTGAAATTCAGTTTGCCGTATATAACAATACTGGCTCAACAATTCCAATTGGATCTGCTGTTTACATAAATGGTCAGCATGCTCAAATTCCTACTGTTGCATTGGCTAAAGCCGATTCAGCAACCACTGCAAACTGCATTGGCTTAACTAATACAGCAATTGCAAATAACACTACAGGCTATGTAGTTGTGTTAGGTAAGTTTACTGGCGTAGATACTAGTGCAATGACTTCGGGTCAAACTATTTATCTGTCCGCATCGACTGCGGGGGGAATAACAAGCACTCTTCCTTCCGCTCCTAATCTTCAAGTAGTTTTAGGCTATTGCACTTATAGCAATCCATCTGTAGGTGTTGTAGAGCTAACCGTACCTCTTCCAGCTCCTTTAGCTTCAAGTCTTGTTGGTCAAGTATCCGTGGCTCACGGCGGAACCGGTTTATCTTCTTTACCAGTTGGGTATATTCCATTCGGCAATGGAACAAGTGCTTTCGGCAACAACGGTTATTTGTTTTGGGATAACACCAACGTAAGATTAGGTGTAGGTACAAGTTCTCCTATCACTCTTTTCCAAGTTAATACTCCAACAGGAGCAGCTTCTACCAATTGGGCGTTTTTCCCTTTAAATTCTACTAACCCTCCCGCTGGAGCTACTTCAGGTATTTTGCTTGGTTCGAATCTTTCCCAAGGCGGAACTGAAAGCAATTTAGTTTGGGGACAAGGTATTAACTCTAGCCAATATCTTGCTATTGGCAAATGGACAGGATCTGCTTATACCGAGCAAATGCGTATCGATTCCAGCAATAATGTTATTGTTGGGGGCACAACTGCTTTAGGTAGGTTTAGTGCTTATAGCGGCGTATCATTCTTTGGTGTAGGTCCAACTACTTATGACTCAGCATGGTTTGGTCCACGACCAGCCAATGATGGTATTTGTAGCGTATTATGGAAATACGGCGGAACTGCTGGAGACTTTTGGAAAATTGAAACTGGCGCGAGTGCTTTAGCTTTTTGGCAATATGTAGGCGGCGTTGGCTATAACCGCTACACAATGGATAGTGGAGGTAACTTCACTGCTACTAATTCTGTTGTTTCGAATAACACAATTACCGCCCAAAACAATATCAATACTGTTGGCGGTGTTATGTATGGCGCTGGTACTTGGATTTGTACTTTCACAGGTAACATTGATGCCAATGCTAACCGTGCTCCAGGAGTATGGGGTTCTTATGCTTCTGGGGCTACTAATGCTCCAGACAATTCAGGTATTCTTTGGAATGGCATGTCGGGGGGAGCAGGTGCAGGTATTGGAGACGGTGGCCAATTATGGCAAGATTATAGCGATAATAAATTCTGGACAAGGAAACGTTGGGGCGGTAGCTTTGGTGGTTGGACTTATATCGGGGGATAAATTATGAAATGTATTTTTGATAAAAACGGAAAACTCTTCCTTCGTGGTCCAGACAATCATAGGGATTATGACGGTCATACTTCTTATGTTGTTCCTGATGAAATCAATTTCCATGTTAATGATATTGATCCTCTGACAAAACAACCTGGCGTTAGAGATGTTACCGAACAAGAGCTAAAAGATAGAGTAGATGCATATATGGCAGTTTATAGTAATGCTCGTAAGGTTTCTTACCCTTCTATTCAAGATCAATTGGATACTTTGTACCATCAAGGATATGATGGATGGAAAGCACAAATTGATGCAATCAAAGCTAAATATCCTAAAGCGAGTTCCTGATGACTACAACGTTTAATTGGACCATCGAAAAGATGGATTGCTATCCTCAATACGCTGGCCAAACAGACGTTGTGTTTACTGTTTATTGGCGATTGACTGGAATAGATGGAACTTATAGTGCTTGGGATGCAGGTTCTTTAGCTTTGACTTATACGGCAGGAACACCTTATACCCCATACAATCAATTGACTCAAGATCAAGTAGTTGGATGGGTTAAAGATGGTTTAGGTCCAGCAGTTGTTGCTTCATTAGAAGCTAATGTAAGCCAAGCAATTGCTAACCAAATCAATCCACCAGTTGTTCAACCTCCTTTGCCTTGGGCTCCTCCTGCTACATTAACTGGGTCTTAAATAAATGTTTGGCGTTAATCCCTTTTCCTATACGGCTATATCGGGAAACCCAAAACAACCAGTCATTTATGTCCTTACCATTACCGAAGCAGGTAATGCTCAAGATTCTGAATCTGAAGTTGTTCAAGTTCCTACAGCAATAGTAGAAGCTGGTAATGCAGTAGATACTACGTCGGAAATTATGACAGCTTCGATAGCTATTACTGAAGCAGGTACTGCTGTAGATACAGTAGCAGAGTCTATGTCAGCGCCTGTAAGCGTTTCAGAAATAGCTAATGCTATTGATACTCCGTCTGAAAATATGACCGCAGGCGTAAGCCTAGCTGAGTCTGGGAATGCTTTAGATACAGTATCTGATGTAAACTTTGCAAGCTTAAATATTACTGAAGCAACAAGTGGATCAGATAGCTATTCTGAAACAATGGCTGCTCCAGTAAGTGTGTCCGAAATTGGTAATGCCCAAGACTCGCAGTCGGAAAATATGACTGCACCAATTAGCTTATCTGAATCAGGTAATGCTATTGATACTGTATCAGAAGCTATGACTGCTCCAGTTAGCTTATCCGAATCGGGTAATGCAATTGATACTCAGTCAGAAAATACTATTTCGGCTTTGCTTGTAAATGAAACAGGAAATGCTTTAGATAGCCAATCCGAAAGCATGACAGCTCCTGTATTCATAAGTGAATCGGGTAATGCGGTTGATACTCCATCCGAAAATATGACGGCTTCAGTTGATATAGCTGAAGCAGGTAATGCAGTAGATACGGTTTCAGAAAATACAACCACTCCAGTTACCGTTACTGAAGCAGCTAATGCTTTAGATACACAATCCGAAACTATGTCAGCTCCGGTTAGCGTATCCGAAACCGGTAATGCAATAGATACCCAGTCAGAAAATATGACTGCAGGAGTTAGCGTATCTGAAACAGGTAATGCAGTCGATACGGTTTCAGAAAATATGACTGCTCCAGTTAGTTTAGCTGAAGCTGGTAATGCAGTAGCTACCCAATCGGAGAATATGATTTCTCCTCTTACCGTGTCTGAAACAGGTAATGCAGTAGCTACTCAATCGCAAAATATGACAGCTGGCTTAAGCGTGTCTGAAACTGGTAATGCTATAGACACAGTATCGGAGAATATGATTGCTCCAGTTAGTTTAGCTGAAGCGGCTAATGCTAGAGATAACTATAGCCAAAACTTAACAGCTTTCCTAACTGTTAATGAGTCTTCTTTAGCTTCTGATTCATATTCAGAAAATATGATAGCTTTATTGGCTATTGTAGAATCTGGATTAGCTAGCGATACAGTTACCGAGCAAATGATTTCCTATTTGGAAGTCAATGAGTCTGCAAATGCTGAAGATGTTGTATCGCAAAATATGATGGCTAATTTAACCGTCATAGAAAATGCAGCAGCACAAGATTTACAATCTTTGCTATTGATAGCAGCTTTACAAGTTGATGAGTTTGGAAATGCGCAAGATTCAACAAGTGAAGAAACCCATGTTATAGTTGCAGTTATAGAACAGGGTAATGCGACAGACATTTACTTTGTTGCTCCTATTTTCAGGCTTTCAGAAAATGTATGGCATGTATCACCTAGGAAAGATTTATGGCGTTTAGCACCTCGTACAGATTACTGGAAAGTTTCACCAAGAAAAGATTATTGGCGGCCAAATGAATAATTTCTATGTTTTAGAAAAACGAACCACAGAATCGATCTGGTACGATATTGATTGCACTTTGATCCTTGATCCTGTAGAAACTATTGACACGATCATTAGCATTGAAGCTGATCAAGAAGGTTTAACTTTTGCAGGACAAGCAATCAATCCTGATCCAGTAGTTTTCCCAGACGGTTATACAGCTTTGCCGGGTAAAGTGATTTCTGTACAAATTGGCGGTGGAATTATTCCTACTCCCCAAATAAATCAGCTTTATACCATTAGAGCACTTTTTAATACCACGGAAAATAATACAAGAGAAGCCACAGTGCTTTTAAATGTAACTAATCTTCCAGTCCAAACAGGAAGGGTTTGCTAATGCCACTTAAACCAGGATACTCAAAAGAAGTCCTTCAGGATAACATTAGAGAGCTAATTAAAGCCGGTCACGATCCTAAACAATCGGTAGCTATTGCTTACTCTAATGCTCGTAAATCCCATGGCGTAGATGCTGATGAATCTCATAAAAGGGATTTGAATGAAGAACCAGATTCGGAAATTGTTGCTTTTATAGTTTATACTGACGGGGACAGGATACTTTGGATGCGTCGTACGAAAGATAATACCTGGGGCTTCCCAGGCGGACACGTAGAAGAAGGCGAATCAGCAATTGAAGGAGCTATTCGTGAATCTCGGGAAGAGACCATGCATGTTCCTAAAACTGGTTTAAACTTAATTTATGAAGAAGGCAAAGTTCGTTTATTCGGTTGTAATGACGGAGAATTCGAACCCGACTTAAATGATGAACATGATGCTTATGTTTGGGCTACTTTAGAGGACGCACCGGATCCTATGTTTCCGAAAATTGCTGACGACGCAGAACAAATTGCGGAAGAAGCTGAAGCTAATGCTTCGGCTATGGATAAACGTGAATATGATACCAATGGATGGTTTGAAGTAAAAGACAATCCTTTATCTATGGTAGGAGTATTTCCTTATTCCGGCGGATCAATCTCTCCTGAGTGCGATCAAAACAAGATTTATATGGTTTACCGTCCTGCAGAAGAACTTTCTTCCGCAGACTGTATCGATTCCTTTAAGCTGATACCGTGGATTGATAACCACGTGATGCTAGGTAGCGAAGACGCAGGACTCACTCCTTCCGAACAAAAAGGAGTACAAGGCGTTATCGGACAAGAAGTTTACTTTGATGGTAATACTCTTAAAGGTAACATTAAAGTATTTTCAGAAGCAATGGCTAATCTCATTGCTAATGGGAAAAAGGAATTGTCCTGCGGATACCGTTGCAGATATGAATATTCTCCCGGCGTTTTCGACGGAATGAAGTATGATTATGTGCAACGGGACATTCGAGGCAATCATCTTGCTCTGGTCGAAAACGGCCGTATGGGCCCGGATGTAGCGGTATTGGATCACTTCACTTTCACTGTAGATAACAAGGAGTTTTTAAACATGGCTGAAGAAAATAAAGTCGCTGAAGGCGGCGAAAAGAAGGAAATAACTCTTGAAGAAGCCCACAAGTTTCTTGAAGATGTTATGCCAAAATTGGCAAAAATCTTAGAATTGACTGGTCAATCAGCAGGTTCAGCAGGTTTAGAAGCTGTTGCTGACGAAGATACTGAGAAGCCTGATGGCGACGAAGAAAAACCAGGCAATATGATGGACGAAGAAGGTCCTGAATATGGCGTTGGTGGTCAGAAAAAAGAAGAAAAAGAAGGCGAACGTGGTGCAGGTATGGACGCAGCAGCAATTGCTCGCACTGTACAAGCTAACATCGCTCAAAAATCTAAGCTATACGACAAGCTTTCTGCTCATATTGGCGCATTTGACCATGCTGATATGGATTTAGATAAGATGGCTAAGTATGGCTGCAAAAAACTTGGCTTGGAAGCCCCTAAAGAAGCTCGCGTAGTTGCTTTGGAAGCTTTCCTACAGGGCAAGGGTGCTCCAACTCGTACAGGTATGGATTCCATGCCAGCACGTAAGGGCAATTTCGTTCAACGTTTCTTAGAAGGTAAATAATCATGACTGCTGCGACTTTTCAATCCACAGTTAACGTCAATCTGGGATTTGGAGTTCCCGGTGAATTGATTGTTGACGGTCCACAACGTGTTGACTCACTTACTCTTGACAGCACTGGTGGTACTATCGGTTTGGCTTTCACCAAATCAAATACTACTAACGTAGCTACTCAAGGCGGTACTGTTACTCCAGGCACTTCCGTATTTGCTGGTATTTTGGTTAACCCAAAATCTTATGCTTCTTACGGCGCTGTTGGTGGTGCTCCTCTCGATCCAACTTTGTTCCTCGGTCCTAATACTCAAGGCGAGTTTATGACTATGGGTACGATCGTGGTTACTTTGGTTGGTGCTGCTAATATTGGTGACATCGTTCAATACAACACTACAACTGGTGTTCTCTCTGCACTCACCCCTGGTAGCTCTGCTTCCTCTGGTAATGCATTGATTCCTAATTGCGTTGTTTGGAATTACCCAACAAGCGGTACTGGCTTAGCTGCTATCCGTATCACTGAATAACAAGGACTGAAACATGAACAAATCTATCGAACGCAGCTCACTCTCACCACGTCAAGTTGGCGTGGTGCAAATGTCCGCCGATGATGTTTCCGATTACGCTGCACTCGGAGACCTCGGTATTAACTTTGGTACTCAAAATATCAAGGCAATGGCTAACTACGCAATGGATACCCAAAGCGATGTTACCACTCCTTCTATTACTACTCCAGTTCAGTTCTTGCAAAACTGGCTTCCTGGCTTTGTTAAAGTAATTACAGCAGCTCGTAAAATCGACGAACTCTGCGGTATTACTACTACAGGTTCTTGGGAAGATCAAGAGATCGTTCAAGGTCTGTTGGAACCAATTGGTAACGCTGTTCCTTATGGCGATTACACAAACGTTCCTTTGGCTTCTTGGAACACCAACTTCGTACGCCGCACTGTGGTTCGTTTCGAAAAAGGTATCAAAGTAGGCATGTTGGAAGAAGCACGTGCAGCTCGCATCCGTATCAGCACTTCTGCTGAAAAACGTGCATCTGCAGCTTTGGCTTTGGAAATTCAACGTAACTTGGTTGGCTTCTACGGTTTCAATAACGGTAGCAACTTGACTTATGGTTTTTTGAATGATCCAGGTTTGCCAGCGTACGTAACAGTTGCTGCAACTGGTACAGGTGGTTCTACTCTTTGGTCTACTAAGACTTTCTTGCAAATCGTTGCTGACATTCGTGTTGCTGCAGCTCAATTGCAAACTCAGTCTCAAGACACAATCAACCCAGAAGATGCAGAATTGACTTTGGCATTGCCAACCAATTCTTACCAATATCTGTCAGTTACTTCTGACTTCGGTATTTCAGTTCGTGATTGGTTGAACAAGACTTATCCTAAGTTACGCGTAATTTCAGCTCCTCAGTTGAACTTGGCTAACGGTGGTGCTAACGTGTTCTACCTCTACGCTGAAAAAGTTGAAAATGGTGCTAGCGACGACAGCCGTACTTGGGTACAAGTTGTTCCAGCTAAGTTCCAAGCTTTGGGTGTTGAGAAACAAGCTAAAGCCTACGAAGAAGATTATGCCAACGCTACTGCTGGTGTGCTTTTGAAGCGTCCTTATGCTGTAGTTCGCTACTCAGGTATCTAAGAAAAAGGTGGTTCTTACGAACTACCCAATCTTTTTGTTGTAAGATAGACAGGATGGAGGAAACTTCATCCTGTTTAACCAATCAAAAAGGAATTATTAAATGGCTAAAAATTACGTGTTTTCGACACTAGCTAACGATCAGCTTTATACAAACTGGATTCAAGGCGGTGCCGATATTCCTATCAAAGGACATTCTGTTCTTATTAAAGGCGGAACAGGTGTAGCAAACGATCGATTGATTACTCCATTGGGAGTTTCAACAGAAATTACTGACTACGATTTAGAAGAGCTACAAAAAAATGTCTCTTTTAAAGCTCATGAAAAAGATGGCTTTATTGTGGTTAAAGCTAAAAAAGCAGAAACTGAAAAAGTGGCTGCTGATATGAATCTTAAAGACGAATCTGCCCCAATGACTGAAGCAGATTACAAAACAGAAGATGCTCCGAAAGTTGGAGCTAATTAAAAATGACATCCACTACACCAGTTTACAACGACGAGAATTTTAGAAATCAGTTTCCTCAATTTGAGAATACTACTATCTATCCTCCCGCACAGTTGGAAAGCTGGTGGGAAATGGGCACGGCTTACATCAATATCGATAATAACTATCCTTGGAATTTCCGTTCTAAGCAACTTCAGTTAGCTATCGATTTGATGTGTGCCCATTTGGCTGCATCTTTTACTTTGATAAACAATGGAATTCCTTCCGTGGTTGTTCAAGGAACTACGGAAGGATCAGTCAGTGTTTCTCTTGTACCTCCAGTTATTAAATCTTCTTTTGGCTGGTGGTTAGCTACTACCCCTTACGGCGCTCAGCTTCGTGCTTTGCTACGTACTGTAGCAAACGTAGGTTTATACGTTGGTGGTTTACCAGAAGGTTCTGGGTTTAGGAAAATAGGTGGTGTATTTTGAAACAATTAAACCTCGATAAGATTAAGGTAGCTCTAGAAAGAGTTCCTGAAGAATTCGAAGGTTTAGTTGCTCAAATAGGTTTTCCTTCAGGTCAGCATTACCCAGACGGAACAAATGTTGCATTTGTTGCAGCAGTTAATGAATTTGGAGCTCCTGCAGTTAATGTACCTGCAAGACCTTTTATACAACCCACAGTAAGAGCTAAAAAAGATACTTGGACTAAAACTATCAGTAAAAAAATTCCTGATGTGGTTACGGGTAAATTAACTGCTTTTGATGTATTAGATTTAGTAGGAATTCAGGCAGCTGCCGATATTCAAGATACAATTTCTAAAGTAACAAGCCCTCCTTTAGCTCCAGCAACAATAGCTAGAAAAGGGTCTGCTAAGCCTTTAATTGACACTGGCTTAATGATGGCTTCGGTAAGAAATTCTGTAGCCCCAATTGGATCAGATTTTACTGCTAAGGATTAAAAATGAACTTGCGTGGCATTGCTAATAAGTACACCCAAGTTACCAATAAAAATATCCCCATCAATTGGGTTCAGTCTACTGGGTATGTAACCGATGATGCAGGGAAAAGAGTACCAACTACAATCACTCTTTCCGTGCAAGCCCAAGTACAAGCTCTTAGTGCTACTGATTTAAAGCATATTGATGGATTAAATATGACTGGCGTTATGCGATCAGTCTATATGTATGGTAATGCAGCAGGAGTAGTTAGAGCCGATCAAATCGGCGGAGATATTTTGGTATTCCCTGAAACACCCGGGGGATGCAATAAAAATTGGCTGGTAACTCAAGTTATGGAAACTTGGCCGGATTGGTGTAGAGTAATCGTAACTCTTCAACAGGATTAAATATGGCAGTTACTATTGACATAATTGACCAAGACGTTTTTAGAGCTTTGGTTGTGTTTTTTAGATCCTTTCTACCTGCTAATGTTGAGGTAGTACAAGCACAGGATAACAGAGTTCCAATGCCAAAAGGCGGTTTTGTGGCTATGAACAATATCGGCATGGATAGGCTATCTTTTAACGTAGATAGCTATAATTCTTTTACGCAGGGAAAGTCAATACTTACCCCAACTAAGTTCGATATGCAGTTAGATTTTTATGGTCCTACAGCTCAGGAATGGGCAATAAAAACCGTATCTTTGTTTCGAGACGAATATGCAACGGAAATTTTCCCGCCAAATATTCAACCGTTGTATGCAGATGACCCTGACCAAATTCCTTTGATCGATGGTGAAGACCAATACGAACAACGTTGGAGATTGGCAGCGACATTACAATACAACCCAATCCTTTCAACTTCACAGCAATCTATGATAGCTGTGGAAATTGAACTGGCTCCAATTGACCAGACTTTTAACCCCTAGGAGATTTCATGAGCACCATTCCTTTTTCGCAAGTAGTCCAAGTCGTTCCCTCAGTCCTATCGGCTAATGGCGTAGCAGTTGACCTGAATGGTCTAGTGCTTACCCAGAACGCCCTAGCGCCAAATGGAGCAATTCTTCAATTTTCTGACGCAGCAGCTGTACAAAGTTACTTTGGAGCAAATTCTAGCGAAGCTTCAGTAGCAGATGTTTATTTCAACGGCTATAACAATGGCACTCAATTGCCAGGCGCTTTGCTAATGACTCGTTATCCAGAAACAGCAATTGCTGGTTGGTTACGTAGTGGCTCTTTGGCTAATGTTACATTAGGCCAATTACAAGCTTACACAGGTGTTTTAGTAATCACTGTTGCTGGTGTGGCTAAAACTTCTGGTACTATTAACCTCTCTGGGGCAACAAGCTTTAGTAATGCAGCTGCTATTATTCAAGCCGCATTTACAAGCCCAGGTTTCACAGTAACATTTGATTCCACTACAAGTGCTTTCATCTTTACTACTACAACTACTGGCGCTACTCAAACTATGAGCTATGCTGCTACTGGATCATTAGCAACAGAATTGCTATTGACTCAAGCTACTGGCGCAACTCTTTCCCAAGGCGCAGACGTTGCTTCTCCAGCATCATTTATGGCTGGTATCTTGAATCAAAATCAAAACTGGGCTACTTTCATGACAGTTTGGGAAGCTCAATCCTCTGAGAAACAAGCTTTTGCACAATGGAGTAATTCAGCAGCACCTCGTTGGTTGTATGTTTGCCAAGATTCAGATCCAAATGCAATTATTGCTGGTTCTACAACTACTTTCGGTAACTATCTCCAAGTTAATGAATTGACAGGTACTTGCCCAATTTATGGCGATTTAACTCACGCAGCATTTGTTTGCGGATTTGCAGCTTCTTTGAACTTCGGCCGATTGAACGGACGTGCAACTTTGGACTTTAAATCTCAATCAGGTTTGGTTCCATCTGTTACTACTTCTACTGCATACAATGCTGCTATTGGTAATGGCTATAACGTGTACGGCGCTTTTGGCTCTAACAATCCTGCTAACAATGCTAACTGGTTTGCTCCAGGTTCAGTATCTGGCAATTGGAAGTGGGCTGATACTTACTTGAACCAAATTTGGCTTAATGCTAATCTTCAATTGGCTATGGTTAATTTGTTGCAAGAAACTAGCGCAGTACCTTATAACAGTCAAGGTAATGGTTTGATTTACTCAGCTGCATTGGACCCAATCAATGCTGCAGTAAACTTCGGAGCTATCCGTGCAGGTATTAACGTATCAGCTGCTCAAGCTGCTGAGATTCAATATGCAACTGGCGTAAATGCAGCTCCAATGATTGCTGCACAAGGTTTCTATTTGCAGATTTTGCCAGCTACCGCTCAAACTCGTGCAGCTAGACTCTCGCCTCCAATTACGTTATATTACCAAGACGGTGAAGCTGTTCAACAGATCACTATGGCTTCTATTGCTATTCAATAAGGATAAATCATGTCAACAATAACCTCAGCAAATTCGGTTCTATCTCTTGCCATTAACAAGTACTTTCCAGTACCCCAAATCATTCAAGGCTATGCAGTTGATGATGCTTTCGAAAGTGAAGCAGTTCAACAGTCAGAAACTTTGATGGGTGTTGATGGTGTATTGAGCGGTGGTAAGGTATTCGTTCCATACAAAATGACTATTCATCTTCAAGCTGATAGTCCAAGCGTATTTTTGTTCGATGCATGGCGTAATGCTCAAGATGCTGCAACTGACGTTTTCTCAGCTAGCGGATCAATTACGCTTCCGTCCACAAGTATGGTGTATACTCTACAAAATGGCTTTCTAACTCAGGCAACTCCGTTCCCAGCAGTTAAAAAGACATTGCAACCTCTCGTTTACGAGATTACTTGGCAACGTATTATTGGTGGACAAATCTAACTATGGCACGCAAAGAAGCAACATTTACAGCTGAATCTGGTAGAGATAAAGGGAAGCAATTCCATATCACTGAAATGTCTGCTTCGCAGGCTGAAAGTTGGGCCTTTAGGGTTCTCCTCGCTATCGGCAATGCCGGTATCGAGGTGCCTGAAGGTTTGGCAGAACAAGGCATGGCAGGACTTATGGCAGTTGGCTATATGAATCTGCTAAAAATTCCATACGAGGCTGCAAAGCCTCTTTTGGATGAAATGATGTCTTGTGTCCAAATAGTTCCCTCAGCTGGTATCAAACGACCTTTAATCGAGGACGATATTGAGGAAGTTACCACTCGTTTACAATTGCGTAAAGCAGTGTGGAATCTTCACATGGATTTTTTTTTAGACGTAGGCCAGTCGACTTCGGGATCAGAAGCGCAAGCTCCGGCCCAACAAAACGCCTCGTTGAGTATCAAGCCGCCCCGCAAACGATAGCAACTGTAGTATCGTCAAGGTTGGCTACTCTCCATGAACTCGATACTGTCTATGGTGTAGAAGATTTGTGGATATTGCTTGAGGTTTATGCCGTTGATCGGCACAATGCTTACCTTGTGAGTCAAAAATAATGGCAACAGTCATAGACAGTTTACTAATCGAACTTGGATTAGATACATCTAAGTTCGATTCGGCTCAGAAGAAGTCAGTAGAACAACTTCGCAAATTCGATGAGCAAGCCAATAAAACGGCTAAAAATACCCAGCAAGGTTCCAAGAATATTGGAGAAGGTTTCGAAAAAGCAAAAGATGCTTTACTTTCTCTTGGCGTAGCTCTTGTAGGGGTTAAAGGATTTACTTCTTTTGTGGGTAGCATGACCACAGGAAATGCTGCACTAGGAAGAAATGCTAATCTTCTAAGTATGTCCGCCCGAGAATTAGATGCTTGGGGCGGTGTACTTAAATCAGTAGGTGGCAACGTAGAATCTTTCCAAGGTTCAATGCAAGCAATGCAACAAGGCATTGCAAATGTGAAACTTGGTGATGCTGCTATTCTTACTCCGCTGGCACGCCTAGGCGCGCTTAGCTCAGTCGATTTAAACAAGAATACAGTAGATGTATATAAGCTAGCAGATGCGCTTAAACGCTTCAAAGATCAAAATGGCGAACAACTAACTTACACTTTAGCACAACAACTAGGTCTCAACAAAGAGACCTTTATGGTGCTGGAGAAAGGTTCAGAATCTGTTCGTAAACTTTATGGCGAAAACTATAAGCTTTCCGGCATAAATGAAAAAAATGCTGAAGCAGCTCAAAAGTTCCAAGCTCAATTAGGTTTACTTTCCCAAGCTATTTCTGGTGCTTCTAACGAAGTAATGGATCAGCTTTATCCATCTTTGGGAGCATTGGTAGAAGGTACTTCTTCTGCTATTACTAAGTTAGTTGAATGGGATAAGCAATTAGACGGTGGAATAAGTAAAGCCGGCTTATTTGCTGCAGGCATTGGTTCAGTTATGTCTGCTTTGAAATTTTTAGGCATTTCGTTTACTTCCCAAATAGCTACTATAGCTAAATGGGGAAGCACAATTGAAGGCATTGTTACTGCTGGATGGTTTACCAAATTCTTAGGCGCTGCAGGTCTAATGCTACATAGCGAAGATCTGAAC
>Ga0209698_10002264_pt1 | contig 21934 bp, 17 predicted proteins | sample LitLauG_LLR_2012_FD_187203 | JGI IMG/M metagenome (GOLD analysis project Ga0209698, IMG submission 187203) | Freshwater sediment microbial communities from Pennsylvania, USA - Little Laurel Run_MetaG_LLR_2012 (SPAdes) (version 2) | ecosystem: Environmental > Aquatic > Freshwater > Creek >...
TCTTTGGCGAGATCCTGGCGCGCCACTGCGGCGCGGGCCAGCTCGAGGCGGTCTTTCCGGGCCATGGTGGAGGCCCGGAGCGCTTCCCCGGCGTGATGTCGGCCTAGCGCGGCGCGCCGGCCGGCGCGGGCGGGGCGATCCGGCGCAGCTTCAGCCACACGACCACGAACAGCGCGAGCCACACCAGATCGAGCGTCGCCGGCCCCAGCACCGACGGACTCACGCGCCCCAGCGCGAACAGCCCATACGTGCTCGCGGGGTAGAGCAGCTTCTCGAGAAACAGCGCGGGCATGAGGCTCACGTAGCGCAGCGGATCGCGCGACAGGATCAGAAACGCGACCTGCCATGCCAGCGCGACACCCACGAATCCGTAATAGAAATCCGGATGCGTGAGCGGCGGCGGCTGCATGCGATGGATCGCCGGCTCGGCAAAGTAGAGCGGAACGAGCTCGACGATTCCCACGATCCCGGCCCACAGAAACACCCGGCGCGCGAACCGTACGGCGGCTCCGGACTCTGTCTCCATCGCTCCCATGGTGGATCCCTCCCTCACGTTCGCGCGGTCATCACCCGCCCGATGCTGACGCCCCCCAGCTGCGTCTCGCGGCCGCCGAAATAGCGGGCGTTGAGCGCCGGGCCATCCAGATCCTCGAACTTCGCGAAGCCCATCGCGGCCAACGCCTGCCGGAGATCGTCGGGCTCGAACCACGTCCGCCACGGCTCGCCGGCGGCCGCGAGGCGCCGCGCGAGCAGGAAGAAGAAGAACCTCCCGATCCAGCTCAGCCGATTCGGCGGCAGCATGTAATCGAACGTGATCGCGGCGCGCTCGCAGCCGGCGACGAAGCCGAGGGTGGTCATCACCGCCTCACGCGTGAGGTACATGCTCACGCCGAGCCACGAGAAGAACGCCGGCTGATTGGCGCGAAAGCCGGCGGCGGACAGCTCGCCCGCCAGCGTCTGCGTCTCGAAGTCCACCGGCACGAACGTTAGCGATTCGGGCAGCGCGATCCTGGTGCGCGAAAGCAGGTCGCGCTTCCACGCCTGCGTGGCTGGAAAATCCACCTCGAAGACGCGCAGTCCCGCGCCCGCATGAGGATTGCGGTAGGCAAACGTGTCGAGTCCGGCTCCCAGCACCACGTACTGGCACGCGCCGGCTTGGACGGCGGCCGCGAGCGCGTCCTCGGCGCAGCGGCTACGCGCGACGAGGAACAACCGGAGCGCGCGCCCGAAGCGCGAGTCGTAGCGCCTCGGATCGGCGCGGATCGCATCCGCGCCGCGCGGGCCCACGATGCGGAGCGCGATCGGATCGTCCAGCACGACGGGCAGATCGAGGATCTGATGCGCGGCACGGCGCATTGCCACGCGATATGCGGTGGCGCTCGGGCGGTCGGGTCTCATTCCGCGAGCGAAGTGGCCCGGTCACGCGCCCTCAGGGCAGCGTACCGGCCAGCAATCGCCCGAGCCAGAACGCGGTGAGCGCGAGAGCGTTGACCAAGGCGGCGTGCGGCAGCCAGCGATCCGGCCGAACGCGCAGCCCTCGCGCGTTCCAGAGCGCCCACGCCAGCCAGCCCACCGTGATCTGGGCGACCAGAAGCGCGCCCCATGGGTGCAACTCGAGCGAGCCGGCGAGATCACCCCCCGCCAGCCGCTCGAGCGATCGCGTGAGGCCGCAGGTCGGGCAGCTCACGTGCGTCACGAGCTTGAGCCAGCAAACGGGATCGCCTGGCAGGCCGGCGATGCCAGCCCGCAGCGCGGCGAACGCGCACACCAGCGCCGTTCCGGCGATCGCCCACATGAGCCACGCGCCGCTCACCCACGCGTGGCGCCGGGGATCGTCGATCCACAGGGCGACCCTCACGCGGCGGATCCCCCTCCCGGATTCGCCGGGGGCGATGTGCTCGTGGGGGGCGCGATCGTGGGAGGCGATGTGCCCGCGCCTGGCGGCGCGCCTATTGCGGGCGAAGCGGCGCGCTTCTCGTAGATCGACCACTCGGGCCCGTACTGAGCCAGAAAATCGGGCCCGAGCCCGCGCAGCGTGACCTCGAGCGGCAGCAGAATCACCGAGCCCACGTAAGGGATCGCGAGCAGCAGGAAACCCAGACAGCAGGTCGCCACACCGGCGAACAGGATGGCCGAGGCCACCACGGCCGTCAGGATCAGAAAGAAGAACGCGAATCCGATGAAGCTCGCCTTGTGGTCGGCGAATAGCGAGAGGAATCGCCTCCAGGCCGCGAGCACGCCGAGATCGTCGCGGTACATGATGGGCACCACGAACTGGTAGAGAAACAGATACGTGCACGCGGCGAGCAGCACGAATGGCAGCATGGCGGCCAGCCACCACACCGCGATCTCCGCGACCAGCAGCTGCCAGTCCTCGCCCGAGGCGACGGTGTGAAGCAGCGGGGGCAGGAGCGGCAGCGAGATTCCAATCGCGATGGCGACGACCACGACCGTCATCACGAACCAGAACGCGAACAGGGAATTCCCGTGGCGCTTGAAACGCCTCCACGGATCCACGATCGCGGCGCGCTCGAGCGCGACGTTTTCGAGAAAGATGAACTTGCCGCGGCAGCTCACCCACGTGAACAGCAGCACGCCGATGATCGCGGCGATCACGAGCGCCAGGATCAACGGTCCCCACACCGGGTGGAGGAGGAACTCGGCCACGCGGCGCGCCGGGGCCGGAATTCCGTGGCCGGCCGCGTGACGCTGCCACGAGGATCCGCTCCCGCCCGGGTGCGAGAGGTACTCGGAGAGGAAGGCGGAAAATCCGAGCACCATCCAGAACTCGAGGCGAAAGGGGCGGAATAGCATCCGCACCATGCGGGAGACCGCGCGCTGCGCGGATATCTGGTAAGACGCGGCCATGGGCTGACCTCCGTGGGATTTCGCGAGCGGCGGGAATTCGCGCGGCAGTATACGACTCGAGCGCGGCCCCGGAACCTACGGAATGCGGATCGTCCGTGGGCTGGACTTGCCGATCGGATCGCCGGCCTTGAGCGCCACGACCTCGACCAGCACATTCGAGCCGCGCATGAGTCGGGCGGGCATGGAGTTCCAGCGCAGCTCGTAGCGCATCTGCTTCAGACCGTCGAGTCGGGCGATTTCGTTCAAATCCCGGCCGTAGAAGATCACGCGGTAGGAGTCGGCGGGCAGCGCCGATTGCCATGAGAGATCCACGCCGCCGGGCGTGACGCGCGGCGCCTCGAGCACCAGCTGCTGGACCTCCGCCGCGCCGCGGACCGGATGGTCGGCGCTCGTCCGGTCCATCAGCCAGATCCCTCCCCCCACCATCACGGCCAGCGCGGCCGCACCCCACGCGAAGCGGGCGCCCCGCGCGCGGAGGGAAGCCTGAGACCGTTCCAGCCACGAGCCGGTCCGCGCGTGCGCATCGCGCGGAACGGACGGCGTCGGCGATACCGGCATTCGCGCCCCCTCGCGCACCACGTTCGACAATCGCTCGCGCAATTCGCGCTCCGCGGATCTCAATTCGGGCGACGCCAGCCCCTGCGGATCGGGATTCACGAACCTCTCGTGCAATCTCGCGCGCGCCTCGAAGGCCGGCGAGCGGCTCGCGCGCAAACGCTCGGGATGATCTTCCGGCAGCGCCATCAGCCGGGAAAACTCCTCGGGGGTGAGATCGTCGGGCGTCATGGCATTCCCCCCGGAGCCGCTGCCCCGAGCGCCGCGCGCAGCTTGCGACGGGCGGCCTGGAGCAGGGCTCGCGCGCCCGAGGCATTCTTCAACTCGAGCGCTCGCGTGATTTCATCCACACCCAAGCCCTCGTAGGCCCGCATCCAGAGCGCGGTGCGCTCATCCGGCGTCAGAGAGTCGCGCATCACTTCGAGGACCCTGCGCTGGTCGTCCTTCCGTTCGAGCCAATGTTCCGGGCCCGCCTGAGGTGTCGGCAGCGAATCCACGTCCAGGTCGCCCTCCATGGGAATCGGACGCCGGCGCCGCCCGAAGTCGCGCGCGGCATTGTGAACGATCGTGAACACCCAGGCCGAGAATTTGCCGCGCGGCTCGTAACGGGGCAGTGCGAGGAACACGCGGATCAGACAATCCTGCGCCAGATCGAGCGCCGACTCGCGCTCGCCGGTAAATCGATACGCCCAGATGAAAGTGCGCCCCGACCAACGAGCGAGCAGCTCCTCCGCCGCGTCCCTTCCTGCCCGGCCTCGCGGGTCGAGCTGAAACGCACGCACCAAGGACTCATCGGATTCCGGCGGCCCTGGATCGTTCATGAGAACCATGCTAACGGCATTTCGTCACAGTCAGAAGTCGTGCCGTCAGCGAAGTACGCTCACGGGTGGGAGTTGCCCGGCCCGGGTTTCGATCCCGCGGCGCCGCCGGTCAACGAGCCGGCCGTCGCCGCTCGGGGTTCGAGCCGAACCCGCGTGTCGGGATCGCCCACCAGGGTCGCGGCGGCCCAGAAGCGCGGGTTCGCGAAGCCGGGCTCATCCCGCAATTCCAGCTGGGCGCCGCGGAGCGCCTCCCCGGCGCGCTCGCCGCGCGCCAGTCGCGAATAGAAACCGCGCATCAGTCGCCACGTGGCCTCGTCGTCCGCGGGCCACTGCGTGGCGATCACCGTTCGCGCTCCGGCGACGAGCCAGGCGGTCGAGAGCCCCTGCAGAGTCTCGACCACCGGCGTCTCTCCGCCGATGGACGAACAGCCGGCCAGCACGCACAGGTTGACGGGCGCTCGGAAGCGGGCGATCTCGGCCGCCGTCAGCCAAGCCGATTCCGACGCGCCGCCGCTCACGCGGATCGCGTCCTGCCAGGGCCGCGAGCCACCGGATCGGGTATGAGCGGCAAAGTGGAGCGCGCTGTAGTCGCTCACCCGATGCGCGAGCTTCGAGGCCGTCGAGGTCGCGTCGTCCGTCAGCACGTCGCACCGCGCGAAGCTCTGGCTCAGCCATTCGGCTTCGCGCTGAGCGCCGGGGATCAGATCGGCGCCGGCCTCGGGCGGCGCGATCGCGAGGATTTCGCGCGCCTGCGCCAGGGCCGGCGTGCGCCGGGCACGGACGAGCAGTCCGGCGGATGGAACCCAGGAGCACTCGCGCATCTCGAGCAGGCTCGTACGCTCACCGGGCGCGATCAGCATCGGCAACGGGTACGCCGCGAGCGAGCCCGCGGCAAAGAGCACGCGCTGGGCGCCCGAGATCAAGTCGGCGGCGGGGCCGAGCAGCTCGCCGCCGAGCGCCGAGGAAGCCTCGTTGAGCATTCGCGCGCCTTCTCCCGAGGGGTCCGAGCACAGATCGCGCAGTCTTCCGAGCCGCTCTCCCAGCCACTTCGAGCGGGGCGCCGGATAGGCGCGGATCGCGTTTCGTGTCAGCACGAACACGACGCTGGTGTCGTACATCGCATGCAGGTCCACGAACGCTTCATTCGGAGCGAGGAGGAGCTGGATCTCGCGACTGTGCGGCTCGAGCGCAGCGGTGGTCGACTCGGCGCCCGGCGCGCAGATTCGATCGGTGAGGGTGCGCGCGCGAAAGCCCTGCATCGCATCGAACGCGTCGCGCGCCCGCGAATCCGGATTTCCGCCGCGGCTGGAATCCAGCAGCGCGATGGCATATCGTCCCGCGAACGTGAGGGCGAAATCGTCGTACTTCTCGCGCCACAACGGATCCGTCGTCGTCCCCCGCCATTCCTCCCAGCGCTTCGCTGCCCTCCGGTACCAGATCAGCGCCGAGTCGCGCTGTCCCAGGGCCCAATAGTCGCTGGCGAGAAGCCTCATCCCGTCGAGCTGCGAGGAGCCGATGATGCCGCCCGCGACGACCCGCACGTCGCCCAGCGCCACCCGGAATTGTTCGAGCGCTTCACGGGGCCTTCCGAGCTCCTGCAGCACCGCCCCGCGATTCGAGGCCAGTTGAAGGATCGCCGCTGGAGGAAGACGCGCGCCGACCCGGACGAGCTGCGAATCGATGAGCGCGAGCGCGGCCTCCTGCTGATGCATCCGCCGAAGCGTGGCGACAAGGGGCGAAATCAGGCCGACAATCGAGGGTCCGGTGAGGGAGTCCGTCTGCGCGACGCCGCGACGGCCATAGACTTCAGCCTCGGCGAGCCGCCGCTGCTCGCGTCTCACCACGCCCATCTGGCACAGCCAGCGCGAGCGGTACTCCACGTTTCGCACCCGCTTCGCCAACGCGGAGGCGTGCATCAGCGTCGAGTCGGCCTCGTCGAGTCGATCGAGGTTGAGGTAGACGATCGAGATCGCGTTCGTCGCCCACAACACTCGATCGTCCAGCTGGAGATCCTGGTAGATTCCGAGCGCGCGCCGGAAGAGTGAGTCCGCCTGGCGCGGGTCGCCGCCGACGAGCTCGATGGCCCCGAGGTTCGAAAGCGCGCGGGCCTCCATCACCGGGTCATCCCTCATGACCGCGTCGTCGCGAACGGCGTTGGACGCGCGCCGGGCCTCGTCCGTTCGCCCCGCCATCTGCAGCGAGCTCGCCAGGTCCGCGCTGGCCCTCAAGCGGCCGCGATCGTCTCGCGCCTGCGCGAGCAATCGCACGGCTCGCCGATAGTTCACGATCGAGCGATCAAGGCGGCCATCGTCGAAATCGCTGCCGGCGATCGCCGACCAGGTGCGCCCCTGCTCCCTCGTCAGGTTTGCCTCGCGAGCCAGCGCGAGCGAGCGCGTCCGCATCGTTCGCGCGTCGGCCCGATGGCCCTCGAGATCCTCCACGCGCGCGAGATCTCGCCAGGCCCGGCACAGGCCGAGCGTGTCCCGGTCGCGCGCGAGCGACGGCAGCACGCCGCGAATCGCGCTCCCGGCGTCCTTCCATCTCCCCTGATTGAGGCTCGCGTGAGCGCGCGCGAGGATCACCGCATGGTGGAGATTCGAGTCCGGGGCCGCGTTCGCCAGCCTCTGCAGCGAGTCCAGCAGTGCAAACGCCGCTGGCTCCGCCCCCGCGCTCTGGAGACTGTCGGCGCGATCGAGTATCGGGTCGACACTCGGCAGGTGAGCCCGCGCAAAAGCCAGCCCCGGCGGGGCGATCAACGTCAGCAGAGCGGCGAAGAGCGCTCGGCGGCTGTGCGGCCTGATCGAGGGGAACATGGGCGGCCCTTCCTACCCTCCATCATCGCACCCCGATATGGGGCGGGCAATCGACGCGCGGCGTGTGACGGTGGCCGGCCAGCCCCGTTCCCAGGTTGAAGCGGGTCCACGTTACTCGAAGCGTCAGGAGAGCCGGCCGCCTCCCCGAGCCCCTCGCGGGGCGGCGGCATGGGCCAGGCTAGGAGACCGCCATGCGCCGCCCCTCGTTTGCGAATGGATTGCTCGTCATCGTCGCCACCCTCGTGCTGGTCGCCGCTCATCCGCGCTCCGGGTCCGCGCAGGGCTTCAGTCCCGGCCCGCGGTTCGAGTACCCGACCGCCGCGAACCCGCTTTGGATCGCGACCGCGGACTTGAATGGCGACGGGAAGGCCGACCTCGTGACGGCAAACGGCAGTGCACACTCGGTCTCCGTGCTGCTCGGCAACGGCAAGGGCTCGTTCGGCCCAAAGACCGATTTTCCGACCGGCTCACAGCCCTTCGCGGTGGCGGTTGGCGATCTCAACGGCGACGGCAAGCCGGACCTCGTGACCGCGAACGAGACGGACAACACCGTCTCGGTGCTGCTCGGCAATGGGACGGGGGGCTTCGGGGCGAAAACCGACTTCCCGACCGGCATTCTGCCTTACTTCGTCGCCATCGGAGACTTGAACGGGGACGGCAAGCCCGATCTCGCCGTCGTGAACTACAACAGCTCCACCGTGTCGGTGCTGCTGAACAACGGCTCGGGCGGCTTTGGCCCCAAGACGGACTACACCACCGGATCGTTCCCGAGCTCGGTCGCGATCGTCGACGTGAACGGCGATGGCCGACCCGACCTCGTGGTTGCGAACTACGGAGCCAACACCGTTTCCGTGCTCATCGCCGACGGCACCGGCGGCTTCAATCCCAAGGCGGACTTTGCTACCGGCACCGGTCCGTTCGCGCTCGCCGTAAGCGATCTCAACAACGATGGCAAGCCGGATCTCGTGACCACGAATTTTGGCGCCAACACGGTCTCGGTGCTGATCGGGACCGGAACGGGAAGCTTCGCGGCCAAGGTCGACTATGCCACCGCCGCTTCCGGCTCGCCCACTTCGGTCGCGATCGCCGACCTCAATGGCGATGGCATCCCGGATCTCGCGGTATCCAACTACACCACGTCTCAGATCAGCGTGATGCTGGGGCTGGGCGGAGGAACCTTCGGCGCGCATACCGACATCGCGACCGTGGGAGGAGCGCAAATCCACGCGATCGTGGCGTTGGACGCGAATGGTGATGGACATCTCGACCTGGCGACCGCGAACTCGAGCGGCTTCAATTCGGTGTACGTGCTGCTTGGCAACGGTCAGGGCGGATTCGCTGCCAAGAGCGATTTCACCGCTGGCCCCAGCCCCCGAGGCGTCGCGATTGGTGACGTGAATGGCGACGGCCGGCCGGACGTGGCGGTCGCGAACAGCGGCTCCACCACGGTCTCGATCCTGCTCGGTGACGGTGCGGGAGGATTCGCCCCCAAGTCCGACTTCACCACGGGCGGGACCCCCAGTACGGTCGCGATGGGGGACTTCAATCGCGACGGCAAGCTCGACCTCGCGGTCTCGAATTACGGCTCCAATACGGTTTCCGTACTGATGGGCAACGGCAGCGGCGGCTTCGGCGCCAAGACGGACTTCGCGACCGGGGTGAACCCGTACATGGTCGTGATCGCGGACATCAACGGTGACGGCAAGCCGGACCTCGTGACCGCAAACTACGGGTCGAATTCCGCTTCCGTGCTGCTGGGCGATGGTGCCGGCGGCTTCGCCGCCAAGACCGACTATCCCACCGGCAGCAACCCGCAGGCCCTCGCGGTCGCGGATGTCAACGGAGATGGCCTGCCCGACTTGGTGGTCGCGAATGGCTTCGCGAGCACCATCTCGATCCTGCTCAACAACGGTGCGGGCGGATTCGGCGCGAAGACGGACTTCGCCACCGGCGGGAGCCCATACTCGATCGCGGTGGGAGATTTCAACGGCGACGGCAAGCCCGATGTCGTGACCGGAGACTGGAGCGTCAATTCGGTTTCGGTTCTGCTCGGCACGGGCACCGGGGCGTTTGGCGCTCATCTCGACTACGCGGTCGGCACCGCGCCGTACGCGCTCGCGATCGGCGATCTGAATGGCGATGGCAGGCTCGACGTGGTAACGGCGAACAGCGGCAACGCCACGACCTCGGTCCTGCTCGGGAACGGGGCCGGGTCGTTCTCGCCCGTGCTGAATCTCGTGAGCGCGGCGAATCCGTCCGGCGTGGCGATCGGCGATCTGAACGGCGATGGCCGGCCCGACATCGTGGTCGGAAACTACGGCTCGGCCTCGGTCTCGGCGTTCCTGTCGCTCGAGACCACGCGCGCGACGTTGGCCGCGAATCCCAATCCCGGAGTGGTCGGAGCTCCGGTCACGTTGAATGCCAGCGTCTCGCCGGCGCCTCCGGGCTCGGGCGCGCCGAGCGGCACGGTCAGCTTCTTCGATGGCACGACGCTGCTGGGGACATCCCCGGTATTCGGCGGGGCCGCGGGGCTCGCCCTGTTCGAGCCTTACCTGGGGGCGCGAACCCTCTCGGCGGTCTACAACGGCGACGGCAAATTCTTCCCGAGCATCTCGGCCAACGTGCCCGACCGGGTCGCGAGCACCGCCGCCGCGACCATGACCTTGATCAAGGACGTGAAGCCCGATCACGGCCGCGAGGTCGAGATCGATTTCCTGCCGAGCGGCTTCGATTACCCGGGCTCGGGGACGCCCATCACCGGCTACGAGATCTATCGCCAGGCGCCCCCGGGCCCCCTGGCGCCGCCGCCGAGTGCGGGCACCCCGGCGCGTTCCCGTCCTTCGCCCTCGGGCGTTCAGATCGTGGGCTGGGACTACATCGAGTCGACGCCCGCACATGGCGACTTGGAGTACCAGGTGGTGGCCCCTACGCCGGCCGACTCGAGCGTGCTGGGGCTCAACCGCACCTCGTATCTGATTCGCGCCGCGACTTCGAATCCCAGCGTCTATTACGACTCGGCGCCGGACTCCGGCTACTCGGTCGACAATCTTTCGGTGTCTGTCCCCTCGCCGTTCACGGCGGTTTATCTGCCCGGCGCCATGCATCTTCATTGGGGCGCGAACACCGAGTCCGACTTCTGGTACTACAACCTCTATCGTGGCACTTCGGCCTCGTTCGTCCCGAGCGCAGCGAACCGGATCGCGAGCCAGGCCGACACTGGCTACGTGGACGTGGGGCCCGCGGGCGGCTACTACAAGCTCTCGGCCGCGAATCTGAGCGGCATCGAGAGCGGCTATGCGTTGTTGGGCCCCGGGCAGACGCTGGGCGCGGATGACGCGCTGCCGAAGGTCGTCGAGCTGGCGGAGCCGATGCCGAATCCCGCACACGGTGCCACCAGCCTGCGCTTCGGCCTGCCGAGCAACGCACGAGTCTCGCTCACGATATTCGATGTGAGCGGACGGCTGGTGCGCTCGCTCGCGAATGGCGCGTACGGGGCCGGGGAGCATGCCATGAGTTGGGACCTGCGCAATGAATCGGGCTCCACGGTGGGTGGCGGGATCTACTTCGCGCGACTCGAGGCCGGCGGGATCGCACGCACGCGCCGCTTCGCGGTCACGAGGTAACGGCGGCCGCGCGGGCGCGCGGCGATTTGCCCGGGCGCGGTGGTAGAGTTCGGGCCGTGAGCGCCCGCATCGTTCGGTTGGGGACACCGCGCGTCCGCGCCGAGGGGCTGCGGATCGGCACCGTGCGGCGTCCTCCGCGCGGCGTGCCCAGGGCGCGCTTCGCGAAGGATGACTGGTACGACGTCTGGTTTCCGACGCTCGCGCCGAGCGTGCCGACGATGAAGATGGCGCAGGGCGCCGCAACACCCGCCGCCTGGGCCGGGTTCACGCGGCGCTACCGCGCCGAAATGGCGGCGCCGGAGGCCGCGCACGCGCTCGCATTGCTCGCCGCGCTCTCGCATGTCGCGAACTTCTCGGTCGGCTGCTATTGCGCGGACGAATCGCACTGCCATCGCTCGATCTTGAAGCAGCTCCTGGTCGAGCACGGCGCCGAGGTGAACTAGCAGACCGACGGGCCGCGAGATCACGAGCCCAGCACGCCCGCCGGCGCGTGAGACCTGGCTCGCGTCCCACGAAATCGTTGCCAGCCCGCCGCCCCGGGCGCATAGTCGCCCCGCTTGCCGGGGCACATCGCCCCGCGGCCCCGCTGGGCCGGACTTGCCCGAACCTCCCCCGCCATCCGGAGAGCCCCGATGCTCCATCTCGACACCGGCAACACCGGCTTCATGATTCTGTGCGGCAGCCTGGTGATGCTCATGACCCCCGGTCTCGCGTTCTTCTACGGCGGCCTCGTGGGCCGGAAGAACGTGCTCGCGATCATGATCCAGAGCTTCGTCTCGCTGTGCTGGACGACGGTGCTGTGGTTCATCTGCGGCTATTCGCTGTGCTTCTCGGGCGGCGAGGGCGGCGTGATCGGCGATCTGCACATGGCGTTCCTGCGCAACGTGACGCTCGCGACGCCGTCCCCCAACGACACCATCCCCCTGATCGTCTTCATCGCGTATCAGATGATGTTCGCCATCATCACGCCCGCCCTGATCACCGGCGCGTTCACGAACCGCGTCACGTTCAAGGCCTACTTCATCTTCCTCAACCTGTGGCTGCTGTTCGTCTACTTCCCGTTCGTGCACATGGTGTGGGGCAACGGGCTGCTGGCGAAGTGGGGCGTGCTCGACTTCGCTGGCGGCATCGTGGTGCACAACATCGCGGGGGTCGCCGCGCTCGCCTCGGTGCTCTACGTGGGAAGACGCCGCGTCAAGGATCCGCTACCGCACAGCATTCCATTGGTCGCCCTCGGCACCGGCCTCCTCTGGTTCGGATGGTACGGCTTCAACGCCGGCAGCGAGTTCCGCGTGGACGCCACCACTGCGACCGCGTTCCTCAACACCGATCTCGCTGCCTCGTTCGCGGGTGCGGCGTGGTTCTTCGTCGAATGGCTCACCAGCCGCAAGCCGAAGTTCCTCGGGCTCCTCACCGGATCGGTGGCGGGCCTCGCGACCATCACGCCGGCAGCGGGATACGTGTCGCCCACGAGCGCGGTGATCATCGGCCTGGTATCGGGCGTGGTGTGCTTCTACGCCGTAGCGCTCAAGAACCGCCTGGAGTGGGACGACGCGCTCGACGTGTGGGGCGTCCACGGCGTGGGCGGCTTCATCGGCATCGTCATGCTTGGCATGTTCGCCACCAAGGCCTTCAATCCCAATGGCGCCGACGGCTTGTTCGCCGGTAACACCGCGTTCTTTCTCAAGCAGTGCGCCGCGGTGGTGTTTTCCTCGATCTGGGCGTTCGTCTTCACGCTCGCAATGCTGTGGCTGATCGATCGCGTGACCCCGGTCAAGGTGGCGGAGGGCGTGGAGGAAAAGGGCCTCGACTCCTCGCTGCACGGCGAGACCGCGTACGAGATCGGCGCGGCCTGAGTGTGGCGCTTGCGGCGAAACACCGGGCCGGACGTCGAAGCACTCGGATTGCGGCGCTGGTGATGCTGGCGGGCGCGGGGCTCTCGATGCCCCGCGCCGCGCTCGCTCAGGATTCGACCGCGTCGAAGCCGTGGTACGAAGAGCTGGCAGTCAACGCCTTCCTCTCGACCACCTACTCCTACAATTTCAACCAGCCGCCGACCCACACGAACGCGTATCGCGTGTTCGACTTCGCGGACAATACATTCCAAATCGACGTGGCCGAGTTGGTGATTCAGCACGCGGCCGCGAAGCCGGGCGAGGGCGGGTTCCGTGCCGACCTCGAGGCCGGCAGCTCCATCCCCCGCGTCTCGGCGGCGAGCGGGCTGTTCCGCGATCCCGCGACCGGGGTCGCCCAGGACTTCGACCTGCAGCAGGCATTCGCGACCTACGTCGCGCCGCTCGGCTCCGGTTTGCGCGTGGACGCGGGCAAGTTCGTGACGTTCTGCGGCAGCGAGGTGATCGAGGGCTACGACGGGTGGAACGACAATGCCACGCGCTCGTTCCTGTTTGGCTACGCGATTCCCTTCACTCACACGGGCGTGCGCGCGAGCTACGCGTTCGGTTCGGCAGTCTCGGCCCTGGCCATGCTGGCGAACGGCTGGGATGACGCGGTGGACAACAACGCCGGGAAAACGTGCGGCGCGCAGCTGGCATTGACGCCGGCGGCGGCGTTCTCGATCACATTCAACGGCCTCTACGGCGCCGAGCAGCCCGGGAACGACCACAACAAACGGTCGCTCGGCGACGTGGTCGTGACGATCAAGCCCGCCGCGAAGCTGACGCTGACCTTGAACGGAGACTACGGAACCGAAGAAGGCCTGCTCGCGCCCGCCAGCGATCGCTCGGCGTCATGGTCGGGCGGGGCGGCCTATGTGCGCTGGCAGGGCGGACCGCCGTTCGCGCTGATCGCCCGCGGCGAGGTGTTCCACGATCCGGATGGCGTGCGCACCGGGCTCGCTCAAACACTGAGCGAGATCACGCTCACCCCGGAGTGGCGGGTCTCGCCTCGTTTCGTTCTGAGAGCGGACCTGAGGACCGATCACTCGACTCGGAGCGCCTTCCCCTCCTCGTCCGGCATGAAGGCGGATCAGACCACCGTGCTCGTGAACGCGCTGGCGAGCTTCTAGCAGAGGAGCCCCGGATAGCGCTACGACCCGGGCCGCGCATGGCCTTGCGGTTTACAGGCCGAGCGGGGCTCCCCTATCATTGGATGGGGGGATATTGCACACCCAGCCATTGGAGCCAGCCGCGGTGAAGTTCATACGGCGTTTCTTCCGGAATCTTGCTTCCCGATTTGCGATTGCCGGCCAATTGCTGGCCTTCTTCTGGCGTCGCAAGGTGTGGTGGATGGTGCCGCTCGTCTTCATCATCCTGGTGTTCGGTGTGCTGGTCATCTTCGGCCAGTCGTCCGCCGTCAGCGCCTTCATCTACGCGCTCTTCTAGATCATGACCCCGGGCTCCCCCGCGGTTCAGTTGGGCTCGACGCGGCGCGAGCTCCCATTGCCGCCGGGGGCGCCCTTCTACCGGCACTTGTGGCGTGCCTGGCGGCGACTCGGCCGCGCGCTCGGCATGTTGATCTCGCGCGTCGTGACGACGATCGTCTACTTCGTGGTGATCACGCCGTTCGCCCTGAGCGTGAGATGGTCGTCCGACCCCCTGGAGCTCAGGTCCGGCCCCGCGCACTGGACCTCGCTGCCGGCGCCGGGCGGCATCGACGAGGCCCGCCTCGGCTTCTAGCGCTCGGGTCCGCCGCGGCGCGGATCGACGACGGGCACGGCCGCTACTGCTGGCGCGGGGACAGCGCGGTCACGCCTGCTTCAACGAAAGGGCTTGCCGCTCTCGTAGAGCGACAGGCGTTTGCGGACCGCGTCGACGTCGGACGGGCTGCGCTGCTGGACCAGCGCCAGCGTTCGCTTCTGCACGTTCGTGGCGTCCGAGAATCGCCCGGCCGCCGCGTAGCTCGCCGCGAGCGCGTCGAGCACCATCCAGTTCTGGCCTTGCGTGACATCCGCCAGCTGTTCGCTCATTGCGATCGCACGCACCGGATTTCGGATCCGGTCGTCCGGGTGCGTCGCCAGTACCCAGACCATCCCCACCTGCGCCCCCATCATGCCCGGCTTCAGACGGGCGGCTTCACTGAATTCCTGCATGGCCTCGGTGAGCTGCCCGCTGTTCTTCAGCAGCCAGCCGAGATTGTTGTGCGCCTCGGCGTAATCGGGGGACAGTCGGACCGCCTGCCGAAGCTCTTGAATCGCCTCGTCAGTTCTGCCGGCATGGGTGAGGTAGACGGCCAGGTTCGAGTGCAACTCGGGGTAGGCCGGGGCCAAGCGCAATCCGGCGCGGCATTGAGCGATCGCATCGTCCAGCCGGCCGGCGCTGGCGAGCGCGTTGGCGAGCACCTCGTACGCCTCGATGAGATTCGGATCCAGCTCCTGCGCGCGGCGCAGGTGCGTGATGGCCTCATCGACATGTCCCACGTGCTGGGCGTTCTTTCCGAGCTGCAACTGGATCGAGGCGTCGTTCGGCGACAGCGCTTCCGCCCGCAGCGACGTCCGGTAGGCGTCGTCGTACTTGCCGGCCCACGCCATGACTCGCGCGACGTTCAGCAACGCGGTGCCGTGGGCCTTGGTGTCCAGCTGTGCCTCGACGTCGCGCCTCACCTGCTCGGCGGAGGCATCGTTCCAGGCGCTCACGGGGTGAACCACGCCCATTCGCGTCATCTCCTCCATCAGCGACAGCGCGAGGCGGCGATTGCCCTCGATGGTTGGATGAACGTGGTCGAGGAACCAGTCGTCACCGGGTGTCTGGTGCACGGATAGCGAGTCGATCATGCGCACGAAGTCCACCAGCGGGACCCCCCGCTGCGAGGCGACTTCGCGCATGGCGCTCACCATGGGGGTGAGCGCACGCAACGGGCAAACGTCCTCGTCCTTCGCTCGGATGAAGGCCTCCTTGGCCTCGGCGAAACGTCCCAGGTTCCACAGCGCGTGGCCACGCTGGTAGTGCGTCGAAGCGTAACGCTCATCGATCGCCAGCGCCCGATCGAGCGAGTCGAGCGCGCCCGCCCAGTTCTGGTCGGAGTACTCCCGCGCCGCTGCGTCCATCGCCCCTTGCCAGCGACGGGCTTCGGCCTCGGGGACGGCCGCGCCGTGCTGGCTCTTGAAAGGCGAGCAGTCGCGCAGGTTCGAGGCCGGCGTGACGAAGATCACCTTCGCGCCGACGGAGCGGGCGATGTCCACCATGCGCGCCAGATTGAACCGAAAATGCTCGATCACGCGCTCCCGCATTTCGTCGTCGCGGCGGTACACCTCGAGGCCCGCGCCGCCCTCGAGCAGCGTCCTGACCTCGCTGGGAAGCACGGTAGCGTCCGGTGCGCCGGCGGAGCGCGGCTTGAGCCTGTCGGTCACCAGCTTGACCGCCGCGAAGACGCGGGTGCGAGCGGCCAGGCTGGCGAGGCCGCGCACCGCGGGGGGCATGGCGATGATCTGCGGGTAGGTGCGCTGCTCGAGGAATTCGTTCTGTCCCGTGAAGATGATGAACAGATCGGGCTGGTACTTGACCAGCTCTTCCATCAGCAGCGCCTCGCGATAGCTCGCGTAGCTGATCCCTCCGCAATTGACCAATTCCCACGCGCGCGAAGGATCGGCCTTCGGCAGCGAGGCCCGCATCCATCCACAAAACGAGGTCAAGTCGTGGTACGGATGGCCGTAGGTGGTGGAGCCGCCCATGCAAAAGATTCGGTACGCATTCTTCGGCTTGTCAGCGGGGAATTGTTGCCAGTTGAAGATGTTCGTCTTGTTCTTCGCGGTGACGTAGACAACCTGGCCGGTGGCGTTCCTCTCCTTCACGAACAGTGGAATGTTGCCGGCAAAACCGACGTACGGATCGCGCTCGTAGAGCACCGGCCTGACGCCGGCCAAGGCCAGAATCGCCTCGAGGGCGCCAAAGAACAGCGCGCACACGATCGCGCTGAAGAGAAGGATCGCCCACAACGGCGGCCGCCCCGGCTCCGCCCCCGGCGGCCTGATGCGCAATGAATTTCCGTGCGGCTTCCGGTGCTTGACCAATTCCGACATGCCTCCGTTCGCGGCTCAGGGCTCGTGCGATGCTACACTAGGTGCGCCGCGTCCCCTGAATCACCAGGGTGATGGCACGTTCCCCTCCGGTGACCGCACCTGCTCGCCCGGATGGCCACGTGGAGCTGGTGGCGCAGCAGCTCACCCTCCTTGGACGACGGAGTCGGCCCCGGATGAACATTCTCGGCATCTCGTGTTTCTACCACGATTCGGCCGCCGCCTTATTGGTGGATGGCCGGCTGGTCGCGGCGGCCGAGGAAGAGCGCTTCTCGCGCATCAAGCATGACTTCGGCTTCCCCGAGCAGGCGATCGCGTTCTGTCTCGAACAGGCTGGATTGCGGCCGGAGCAGCTCGACTACGTGGTCTATTACGAGAAGCCATTCCTTAAGTTCGAGCGCATCCTCACCACCTCGCTCCAGACCTTCCCGCGCAGCTACCCGGTGTTTCGCGAGAGCATGATCACCTGGCTCACCGAGAAACTCTGGGTCAAGAACATCATCAGCGATCGAGTCGGCGTGCCGGCCGCTCGCGTGCTGGCGGTCGACCATCATGCCTCCCACGCGGCGAGCGCGTTCTTCGCTTCGCCGTTCGACCAGGCCGCGATCCTGACCGTGGACGGCGTCGGCGAATGGGCGACTGCGACCTGCGGCTCCGGAAACGGCGAGCGCCTCACGTTGACCCGTGAGGTCCGCTTCCCGCATTCGCTGGGCCTGCTGTACAGCGCCTTCACGGCCTTCCTCGGCTTCGAGGTGAACGAGGGCGAGTACAAGGTGATGGGGATGGCACCCTACGGTACGCCACGCTATACCGAAGAGGTGTGGAAGCTGATCCAGCTCGGACCGGATGGCTCGTTCCGACTCGCCATGGAGTACTTCAGCTACCACTACTCGACGAGCCGCACGTTCAACGACAAGTTCGTGCGGCTGTTCGGCGAGCCGCGGCCGCCCGGCATGCATTTCTTCACCGCTTCCTCCGGCTATCCCTCGTACTTCGGACCGAGGCCCGCCGACTACGATGAGCTGGCGCGCCGCAACCAGCACTATGCCGACATCGCCGCCTCGATCCAGCGCGTGACCGAAGATGTCCTGCTGCACATGGCCACGGCGCTGCAGCGCGAGACCGGCCTCAGCCGACTCTGCATGGCGGGCGGCGTGGCGCTCAATTCCGTGGCCAACGGGCGCATTCTGAGGGAGACCAAGTTCGAGGAGCTGTTCGTGCAGCCGGCCGCCGGCGATGGTGGTGGAGCCCTCGGCGCCGCCCTTTACGCCTATCATCAACTCCTGGGGAAGCCGCGCCAGTTCGTCATGGACCACGCCTACTGGGGCCGAGCCTACACGTCAGGCCAATCCATCGACTGGCTGCGTTCGCACAACGTCGCGCACGAGGTGGTGAGCGGCGAGGACGCGCTGCTCCAGCGCGTGGTCGAATCTCTGCTCCGAGGCGAAGTCGTGGGCTGGCATCAGGGACGCTTCGAGTGGGGCCCGCGAGCCCTGGGTAGCCGCAGCATCCTGGCGGATCCGCGCCGCGCCGACATGAAGGACATCGTCAACACCAAGATCAAGTTCCGCGAGCCTTACCGGCCGTTTGCGCCTTCGGTGCTGGCGGACGCCGCCGAGCACTACTTCGATCTTCCCGCCGCCGCACGCCAGATGGCCGCGCGCTTCATGCTGCTGGTGGTGCCGGTGCGCCCGGAGCACCACGCCACCGTGCCGGCCATCACGCATGTGGACGGCTCCGGGCGTCTGCAGACGGTGTTTCGCGACACGAGCCCGCTCTACTACTCGCTGATCGAACTCTTCCGGCAGGCGACGGGGGTTCCGATGGTGCTCAACACCTCGTTCAATCTGAAGGGCGAGCCGATCGTCACCAGCCCGGAAAACGCATACCACACGTTCGCCAAATCCGACATGGATCTGCTGGTCGTCGGGAACGTCCTGGTGCGCAAGCGCTGACGGAAGGCGTGACCGGCGGCGGGCACTGCGTGCCGCGCGAGTCCTCCCCCGTCACCGGCGCGGCGACGCCCACATTCGGAATCCGCCACGAAAGGCGTTCGCGTTGCTGCCGAGCCGGCAGCCGGGCGGCAGCCGATCGAGCTTCTTCGCGTTGCCGCCGCCGAGCACGACGTCGGTGGGCTCGAGCGCGGTTCTGAGCCGCTCCACCACGTCGAACACGTGACGCTGCCACTTCTTTTTTCCGCGCCGCTCGAGCGAGCGCGCGCCCACGTAGTCCTCGTACGTGCCCTTGCGATACGGAAGGTGGGCGAGCTCCATCGGCTCGATCAGGCCATCCACCACCATCGCGGTACCGAGACCGGTGCCGAGGCCGAGAAACAGCAGCTTGCCGTCGCGATAGCTGCCGAGCGCCTGCATCGCGGCGTCGTTGATCACCCGCACCGGATGCGCGAAGGCCTTCGCGTAATCGAATCCCACCCAGCCGCGGCCGAGATTGTGCGGCTCGGTGATCGGCCTGCCGCGCACGACGACGCCGGGATAGCCGATCGAGACGGCGTCGTACGCCCAGCCCGTCGCGGCGCCCTTCACGCCCGCCGCCATCCGGCGCGGCGTCAGCGTCGGCCCCGATTCGAACTTGCGCGGCGTGCGCTGGCCGCTCGCGAGGATCTTGACGTGCGTGCCGCCCACGTCCACGACCAGGACGCGTAGCGCCCGTTTCGGCGCGGCCCGATTCGCGGCGCGGGCATTCGCCGCCTGGCGCGCTATCGGAGCACCACCATGCGCTGCGTTTGCCGCTTCCCCGCAAAGCGCAATTCGGCGCAGTAGATGCCGGGGGCGACCGCGTCGCCGTTCGCGCCCCGCAGATCCCATCCAATGGCGTGGGCGCCCGCGGCCAGAGTGCCGCCCGCGAGCCGGCGCACCAGGCGTCCCGAGAGATCGAAGATCGCGAGCTGAGCCTGCCCTTCGGAGGGCAGCGACAGATCGAACGTCACCCGATGCCGGGCCGGGTTCGGATACGCCCGCGCGAGGGCGAGCAGCGGCCGCCCCGGCGGGCTCACGGCCTCGATCGCCGCCGGCCGATGGAACAGCACCGACACGGTGCTCGCACCACCGTTCGTCACGGCAAGATCCGGCAGCCCATCGCCGTTCAGATCGGCCATCACGATCGACGTCGGCGCCTGGCCGGCCGCGTAGTCGGTGCGCTCTCCAAATGTGCCGTCGCCTTTGCCGAGAAACGTCGTGATCGAATTCGTCGCGCCGATCGAAAGCGCCAGATCCAACTTGCCGTCGCCATTCAGATCGCCCACCGCGATGCCCGTCACGTCGAGTTCGGCGGCCACGGGCTGCGCTTTCGGAAATGTCCCGTCTCCAGCGCCCAAGAGGATCGCCAATTCGCCGCCTGCGCCGGTGACGAGGTCCAGTATCCCATCGCCGTCAAAGTCTCCGGCTGCCAAACGGGTGCAGTAAGCGCCGGATGGCAGGGGCGCTGAGTCAAACGATCCATCGCCGTGCCCGAGGAAGATTCCGATCGGCAGGTAAGTGCTCGCGATGGCCAGGTCGGTCTTGCCATCTCGGTTGAAGTCGCCGGTTACGACGTTGCCCGTGACGGCGAACCCCAAGCCAATGAGGTAGTGTGAACTCGCGGCGCCAAACGATCCGGCGCCATCGCCGGGCATGGTCACGAGCGACCCTGAACGGGTGGGGAGATCGCTGCCGGCGTTCGAAATCGCGATGAACGGCACGCCGCCGGCGCGGGCCATCCCCGCCGCCGCCCAGCTGGACAAACCGCCGGTCGAGTAGTCCACGTGGGCGGCGAACGAACCGTCGCCCTGCCCGATCAGGACAGAGGCCGAGCCCGACCCATAGTTGGCGCTCACCAGGTCGGGAATGCCGTCGCCGTTGAAGTCGCCGGCCGCCACGCCGTACGGCGAAGGGCCCACGGTGAAATCGGTCGGCGAGCTGAAGCTTCCGGCGCCCGCTCCCAGCAGAACGGAAATCGCGCTGCCTCCCGCGCCGGCAGTCGCCAGATCCTCGTTCCCGTCGCCATTGAAATCCGCGATCGCGACCGACTGCGGGTTGGCCCCCGTCGCGAGATCGGCGCGCGCCTCGAATCCGCCGGTCGCGGCAGCCAGCATGACGGTGATGCTGTTGAATGCCTCGTTCGTCACCATGATGTCGGGCCGGCCATCGTGGTTCACGTCCGCGGCGACGATCGACTCAGACTGGAAGCCAATGTCGTATTCGGTCTGGGCGCCAAAGGTGCCGTCTCCGAGCCCGTAAAGCACCGAAGTGGAATTGCCCGCGTTGTTGGCGATCGCCAGATCGGGGATCCCGTCCGCATTGAAGTCCGCCACCGCGACCGTGATCGGGCGACCGGCGCTGAAGAAATCCTTGCGCGCGCCGAGGGTGCCATCACCCTTGCCGAGGAACACGGAGCTGGTGAGCTGCCCGGCATTCCCCGTCACGACGTCGGGATGACCGTCGCCATTCAGGTCCGCGACGGCGATCGCGATGGGGTTGGTTCCGGAGACGTAGAGCGCCGGCGCGGCCAGCGCGCCCGTTCCATCGCCGAGCAGCACCGCAATGCGATTCGTAGAGTAATTGGCCACCACCACGTCGGGGTGCCCGTCGCCATTCAGATCCGCGATCACCGGCGATCGCGGGCCGCTGCCCGCGGGCATGTCGGACTCGGGCGAAAACGTTCCGTCGCCGACGCCGAGCCGCACCGCCACGACGCCCGATCCCGGGATCGCCGCCACTATGTCGAGCTTGCCGTCGCCATTGAGATCCGCGAGCGCGATGCCCTGGGGTCCGCTCCCAACCGCGAGCGACAGGTAAGGGCCGAACGTTCCATCGCCGACGCCCAGCATCACGTCGATCTTGTGCGCGGCAAAGTTGCCGGTCACGATATCCGGATGCCCGTCCCCATTGACGTCCCCGATCGCGAGGGAGCGCGGATCCGCCTCGGTGATGACGTCCGAGAAGGGTGTGAACGTACCGTCGCCGTTCCCCAGCAGGACCAACAGCGAGTTGGACGACGGATTTGCCACCACGAGGTCGGGGTTGCCGTCGCCGTTGAGATCCGCAATCGACATGGCCAACGGCGCCGTGCCGGCTGGAAAGATGCGAGGCGCGACCAGGAGCGAAGGCGCGGCACACAACGGCCCGGCCGTGATCGTGAAGCCGGCCAGTGCCAAGAGCGCAATGAGCAAGCGCGTCGCACGCGGGGGGGCGTCGAACCGGTGGGCCGTTGCAAACCGAAAGTTGGATGGCATGGGCGCCCCCTAGTCACCACGGCCGTGCGACGTCGCTGAAGGGCATCGCGTGA
>Ga0209698_10002265_pt1 | contig 21932 bp, 19 predicted proteins | sample LitLauG_LLR_2012_FD_187203 | JGI IMG/M metagenome (GOLD analysis project Ga0209698, IMG submission 187203) | Freshwater sediment microbial communities from Pennsylvania, USA - Little Laurel Run_MetaG_LLR_2012 (SPAdes) (version 2) | ecosystem: Environmental > Aquatic > Freshwater > Creek >...
GCGCGGCCGAATTGAATTGCATCGATCAGAAGAAGCCTTTACATCGAAATACTGATCGCAACACCGGGCCGATTGGCGAATCTGCGGTCGTAGAGGTAGTAGCCTCCATCGTAGAAGTCCACATACATATCGTCGTTCCGGTACCAGTTTGCTCCCCAGTACTCCGGGTAGGGTTCCATCATGCTGAACCAATAGCCGCCGTATTGAAAGCGCGGCATTCCACCAACTTCCAGGTAGGGCAAGCCGAATATGTGAAAGCTGTGGTCTCTGCCGAAGCTCACTCTGAACCGATCGTCAGGAACGCGATATCCCTGGTAGCCGCCGCGCTGCTCCCATGTCTGGTGGTCTGAGTCAAAGTTGCCGGCGCGGTGCTGCGCCCAGTTATTCTGCTGCTGGCTCGGTTGCGTGCGCTGCTGTTGCTGCGGGCGCTGCTGGTCCTGTGCGCGCTGCTGTTGTTGCGGGCGCTGCTGGTCCTGTGCACGCTGCTGGTCCTGTGCGCGCTGCTGCTGCCCCTGGTACTGTTGCCGGCCGCCTTGCGCGTCCTGTTGCTGTTGCCCCCGGTTTTGTTGCCGGCTGTCTTGCGCGTGTCGCTGCTGCCCGCCAGCCTGTTGCGGGCTATCCTGCGAACGCTGCTGCGGTCCCCTTTGCGCTCCAGACGGCTTGGCCTGTTTATCCGGTTTGTCCTGACCCCTGCCCTGGTCGTCGTGCTGTGCGTAACCAAATGCGCATGTTCCGAGCAAGATGATCGAAAGCATAGCTGTGTGAATCATTCCGATTTGCTTCATGGGTGTTGCCTCTGTTCCAACTTGAATGCGGTGGGCGCTGTTGGCCGCATCGCGACCGACAGCGCTGTAACTCTCGGGGTGTGCCGCTGCTTCTGCGGAAAGATGCGCGTCCCACGCGCACTTAAGCCGTTCGCCGCCCCGATAGCAGGTTAAAGAGAAGAACGATGACTGCAACTACGAGCAGGAGATGAATCAATCCGCCCGCGATGTGGAAGCTGAAGCCCAGAAGCCACAGCAAAAGGATGACTACAAAAACTGTCCAGAGCATGATTCCCTCCCCTGTGCCAGAGCCTTCTGGGCTCAGCAGTTCCTAGCGGCCTGCCTGTGCGATTGCCTGCGCCTTGGCGCCGCGTATCGAGTCAAGGAATTGATCGGCGGAGGCCGGCGCAGCCACATTTCCCGTCAGTACTTGGCGGGTGGTTGTGCGGCGTCCATAGATGGCGCGCATTGAGTCGTCGTCCCGGCGAATAGAGGCGCCGGTCAGCGTAATGCCCGCAAAGGCGCCCCGCGCCCGCGAGTATGTCAATATCTCCGTTTCCAGCTTCCAATTGGTATCTGCGGAAGCATGGCGTCCAACCGGCCCGGCCGCCGCGGAGGCATCGCCGCCAATCTGGAAACCACTCGAAATCAGTTGCTGCATCCCTTTCTCATTCTGGATGATCATGACCAGGTCAACGCCTTCGACGCCGATCTGCAATCCCCAGCTTCCGCCCGTGATGGCAAAGAAAGCAGGTGCGCTCCAACCGCTTGCGGTGCGGCATGTCGCCACGCCCCGGCCGTTTTCCGCGCCAAACACAAACCCGCCCTTTAACAAGTGGGGAACCACGGCTACGCACCGTGCGTGCTCCAAAACTTCTCCAGGTATGCCGTTATCCGGAGCGGCCATGATTTCGCCCATCACTCTGCCCGCATGATCCAACCTGTCGTTCGTCGCTTCCCGATCTGACCTCGCCCAGGCTGGGCAAGCCAGGCTGAGTAACGCAACGCACATGATAATTGTCTTCACGAATTGCACCTTTTTCTGTCTCCGCATTGCGCTGCTCTCTTTGCGCATGGCTCTAATGCATGAGGCAAGTTCGACAATATCTGCATAAGCTGCGCCTGTCTGAGCAATGAAGCTCATCCTCCCTCAGCCAGCCGTCAAGAGTGCCGGGGCACTTATCCTGCGCGCTATCCCGCATCAATTTGCGACCCTGAGTCTTCACCTGGAAACAAGGTTGCGCAGATGCAGAATGCACTGAAAGAAACGAAAATTCCTGGCTCGGCCCGCAGCCATATATTGTGAGCAGAATTGACCGGTTTTTTTTCGACATGCAGCGTATAGTCTGCCTACCCAGCCCACGGCTACGCCTGCGCTGGACAGGTGCGAGGTACTCCATGCCCTTAAGTCAGCTTGACGCGTCGGAGATGGTAGAGAGGGTTCCAAGGGATTCGCGCGCGCATTCGCCTTCAAAGGCAAATCGGAAGATCAAAAGCAACTCGAAAAAACTCGGTATCGCGCCGGGGCCGGCTGGTCCCTTCGATCCCAGCTTTCTCTTGACGAAGCTCTCGGTTGGAAAATCCCGTCACGAGTATCTGGCGGACGAGACTGTCTTCTCGCAAGGTGATTCCGCCAACGCGGTCTTCTACATCGAGAGCGGCAAGGTAAAGCTCACCGTTGTATCGAAGAGCGGCAAGGAAGCAGTCATTGCCCACCTGTCTGAGACAAGCTTTTTTGGAGAAGGTTGCCTCGCCGGTCAACCGCTTCGCATATCCACTGCGAACATCCTTCAGCAGAGCTCCCTCGTTCGCATTGAGAAGAAGGCCATGATCGGCCTCCTCCAACGCGAACCGGTATTTGCCGAGCAATTCCTCGTCCACATGCTCTCCCGCAACATCCGCTTGGAGGCAGATCTGGTCGATCACCTCTTCAACTCCAGCGAGAAGCGCCTCGCTCGCTTGCTGCTGTTGATGGCCAACTTTGGCCAGGAGTCGAAGCCTATCCCGGTGATCGCCAAGATCAGCCAAGAGGCCCTCGCCGAGATGATCGGTACCACTCGGTCCCGTGTCAGTTTCTTCCTCAATCGATTTCGCGAACTCGGCTTCATCGACTACAACGCTGACGGCATGAACGTTAACAGTTCATTGGTCAGTGTTGTGCTGCACGACTGAACGGGCTGCCGGGCGCCCTTGGGGTCGCGCTGTGGTGACCCGTCAGACGAGCCGCAATTCATGGCCATTACAGAGAATCAGAGCCCGTCAGCGGAGCGTGTTGGCATGAGCCCACTGTCAGCCATGTGTCAGGTCCAATCTGTGAAGGATGTGCCAGGTTCGTACCCAAAGCCGATAACCTATCACCTCGTAATTAGCTGAACGGAGCACATTTATCCCTCCAGCCGAGCGGTCTGCGGCTCACCTTTCGTGCTAGTTGCACCGAGACTTGTTCAAGCTGAAAGCTCCTTTTTGATTTATGCACCAACACTGGTGAAATCCACAAATTAATCAACTTTTTGCACTTGCTTCCACAGATTCAACAAGCCTAAGCTGCCTTTCAGTTGATGACCTGGCAGGGAATTGGATACACAGTTCCGGCATGACAGGACGATGCAGGATGCGGTTGAAGTCGGAGGTACACAGGTCGGCTTGCCGACAGGTGGAAGCCTGAATGAGATTGAGAGAATGCATCCAGAGTCAGACGGGAATGTGAAAGACCCGATTGGACACGAAGATTCATCCGCGGCCTCGCCGAGGATGCAAAGTTCGAGGAGAACCGGGAAGTCATCATCGACCCAGCCGTAGATGCAGGACTTGGGGCAACCCGAGGACGCAGGGACGGCAAGCCGGAAGGTGCGGGAACCGAGGCAACTCGGGGAACCATCAGCCGGCGCCAAAGGAGCGAGGATTCGGGGCGACCCGGAGACTCAAACCAGAGGCGAAGCCGGAAGGTGCAGCGTGCGGGGAAACCCGCAACCACACCGGGAGGCGCAACTGGAAGCGCGAGGCCGAGGGGCAACCCGAAGCACCAGCGCCAGCGGCGCCGAAGGACGCGAGATTCGGGGCAACTCGAAACTCGGTCGCCGGCAAAGCCGGAAGATGAAGAAGCCGGGGTAACCCGGAGGACTCATCGGCAGGCGCAACGGGAGAGCGAGGCTTCGGGGGCAACCCCAGGGCTTAGGCGAACGATGTGCTGAAGGATGCGAGATTCGGGGCAACTCGAAGATCCATCGCCGGCAAGGCCGGAAGATGCAGAAGCCGGGGCGACCCGGGGGACGCATCAAGAGGGGCAACCGAAGAGTGAAGTGCGGGGCGACCTGAGCTTCACCAACGGAAGCGCCGAAGGACGCGAGAGACGAGGCAACTCGAAACTCGGTCGCCGGCAGAACCCGAAGATGCAGGGTGCGGGGCAACTCGCAGCCTCATTGGGAGGTGCGACTGGAAGAGCGAAGCCGCAAGGTTTCAGCGCCGGACGTGCCGAAGGATGAGAGAATCGAGGCAACTCGAAACTCCATCGCGGGCACAGCCATTGAGATGCGGTGTCCGGGGCGACCCGGAGACTTAGCGCAAGGCTGAACGGGTTGATGCATGGTCCGAGTAACCTGTGAGTTCACCCTATTGAGGCGCCAGAGACTTCGGTCTCTGGCGTCTTCGTTTGTGCGCGGCTTTTCCCGCTTTCCATTTCTCGCAGGGTACACTGAAAGCGGGGTGTTCCAAATGAGAGTTGGATTCTTCCGAAGTGCTGGAACCATTGCTATTTTCGCGATGTTTTTCCTCCCGTGCACTCGAATGCGAGCGCAGTTCTTTGGTGGACCGAGCGCGATCAGCGCCGATTCCATTCCCCAGTCGGAATTGCTGCAACCCGAGGAGTTAAACAGCCTGCTGAAGGCCCAGGGTGGCGAAAAGCCGGTGGTGTTGCAGGTCGGCTCGCTACTGATGTTCCGAGAGGCGCATATTGTGGGCGCTGAATTCGCAGGGGCCGGGTCGCAGGCCGTGGGGCTGCAGCAATTGCAGAAGAGAGTCTCCCCGCTCACGCATAGTACCTTCATCGTGCTCTATTGCGGTTGCTGCCCATGGAATCACTGCCCCAACGTGGGACCGGCGTTCAAGTTGCTTCACGATTTCGGATTTACCCATGTGAAGGTTCTCTACCTGGCCAGCAACTTCGGAACCGACTGGGTCGACAAGGGGTTTCCAGTTGACCGCCACCACTAGGTGGAATACTCCTGACGCCTCCGCGCGGAGAGGCCGATTGCATTTCCTTCTCGGCAGCCTGCTGATTGGAGTCAGTGTTACCGTTTCGGCATCTGCCGCTTCTCCTGCGGAGTCTCTTACCCACAAAAGAGCGCCCGAATTTGTGCGCAAAGATCTGAGTGGCGCCCGGCTCGATCTGAAGGGCTTTCGAGGCAAGGTAGTACTGCTGAACTTCTGGGCAACCTGGTGCGGGCCGTGTCAACAGGAGATGCCGGTCCTTTCCTCGTGGCAACTCGAATATGGCTCCGAGGGATTTCAGGTCATCGGCATCTCGATGGACGACAGCCCCGCGCCTGTCCGCACCATGGTTGCGAAGATGAAGTTGAGTTATCCAGTTGCCATGGGAGACGCAGCACTCGGACAGCGCTACGGTGGCGTGCTTGGATTACCTCTCACTTATCTCATCGACAAAGATGGAGTGGTTCGCGCGGTTTTTCAAGGCGACACCGATATGAAATCGATCGAGAGGCAGCTGAAGCTGGTCCTGCGTCAGCGCTGAGATGCGGTCGCCTCATGAATCTCCCCTGAGTCCACAGCTATCGATTCATGTACGACCCGGAAGGAGAAACCGTGCGACCACCATGCGCCGCAAGCATCATCCAGAAAGCGAAAGGCCTCCGGTACAACTCCATTGACGCACACTCGATCGGGTACGGGTCCTGTGTCTCGATCCGGATTACTTGGCGGGCGCCGCCGGCTGCGACTTCGACATGCCTCGAATGTAAAGAATCAGGTTCCAAACCATAGTGTCGTTGGCGCGGCCCGCTGCCTCGGGAGGCATCTTGTCTTTGCCGTTGCGGATGGTGTTGAAAAGCACGCCATCGGCTGCGCCGGCAAGTGTCTTCGGATCCGTGAAATCCGACATTGTGAGGCTCATGCTCTTTGCAACATCTGTTTGGCCGTTGCCATTGTCTCCATGACACAGGGCACAGTCGATTGAATAGAGAGTCTTGGCCTTCGCCTGCGATTCGGCGGTAGGCTTTACGGGATTTGTGGCTGTTGGCGAGGATACTTGTGCGGGCGATGGCGCCGCGTCTGGAGTGGTCTCCTGTGCCTTGCTCCCCCAAGACTTCGTCGGAGTAAACGCGAGTAATATCACTGCGGAAAATAGCAGAAACGACTTCAACATGACAGCCTCCTCAATATCAGATGCGGAATACAGGCATCCATCTGAGATGATGGTTTTCTGGCACGAATTATAGGCGCAATTGGCAGGAAGGGCCAATGGGAAGGTGCAGCGAGGCGCATCCTGGGCAAGATGAGAGTGGAGCGGAACATCGGTTTCCCATCTGCGTGCCAGTCTTGCAACGTGAGTTTGTGACTGCCGCTCAGTGAACCGCCGAGGACCCGGGGCCCGCACCAGGCCTGTTCTTGCTTAGCAGGAAGGCCAGCACCACAAGTCCCACCGACATCCACGACAGCTCCATGTACACGTCCTGGTAGCCCTGCATCTGGGCCTGCCGATTGAGCTGTGAATAGAGATTGGCCAGAGCAAGGCCCATGCCATTGGGTCCGCCAAAGTGGCTGCCGAAGAAGCCGGATAGTGCCTGCGCATGCTGCTGGTAAGCGATTGAACCCGGCTGCATTGCGCCCTGTAGATGCTGCTGGTGCCAGGTGGCTCGGCTGGTGACCTGTGCGTTGGTGAGGGCAATCATGATGCTGCCGCCGATGTTTCGCGCAAAGTTGATGAGGCCCGCAACCTGATTGCTTTCTTCTCTGGGCATGCCGACGTAAGCAGCGTTGGTGATGGAGATAAAGCAGAAGGGCAGTGGCAGCATTTGAACGACGCGCAGCCATGACGCCTGCGAAAAAGTCATGTCCAGGGTGGTGACATCCGCAGCGATGCGGAAGGTGACGACAAACATGACGAATCCCAAAACCGCCAGCCAGCGCGCGGCTACCTTGCCTGTCGCGATTCCGGCCAGGGGCATCACGACGACCAGGGCAAAGCCTCCGGCGGTGAGCGCCAGCCCCGCAGTGGTAGCGTTATAGCCGAGGAGCTGCTGCATGAACTGCGGCTGCAGCACGGTGTTGGCGTTGAGCACGCCACCCACCAGCGCCATGAGAAAGCAGCAGATGGCGAAGTTCTTGAAACGGAACAGCTTGAGATTGATGAGCGGGGCCTTTTGTCGCCACTCCCACACCACCAGGCTGATCATGCCCCCCACAAACAGGAATGCGAAGAACTGGATGAAACCCGAGGTGAACCAGTCGTTTTCCTCGCCCTTGTCGAGCATAATCTGGAGTCCGCCCATGGCGATGGTTAGGAATGCAAGGCCCATGTAATCCATGTTGCGCAGCTTGGAAGGGTCCGCCTTGATCCACGGTGGGTCGTCGACCATGCGGGTAACCAGAATGAAAGCCAGAATGCCAACCGGGATGTTGATGAAGAAAATCCAGCGCCAGGAGAAGTTGTCAGTAATCCATCCGCCGAGCGTTGGCCCGATGGAGGGCGCGAGTACTGCGACAAGGCCGTAGAGGGCGAATGCCTGCCCGCGCTTTTGTGGCTCAAAGGAGTCGGCCATGATGGCCTGCGCCATCGGCTGCATTCCGCCGCCACCCGCCCCCTGGATGACCCGAAAGACGAGCAGCATGGGCAGCGTGGGCGCCGCGCCGCACAGAAAACTCGCAACAGTAAAGACTACGATGCAGAAAACAAAGAAATTGCGTCGCCCCATCACGCTTGACGCCCAGCCTCCGAGCGGTAGAACGATTGCGTTAGAAACAAGGTAGCTGGTCAGTACCCAGGTTCCTTCATCTGTACTCGCGCCGAGCGTTCCGGCGATATGAGGCAGGGCTACATTGGCGATGGAGGTGTCCAAAACCTCCATGAACGCCGCGAGCGCCACAGTCATGGCGATCAACCACGGATTTACCCTTGGCTTCCAGGCCGTGACTTCGACCGGGTTTGGGTTTTCCATCCGCCTGGCCGGGGCCGGTGATGCGGTCTGCAACTCTGGCAACAGTACTCTCCTCTGCCTTTCTTTGGTTCTGGTTCTGTGGCTAGCCGGGGAAATGCAGCGCTGTGGTGCAAGAACGTGAACTGACGTCGTTCGGCGTGCCCTGGCCCTTGCGGTGGGTACTTTTAATAGATTCGTCACCCCGCGCCCGGGGTTCACGGATTCCTTATTCAGCGCCTGACGCAGCTTTGGGCGTTCGCCAGCCCAGGAGGGCAATCAGAAGTCCAATTGTCTGCATGGCCACAATAAAACCCACGCATGCTGGCCACCCGCCGAGCGCCCAGAAGGCCCCCGGAACCACCCCGCCAGCCGCGCCTCCCAGGTAATAGCAGGTAATGTAAAGCCCCGCCGCAGTAACCCGCATCCCAGCAGGCGCCGCGACCCGCAGATGAGTGCTGGAAGCTGTTTGCGCGATGAAGACACCCGTGCAGAGCAGCGCCAGCCCGGCAATTACAACTGCAAGCGAGGCCGCCAGTGTGAGCAGAACGCCGGTGATGGCGCACACAATGGCGCCCGAAATTCCAGCGCGGAGCCCAACGCGCGTAATGAGATATCCAGCCGCCGGAGTAACCGCGAGTCCGATCAGGTAAACGAAGAATAGTGAGCTCAGTTCCGTGGTGGTGAGCAGATATGGAGCGGCGCTCAGATGAAACGTGATCCATGTGAAGACGCCCACCAGAGAAAACAGTACGTTGAATCCAACGGCGAAGGTAGCTACCAGGCGGCGGATGCGAATTAGTCCCTGGACTTGGCTGAAGAAGCCGGTCTCGGATTCTCTCAGATCACGAACTGCTGTATGGCGGAGTCCTTGAGGCAGCCACGCCGCAACTGCCGCCGCTCCGGCGAGGGAAGCCGCGCCCAACACGAGAAAGCTGATGCGCCAACTGAACCTGTCGGCCAGAATGCCGCTTGAAACTCGTCCAAGAAGGCCTCCCAATGCTGTTCCACTCACGTAAACGCTCATGATGAGCGGGACGCGGTCCGGCGACCATTCCTCACCGATGTAAGTAATCACCACCGCAATGATCCCCGGCACTGTGATGCCCTGAAGAAACCGCCAGAAGATGAGCTGTGCGAGCGAAGTGGAAGTGGCCGCCATCAGCGTAGGCAGGCTCACTCCGAGAAGTGCAACCACGATCACGCGCTTGCGCGGCAGCCGCTCAGCCAGAGCGCCAAAGACGGGCGCCGACAGGGCTACGCCCAAAGTGGCCGCCGATACAGTCATGCCAACACCGGTCTTTGAGGCATGGAACAGCCGCGCCAACAGCGGCAAAAGCGGCTGGGTGCAGTAAAGCTCAAGAAAGGCGCACACGCCGCAAAGAGCCACCGCGGCAGCCGCGAGCCCGCTGGGATTGGAGCGATCCGATTGGGAGTGGGTTTCCAATCTTCTAGCATAGCCGGACTGTCTTGCCACGGCTTTCGTTTCGGACCCGATCAATATACCCTTAGGTGCAATGCACGCTCTTCCCCGCAAGCCGCCGCGGCGCGGCATGGAGGCCTTTGCCTCCCACGACTTCAGGCGATTCCAGTTGGCGCGCGTGATGGCCGTACTTGGATACGCGGCACAGTCGGTCGCTGTTGCCTGGCAGGTATACTCCATCACGCATCGAGCCATCGACCTGGGCTACACGGGACTGGCCCAGTTTTTGCCGGGATTGCTCTTCCTGTTGCCTGCTGGGCACGCGGCAGACCGATTCGATCGCCGCCAGATCATCCTTGTCTGCTATGGGCTCCAGGCCGTTTGCACCACGGCGCTTTTGTTGCTTGCGCGAACAGGCTTGCATGGCGTCTATCCCATATATCTAGTGCTGTTCTTTATCGGAACGGCCCGCACCTTCTCCGGTCCGGCCAATTCGGCACTGATTCCTCACCTGGTTCCAGAAGCGCATTTTGTCAATGCAGTTACATGGGGCGCAACCATCTTCCAGTTTGCCACCATCATCGGGCCGGCGCTGGGCGGCGTGTTGTTTACTTTGCCCCTCGCCCAGTTTGTGCCGGATACACTGTTGCAGGGCCCGGGTATTGTGTATGTCTTCACGCTGGGCACGCTGGGCTGGTCGCTGGTTCTGGTGGGCAGCATGAAGACGCGGGTCGGCCGCATGGAACACCGGGCGCTGTCTCTCAAAGTAGTGCTGGCCGGTTTTCAATACATGGGCCGATCGCCGCTGCTGCTGGGCGCGGCTTCACTCGACCTCTTCGCCGTGCTGCTCGGCGGAGCAGTGGCGCTCACCCCGATCTTCGCAAGTGATATCTTGCACACCGGCCCGCGGGGGCTCGGAATGTTGCGGGCGGCTCCTGCAGCGGGCGCGGTCACCATGTCTCTACTGATGGCCCGCTTCCCCTTCCGCCGCCATGCCGGGGCGCGGTTATTCATTTGCGTTTCAATCTTTGGCGCTGCGACGGTGGTGTTTGGTTATTCACGCAGCCTGGCGCTCTCTCTGGTTGCGCTTTTTGTAGCCGGCGCGGCTGACTCTATCAGCGTCATCATCCGCGGCTCGCTGCTGCAACTGGCCACGCCGCCGGAGATGCGGGGCCGCGTTAGCGCCGTCAATTCGCTGTTCATCGGAGCATCGAACGAACTGGGAGAGTTTGAGAGCGGGCTGACTGCACAGTGGTGGGGCGCGGTGCGGGCAACTGTGTTTGGGGGCATCGGCGCGCTGGCTGTGGCAGGATTGTGGTCGGTGATGTTTCCCAGCCTGCGGCATGCGGACGAGCTTAGTGCCGAGGCTATTCGGGCGGTTGGGATGCCCGGCTCGAACGGGATTCTGAACGGGAAATAGACACTTGAATCCCAGGTCTCAAGCGCGAGACCGAGGGCACCCGCACTGGAACGCGAAGAAGCAAAGGCCCGCACAGAGCGGGCCTTTGCTGTCAACAACAGATCAAAGGAAAGGACTATTTCTGCGCCGTTTGCACGGTCTGTTGTCCGCTTGTTGCGGGCGGGTTTACCTGGGCATTCAGGTAACTGGTTAGATCATTTACATCCTGCTGGGTGCCTACCATTGGCGGCATAAAGCGTTTGTACGGCATGTCAGGTTTGTAATCGTGGAGCATGGTGACAAAGCTGCCGATGTTGGCTCGGTCGCGGCCGCTGAGGAGTTGCCGTATGGGGCGATAGCCATCCATCGTGTGGCAAGAGCCGCACTCGCCGCGGAAGATTGCTTCGCCGCGGGAGTAACTCGCATCCGATCCATTCCAAACCCAGTTCGAGTGGGCCAGGTAGCCTTCCTGGTTGATGCGGGCAACGTAAGGAACGCGCACCCCGTTCGAGTACATCCAGTGGCCGATGACGTAGGGCTTGCGGAGCATTTCGCGCGAGTACTCGCCGGCGCCGGTGGCCATCAGGGCAAGTAGCAGCACGGCCATTGCATGCGACAAATTAAAGTCCAGCGGATTGCGATAGGCCAGGTAATAGGCGACCCAGATGATGGTGGCCGAAGTGACAATGATGACCAGCGCCATGCGCGTGACGGCGGAGAAGGTGCCTGTGTTAATAGTGTCGATGCCCAATGTCAGCAGCGCCTGTTGCGAAGCGGGGACCATCATGTAGTACCAGATCATGAGGAAGGGGATGGCAACGAAGGAAGGCACCAGCCATCGCACGCTCCACCGGACCTTGGTGATCTTGAGCTCCGGTTGCTTGTCGCCGTCAATGCGGCTTGCGGTGATGAGCGCCCACACGCCGGCAAGCGAGCAGCAGACACAAACGCGAAGCAGCAGGCTTGGCCAGTATGTGGGATTGAAGAAGGCGTTCCAGAATTTGCTCGCTTCGTGACCGGTTCCGGCAACGGCGAGCCAGGTGTCGCCCGGCGTAAGCATGAAGGCCAGAATGCCATTGATGATGATGAGCGTTGCAGCCGAGGCCACCGCATAGACCCAGCCCACCGTGAGGTGAAGTTTGTCGTCGATCCGGTTCCAGGTGTAGTAGTAGACCGCGACAGTCGTGAGTTCGACCAGGAAGAAGACCCACTCCATGGCCCAGCCAAAGACGAAGTTGTGAATCAAGGTGCTGGTGGCCTCGGGGTGAGTAAGCCCGATTGCGAACCAGATGCCCACACCAGAGACGGTGCCGAAAACCGCGGTAAGGATGAGAAAGAACTTGGAGTGGCTGGCCAGTTGCTTGAGCCATGCGGCGCGGAGTTCGGGGTCGGCGATGCGCTGCGCCTTGCGTTCGGCCATAGGCAGATAAAGACCGCCACCTACCGCGAACTGCGAGATCATGACATGGAAGATTGCGATAATGCCGATCACCCAGCCCGAGCCGAGGATTGGAATTTCCCAGAATGGATAGTTCATTGAATGACTCCAGTGAACAAGTGAAAAAGTGAAGAAGTGAAAGAGTGAACAACTGTGCGAGTGAAACCAGCCTTTGGAATTCAGCCGCTGTTATTCTTCAGCTTGCTTAACAGCGCAAATAGCATCTTCTCCACCTTATTTGAAGTTCGTTGGGCGGCGGAAAGAAGTTCGGTATCCGCGAACCCCAACGCGCCAGAGAGTTCCAGTTGCGTCTGCAACTCGCAATTCGACGCGCGAGCGATTAGGAGGAAGTGTTTGAACTCGCGCGGGTTCATCCGCCCGTGGCCTTCTGCGATATTGCTCGGAACAGAGATTGCAGAGCGCCTAAGCTCAGACGTGAGCCCGAAAGCCTCTTCCCGAGGAAAGTGTTGCGTGAGCCGATAAACAGCCACTGTCAATTCCATCGACCTTTGCCAAACCTGAAGGTCTCGGAATGATTGAATGGTTGCTCTCATCCTGGGCTTTTCGACAATCACTTCACATCCTGCTTTCCAAGTTGCTTCACTTCTTCACTTCTTCACTTTTTCAATGCTTTTACCTGATCGTCCAGTAACCGATGACAGTGGTGGCCAGCAGGGCAAAAACAGCCATCAGGCCGAAATAGTGTGCGGCACGCGCGCGCTTTCCGCTCTCCTTGTCGTTGTCGTAGAACGGAATTAATATCCACAGCACAATGCCAAGCGTGAACAGCAGGATTCCCGCAATCTCACCCGCTTCGCCGGGTAGGACCGAGCCGAGCAGTTTGAGCATCTCGAAGGGGCTCATGAAGTACCATTCCGGATGAATCCCCCCGGGCGCCGGCGCAAGAGAATCGAACTGTTTGCCGAGCGACCACGGAAAGACAGAGGCCAGCAGAGCAAGAATGTTGAGCGAGATGAGCCACATGGCCAGATCCTTGCGAAGGAAGTTGGGCATGAATGGCATGCTCTTGCGCGCAGTGGCGGGCTTCAGTTCTTCACTGGGAGGCACGGCGTTGCCGTGGCGCTGCACCAGCCACAGGTGGAAGCCGAGCAGCGGCACAAAGATCGCTGGAAGCACCACAACATGCAGTGCGAAAAAGCGCTGCACCGTGAACTCGCTAACATCCGGGCCGCCGCGCAGCATGTTGGCGATCACCGAGCCGACCCAGGGAATTGCAACCGGAATCTGCAGGCCAACCTTGGTGGCGAAATAGCTCAGCTCATCCATGGGCAGCAGGTAGCCGGAGAAGCCGAAGACCGCGGCCAGCCCCAACAACGCCATGCCGCTGAGCCAGCCGAACTCGCGCGGCTTGCGGTAGGCTTTCATAAAGTAGACCGAGAACATGTGCACAAGGATGGAGAAGATCATCAGGTTTGCCGACCACGAGTGCGCCGAGCGGATCAGCCAGCCAAAGTGCATCACAAAAGTGATCTGGCGGACCGATTCGTAGGCTTCCGCTCCGGGGCGGTAGTAGACCAGCAGCAACACGCCGGTAAAGCACTGGACCAGGAAAAGGAACAGCGAGATGCCGCCCCAGTAGTACCAGAAGGACTGGGAGTGCACCGGGACCGTCTTGTGGCGCGCGAAGGCGGCCAGTTCTCGAAGGCCCAGCCGTTCATCCACCCAGTCGTAAAGCTTCATCGTCTTTGCAGTCATGTTTCTTTCCTTTGAACTCGCTGGTTCGTTTCCCTCTGCTGCCTTGGCAAAGCCTTAGCGGCAGAGCCACCCGCCATCGACGACCAGGACGTGCCCTTGGATATAGTTGCCGGCCTCGGACGCCAACAGGACAGCTGCGCCGGCAAGGTCCGAAGGCAGTCCCCAGCGGCCCATGGGAATTCTGTTCAAAATTGCGGCGGAGCGCACAGGATCTGCGCGTAGAGCCGCGGTGTTGTCGGTAGCCATGTATCCGGGTGCGATGGCGTTGACGTTGATTCCCTTGTCGGCCCACTCATTGGCCAGTGCCTTGGTCAGTTGCGCCACAGCGCCCTTTGCCGCGGCGTATCCAGGCACGAGGATGCCGCCCTGAAACGAGAGCAGCGAAGCTGTGTTGATGATCTTGCCATGTCCCTGTGCGAGCATCAGGCGGCCTGCATACTGGCTAAGGAACCACACGGCGTTCAGATTGGTGTCGATCACCGTCTTCCAGAACTCTTCGGAGTGTTCGGCGGCCGGGGCGCGGCGGATGGTGCCGGCATTATTGACCAGGATGTCGATGGAGCCGAACTCCTTCACCGTGTCGTCGACCAGCATCCGGGCAATCGCTTTGTCGCACACATCGCCCGAACGGCAGATAAACTTGGCGCCGGTCTTCTTCACTTCCTCAATCGTCGAATCCAAAACCTGGTCGTAGTTGTGCAAGGTTACATTCGCACCCGCCTGTGCAAAGGCAATGGCCATGCCTGCGCCGAGGCCCTGGCCGGATCCTGTGACCAGCGCGTTCTTGCCTTTCAGGCTGAATAAATCGAGGATTCCCATGGTTAAGCTCCTGGTTCTTCGCAAGGCGAGTCTTTCTCTGGGTTGGAAAACTTATGCCCGCGAAACTTCAACACCGGTGTCGTTGACCGCAACTTTGAAGAGCTTGAGCGGCTTGGGCGGCGGTCCGCTAACATTGGCGCCAGTGTAGGGGTTATAGACACCGCCGTGGCATGCGCAATGAACGCGGTCGGCCTGGGGCTCGTATTGCACAGTGCAGCCCAGGTGCGTACATACCGCGGTCATCGACACCCAGCGGCCGTCCTCGTGGTGAATCAGCATGGCCGGCGCAGTGCCAAACTTGAACATCAGCACCGACCCCGCGGGCAGCTTCTGTGCATCCTTGAGCGTCACCTCGGTCACGGCCGTTGCGCTTAGCGCCATCTCTTCAGGCGATGCGAGGTAACGATAGATAGGATAGGCCAGCGCGGCTGTGTAGCACAGGCCCGCCGCTCCGGCAGCCGCCAGAAAGGCACGGCGCGTATTGCGCTCTCCGTTCTCAGCCACAATTGTCGCGGAATTCACAAGTTCGCTCATAAACTAAGCCGCACCTTCCATTGGTTTCTGTGCGCGTGCCACCACCGACACAAGCCATCCAACCACTCCCAACCCGGCCACAAAGAGCACCAGGAAAAGGCCCACCACGCTCCAGTTGGTCACCACGACCCGGTCCCACACATCGTAGTTTTTGCTCAGAAGGGTCAGGTCGCGCACACCGTCGCGATAGACGACAAGGGCGATTTCAATCAGCACTGCCAGCAGCACGCTGACCCAGCTTACCCATCCGACTAAGCCTGCAGAGAGCTTGCCGAAGCCGGCGATCACGGCCACCAGCACGGCGGTAACCACAAGAGCAAGCCAGCCGTATCCGGCAAAACCAGAAACCTTGTAGAGCGGGTAACTGCTGTGGCCTGCAAGCCCGGCCTTTACAATCTCCGGTTGCACGCTCGCGGCCCATAGACCGGCCAGCAAATAAACGACGCCGAAGACAGCGGCCACTTTGCCGCCAATTCCGGCTGCAAAGCTCTTCTCCTGCGAGGTAAAGGTGCTGCGGCCAGCCAGGTACACCAGCCACAATCCGCCGATGAACAATCCGCCGGCCATCATGAGCAGCCAGCGTGGTGTCAGTGTCGGGTCGCCGGTGGGAAGATACACACCCATGGCGGAGGCGGAGTACATGTCGCGCCACACCTCAGGACGGAGCATCAGCGTCATATTGGTGGAGAGCAGGCGGGCGATGAAGCCGGCGAGAACCCATGCGCTCAAACCAACCCACCAGGCCTGCTTGCCCGCCTCCAGCCGCGCAGAGAACCGGTAGAGCAGCCAGTAGGTGAGCATCAGAATTCCGATGATCGAGATCCAGTAGACGCCGATGAGCACGCTGCTGGTATAAAGAGCGCGCCCATAAAGCACCTGCGCAAACAAAAGCGGCGGAACGCCCAGGTTGATCACAAACGTCATGACCACCGTGAGTCTGCGTGCCAGCGCCCGCGCGGTGACCAGCGAGAGAGGCGAGCTGCGGAAGAGGCTGAGCAGAACTGCAAGCAGCAGTCCGCCCAACAGCATTTCAACGGCCACAAAATGCAGGGAGAGCGTGACGACGTGCAGCAATTTCAGCAGCCATACAGGCGCCGGCAGTGGAATGGGATCGACAGCGGGATATGGATTCATGAGATTCCGGAAGTTCCTTTCACTCTGCATCCGGCGAGGGGCTGGCGACGAATGCGGCCCTGAGCAATGAAAAAAAGCTCACGTCGCCGGCCCGCGCCGGGATAGCCCAGCAGTGGGAAGCCGCGGAGAGACTATTGCGGGACATTTTGGACTGTTTATCTCCAATTTGGATTGGCAAAAGCCAAGCTACAACTTGTGATTGTCTGTGGTCTGTGACGGAGAATACATTCGGTTGTGACGAATTTCGATTAGCCTGCCCATGGACAGCTCCGCTACTCCCAGACCACGGTGCTGCCGGTGCTCCTGCTCGCGAGGTTTATCGGCAATTGGGCTTGGGAGTGAGAGCATTTTCGACCGGACAATTGTATGAAGAGACCGAATTCGTCGATGCAACTGACGCGCGCCGCCGATTATGGTGTCCGCGTGATGATTCACCTGACCGGGACCACTTCGGGAGTGCGTCTCTCGCTTCCCGCGCTGGCCGAGGCCACGGATGCGCCGGAAAGCTTTCTCTCCAAGGTCTTGCAGGCTCTGGCGCATGCCGGACTGATCAGTTCGCGGCGCGGTCAATCCGGTGGCTTTCAGATTTCGCCGCGCGGCCGCCTGGCTTCAATGCTGGAAGTGATCGAGGCGATTGACGGCCCGATCTGCCTGAACGTCTGCTTGATCTCCGGTCGATCCTGTGGCCGCAAGGCTCATTGTCCGGCCCATCCGATTTGGGCACGAGCTCAGATGGCGATGCTGGAAGTCCTCTCCGGCGCCTTGGTCGCGGAACTCGCAGCCGGATCCCATCCTGCTAAGGCAAAAGGAGCTGTTTCGCCCGACGGATCGCGGTGTAACTGCCCATCGGCGAACTTGAATCTTCGGTAAAGCCGTGAGCAGGTCCGCGCAGTTGCAGAAACTGGTCAAGGAGTGTTTCAATCGAATTATTGAAACAGGGGTGCTCCACGAAGTGGGGCTGAGAAATACCCTAGAACCCGATCCGGATAATGCCGGCGTGGGAAGCTTTCGAAGCCAAACGGCCCTCTTCCTCGAAACCATCTGAGTTCCCTTGTTTCACGCTTCACCCAGGGGAGCCTCATGTTTGTTCGCACTGCCTACTGCATCCCTCCACCCTCGTTCGCGTTGACTTACGGCGCTCGCTTGCAGGGGCTGGTGCTGGCGGCATGTCTCTCTTTCTCTGCCGCCGCGTTCGCACAGGACGAGACGCAAGCTTCTGCAACCCAGACGTCTACGACTTCGAGCCTGGCCGCGGCGCAACAAAAGCTGCCGCCGGTCACCACCACGGTCGTCGTCCATGGCGAAGTCAAAGACGATTATCTGCCCGAGACCGTCACCGGAGGCACATTGGACGGCGCGACCCTGCAGCAGGCGCCGCTCTCGGCAACAGTCTTCACCCGCGACCTGTTGAACGACCAAGTATCGCGTCTTCTCTCCGATGTTGTGAAGAATGACGCGTCGATCGGCGAGGATTATGCGCCCGTTGGCTACTACGGCGACTTTGAGATTCGAGGCTTTCCCATCGATCTGGCAACCGGACTTGAGATCAACGGCATGACAATCGCCGGAGAGCAGGACGTGCCGCTTGAGAATAAACAGAGCGTTGAATTCCTCAAAGGCATTGCCGGCGTGGAAAGCGGCGTAGCCTCGGCGGGCGGTCTCATCGACTACGTCACCAAGAGGCCCGCGGCGATTGAAGCCCTCGATCTGGCCACCGACCATCGCGGTTCCGCATATGGTGCGGTCGACATGGGCAAACTCTTCGGCAGCCGAAAACAAGTTGGCGCGCGCGTGAATCTTGCCGGCGAAAGAATCCAAAGCTACGTGAATGACGCTAATGGATGGCGCGCGATGGGCGCGGGCGCGGCGGACTGGAGGTTCAGCCCGAAGGCGATTCTGAAGGGCGACTTTGAGTACCAGCACAAGGTGGAGCGCTCGGTCTCCGGCTATCAGCTGCTAGGCGGAACAACCGTTCCCGATATCAACCGTGTCTACCCATCGAACATGCTTGGCGAGCAATCGTGGGGGAAGCCGAACACGTTCGACACCTTCAACACCGGCGTGCGACTCGACTATGACTTGCCTCAGGGCGGGCGAGCCTTCGCCTCGGGCAGCTTCAGCCAGTCTCTCATCGACGACAACGTGGTCTACGCCTATGGGTGTGCAGGCGAAGCGGCCTGCACCGACCTGGGCGGTACTGCCCCCGATTATTTCTTCGCTCCGGATGGCAGCTACGACATCTTCGACTATCGCAATCCCGGGGAGTTGCGCATTGATGCGCAGGCGGAAGTGATGGCTGTTGGCCACTTGAAAACAGGACCGATTGAACACGACTTGGCCGCAGGCGGCGTGGGCTTCGTGCGGAGCTTTCAGCAGCCGTCGAGCGCGGTGTACGACTATGTGGGTTCGGAGAATATCTACGAACCGAACCAGGCTTACCCGATTGAGATCAATCCCTCGACAGGCAAGCCCGATCAATCGGGACCGCGCGAGTTGAACGAGGACAATCACCAGACGGCGGCGGTGATTCAGGATCGCATTCACCTGCCTGGCCGCGTCCAATTACTTGCCGGCGGGCGGTTTGATTCGGTACGCGATCATAATTTCGGCGGGGTCAGTACAACCAACAAGAAGATCTGGCTGCCCGAATATGCCGCAACCTTCAGTCCGTTCGAGAGTCTGACGCTCTATGGCAATTACGGAGTGCTTCTCTCCCTTGGACCGCAGGCTCCTTGGTGGGCGGGCGGCTACTATCTAGATCCCTTCTATACGCGGCAGGCTGAGGTGGGCGCGAAGTATCAGCCGGGGCAGCGCATCCTGTTGACTGCCGCACTCTACCGCATGCGCGCGCCGTTCTTCTATCCCAAGGACGATGGCGCTGGGAATTTGAGCTTCGTATCTGAAGGCCGCGAGACGCACGACGGAATTGAATTGAACGCGGAGGGAAAGGCGGCAAGCTGGCTGCGGCTGACGGGTTCGGCTTCGGCGATTCATGCGGTTAGTGAAAATACAGGGACGCCCGCATTCGACAGCAAGCAAGTGATCAATGTACCGCATCTGCGAATCGTCCTGTTTGCCGATCTCCTCTTGCCCCACGCACACGGAATACACCTGATGCCCGGCTGGAACTACACGGGCCGCAAAGAAGCCACACGCGATGACGCGGTCAGCGTGCCCGGCTACGACCTTTTCAGCCTGGGCGCACGCTACACTCCGGGTGGCGAACAAGGCCGTGTCACCATTCGCCTTTACGCCGATAACATCACCAACAAACGCTACTGGAAAGACACCGGCGCCAACTACGGCGACACATTCATTCACCTGGGAGCGCCCACGACTGTGCGGCTATCGGCCCATTACACTTTCTAAGGCCACTGCCTTTGGCTTGGGACAATCTCGCAATGAGCGCAACCGTAAAAGCACACGGCATGGATGGTACGCTGGTTGACCCTGACTGGCCGCCGTTGACGCTCGCCGAAGTGCGCACTGTGCTTGCCCTTTTTCCCGCATTGACTGAACCTATTCGGATCCTATTCGCCAGTCCGCGACCGCTCTCCGCCGCAGCCGTGGTCGGCACAGCGAGTGGCCGCGTCTTTATCAAGCGCCATTACCACACCGTGCGCGATGCCGAAGGGCTTCTCGAGGAACACCGCTTTCTTGCCCATCTCATCGCCCATGGCGCATCGGTCCCGCGTGTTCTGCCGTCTTCCGCCGGCGATACAGCAATCGAGATCGGCGATTGGACCTACGAAGTGCATGAGACGCCGGAGGGCGTCGATCTCTACGAAGACGCAATCTCCTGGACGCCCTTCCGCACCGCATCGCACGCCAACTCAGCCGGCCAGGCACTGGCGCGGCTCCATCTCGCAGCGCACGGCTTTGCCGCGCCTCCCCGTAAGCCCAGGCCGCTCGTAGCAAGCTTTACGATCTTCGCCGCAAAAGACCCGAGCGTCGAGCTGGAGCGCTTTCTAACCGTCCGCCCATCACTCGCTTCGAATCCCGCTGTGCGCGTCAACTGCAAGCAGGCTCTGCAACTGCTCGCGCCGTTTCATGCGCAACTCTTGCCGTTCCTGCCGGCTCTGCCGGCGCTGTGGACGCACAACGATCTGCACGCCTCCAATCTCTTCTGGAGCGACCTCAGCGAGAACGCCAGCGCGACGGCCATCATCGACTTCGGCCTCGCCGACCGCACCAGCGCAGTCCACGACCTCGCCAACGCTATCGAGCGCAACATAGTCGAGTGGCTCGTCCTGGTTGCCGATCCTGCGCATCCGGGCGACGTGCCCATCCACCTCGATCTCCTTCAGGCGCTTCTTGACGGCTACCAATCTGTTCGCCCGCTCTCCGCGGAAGAAGCCGCTGCCCTCGCACCAATGACCGCGCTCTGTCACGCCGAGTTTGCGCTCTCTGAGGCAGAGTATTTTCTTACCGCACTTCACTCGAATGAGAAAGCATCGATGGCTTACGATGGCTGGCTCGCAGGCCACGCACGCTGGTTTCGCAGCTCCGCCGGCCGCAAGCTGCTCGACGCAATTCAAAGCTGGGTCGTGACCCGCAGCCAGCGCCAGCAAAAGGTCAGGGCGCGATGATCTGGCAAGCGATCACAAATTACCTGGCCGCAAACTGGCTTGAGCTAGCAGGCACCGTCACCACTGTGCTTGGCATCTGGCTCACCACGCGCCGCCTGCTCATCTGCTGGCCTGTGGTGCTTGCCGCTGATTTCCTCTACCTGGCGGTCTTCTTCCGCGCTCGGCTCTTCTCCGATGCGCTCCTGCAAGTCTTCTTCGTGGCCTTCACCCTCTACGGGTGGTGGCATTGGTGGCGCGGCGTGAGTGCCGATGGCGAAGTGCGCATCGTGCCACTGCCGCTGCGCGGCTGGCTCAGCGGCCTTGCAGCAGGCGCCGCGGGGGCTGTGCTGTTGGGGTGGCTCATGGTGCGCATAGGCGCCGCGCTGCCACATTTGGATGCAGCCCTGACAAGCTACAGTCTTGTTGCAAGTTGGTGGGGAGCCCGCAAGCACATCGCCAACTGGTGGCTCTGGATCGCAGTAGACGTCATCTACATCGGCGAGTATCTCTACAAGGATCTCCGCATGACCGCTGCTCTCTACGCAGGCCTTGTGGTTTTGGCAGTGCTCGGTCTGCGCGAATGGCGGCGCGCTCCAGTCGAAGCCTAAATCGCCGCCTGCACCACGTTTTGCAGAGGTTCGCCCTTCATGTAGCGACGCAGTTCGTTCGCTGCCGTACGCATCGCGCGCGGCGCAAACTGAATACTCGATCCGCCGATATGCGGCGTGATCAACAGGTTCGGACAACTCCACAACGGGTGCCCGTCTGGAAGGGGCTCCGGATCGGTCACATCAATGGCCGCGCGAATTCTGCCCGAGTGCAGCGCCTCCACCAGCGCATCTGTCTGCACAATCGGCCCGCGCGCCGCGTTCACCAGCAGCGTGCCCTGGCTCATCAGCCCAAACTGCCGGTTGCCTATCAGCCCCTTCGACTCGTCGGTTGACGGCAGAATCAATACCACCACTTCGGCACCCGGCAGCAGGCTATCCATT
>Ga0209698_10002266_pt1 | contig 21925 bp, 26 predicted proteins | sample LitLauG_LLR_2012_FD_187203 | JGI IMG/M metagenome (GOLD analysis project Ga0209698, IMG submission 187203) | Freshwater sediment microbial communities from Pennsylvania, USA - Little Laurel Run_MetaG_LLR_2012 (SPAdes) (version 2) | ecosystem: Environmental > Aquatic > Freshwater > Creek >...
AGGAGCTTGTTGGTCTTGGCCTGGAGAATCCCGGACATGCGCTTCATGACACCCATTGGCGACGATCCTTCCTCACGCTCTGGGTGCAGTGTACGCGCCCCCGTCCCGGTAGCGTGAGCGGCGTGTCCGAGCCGCGTTGCATCCTGACCGTCCACGCCCATCCTGACGACGAGGCCTCCAAGGGGGCGGGCACGATCGCCCGCTACCACGCCGACGGGGTCCGCACCGTGCTGGTGTGCTGCACCGGTGGGGAGGAGGGCGAGATCCTCAACCCGGCTCTCGACACGCCCGAGGTCCACCGCGATCTGGCGGCGGTGCGACGCGAGGAGCTGGCCCGGGCCACCGAGATCATCGGCTACGACGAGGTCGTCCTGCTGGGTTACCGGGACTCCGGCATGGCCGGCTCGGAGGCCAATGCCAATCCGGACTGCTTCGCGGCGGCACCGCTCGAGGAGGCCACGGGCCGGCTGGTGGAGATCATCCGACGCACGAAGCCCCAGGTGATGGTCATCTATGGCGACGACCAGACGGGCTACCCCCACCCGGACCACCTGCGGGTGCACGACGCCGGCCTCGCCGCCTTCCTGGCGTCGGGCGACCCGGACCAGTTCGAGGGGGCGGGACCGGCCTTCCAGCCGTCGAAGCTGTACTACACGGTGCACTCGGCGGCCCGGTTCCGGGCCATCCACGCCAAGTTCGAGGAGTTGGGACTGGAGTCGCCGTTCGACGCCGAGTGGCGTGCCCGGTGGGACTCGATGCCGGAGGAGGTGCCCACCGCGGTGGTCGACATCACCGACCACACGGACGTCCGCCGCCTGGCCCTCCTCGCCCACGCCACCCAGGTGGATCCCGAGTCGAAGTTCTGGTTCGGCCTGCCGCCCGAGGTGATGGCATCCATCCAGCCGCACGACGACTACCGGCTCGCCATGGTGGGTTCCCCGGACGGCACGGTCGACCCGGCCACCTGGGACGGCATGGTGGAGACGGACCTGTTCGCCGGCATCGACGGGCCGACCCCGGGATGACCACCCCGACCCTCGAGGGATGGGTGGACGCCGTGCTGGCCGAGGGGGCGGCGCTGCTGGGGCCGACGACACTCGACGGCACGGTCCAGGTGGACGTCACCGGTGGGCCCGACGGGGACGCATCCGTGCACGCCACGTTCGCGGGTGGACGGCTGACCGGGGCCGGGGTCGGTCCGGTGCCGCTTGCGCACGCCACGTTGACCCTGGGCGAGGCGGACGCCGCCGCTGTCCTGGCCGGGTCGCTGGACCCGAGCGTGGCCTTCATGCAGGGGCGGGTGAAGGTGACCGGGGACATGGGGGTGGTGCTCGACCTCCTGTCCGCGGCGTCCACCGACGCCGCCCGGGCGTGCCGCGACCGCGTGGCCGGGCGGATGACCGACTGACCAGGTCGCTACCGGGGCGAGCGGACCCCGCCCCGGGCGAGTGCACCGCCGCCGGAGGACGTCCCACCGCCGAGGAACGGCAGGTGGATGGCCCCGGCACTCTGCAGCAGGATCACCGTCACGGCGGCGATGACCACCACCACCAGCGCCACGACCAGCCACGGGTGCACCCGGGACCATCCCGAACGCGCGCCACGCCGCCCCTGGGCGACGGTCGTGACCGTGGACATCCCGACCGGGCCCTGGTGGTGCAGGACGAAAGCGGCGATACGGGTGGCCAGCTCCGTCGGATCCCCTCCCGACCGCAGGAACCGGTAGGTCCCGGTCCTGGTCTGGATGCTGATCATGGCGCCGGCTTCGGCATGGGGCAGTGCGCGGCCCGTGGTCCGGGGGTGGGCGAGGAGTGCGCCGACGCCGTCGGTTCCCTCCGGGTCGACGGGACCGTCATCGGGTGGTCCGTTGCGGGACGCCTCGGACTCCACCCACCATTCGGGGATGACGCCTCCCGCCCACGGCTCCACGGCGTGCGCGACCACTGCGCCCCACGGAAGCACGCGGGCGGCCTGACCACGGGCGCGCACGACGCCGATACCGTCGTCGTCGAAGGTGATCGACTCGATCGGGGTGGGGTCGTTGCCGTGCGGGTCGAGGAGCAGGAGACCCGTGACCGTGAGCGGTCGGGGACCATCCCCTGCCGCCGGGTCTGGCACGACCTGCCGGTCGACCCCGGTCACGACCCGGCGGTCGACCGCATCGCCTCGCGCAGGGGTCGGTACCCGATCAGCGTCGCCCCCGTCGCCTCCACCGCTGCCGCAACCTGTGCATCGTCGACCAGGAGGTCGTGGTCGGCAACCCGGGATGGCCAGTCCGGCGCCGCCGCCCGGAGCTCGGGTGCATCGACCGCAGGGTGGAGCGTGATCTCGGTGACCCCGGGTCCGAGGTCGGACAGGATCGCGAGCAGTGCTTCGCGTCCGCCGACCGCCGGGACGGTGAAGACGCGGTCGGCGAAGAGCACGCCCTCCGCTGCCGCCAGCCGTCTGATGGGGAACCCCACGCTCGGCTCGACGGCGAAGTCGGGCAGGCGGAGCGGAAGACCGAAGTCCAACGCCAACTCGAGGTAGACGTCGAAGAACTCCGGTCGCAGCAGCAGGGCGTCGCGGTGAGCCTCGAGGTGACTGATGTCGAAGCCCCAGAGCACCGCCCGTTCGAGCTGGGCGCGGCATTCACGGCGCACTTCGTCGAGGTCGGCGTGGTCCCAGACGTCGGTGACCGTCCGGGGGAAGCCACCGTCGCCGTCGAGCAGGGACGGGGCCTGGGTCAGTGGGCCCCAGCGGTAGAGGTCGTGCTCGGCGTTGAGCGTCAGGCAGATGCCCACATCGTCACCCCGGAACCTCGAGGCGGCCTCCCTGGCCCAGGGCGCGGGCACCAGCAGCGACGCCGAGGTGGCGAGTCCGCCACGCAGCGCGTCGTAGACCCCCGTGCTCGCAGCGTGGCAGAAGCCCAGGTCGGCACAGTTGATGATGAGGAGTCGGTCATCGGGGTCGACCCCGAGCCGCTCGGCCACGGACGCCATGTCCTGACCGTAGTCGGCGGTCTGTCGTCGAGCGTTCGGTCAGGCGGCGCGACCGGGAACGTCCCGGGGCCGGTCGGCCGCCGGGGGTCGGCCGGTGGTGGCGGACGTGGCCCCGGACGAGGACCGCAGCCGGGCACGGGCATCGGCGATGCCCCGATGGCCGACCTCGCGGGTGTGGTCGTCGAGTCGCCACTCGCCACCGGAGTCACCCGACACCGGTTCATCGGTCGCGTCGGTGGGTTCGACGAGGGGGAGTGGGGGCTGGAGCCCGCGCATCCGGGCCTCGAGGTTCTGGCTCATGGGAGCAGTGTGCCAGGAGGGTGTATTACGGGGGCATGAGCCAGGCCGACGACACCACTCCAGCACGCCCGCCCTCGACCGGCGCCCGGTACGGGATCACCGTCCCGTTCGACGGGATTCCGCTGACGGAGCACCGTCGGTGGTTCGAGGACCTGGTCCGGTTGGGGTACACCGACGTGTGGTCGGCGGAGACCGACGGGGTGGACGGCTTCACCCCGTTGGCGCTGGCCGCCGCCTGGACACCGCAGCTGCAGTTGGGTGTCGCCATCATCCCCGCCTACACGAGGGGGCCGGCGCTGCTCGCCCAGAGCGTGGCCGCACTGGCCGAGGCGGCGCCCGGGCACTTCACGTTCGGCCTGGGCACGTCGTCGGACGTCATCGTCTCGAAGTGGAACGGCGTGCCCTTCACCGAGCCGTACAAGCGGGTGCGCGACACCATCGCCTTCCTCCGGTCGGCTCTGGCCGGCGACAAGGTCGATATGGCCTACGACACGTTCGAGGTCAAGGGATTCCGACTGGCCCGGCCGGTGGAGCACCCTCCACCCATCTTCCTGGCCGCCCTCCGCCCCGGCATGCTGCGGCTCGCCGGGCGGGCGGCCGACGGGGTCATCATCAACTGGCTGTCGGCCACCGACGTCGCCACGGTGACGCCCGAACTCGGGGCCGACATCCCCGTCGCCGCCCGGATCTTCGTGATCCCGTCGGAGGACGCCGACATGGCGCGGGCCATCGGGCGCCGCATGATCACCGCCTACCTGAATGTCAGCGTGTACGCCGAGTTCCACCGGTGGCTCGGTAGGGGAGAGGCGCTCGGTCCCATGTGGGAGCTGTGGCAGGCGGGGGATCGCAAGGGCGCTCTGGCGGCCATTCCGGACGAGGTCGTCGACGAGCTCGTGGTGCACGGATCGTTCGCACAGTGCCGCGAGCATGTGGCCCGCTACGTGGCCAACGGGGTGGACATCCCGGTGCTCGCCGTACTCCCCTTCGGCGTCGACCTGGCCGAGGCGGTCGAAGGGCTGGCGCCCCGCTGACCCCGACCCGGCCCGCGGATGGGCAGGCTCGTGGCGTGAGGTCCGAACCTGCGGACCGGGCGTCAGCCGGCGGGGTCTGCCTCCGGGGCGGCATCGGCGGCGTCGCCAGCCGGTGCCTCGTCGCCGGCCGGTGCCTCCCCTGCGGCGGGTGCGACGTCGGCGGTGACGAGGCGCCGACGGCTGCGCCGTGGGACTCCCAGAACTCGTTGAGGCGACCCTGGGTCTTGACCACCCACACGATCGAGCCCACGAACGGGAGGAAGATCCAGAGCCCGGTCAGTGCGCTGAGCGGTGGCTGTTGGCCCTCGACGACGGAGAGGTCTCCCACCTCCGCCGGCATGATGAACGCGTTGACGATGAAGAGGAGGAAGGCGAACAGGAGGCCGAGGCCCCCTCCGATTCCCTTGCCGGAGTACCCCTTCAATTCCTTGAACGAGGCCTACTGCCAGTAGAGGGCGTAGATGCCGAGCGTGATGATCGAAAGTCCGATCACCGCCCACGGGTTCCGGATCTTGCCCGTCGGTCCCGTCGTGGGATTGGTCATGATCCGCCTCGTGCCTGCAGGAACGTTCCCCGGTCGGTCGTCCGTCGTCGCCCGCAACCCAGCGCTGGATGCCGGGAACTGCAGGTGTCCGGTGACCGACGGTCGCGGCAGGCCGGGAGGGGGTGTGCAGACATCGGATCGGCGAGATCCGTGGAGCCGGTCATTTGGCAAAATGGAATGCGAGGTCAGGTGTCCGGGATCGTGAAATGACGCTCGACGCGTTCCCGGCAATGGCATGGGGACTCTGCTAAACACTGTGCGCGGTCCCAATTCCGGCGGAACCGTCCGAGGCAACTCGGCCAGACCTGTGGGGAGAACCAGAACAAATGGCTGATGCAACTGAGAACGGTGGAACCGACGACGCAGTGCCGCAGCCGGCCCCGGCCCCGGCCCCGGCGGCCCCAGGGTCAGAGGCGATGTGGGTGCCGCAGATCGTCGGCGGCCCCGACACCCCGGTCAACCTGGCCACGCTGAAGGCGTACGCCGTCGACCAGACGATCAAGGCCGAAACGAGTGTCGTCGAAGTGGCTACGGGGACCACCTACCAGGCGAAGCAGATCCCAGGCCTCTACTCCAAGCGGGAGTGGATGATCACGCTCATCCTCTCGATCCTGCTCGGCCAGCTCGGCGTCGACAGGTTCTACCTGGGGGAGATCGGACTCGGCGTCCTGAAGCTGATCACGTGCGGAGGCCTCGGCGTCTGGTGGATCATCGACATCGTCCTGGTGGCGACCCGCAAGATGACCGACTCGGATGGCCTCGCCCTTCCCTAGTCTGCACGTCTCCGATCGCCGGCGGGCGATCACGTGGGGCGTGGTGGGGGCGGCGGGGATGACCGAGCTGGCCGTCCTGCTCGCCGCCCCCAGGGCCTGGTGGCCGAAGTGCCCGATCCACGCGACGACGGGACTGTTCTGCCCGGGCTGCGGAGGGCAGCGGGCGGTGCGCGCGCTGCTGGACGGGCACTTCGAACTGGCCCTCAGGTGCAACGCCCTGCTCTTCGCCGTGCCGCTGTTCTTCCTGGCGCTCCACGTGGTGACGAGGTCGCCGTGGGGTGCAGCAGGCCGTCGGACACTTCTCGTCGTCGCGGCGCTGAGCGTGATCGGGTACACCGTGTTGCGGAACCTCCCCGGGTCCGGGTTCGCTCCACCTGGGTGAACCCGGGAGGCGGGTGGCGCGGGCCCTCGGGCCCACGGTCCCGGGAACCGACCTCCGGACCGGGTCAGGTGGCGCCGTCGATGCGGTCGAGCAGCCGGGCCACCAGGGTCCCGAACGTCTCGAGCCCGCCGTCGTCGAAGGCGTCGACGAACAGACCGCGTACGAAGGTGACGTGGCCGGGAGCGGCCCTGACCAGGGACCGACGGCCCGCCTCGGTGAGCTCCACGTAGGCGCCGCGTCCGTCGTCCTCACACGGCTCCTTGCGGACCAGTCCCGCCCGCTCCATTCGGGCGACCTGGTGGGAGAGCCGGCTGCGTTCCCAGCCCAGCGCATGGGCGAGCACGGTCACCCGGACACGGCCCTCGTCCTCGTCGCCCAGTGCGACGAGGATGTCCATGTCGGCCAGCGACAGCCCGCTGTCCTGGTGGAGCTGGTGGTTCAGCGCAGCGGGTAGGCGGGTGGTCAGCTGGAGCAGTGCCCGCCACACGCGCTGCTGGTCCTCGTCGAGCCAGACCGTTCCGTGGGTCATCGACAGCCTTTCGGGAATGGACCTTTCGGGAATATGCAGGGTCCCGTGGGCGCTGCACCCAGTGTAGGTGATGAGTCACCCAGTTGATCGGCACCACGACCGGTGCGAGGAGGAGGAACCGTGACGAGCCAGGCCATGCAACCCGACATCGACGTCCGGAGGGCAGCTGACAGGTTCGTCACCGAGTTCGGCTGGCTGGACTCGAAGCACTCGTTCGCGTTCGGCCACCACCGCAGCGCGACCAATACGCATCACGGGCTCCTCCTCGTCAACAACGACGACCGGGTCGCCCCCGGGACCGGGTTCGACACCCATCCCCACCGGGACATGGAGATCGTGACCTGGGTGCTCGACGGTTCGCTCGTGCACCAGGACTCGATGGGAAACAGCGGGATCATCTACCCCGGACTCGCCCAGCGGATGAGCGCGGGCACCGGCATCCTCCACTCCGAACGCAACGACTCCTGGAACGTGGCGGGCGACGTCCACGAGACCCCGGTCCACTTCGTGCAGATGTGGGTGCTCCCCGATGAGCAGGGGATCGTCCCCGGTTACGAACAGCTCGAGATCGACCCGGACCGCCTGGCCGGGGGACTGGTGACGGTGGCGTCGGGCATACCCGCACACGGGGGGGACACCGCCATCCGGATCGCCAACCGGTACGCCGCCCTGCACGCCGCCCGGCTCGCACCCGGCCAGGAGATCGTGCTGCCCGAGGCGCCATTCGTGCACCTGTTCGTGCCCCGGGGCTCGGTCACCTTCGAGGGTGTGGGCGAGTTGGCCGAGGGGGACACGGTCCGCCTGACGGGCTCGGGCGGACAGCGGGTCACCGGCGTGACCCCGGCCGAGGTGCTGGTGTGGGAGATGCACGCCACCGCTGCATGAGCGGCGCTCCGCTCCGTCAGCCGGCTGGCCCCGAAGGGCATACCGCCTTGATGAAGGCGGTCACGGTCTGGTTGGACCCGAGGAAGGTGTTCGTCGACTCGATGGACGAGGCCGCCCGTGTGAACGCCTGCAGAGTGGGGGAGGTCATCGCCGACTCGAAGACCTGGTCGATCTGGCCCTGGAGGGTCGACCACGCCGACTGCACGATCCCGGGCGATGAGGCCAGGTCCTCGGTGACCTTCGTGCCCGTCTTGTCGAACGTCGACTTGGCCTGCTTGGCGTAGGACTGCAGGCCCGAGAGGCTGCCCGATGGACCGGTGGCCGTCTGCTCGGCGCTCACCAAACCCTGCTCCTCCTTGGACAGGTCGGCGAGGTCGCCACACAGTCTGGAGGTGGCCGTGGTGCCCCCGGGGGCGGTCGTCGCCGTCGTGGCGGTGCTCCCGGCCGTGGTCGACGGGGTGGTGGCGGTCGTCGTGGCGGTGTGGCCGGCGGTCGTCGCCGTTGTCGCGGTCGTCGCCGTCGACGACCCGCAGGCGGCGAGTCCGAGGGCTCCGAAGAAGGAGATGGCGAGGATCGCCGTTCGGCGTGCGTGCATCAGATCGGTCCTCCGCTGTCGGTGTGGTGGCCCCGCTCAGGCCTGCTCATACCTGCTGACGACCTCGGCGTCCATGTCGCGTACCTGGTCGGCGAGCTCGGCGATGAACCGGTCGAGCTCGGTCGCCACCCGGGCATCGGACAGTGCGATGATCCGCAGGGCCAGCAGGGCGGCGTTGCGGGCACCGTTGACCGCCACCGTCGCCACCGGGATCCCCTTCGGCATCTGCACCATGGCCAGGAGGGAGTCCAGCCCGTCCAGGGTGGCGAGGGCGATGGGCACGCCGATGACCGGCAGGGGCGTGGTGGCGGCGACGACGCCGGCCAGGTGCGCTGCTCCACCGGCGGCTGCGATCACGACCTTGACCCCGGCATCCTTCGCCCCCCGGGCGAAGGCGATGGTGTCGTCAGGGGTCCGGTGGGCGGACAGCACGCGCACCTGGACCGGGACGTCGAAGGTGCGCAGGGTCTGGACGGCGTCGTCCATGATCGATGCGTCGGACGAGCTTCCCATGAGGATGGCGACGGACATGGGTGCATTCTGCCCGACGTGAGGGGTGGGGTGCGACACGTCGACCGGCACGTGACGCCCGAGCGGGACGCCCGATACGGTGGTGATCACGACGGGACCGGCCTCCAGGGCGCCCGGTCCGCTCCACCGCGGTGGACCCGACCAGAAGTGAGGCACTGATGCGCATCGGCGTGATGTTCGACACCGAGAAGCCGTTCGACGACGTGATGGGACAGGTGGCCGGGCTGGCTGACGCCGGGATCGAGACGGCGTGGGCCTCCCAGATCTTCGCCCTCGACGCGCTGACCACCATTGCCGCTGCGGCCCGAGAGGTCCCCGGGATCCACTTCGGCACCGCCGTCGTGCCCACCTATCCCCGGCATCCGGTCATGCTGGCGGCCCAGGCCCTCACCGTGCAGGCGGCGAGCGGTGGACGGCTGACCCTGGGGATCGGCCTGTCGCACCAGATGGTGATCGAGAACGTCTTCGGCCTGTCGTTCGACAAGCCGGCCCGGCACATGCGCGAGTACCTGGAGATCCTGATGCCGGCGCTGGAGGGCGAGCAGGTGACGTTCGTCGGCGAGACGATGAAGGCGTCGACGTTCGGGCCGCTGCAGGTGGCGGCACCGGCGCCGGACGTCCTGGTTGCCGCGCTGGGGACCGTGATGCTGAACATCGCCGGGCGACTGGCCACCGGCACCATCACCTGGATGACCGGGCCGACGACCATCGAGGAGCACATCGTGCCGACCATCAACGCGGCCGCCGCCGGCGCCGGACGTCCGGTGCCCCAGGTCGGGGTGGGACTCCCGGTGTGCGTCACCGCCGACGCCGCAGCCGCCCGGGCCAAGGCGGCCGAGGTCTTCGCCGTCTACGGCCACCTGCCGTCCTACCGGGCCATGCTGGACCGCGAGGGCGCCGCCGGACCCGAGGACGTGGCCATCGTCGGGACGGCCGACGAGGTCGCCGCCGCCGTCCGGCGTCTCGCCGACCTCGGTGCCACCGACTTCTGTGGCGCACCGTTCGGCACGGCGGACGAGATCCGGACGTCGATCGACACCCTTGCGGGGCTGGTCGGTAGCTGACCTCGGAGGGTCAGTGCGCCCCCTTGGCGCGTCCCCGGGACACCAGGTCAGCAGGCCGCACGTTCCCGCACCGGCAGGCCCGCCCGGTCAGCGCGACAGGCGGGTGTGCTTGAACTCGTTGAGCTCGGGGTGCTCGTCGATCAGGCCGAGGACCCGGTCGACGGTGGCACGGGCCACCTCGCCGTCGCCCCGGGGCCGGGTCATGAGGCGGGCGAACACGGCATCCTCGCCCACGATGAAGGTCGGAACACCGAAGACGTCGAGCTCCTCCACGCACCGCTGGTGCTCCTCGCGGACCACCTTGGCCGGCCAGCCCGCGTCGACCTCGGCCAGCACCGAATCGGCGTCGACCCCGCCCCGCGTCAGCGCCGCCTGCACGACGGCGCGGTCACGGAGGTCGAGAGCTTCCTCGTGGCGGGCGGTGAAGAGCGAGCGGTGCACGGCGAGGAAGTGTTCGGGAAACCGGTCCCGCACGACGACCCCGGCGGCCAGGGCCAGCAGATCGGCCTGGTGGTCAGGGTCGTCCCAGGCGTTCTGGCCCTCCGTCCCCATCCCCTGGTTGAGGAAGTAGGGGACGAAGGTCACGTCCCACCCGGCTCCCGATTCCAGGCCGTCGAGGATGTGCTCGTGCCCGTTGCGGGCGAACGGGCAGCGGTAGTCCCAGGTCACGGCGAACGTCTGCGGTGTGGTCACGGGGGGGTCAACGCCTCCCGGGGGGCGTCCATTCCCCGGCGGGCCATGGTCTGCCGAACGTGGGTGCGGGCACCGGACCTCACCGGAAGCGTTTGACGGCCAGGCCCAGCGCCGTGCCGATCACCACGCCGCCCACCACGTCGGAGGCGTGGTGGGCCCGCAGGTGGATGCGGCTCACCCCCACCAGCCCGGCCGCCGTGTAGAGGAACACATTTCCCGCCCGGTCGCCCGGCCGGCTCAGGACCGTCGCGGCGGTGAAGGCGGCCAGAGTGTGCCCGCTCGGGAAGCTGCTCGTCTTCGGTTCGCGCACCGGGACGCCGGCGTTGGAGATCCGCAGATCCGTCCGGTCCGGCCGCTCGCGTCGCACGATCTGCTTGATCCCGGCGTTCACCAGCGTCGAGGACACGCCGGCCACCCCGAGCGCACGGACGGCCGCACGGCGGGTCGGGCCGGAATGACGGCCACGCCACACGGCCACGCCCGTCCACAGCCAGCCGTGGTCCCCGATCCCGGTGATGACCTTGGCGGCGGTGTCCACGGCCGGATTGCCGCGGAGCGGTTCGAACAGCCGGTCGACGCCGTCGTCGAACCGGTCGACTGCGGACGCCGGTCCGGTTCGTCCCGGGCCTTGCGGTGCACCACCGTCGAGGCGGTCCGGGGCGGTCATGCCGCATCCCGGTCGGGGGTGCCCAGAGCGGCGGCGGCCAGGGACGGGTCGCCGCCGTAGGCCGGGCAGAATTCGCGGAACCTGCAGAACCGGCACAGCGGCCCCGTCTTCGGGCGGAAGTCCTCGTCGCGACAGGCCCGCTCGATGGCTGACCACACCGCCAGCGTCTTCGTGCGCTGGCCACGCAGTCCCTGTTCGGACGGCTCGGCGGTGATGACCGTCGGCTCCTTCAGGTGGAGCAGCTTGACCTGGACGGGGCGCTGCCCGAGGACCTCCTGGCACAGGAGGGCGTAGAGCTGCACGCCGGCCAGCTTGGACTGCTCGTAGGCGGGTCCCGGGGCCCGGCCCGTCTTGTAGTCGACGACGACGAGGTCACCCTCGGGCGTGCGGTCGAGCCGGTCGAGGATGCCCCGCAGCCGGACGTCGCCCAGGCGGGCCTCCAGGGTCAGTTCCACCCCCACCGGGGTGATGTCGTCCGGGTCCTCGAGCCGGAAGTAGTTGTCCACGAGCTGGACGGCATCCGCCCGGAACGATTCGGCAGCGTCCGGGTCGAGCCCGAGGGACACGTAGTCGGCGTCGTCCTGGAGCGCCGTCCACGCCGCATCGAGCTCGGCGGCGGCGGCGGCGGGGGAGCGCGTGCCCTGCGGATGGTTCCAGAAGAGCTGCTCGAGGGCGCTGTGGACCAGGGTGCCCTTCACCGTCCAGACCGTGGCCGGGTCGGGCAGGCGTTCTATGGCGGTGAAACGGAACGCGAGCGCGCAGTCGCGGAACGAGGACACCTTGGAGGGGGACAGCGACCGGGGAGGGGTGAAGGGCACCAGCAGAGCCTACGACGAGGGTGTGCCGCTGTGGGCGGCGAACGTCGCCACGACGTCGGCGGCCACGTCGCCGGGCCGCTCGAGTGGGCCGAAATGGGACTGGTGGGCGAAGGCCACCACGGAGGCATGCGGCACCCGGGCCGCGTCCGCCTCCATGACGTCCCGGCCGAAGGAGTCGGTCTCCTCCCCGTAGGCGAAGGTCACCGGGCAGTGCACCTCGCCGAGGCGGCCGAAGGCGCCGCTGGCGAACCCGTGGACGTAGACCTCGGCCTCGTCGTCGCGCCGGCACCGCAGGCGCACCTCGTGGCCGTCCCCACCGTCGGCCTCGGGCACCGTCTCGAAGCCGTCCACCACGTAGCGGCGAAGGACGTCCGGATCGAGCCCGGCGAAGGGCGGCTTGGACGAGAAGTTCACGAACGCGTCCTCCGCCGAGGGGAACGTCTGGCGCCGCCGACGGGCGCCGGCGGACAGGGGATTCTCCTCCAGCGCGAACGGGACGGGCTGCTCGGGGACCACGACCGGCTCGAACACGTAGAGGCCCCGGAACGTTCCCGGCCGGGCCTGTTCCGCCAACAGGAGCGAGGCACCTCCGCAGGAGTGCCCGAAGCCGACGGCCCGCTCGAGCCCGAGGCGGTCGACGACGGTCAGTACGTCGGTGGCGAAGCCCGACCACCGGAAGTCACCGTCGGCCGGCCGACCGGACCGCCCGTGGGCGCGCAGGTCGAGCGCATGGCACCGGAAGCGGTCGGACAGGGCCCGGGCGAGCGGGAGCAGCACCCCGGCGCAGAAGCCGGTGGCGTGCACGAGCAGGAGGTCGGGTCCCGTCCCGCCGAAGTCGTAGACGGCCAGGTCGACGCCGTCGGGGGTGGTGCAGGTCAGGGTGGGGGACAGGCCGTCGTCCGGTCCGATGGGCACGAGGTGACGGTAGCCGACGGGTCGCCGACGTCGGACGTCCGTCGGCCCCCGGGTGGCGCCGGACCAACGGCGCCAACGGCTAGAAAGGGGGGCACCATGTCCACGACACTCAACAATTTCCTGCTGCACTACAGCTACTTCGCGGTGTTCATCCTGAGCTTCATCTCCTCGATGGGGATCCCCGCCGGCTCGGAGGTCGCCATCATCGGTGGTGGGGCCCTGGCCAGTGGAGAGGTCCACAAGCTGATGAGCAACGGTCAGCCCTCGTCGGAGTTCTTCCACCTGTCGCTCGTCCTGGTGATCCTCCTGGCGCTGGCCGGCGAGCTCCTGGGTTCGATGGTCGGGTACCTGATCGGCCTGAAGGGCGGCCGGTTGGCCGTCGACAAGTGGGGCAAGTACCTGCTGCTCACCCACAAGGACCTCGACCGGGCCGAGGCCTGGTTCGACCGCCACGGGGACCCGCTGGTCCTGTTCGGTCGGTTCATCCCCCTGCTGCGCTCGTTCGTGTCGTTCGCAGCCGGCCTCGCCGAGATGGCCTTCGCCAAGTTCATGGTGTTCACCGCCATCGGCTGCGCGGTCTGGTGCACCGCACTGTCGCTGCTCGGCTACTCGCTCGGCAGCACCTACGACAGCGTGCAGAAGAAGTTCAGCTATGCCACCTACGCCGTCCTCGCCCTGGTCATCGTGGCCGTCGCCCTGCTGATCTGGCACCGCGTCCGCACGATGCGGGAGGAGCGGAGCTGAGCCGGAGCACGACGGCCGGGGCCAGGAAGGCCGCCCTCCGCGCCTCGGAACACCTCGAGCGCGCCGAGACGTGGAACGGACTGCGTGCCGGCGACCCGGTGGTCATCAGTGGCCTCACCATGCGGGGGGCGACCTGGGCGTTCCGGGCGCACGTGCGCAACCGGAACAACGGTGCGGAGTCCGTCGAAGTCGTGGGCGGGCGTCCCGGAGACCGCACCATCAGGTCGTTCGGGCCCGAGCGGGTGTTCGCCGTCACGGCGTCGGGGCGCAAGCGGAGTGCGGCCAGGGCGACGGCCGGAGAGCTGTCCCTGGCCGAGGCGCCCCAGCTGCCGTTCGGCTGAACGGACCCCGTCGTCCCGGTAGGGTGCGGGCAATGGCCACCGTCACGTTCTTCCACGCCCATCCCGACGACGAGGCGATCGCCACCGGCGGCACGATGGCGGCGCTCGCCGCCGCGGGCCACCGCGTCGTCCTCGTGACCGCCACCCGGGGGGAGCTGGGCGAGGTGGCCGACGGGTTCCTGCTTCCGGGCGAGACGCTCGGGGATCGCCGGGCCGAGGAGTTGGCCGCCGCCGCGTCGATCCTCGGCGTGGGGCGCCAGGTCGTCCTCGGCTACCACGACTCCGGCATGGAGGGTGAGGACTCCAACGCCCGTGACGACGTGTTCGCCACCGCAGACGTGACGGAGGCCGCCGGTCGTCTGGCCGCCATCCTGGAGGAGGAGTCGTCGGACGTCCTGGTGACCTATGACGAACACGGCGGCTACGGCCACCCGGACCACGTCCGGGTCCACGATGTGGGGATGGCCGCGGCCGAGCTGGCCGGGACCCCGGTCGTCTACCTCACCACGATGGACCGGGACTTCATGCTGGCGCTGCGCACCGAGGCCGCCGAGTCGGACCACGGGCCCGAGGACAACCTGGAGGGAGCGGACACCATGGGCGAGCCGTCCGAGCGCATCACCACCGAGGTCGACGTGAGCCCGTGGGTGGGGGCCAAGCGCGAGGCGATGCGGGCCCACGCGAGTCAGATCACCGAGGACAGCTTCTTCCTGCAGATGCCCGAGGACGTGTTCGCCCGGGTCTGGGGTCAGGAGTGGTACATCCGGGTGCGACCCGAGCCCGAGGGCCTGGGGGACGGGGTCCGCGAGCCGGGCCTGCTGGTGGCGCCCGGTGGGGACCTGGCGGGGGGCACGTCCGCCGGGGTGACGGACCGGTGAGTCGACACAAGGTGCTGCGTGTCCACGGGGGTCGCCTGGTGGCGGCCGAGCGCCGGGTCGAGCTCGAGGGTGCGCTCGACGAATTGGCCGGCGAGGGATTCACCCTGGTGAACTCGTTCGTCGTCGACGACAACGTCTACCTGGTGCTGGCCGCCGACGACTGAGCCGTCCCCGGCCCGGGCCCCTCGAGGTGCCGGGCCTAGGAGTCGGTGTACGCGGCGATGGAGACGACTCGGTCCCGACCGGAGTTCTTGGCCTGGTAGAGGGCCCGGTCGGCGCGGTCGATGAACGACAGCGGATCCTCGATCCCGTCCCAGCTGGTCAGGCCCATCGACATCGTGACGCCCAGGTCGGTGGTCGAGTCGCGGCCGCCGTTGCGCAGGTGGTCGAGGATGTGGTGGCCGCCGAGGAGGTCGGTGTCGGGCAGGACGAGGCAGAACTCCTCGCCCCCGTAACGCGACACCAGGTCCTGGTCCCGTGTGTTCGAGACCATCATGGCGGCGACGGATCGCAGCACGGTGTCACCGACCACGTGGCCGTAGCGGTCGTTGAACTCCTTGAAGTGGTCGATGTCGATCATGGCCACGCTCAGGGGGGTCTCGGACCGGAGGGCGTGGGCCATCTCCATCTCGATGCGCTCCATGAGGCTGCGCCGGTTGGCCAGGCCGGTCAAGGGGTCCGTGCGGCTCTCGGTATGGAGGCCGTTGACGAAGTTGGCGCGGCTGGTGATGCGCAGGAACGCCGCGGCAAGGAGGCCGACCTCTTCGGCGGTGCGGGCGTCGACGGAGCCGTCCGGTACCGACCGCTCGATCACCATGACCAGCTCGCCATCCTGGGCGTACCCCACGGGAAGCACCGCGTGCCACGGGTCGAGTTGGACCGTGTTGGTGGCCAGGGCCTTCGCCACCTCCGGGAGGCGGGCGAGGTCGCCGGACTCGGCGCTCAGGTCGGGCCACGACGCCAGCAGCGTGAAGCGCTGGAGAGAGCCGTTCCGCACGAAGACGGCGACCCGCTGGGCCGGCAGGATGCAGGCCACGTAGGGGAGCCCCCGGGAGAAGATCTCGGCGAAGGTCTCCGACGTGGGCCGGGCCGCATCGACACCCACCTCGTCGAAGCACTCGTTGAGGGAGTCGAGGGCCTGCGAGAAGTTGATCTGGCCCGTGAGCGAGCCCACGGTGCGGGCGCAGATGAAGTTCACGACGGCGATGGTCGACGCGTATACGACCATGGAGACCAGGAACTCGCCACCCCGCAGCCCCTGGACCCAGCCGATGAGCGCGATGAGCGACAGGGCGTACAGGTCGACCACGACCTGCATGCGTCGGTCTCCCACGATGGAGACGAAGATGACACCGACCAGCATGGCCGGCGTGTAGAGCGCGGCCGGGGTCTCCGTCGACAGTTCGATGCAGGCCAGTCCGGCGAGCGCCAGGCATGCGATGACGAACCATGAGTTGGCCTGGGACCGCACGCTGGCCTCGCCCCGGGTGATCAGGGTGAACGCCCCCTGGTAGGCGATGGAGGCGATGACGCACGCGACGGCTCCGACCATGTAACCCCAGTGAACGGTCGAGTGGTTGACGAACGTCAGGGTGAGCAGCACCGGGATCAGGATCGACTCTGCGATGAGGCCGCAGGTCACGCCGTCCCGCAGCTGTCGAGGTGTCGGGTGGACGAGATCGAATCTCACATCCGGATCATCGGCCGCCTCAGCGCACTTCTTTACCGTCTTCCGACGACGATCCCGATACGGGACCTTCGACCCCACTGCGCCCCCGGGTCCACCGCCCCCGTCAGGCCGGCCCCGGCCCGGAGGCAACTGCGCATCGCAAGTAGGTGTCCGCCGGCGGGCTCAGTCGGCGGCCGCCCGCCGGCGACGTCGTCGGGCGGGTCCAACCGGTGGACCTCCGCCCGTCAGGGACTCGGTGGGCAGCATCCGGGCGAAGAACATCGCCACCACGATGACCAGGGCCACGACCGACAGGGCCACCCGCAACCCGACCAGCCGGGCGGTTGCGTTCTCGTCCACGATGGCCTGCTGCGTCTCGGGGCTGAGGCCGGTCGTGGCCAGGTGCTTGCTCAGGTCGGCGTCGGACACGAACGGGATGCCGGCCTCGAGGGAGGTGCTGGCCTCGGACACGACCGACGCGGGAACGGCCGGGTTGGACGACACGCCGGCCACGAACGTGGTGCTCAGGCTGCCGATCAGCACCGCCCCCACCAGCGCCGTGCCGAGGGAGGCCCCGAAGTTGGTGAAGGTGTTCTGGAGCCCGCCGATCTCGGCGCTCATCGAGTCGGGGAAGGCCGACACGGTGACGGCGCCGAGCTGGGACGCGAGCGCGCCGATGCCCAGGCCGATCAGGGCCATCGGCACCAGGACGATGGCCGCATTGGCCCCGGGTGACAGCCCGGCCACCAGGACGAGGTCGCCGACGAGGATGAGCAGCAGTCCGATGCGCACGACCCGACGGGGTGACGCATGGGGGGCGAGCTTGGGGACGGCCAGTGCGGACACCAGCAACATGATCGACAGGGGCAGGAGCCGCATGCCGGTCTGGAGCGCGTTGAGGCCGAGCACGACCGACAGGAACAGAGGGATGGTGAAGAAGATCCCGGACTGCACGAAGAACTGGAAGAAGAAGGCGATCAGGCCGCCGGTCATCTGTCGGTTGGCGAACATCGACGGCTGGAACAGGGGCTCCTTGTCGGTCGCCACCCGGTGCGACTCCCACTCCACCAGTGCGCCGAGGAGGAACAGGCCGGTCACGACCAGCCAGAACACGAGGGAGACCCCGGCGATGGTGGGGGAGTCGCCGACCGGTCGGACCCAGCCCCAGGTGCCCGAACGCAGCACGCCGTAGACCAGGGTGCTCAGGCCGAACACCGACAGGGCGGCGCCCACCAGGTCGAAGGGCTTGCGCTCCTCGGGCTGGGTGTCGTGGATCCTGCCGATGAAGACGAGGATGATCCCGACGATCACCACCTCGCCGACGAACACCCACCGCCACGAGGCGAAGGTGGTGACGGCTCCGCCGACGAGTGGTCCGGCGGCCACGGCGATGGCCCCCGCCGCGGCGATGAGCCCGTAGGCGGCGGAACGACCCTCCTTGGCGACGTTGCCGGCCACCAGGGCGACAATCGCTGGCAGGATGAGTGCGGCGCCGAGTCCCTCGAGCAGCGACCAGCCGATGATCAGGACCGTCAAGTTGGGGGAGAGGGCGGTCACCATCGATCCGCACGCATAGACCACCAGGCCGATGCCGAACGCCCTCCTGCGGCCGATGATGGCTCCGATCTTGCCCCCGGTGATCATGAACGCGGCCATCACCAGGGTGTAGAGGGTGATGGCGGTCTGGATCCCGGTGACGGTGGTGTGGAGGTCGTTCGCCACCGACTGGATCGACACGTTCATGACCGAACTGTCCAGGGTCATGAGGAACTGGGCGGAGGCCAGGATAAGGAGGACCGGCGACCGCACGTGGCCGCCGGCGCCGGGCGCCCCCGCGGCGTCCTGTTCTGGGGAAGGGACCACGTGTCGACGCTACCGCCCGCGTGTCCCCCTACCGGGAACCGCGGTGTGGTCGTCGGGGGACGACGGCGGCCCCGGGCGCCTACGATCGGCGCGGACCACGGCCGCCCGGGCCGGTGCGTGCGGAGGGGGAGCCATGGGCTATCGAGTGATCCAGTGGGCGACCGGCGCACAGGGCGTGGAGGCGATTCGCGCCGTGGCCGGCCGAGACGACCTCGACCTGGTCGGCGGATGGGTCCACTCACCCGACAAGGACGGCGTCGATCTGGGGGTGCTGGCCGGAATCGACGCGATCGGTGTGGCCGCCACACGGGACGTCGATGCGCTGGTCGCCCTGGACGCCGACTGTGTGGCCTACATGCCGCGCCTCACGTCGCTCGACGACGTCTGTGCTCTGCTGGCGAGCGGCAAGAACGTGGTGACCACGGCATTCCTCTTCTTCCCCGGCCTGCTGCCCGAGGCCGATCTCGCCCGTCTGGTGGAGGCGTGCGAGGCCGGTGGGTCGGCGGTGCACGGCACCGGTCTGAACCCGGGGAACCTGAGCGGGGTGCTGCCGTTCGCCCTGTCGGGCATGTGCCGGACCATCGACCGGGTGACCCTGCAGGAACGGGCCGACTGGTCCTTCTACGAGAGCACCAACATCACCTTCGACAACATGCGCTTCGGACGTCCGCCCGGGGAGGTGACCGAGGAGGCCAGCGAGTTCCTCCGGTTCAACAGCGGCATCTTCAAGGAGGAGGTGGCGCTGATCGCCCACGGACTCCGGGCCGCCATCGACGAGATCACCACCGAGGTGGACCTGGTCCTGGCCGAGCACGACCACGACATCTTCGGCATCCGGCTGGCAGCCGGCACGGTAGCCGGACAGCGGTGGCACTGGCGGGGGCGCCGGCAGGGTCGGACCCTGGTGGAGATCGATGCGCTGTGGACGGTGGGCGGCGAGTACCCGCCCCACTGGCCCACACCCCAGGACGGCTGGACCCTCACCATCGAGGGTGACCCGTCGGTCCGGGCCCACCTGCTCACCCTGGCCAGCTACGAACGGGACCTGCCCTTGGCCGAGCACGTGCGGGCGGCCAGCGTGGCCACGGCCATGCAGGCGGTCAACTCCATTCCGGCACTGTGCGAGGCGGAGCCCGGGATCCGGACCATGGCCGACCTGGGCCTGGTGCGCAGCGGCGTCGGATTCGGCTACGCCTGATCGCCTGGCCCGGCCCGGCCCGGCCCGCCACCTAGTCGTGGGTCAGCAGCCCGAACCCGTCGGCGGCCTGGACCAGCTCGTCCCTGGCCCGTGGGTCGGCCGCCCGCCCGATCAGCTGCCGGGCCTGGTCACCGGTGCTCCTCCCGAACATCTCCGCCGCACCGTGTTCGGTCACGATCACCGAGTGCTGGAAGGAGGTGACGGGGTCCCGGAGCAGGGGAAGGACGCACGACGTGGCGGACCTGTCGTGCCACGAGCGCAGGGCCACGACCGCGTGGCCGCCGGTCGACCGGAGTGCTCCGACGACGAAGTCGGGCTGGCCACCGAGCCCCGAATGGATGCGTCCGCGCACGTAGGACGCGTTGACCTGGTCGAACAGGTCGACCTGCAGTGCGGTGTTGATCGAGAGCATGGCCGGCTGGGCCGCGATGCGCGCCGGGTCGTTGACCACCTCGGTCCGGCGCATGACCACCTGCGGATTGTCGTGGACCCACTCGTAGAATTCGGGGGAGCCGAAGAGGAACGAGGCGTGCAGCGGTCGGTCGGGGTCGAGCGCCCCGGCGCGGGCCAGATCGAGGGCGCCGTCACTGATCATTTCCGACCAGATCCCGAGGCCCCGCAGTCCGCACAGCATCGACGCCGCTGCGTCCGGTATCTGTCCGATGCCCAACTGGACGGTCCCGCCGTCGCTTCCGTAGCGGGCGGCCTGTTCGCCGATGGCGGCGCACACCGGGTCGTCCTGGTGCGGGGCCGGGGACGGCATCGGCGTGTCGGCCTCGAGCCCGAGGTCGATGTGGTCGACGTCGACCAGTGCGTCACCCAGTGTGAAGGGCATCTGCGGGTTGACCTGTGCGACGACCGTGCCGCCCCGTGCCCGCACCGCCTCGATGGCGGCAGGCAGGAGGTTGACCTCGATCCCGAGCGACACCTTGCCGTTCCGTGGCGGTGTGGTATGGATCAGGACGGCATCGGGCGGGCAGTGCAGGCGGAAGAGTCGTGGCACGAGGGAGAGCCGCATCGGCAGGTACCGGACGTTCTGGTCACCGCGGACGCCGGGACCGACGAACGGCGTCTCGGTGACGAAGCCGGGGCGCTGGGGCCATCCGGACTGGATGTTGAGGGAGAAGGCCCGGCAGCGGGGGAGCGTGGTCTCGAGGATCCTGACCAGCTCGAACGGGGTGGCGAAGTTCCCGGCCACGACGACGCGGGGCTCGTCACCGGGGAGCTGTGCCAGCCGGTCGCGGACGACGGACTCGGTCACCATGCGCACGCAGTGACGCTACCGGCATCCGCACGTCGCCAGGTTCTGCCTGCTGGGCGGGTGGCTCAGGCGGACCGGGCCCGGGTGGCCGACCGGGCCGTGCCCACGCAGGTAGAGCACACTCCGACCGGTCGTCCTGGTAGTTTTGCGCTGTCCCGTTCGGAACCCGAATGACCGACGGCCCGTATGGGCGCGTGACGGAGGTCGACTTGCCCGCAACCCGCAGTTCCAGCCGAGTCCCGTTCGGGTCGGTTCTCCGCATCGCCTTCGCCACCGTCACCGTCATGGCGGCGGCATTCCTGACGATCGGGGCATCAGTCCCGGCGGGGTCGACCACGCGCCACTCCGGAGCGGCGCGGTCCAGGACGGCCACGCTCGACGGTGAGGTCCTGACCGCCCCCTTCACCACGATCTCGACGGGGACAGGATGCGGGCAGCAGCAGGCCGGCAGCCCGACCTTCGCCGTCTCGGGTGTCGCCACCGGCCCCTATCCGGGAACGTTCACCGAGACCGGAAGCTGGTCATTCGACCTCATCAGCGAACAGACCTTCGAGACGTCGTTCACCATCACCTCGGGCAGCAAGGTGCTGAGCGGGATCCTCCTCTACGACGTGACGTCGACCGGTCCTGACGGGAAGAGCCTGGTGCAGAACCTCGGGAGCTGCTCCTACTCCGTCGCCGGTGGTGCCTACTCGACCTGTGCCCAGCAGCAGCTGACCGGGGCGTGCGCAGGCCAGTCGGTCGCGTTCATCTACGCCGACAGCTTCTACCAGTCGTTCTCGAAGCCGAGCGGGGCCTACACGATGACAATCACCGGTGGGAACGACCAGACCGCCGGACTCAGCACGTCGACGTTTTCGTGCGAGTTCCCCCAGCCGATCGCCGTGCAGGTGACCGACGCCAACGGCGCCCCCGTGCCCGGTGTCATCGTGACGTGGCGGACATCGAGGAGCCCGGCGACGGGTGCTCCGGCGGGACCGTGGACGGGAACGGACTGGCACGGTGACGCGTCGGTCAACGTGTTCTGCGGGTATGCGGCCGGCACCTTCTCCATCACCGCGAAGGGGTCGAAGGGAACGCATGCCGTGTTCACCCTGACCGGCGCGTGAGGCGCGGCGACGGGATGGCCCGGCCGTCGGACGTCGACGACCGAACGTGACGTCCACCCGGGACCGTGGAGCGGCTGAAGGGGATCGAACCCTCGTCATCTGATTGGAAATCAGAGGCTCTACCATTGAGCTACAGCCGCAGGACTGCGCACGA
>Ga0209698_10002267_pt1 | contig 21920 bp, 26 predicted proteins | sample LitLauG_LLR_2012_FD_187203 | JGI IMG/M metagenome (GOLD analysis project Ga0209698, IMG submission 187203) | Freshwater sediment microbial communities from Pennsylvania, USA - Little Laurel Run_MetaG_LLR_2012 (SPAdes) (version 2) | ecosystem: Environmental > Aquatic > Freshwater > Creek >...
CACCCGCCAGCGCTTCCATTGGAAGACACCATGCAACAGAGGAGTTACCGTGGCAGTAAAGCTCCGCCTCGTGCGGATCGGGAAGAAGAAGCAGCCGACGTACCGGCTGGTGGCGGCCGACAGCCGTTCACCCCGTAACGGGCGTTTCATCGAGATCGTCGGCACCTACGCCCCCCGGGGCAAGTCGCTCGCCGAGCCGGACGCCGTCGTGCTCATCGACAACGCCAAGGCCGTCAAGTGGCTTTCCCAGGGCGCCCAGCCCACCGAGCGTGTCGAAAAGCTGCTCAAGCAGTCCGGCGCCCTCGACGAGTTCGCGGCAGCCAAGGCGGCCAAGTGACCGACGAGATGGCCGTGGACTCGGCCGACGACGTCAACACGATCGACGACGAGTTCGACGACCACGACGACGACGCCGGCAACCGCGTCTCGGGCGGCACCCCGCTCGCCGTCGTGAGCTACCTGGTCAACGCCATCGCCGCGGACACCGAGGCCGTGGTGATCCACACCGAGGAGCGGGGCGACAGCGTCCGCTTCAAGATCCACGTCGCCCCCGAGGACATGGGCCGGGTGATCGGTCGACGTGGCCGCGTCGCCCAGGCCATCCGGACCGTGGTGGCCGCAGCCGGCGCCCGCGACGGCGTCCAGACCAGCGTCGACATCGTCGACGACTGAGTACCCGGTGACCGCCCCGGCCACCGGCGACGGTGCCGACGGTGCCGGTGGCGCTCCCGACGGGCCGTCCGAGGTCCCGCTCCTCGGGGTCGGGCGGATCGTCAAGCCCCACGGTCTCCGGGGGGACGTCATCATTTCGCTGACCACCAACCGTGACGAGCGGGTGGAGGTCGGCTCCGTCCTCCATGCCGCGGACGGCCGTGCCTTCACCATCGCCCGGTCCTCCCCCCACCGTGGCCGGTTCATCGTGACCCTCGAGGGGGTGAACGGGATCGACGCGGCTGAGGCGCTGCGCGACACGGCGCTGTTCGCCCCGCCGCTCGAAGACCCCGACGCCCTGTGGGTCCACGACCTCATCGGCTCGGTCGTGGTCGACGAGCACGGCAACGAGCTCGGCACGGTGTCCGGGGTCGAGGCCAATCCGGCGAGCGACCTGCTGGTGCTGGCCGGCGGCGGGCTGATCCCCCTGCGCTTCGTGACCGGGACCGAGCCGGGCGTCCGGGTGACCGTCGACATCCCCGACGGACTGCTCGACGTCACGTGAGCACGGTGGTCGTCGACCCGACACCGCCCCCGGGGTTCCGGATCGACGTCTTCACGCTGTTTCCTGAGGTGGTCGACCACTACGGGTCCACGTCGATCCTGGGACGCGCCCGTGGCTCGGGACTCCTGGACCTGCGGGCCCACGACATCCGGGAGTCCACCCACGATGTCCACCGCACCGTCGACGACGCACCCTTCGGCGGGGGAGCGGGCATGGTCCTCGCCCCCGAGCCCGCATTCGAGGCGGTGGAGGCGGTCGCGGCCGGACCCGACGGCCTGCCCCGGCCACTGCTGCTGCTGTCGGCCTCCGGACGGAGATTCGATCAGGGCGTGGCCCGCGAGCTGGCGGCATCGACCGAGGGGTTCTCGTTGTTGTGTGGGCGGTATGAAGGGGTGGACCAACGCGTCGCCGACCACCTGTGTGACGACGAGCTGTCGATCGGGGATTATGTCCTGGCCGGAGGTGAGCTGGCCGCCCTGGTGGTGGTCGAGGCGGTGGCCCGCCTCCTGCCCGGGGTGCTGGGCAACGAGCGGTCGGCGGACGAGGAGAGCTTTGCCGCCGGCCTGTTGGAGTATCCCCAGTTCACCCGGCCGGCCGAGTTCCGGGGGATGGAGGTCCCCGAGGTGCTCCGGTCGGGGGACCACGGCCGGGTCGAGGCCTGGCGCCGGGCGCAGGCCCTGGTCAGGACGTTGCAGCGCCGTCCGGACCTGATCGAGGGGCGTGGCGGCCTGACCGACGAGGAGGTGACACTGCTCCGTGGGCACGGTGAGGTGCGCCTCCTGCTCGAACACGGCTACGATTGAGGAGCCTCGTCGGCGCCGGAGTCCCCGGTGTCCGAAGCGACGCCTGGTCCGCACCCCGCAAGGTGCAGGTCCCGGGATGCCGGCGGGCATGAGATCGACCCAGCTCCGAAAGAGACGCGCCCCATGAAGCCGACCGACATCATCGACCGCGACAGCCTGCGGGATGACATCCCCGAATTCCGCCCCGGCGACACCGTCAAGGTGCACGTACGTGTGGTCGAGGGCACCCGCGAGCGCGTCCAGGTGTTCCAGGGCGCGGTCATCCGTCGCCAGGGCACGGGCGTCCAGGAGACCTTCACCGTCCGCAAGGTGAGCTTCGGGGTCGGCGTCGAGCGGACCTTCCCGGTCCACTCCCCGGTCATCGACCACACCGAGGTCGTGTCGTTGGGCGACGTGCGTCGGGCCAAGCTGTACTACCTGCGCGACCGTCACGGTAAGGCCGCCAAGATCAAGGAACTGCGGACTGCCCGCTCCTGATCGTGCCGTCCGGGTGTCGCCTGCCGGCATCCTCCCGCCCGTGACGACGCGATCCGCAGGCCGATGAGCGAAGAGGACCTCGAGCGGTACGAGTCCGAGATCGAGCTGGCGCTCGTCCACGAGTACCGGGCCGTCGTGCCTCTGTTCTCCTACGTCGTCGAGACCGAGCGCCGGTTCTACCTGGCCAACACCGTCGACGTCACGGTGCGGTCCGACACCTCGCCCGCCTGCGTGGAGGTCGTCCTGACCGATGCCTGGGTGTGGGACATGTACCGTCCGGCGCGCTTCGTGCCGTCGGTCCGGATCCTGACCTTCCGCGACGTGAACATCGAACGCCTTCCCGAAAAGGACCTGTGAGCGGACCCTCGGGTACCGCCGATGGATCGTCAGGGGCCGAACGTCGGACCGCCCTCGGCCGGACCGGCGAGGACGTGGCTGCAGCCTGGTACGAGGAGCACGGCTACGAGGTGCTGGAACGCAATTGGCGGCGCCGTGAGGGCGAGGTCGATCTCATCGTCCGCAAGGGGCGCACCGTCGCCTTCTGCGAGGTGAAGACCAGGACGTCGGACGCCTTCGGCACGGGTGCGGAGGCGGTCCTGCCGGCCAAGCAGCGGCGCGTCCGCCGTCTGGCCACGCGCTGGTTGGCCGAACTCACCCCCGCGACCGGCCGGGCCCTCGTCGACCTGCGCTTCGACGTGGTCGACATCACGGCGGGCGAGGTCGACGTCATCGAGGACGCCTTCTAGGCACCGCTCTCCTAGGCTGCGGCCATGTCGACCGACCTCCAGACACTGATCGTCGAGCGGGACAGCGGAGTGGTGACCGTCACCATGAACCGGCCCGAGCGCAAGAACGCTGCGAACGGGACCATGTGGCGTGAGCTCCTGGCGGTGTTCGACGACGTCGCCGCCGACCGGAACGACCGGGTGCTGGTGCTCACAGGAGCCGGCGGGGCCTTCTGCTCGGGTGCCGACCTCTCGGACCCCTCGGACGTCGCCGGTCGACCAGGCGACCCCTACCTCGTGCAGATGCGGGCGTTGGCCGATGTGGCCCTGCGGCTCCATCGCTTCCCCAAGCCCACGATCGCCAAGGTCGGTGGAGTGGCGGCGGGCGCCGGGATGTCCATGGCCATCGGGTGCGACCTGGTGGTGGCGTCGGAGTCGGCGCGCTTCTCGCAGATCTTCGCCAAGCGCGGACTGTCGGTCGACTTCGGCGCCTCGTGGCTGCTGCCCCGGCTGATCGGGCTCCACCGGGCGAAGGAATTGGCGTTCTTCGCCGACATCCTGAGCTCCGCCGAGGCGGCGGAGTTCGGGCTCGTGAACCGGGTGGTGCCCGACGACGAGCTCGACGGGTTCGTCGACGGGTGGGCAGCGCGCCTGTCCACCGGGCCCACCCTGGCACTGTCGATGACCAAGACGATGCTCAACAATTCGATGGCGGTCTCCATGGAGCAGGCGCTCGAGGACGAGGCGCGTTCCCAGGCCGCCAACTTCGGGACGCGGGACACCCGGGAGGCGCTGACCGCCTTCGTGGAGAGGCGCTCCCCGAACTTCGAGGGGCGCTGACCCGGCGGTGCCGCTGACGGTGGGCCGCTGACGGTGGGCCGCTGACGGTGGGCCGCTGACGGCGGTGCCGCTGACGGTGGGGTCGACCCCGGAGTCACACCCGTTGCCTACGGTTCCCACGGTGCCTCGAGGGCAGTAGGCACCCCCGCCCCGGCTCCCGCCGGCGGCGGGGACCGGTGCTCCGGTCGGGCCCTCCCGAGTCCCTCCCTGACCATCGGGAGCCACCGTGATCGCAAGCATCCCCTCCGCCGTCCTCCTCGGCGTCGACGGTCTACCCGTGTCCGTCGAGGTCCACGTGTCCAACGGACTCCCCGGCCTGACCATCGTCGGACTGCCCGACGCCGCGGTGCGGGAGTCGCGCGACCGGGTCCGGGCCGCGTTCGCGTCGAGTGGGCTCCCGTGGCCCCGTCGACGCATCACCGTGAACCTGGCTCCCTCCGGTATGCGCAAGGCGGGAGCCGGACTCGACCTGCCGGTGGCCGTCGGTGTCCTCGTCGCCTCCGGCTGCCTCGATCCCGCGGCGGTGGCAGGACTGGCATTCGTGGGCGAGCTCGGCCTCGACGGATCCGTGCGGGGCGTTCCCGGCGCCCTCGTCCTGGCCGACGCCCTGGCCGGGCACCGTCTGGTGGTCGCCGGTTCCAGCCTCGACGAGGCCCGTCTGGCGGGCGGGTCGTGCGTGTCCGCGCCGACCCTGGCCGAGGTGGTGGCCAGGTGCACGGGCCGACGTCCGTGGACGGACCCGCCACCGTCGCTGTCGGGCCGCTCCCCCTCATCGGGAAGCGATCCCGAGCCAGGGCCGACGGGTTCTGCCGCGGAGGACCTGGCCGATGTGCTCGGCCAACCGGTGGCCCGCCGGGCCCTCGAGGCGGCCGCTGCCGGCGGGCACCACCTGCTCCTCGTCGGCCCGCCCGGTGCCGGCAAGACCCTGCTGGCCAACCGGCTCGCGGGACTCCTGCCCGACCTGGACCTGGCGACCGCCCGAGACGTCACCCGTGTCCACTCGGCCGCCGGCCAACTGATGAGTGGCGGGGGCCTCGTGACCCGGCCGCCGTTCCGGGCGCCTCACCACGGGGTGTCCGCAGTGGCGCTGGTCGGTGGGGGGAGTACGGCGATGCGGCCCGGGGAGATCGGTCTGGCCCACGGCGGGGTGCTGTTCCTCGACGAGCTGGGTGAGTTCCCGGCGGCGGTGCTCGACGCCCTGCGCCAGCCGCTCGAGGACGGGACCGTGCGGGTGAGTCGGTCCCGGGGGTCGATCACCTATCCGGCACAGTTCCTGTTGGTGGCGGCCATGAACCCGTGCCCGTGCGGGGACGCGGGTGTGCCCGGCGGCTGCCGGTGCTCGCCGGCGTCGAGGGCCCGCTACGCCCGGCGCCTGTCCGGCCCGCTCCTCGACCGGTTCGACATCGCCGTGCGGGTCGAGCGGGCCGACGCGACGTCGCTGCTCGGGTCGGGCGCCGGCGAGGCGACGGCACCCGTCGCGGCACGCGTGGCGACGGCACGGCAGCGTGCCGCGGACCGGGGTGTGTCGACCAATTCGCGGCTGCCGTCACGGTCACTGGACGAGCTCGCCCCGGTTGACGACGGGGCCGGGGCACTCCTGGAACACCATCTGCGCGCCCGGGGCCTGAGCGCCCGGGGCCTGCACCGTGTGCGGAGGCTGGCCCGCACCCTGGCCGACCTGGACGGCGCAGACGACACGTTGACCGTTCCGCACGTGACCGAAGCCCTCTTCCTGCGAGGAGGACGGTCGCTCCTCCTGGGTGAGGTGGTCCGGTGAGCGGCGGCGCACGTGGGGACGAGGCCTGTGCCGCCGCCCTCCTCGGCCTGCGGGGGATGACACCTGTCCGCCTGGCCCGGCTGCTCGACGGCATGGGACCGTCCATGGCCTGGGCCGCCGTCCGGGCCGGGGCACATCCGGCCGACCGACCCCGTCGCTTCACGGCGGAGGCCCGGACGGTGGACCCCGAAGAGGTGGCGTCCCGGTACGGCGCGGCGGACGTGACGGTGCTGCTGCCCGGGCGGAGCGGCTACCCGGCGGCCCTCGTCGGCGATCCCGGTGCACCTGCGGTGCTGTGTGCTTCCGGGGATCCTTCGGTGCTCGACGCCCGTCCGGCGGTCGCGGTGGTGGGGACGCGCTCGGCGACGCCCTACGGAGCCAAGGTCGCCGCCGAACTCGGACGGCGTCTGGCCGCCGCCGAGGTGGTCGTCGTGTCCGGCCTCGCCCTCGGGATCGACGCCGCCGCACATTCGGGAGCGCTGTCTGCGGGACCCGGGGCCGCACCGCCGGTCGCCGTAGTCGGCACCGGTCTCGATGTCCCGTATCCACGGCAGAACCGGGCGCTGTGGGCGAGGGTCGTGGCTGCCGGTGCCGTGCTGTCCGAAGCCGCCCTCGGCACCCAGGCCCGCCCGCTGGTGTTCCCGGCACGCAACCGGATCATCGCCGCCCTGGCCGACGTGGTGGTGGTGGTGGAGAGCCACCGTGCCGGAGGGTCGCTCTACACGGCGGAGGCCGCCGCCAGGCGAGCCGTCCCGGTGTGTGCGGTCCCGGGATCGGTCTACAGCGCCGCCTCGGTCGGCACCAACGAATTGCTGGTCGAAGGCTGTATCCCGGTGCGTGACGCCGACGACGTCCTGACGGCGGTGACGCTCGCCCGCCAGGGTCGCGGCATGACGGTCCCGGCGTCGTCCCTTGCGGGCCGTCGGAGGTCGCAGCCCGACGGCCCGGACCCGAGTGATCGGGTCCACCGGTCCGTGTGGGAGGCCGTGGACGACACCCCGACCACCGTGGAGACGGTGCTGCTGCGGACCGACCTGTCCCTGGCGACCCTGACGGCCGCCGGGCAGGCACTCGTGGACCGTGGACTGCTGACTGCGGGGACCGGGTGGTGGTCCCGGGCGTGACCCCGGATCAGGCGGTCGGGAACGTGCCCTGCTGCCACCCGATGGTCGACGGGCTGACCGGGCCGGGGGAGGGTGCAGCGGACCCGTTGGGTGCGGTGCACGACGGCTGGTCCGTCTGGGCCCCAAACCAGGTGCTGGCCCTCGGCGACCACCAGACCACCCAGCAGGTGCCATCCGTGGACCTGTCGGCCAGGGTCACCGACGACCCGTCCGTCCCCGGTGTGACGCTGAGGGTGGAGGGCGAGGAAGACGACCCCGAGGTGAAGGTGAGCGAGGCATCGGCGGCCTGGAGGGTGGCGGCATCGGGCGAACCCTGACCCGCGGCGTCGACCTGCTGGAGTGTGGCCAGCGCCCCGGACAGGTTCTGCTGGGCGAGGCCGGTGTCCGCCGCGGCCACCGGTGGAGGGGCCGATCGGGCCGACCCCGAGTTCGAACCGGCGGTCGCCTTCAGGACCAGGAGGATCAGCAGCGCGCTGATCAGGAGGCTGATCACGGTGACGACCATGGAAATCCCGTGGTCGCCATGGGACCGGCCGTGGCGGACTGTCGGATCAGCTCGTCCCTCCATCGCCAGTGCCTCTCCCTCCTGCCCGGCGCCGACCCGCTCGGGCCCGGCGTGCGTGCCGCACGGCATGGGTCTCGCGAGGTCGAGTTCGCCGGCCGCTACTGTGCGTGCGATGCCCGGACGCGCACCGCACCACGGCAATTTCGACAGGTTGGGTCTGTGGCTTGAGCCCCCCACGGACGGGTCGGCACCGGCGACCAACGTGGTGGACCTTGCCGCAGCCGCCGTCGCGGCCGCCGAGGCGGCGGGGATCGGCTCGGTGTGGGTGTCGGCGCCGGGCGGGCCCGTGGGCCCGGCCACGCCCTACGAGGTCTACGCGCTCCTTGGGGCTCTGGCCGTCCGGTCGGATCGGGTGCACCTGGGCGCGGTGGTCGACGGAGTCGAGCGACGTGCGCCCTCGATCCTGGCCAAGATCGTCACCGGGGTCGACGTGATCTCCCACGGTCGGGCCGTGCTCGCCCTCGGGGGCGACGCCAGCTCTGACGACGGCGCCCAGCGCCTGTCGGAGGCCCTTGCGGTGTGCCGCTCCGTCCTGGAGGACGAACACCCCACGTTCCGCGGTCGCTTCTATGCGATCGAGGATGCGGTCAACCGGCCGGCTCCGGTCCAGTCCGGTGGCGTTCCGCTCGTGGTGCACCTGCGCACCGACGGGCCCGGCCAGGCCGCGCTGCTCGACGTGGCGGCGCGCCTGGCGGACGCCGTGACCGTGGACGGCGGGACGGACGGCGTCGTCGAGGCGTGCCGGGTGGTCGCCGGGCACGGAGGGGACCACCGCCCCGACGGGTCGTGTGCGGTGCTCGGCCGTATTCCCAGCAGTTCCGCCGCCGGCGGCCCGGCAGCGGCCGTCGCCCGGATCCGGTCCGCCGGCGCCACCGGTTGCCTGGTGGGGATGCCGTTCCCGTGGGACCCCGACGCCGTGGCCGACGTGGCCTCGCTCTGGTGACCCGACCCGACCCGACCTGACCTCACCTCACCCGACCTGACCTGACCTGACCTGACCTGACCGGCCCGTTGCCACCGGTGCGCCACGCCCACACCTCGCGGCGACGCTCAGCGGATCTGCTGGTCGGGGGCACTGCTACGGTGCGCCAATGTTGATCGGAGCACACGTACGAGCTGGGAAGGGCCTGGTCCCGGCCCTCGAACACGGTGCGGAGATCGGCGCCGACGCGGTGCAGATCTTCACCCAGAGCCCCCGGATGTGGAAGCCGTCCCAGTACGGCGACGAAGTGCTGGCCGCCTATCGGGCCGCCCAGGCGGAGCACCCGTCGGTTGCCTCGACGTTCTGCCATGCCACCTACCTCATCAACCTGGCATCGCCCGACCCGGAGCTGGCCGCCAAGTCGCGTTCGTGCCTGACCGCCAACCTGTCCACGGCGGACGGCATGGGGGCCGACGGCCTCGTGCTGCACATCGGGAGCCACCGGGGGAGCGGCTTCGACACGGCGCTTCCCGCGGTGGCGGCGGCGCTCATCGGGTCGCTCGACGAAGTGGACGCCGACATCGAGGGATGTCCGATCCTGCTGGAGAACGCCGCCGGGGCCGGGGACACCGTCGGGCGGTCGTTCGAAGAGCTGGCCCAGGTGATCGACGCCGCTGGTGGCGATGAACGCCTCGGCGTATGCCTCGACACCCAGCACCTGTGGGCATCGGGCATCCCGTTCGGCACGGTCGACGAGGCGGACGCCCTCATCGCCCTCATCGAGGAGACGGTGGGAATGGCCCGCCTGCGGTGTATGCACCTGAACGACTCGAAGGTCGACTTCGGGGCCAACAAGGATCGGCACGAGAACATCGGCGACGGCACCATCGGAGCGGACGGGCTCGCCGCGCTCCTGGGCCACCCTGCCCTGCAGGACGTGCCGGCCATCCTGGAGGTCCCCGGAGAGGGTGACGGTCCCCGTACCGAGGACGTCAGCGCCGCCCGGGGCGTGCTCGAGGCGGGCCTGGCCCTGCGCGCCTGAACCTCCGGCTCCGCCGAAGGTCGGATCGCCCCGGCGGAGCGTTTTGATAATGATAATCATTATCGGTTAGTGTCTCAGGGTGTCCACCGATCTCCCGGCTCGAACGATCGGTCGGCGGCCGACGCGGAAGCCGAGGCGCGCCCGGGGAGCGGTGGTCGCCGTGGTCACGGTGGTGCTGTGCAGCGGCTGCGCCCTGTCGTTGCCGCCCGGCGGCGAGGGCACCGCGACCTACTCCCCGCGCGTGGTCCGGGTGGTGGCCGCCGAGGACTTCTGGGGGAGCATCGTGGCCCAGGTCGGAGGAGCCCACGCCCACGTCGACAGCGTGATCTCCAACCCCGAGACGGACCCCCATGCCTATGAGCCGACCGCCGCAGACGCCCGGCGGGTGGCTGACGCTCAGGTGACGGTGCTGAACGGCGCCGGCTACGACCCGTGGATGCAGCGTCTGCTGGCGGCTGACGGCGGGTCCCGGGAGGTCCTCGACGTCGGCACCCTGGTCGGGGTGGCCCCGGGGGGCAATCCGCACCTCTGGTACTCACCGACGTACGTGGCGACGTTCGTGACGACGGCCACGGAGGACCTCGCCACGGCCGACCCGGCCGATCGGACCTACTTCTTGGATCGCGCACGGCGCTATGTCGACGTGGGGCTGGCCGGGTACCACGCCGCGATCGCCGCCGTCCGATCCCGCTACGCCGGAACGCCGGTCGGAGCGTCGGAATCGATCGTCGTCTACCTCTGTCGGGCGCTCGGACTCGACTTGGTCACCCCGCCGACCTTCCTCCGGGCCATCAGTGAGGGAACCGATGTGTCGGCCCGGGACACCGCGACCATCGACGCCCAGCTGCGGGGCCGCACGGTTCGCGTCTACCTGGAGAACGCGCAGAACGTGACCCCCGACGTGCAGACCCAGGTCCGCGCCGCCCGGGCTGCGGGCATCCCGGTCGTCGCCGTCACCGAGACCCTCCAGCCGGTCGGGGTCACGTTCCAGGCGTGGCAGACGTCCCAGATCCTCGCCCTCGATTCCGCTCTGAGGTCCGCGCATGGCTGAACGAAGCGTGTCCCACGCGGTACCAGCCATCCGCCTGACCGACGCCGCGGTCCGGCTCGGAGGGCGCGACATCTGGTCCCATGTGGATCTGGCGATCCAGCCGGGAACCTTCGTGGCCGTGCTCGGGCCCAACGGCGCCGGGAAGTCGACCCTGGTCAAGGCCGTGCTGGGCGTGGTCCCCCTGGCGGAGGGCCGACTCGAGGTGTTCGGACGGCCACCGGGGGAGGACGGGGGTGACGTCGGGTACCTCCCCCAGCGACGCAGCTTCGACGCCGGCATGCGGGTGCGCGGCGTCGACGTGGTGCGCATGGGGGCGGACGGCGACCGCTGGGGCCTCCCGCTCCCCTGGGGGGCGGCACGCCGGGCCCGGGAGGCGCGGGTCGACGAGGCGATCGACCTCGTGGGGGCCGGACGCTTCGCCGGCCGCCCGATCGGCGAGGTGTCCGGTGGCGAACAGCAGCGCCTCCTGATCGCGCAGGCGCTCGTCCGGAATCCTCGCCTGCTCCTGCTGGACGAACCACTCGACAGCCTGGACCTGCCGAACCAGGCGGCGGTGGCAACGCTGATCTCGGAGATCTCGCGTGCGGCCGGGATCACCGTGCTGATCGTGGCCCACGACGTCAACCCCATCGCCACCGCGCTCGACGGCGTCGTGTACGTGGCCAGGGGTGGGGCCGTCAGCGGGAGCCCCGACGAGGTCATCACCACCGAGACGCTGTCCAGGCTCTACGGCACGCCGATCGAGGTGCTCACGACCAGAGACGGTCGACGCGTGGTCGTCGGCCAGCCGGATGCCGCGTCGCACCACGGAGGGCCCCATGACCACGACCACGACCACGGGGGCCGCACGTGAGCGTGGCGGGTGCGTCGGCCCTGGTCGGGCCCGTCTGGAACCCGGTCGACGACCTGCGCCGGATGCTCGCGCTGCACTTCATGGTGAACGCCTTCCGGGCGGGCACGATCGTGGCGGTGCTGGCGGCGGTCGTGGGTTGGCTGATGGTGCTCCGCCGGCAGAGCTTCGCCGGCCACACCCTGGCCGTGGTCTCGTTCCCGGGCGCCGCCGCCGCCATCTGGCTGGGGGTCAGCGCCACCGCGGGCTACTTCGCCGGAAGCATCGCCGCCGCACTGGTCATCGCCCTGGTGCCGCGGTCGGCCACGGGCCGTCCCCGCAGCCAGGAGTCGGCGGTCATCGGGACGGTGCAGGCCTTCGCCCTGGCGTGCGGAGCCCTGTTCGTCAGCCTCTACGGGGGCTTCCTCGACGGCATCACCGGACTCCTGTTCGGTTCGTTCCTCGGCGTGTCGGACGGCCAGGTGATCGCGCTCGGTGCCGTGGCGCTCGTCGTGTTCTGCGTACTCGCCGCAATAGGGCGCCCGCTCCTGTTCACCACGGTGGACGCCGATGTCGCCGCGGCGAGGGGCGTGCCGGTCCGGGCCCTGTCGGTCCTCTTCCTCGTGGTGCTCGGCTGCACCGCCGCCGAGGTGAGCCAGGTCACCGGGGCGTTGCTGGTGTTCGCCCTGTTGGTGATGCCGGCGGCGGCCGCCCAGCAGGTCACGGCCCGACCGGTCGCCGGCCTGGTCCTCGCCGTGGTGTTCGGCCTGGTCGTCGTATGGACGTCCCTGTCGGTGGCGTTCTGGTCGCCCTGGCCGGTCGGATTCTGGGTGTCCACGTTCGGATTCGCCCTCTACGTGGGAGCAGCGGGCGGGCGGGCTGCTCTTGCGCACCGGAGGCGTACGGGGGTGGTAGGCCCAACGCGGGTCGCGCAGGGGCGCGGAACGGGTCCGGCCCTGGCGGGAGGAGCGGTCGGGACATGATGACCGCAGCGTTCTTCGTCTTCGCCCACCCGTTCCTGGAGTCGGCGTTCGCCGCAGGCACGGCCATCGCGCTGGCCTCGGGCCTCGTCGGGTCCCTCGTGGTGCTCCGGGGCCAGGTGTTCGCCGGCGACGCCCTGTCCCACGTGGCGTTCACCGGGGCCCTGGCTGCACTGGCGTTCGGGGTCGACCTCCGGCTCGGCCTCTACGGCGGGTGCGTGGTCTTCGCACTCCTGCTGGCCGTGCTCGGCCGGCGATCAGGCGCCGACGACACCGTGATCGGCTCGGTCTTCGCCTGGGTGCTGGGGCTCGGCGCCCTCTTCCTCAGCCTCTTCACGGCGTCGGCCAGCGGGACGGGAGGCGACGGCACGGCAGGCGTGAGCGTGCTGTTCGGCTCGATCCTGGGCCTCACCGGGGGACAGGCTCTGGCCGACTCGGTCGTGGCCTTCGTCGTGGTGGCGTGCCTGGTCGCCATCGGTCGGCCCCTCCTGTTCGCCAGCCTGGACCCCGCCGTGGCCGCGGCCCGGGGCGTGCCCGTGCGCGCGCTGTCCACGGGATTCTTCGTCCTGCTGGGCCTGACCGCCGGTGTGGCCACCCAGGCGGTGGGTGCGCTGCTGCTGCTCGGCCTCCTGGCCGCTCCGGCCGGCGCGGCGCAACGGTTCACGGCGAGGCCCTACCGCGCACTGTGGCTGTCGGGTGCCATCGCCGTCGGGTCGATGTGGGTGGGGCTGACACTGGCGTACCTGTTCCCGGTCGTGCCACCCAGCTTCGGGATCCTGGGCGTGGCCACCACCGTGTACCTCGGCACCTTCGCCTGGTCGGCGCTCACCCGGCACCGGGATCAGGAGGACGCTGCGGTCCCGGCGGTCGGCGCCGTAACCGGTGCCACGGGGGTCAACGGTGCCGGGTGACGCCGACGTCGTGGTCGACGCGGCCACCGGGGCCCCGGTGGGGCGGACCGGTGCCGCCCGACGCCGTAGTCTGTCCGGCGTGACCGTCGCCCCCTCCGTCCATGACCTGGCCGCGCTGCGCCTCGGTGGACTCGACCAGCGGTACACCCGTGTACGGCGGACGTTGGTGAGCACCCTGGCGGCTGCCGGAGGGCCGCTCTCGATCCCCGAGATCGTCGAGGCCAGTGACGGACTGGTGCAGTCCAGCGTGTACCGGACCGTCACGGAACTGATCGGTGCCGGTGTCGTCCGCCGCGTCAACGGGGTCGACGACGTGGGCCGGTTCGAGTTGGCCGAGGACCTCGCCGGCCATCACCACCACCTGGTCTGCGCCGCCTGCGGCTCCGTGGAGGACGTGATGCCCTCGGCCCGGCTGGAGCGTGCCATGGACGAGGCGGCCCGCGTCATCGCCGAGGAGCAGGGCTACGAGGTGCTCGGCCACCAGTTCGACCTGGTGGGCACCTGCCCGGCGTGCCAGGAAGCGGACCGCGGGCCTACGATGCCGACCGCCCGTCGGGGCGCCCGCACCGACGCCCACTGAGCAGCAGAACTCCGACCACCTGACCATCGACGAGGAGCCGTCCATGAGTGAATCGACCCGAACCGAAACGGACAGCATGGGGGCCGTCGACGTCCCCGCCGACCGCTACTGGGGCGCCCAGACGGCACGGTCGCTGCACCACTTCCCGATCGGGGACGACAGGATGCCGAAGCCGCTGGTGCGGGCGATCGGGATCCTGAAGGAGGCCTCCGCCCAGGTCAACGCCGACCTCGGCAAGATGAGCCCCGAGAAGTCGGCGCTCATCGTGGCGGCCGCCCGCGAGGTCTCCGAGGGTCTCCTCGACGACCAGTTCCCCCTCAGCGTGTGGCAGACCGGGAGCGGGACCCAGTCGAACATGAACGCCAACGAGGTCATCTCGAACCGGGCCATCGAGCTGGCCGGCGGGGTCATGGGATCGAAGGATCCCGTGCACCCGAACGACGACGTCAACATGTCACAGTCCTCGAACGACACGTTTCCGACGGCCATGCACATTGCCGCCGTGGAGGAGATCACACACCGACTGGTGCCCGCCGTCCGTCACCTGCGCGACGCGCTGGCGGCGAAGGCCGAGGCCTACGCCTCGATCACCAAGATCGGGCGGACCCACCTGATGGATGCCGTGCCCCTCACCCTGGGCCAGGAGTTCTCGGGCTACGTGGCCCAGTTGGATGCCGACATCCGGCGCATCGAGTCCACCCTCGACGATCTGTACGAACTGGCCGCGGGTGGCACTGCCGTCGGCACGGGGCTGAACACCCACGCCGAATTCGGCGTGCGGGTGGCCGGTGCGATCGCCGAGCTGACCGGCCTTCCCTTCGTGACGGCCCCGAACAAGTTCGCGGCGCTGGCCGCCCACGATGCGCTGGTGATGGCCAGCGGGGCACTGCGCACCCTGGCCGGGTCGCTGATGAAGATCGCCGACGACCTGCGCTGGCTCGGATCGGGCCCCCGCAGCGGACTGGGGGAGTTGAACCTGCCCGAGAACGAGCCCGGCTCGTCGATCATGCCGGGCAAGGTGAACCCGACCCAGTCCGAGGCCATGATCATGGTCTGCATCCAGGTCTTCGGGAACGACGCCGCCGTGGCCATGGCCGGATCCCGGGGCAACCTCGAGCTGAACGTGTGCAAGCCGGTGATCATCCACAACGTGCTCCACTCGGTCGAGCTGCTGGCCGATGCGTCGTCCGCGTTCACCCGGTTCTGCGTGGAGGGGCTCGAGCCCAATGAGGCGCGGATCCGCCAGCACCTCGAGAACTCGCTCATGCTGGTGACGGCGCTGAACCCGCTGATCGGGTACGACAATGCCGCCACCGTGGCCAAGAAGGCCCACAAGGAGGGGACCACCCTGCGCGAGGCGGCCCTCGAGCTGGGCCTGCTGACCGGCGAGCAGTTCGACGAAGCCGTGCGCCCGGAGTCCATGACCCACCCGTGAGCCGCTGCGTCCACCGCTGGCCCGCCTTCCGTGGCACAGTGTGATCTGACACCGTGTCAGATGACGGGGTCGGAGGAGGCCGTCCCGCCGGACCGGCCGAGTACGCACGAAGGAGCACCATGACGACGATCCCCGCGGAGCTGCACATCGGACTGACCGACGGCACCTTCTACAGCGGCGACCCGTTTCCCGCGTTCGCCTGGATGCGCAAGGAGGCTCCCGCGTTCTTCGACGAGGAGGCAGGGGTGTGGGGGATCACCCGCTACGCCGACATCCGCGAGATCTCGAAGGACCCCGAGACGTTCTCCAACGCCGGGGGGATCCGCCCGGACAGCGACGCGCTGCCGATGATGATCGACACCGACGCCCCCGAGCACGTCCGACGACGCCGCCTGGTGAGCGAGGGCTTCACCCCAAAGCGCATCCGCGAGAGCGAAGCGGGTATCCGGCACATCTGCGACGCCATCATCGACCGGGTGTGCGAGCAGGGGAGTGCCGACTTCGTCCGCGACATCGCCGCCCCGCTCCCCATGATCGTCATCGGCGACATGCTGGGAGTCGCTCCCGAGGACCGCGACGCGCTGCTCCGGTGGTCGGACGACATGCTGAGCGCACTCGGGTCGCCCGACCCGACCGCCATGGACCGGGCCGCCCTGGCCGCCATGGAGTACGCCGAGTACATCACCGCGGTGGTGGAGCAGCGACGGCGCGACAACCAGTCGGACGACCTCATCGGCACGCTGGTGCATGCCGAGATCGAAGGCGACAAGCTCGACGAGTCGTCGCTGATCTACGAGTCACTGCTGATCCTGATCGGTGGGGACGAGACGACGCGCCACGTGATCAGCGGGGGCATGTACCAGCTGCTCTCCCACCCGGACCAGCTCGCACGGCTCGCCGCCGACCGCTCCACGATCCCGTTGGCCGTCGAGGAGATGCTCCGGTGGGTGTCACCCCTGAAGAACATGGCCCGGACCATGACCCGGGACGTCGAGCTGCACGGACAGACGCTCCGGAAGGGCCAGAAGCTCCTCCTGCTCTACCCGTCGGCCAACCGGGACGAAACGGTGTTCGCCGATCCCGAGTCGTTCGACAGCGGGCGCACCCCCAACGAGCACATGGCCTTCGGCTTCGGCTCGCACTTCTGCCTGGGCAACCGGTTGGCGCGGATGGAGCTGAACGTGATGTTCGACCGGCTCCTCGACCGGCTTCCGGATCTGGCGCTGGTGGACGCCGACGAGCCCGAGCGACGGCCGGCGAACTTCGCGTCGGGCTACATGTCGATGCCGGTCACCTTCACACCGACCGCCCCGGTGGGGGCGACCGCCTGATGGCCCGACCGGCCCGGCTGGCGCCAGCCGCCGTCGAGTCGGCGCTGGCGGCGTCCGACGGTCCGGCGTGGGAGCTGGTCGACGGCGCCCTCGTGAAGACGGTCGAGTGTCCGAGCTTCCCGTCGGCCATCGACTTCGTGGTGGCCGTGGGGGCCCTGGCCGAGCAGGCCGACCACCACCCGGACATCGACATCCGCTGGCGGAAGGTGCGCCTGGTCCTCGTGACCCACGACGCGGGCGGGCTCACCGAGCTGGACCTCGACCTCGCCCGGGCGATCGACGCCCTCCCCGTCTGATCGGCGGCGCGGACCGGACACCTCGGGGCGCCCCCGGACGCGGAGGAGGACGGGACCGATCCGGCCCCGTCCTCCTCACTCCGATGGTGCGCCGGAGCGCCCGGGGTCAGTAGCCGCCGTGGCAGCCGCCCTGGTCCGGAGCGGCGTACGGGCTGCCGAAGTAGTGGGTGGCGAAGGCGACGGCCACCCGGATCTGCTGCTCGGGGGTGGCGACGCCCTCGTCGGCGGGGAACCCGAACGTGTTGAACTGGGCCCAGTTCGCCCGGCTCATGCCGAGCCCACCGGCGAAGACGGAGCCTTCCACGTGCCAGTTGCCACCCTCCTCGCACATGTTGACCTGGTCCCAGGCGGCGATCTGGCCAGACGTGAGGCCGTAGTCGGCCACCGGTGCGGCGGCCGGGGGCGCTGCGACGTGGAGCGTGCTGCCACCGAGTGAGCCGTAGTAGCCCACGGAACCGAAGTTGAAGACGCCACCGTCGGCGGCGACGTCCACGTAACCGCCACCCGTCGACGAGGTACCGATGATCGGTCCGCTGAGGGGCTGGCCGGCCAACGCGCCGTCATAGGTGGCACCGCCGAAGGCGTAGGTGCCGCCGTCGCTCGAGACCACCCGGTAGCCCCCGTCGGCGGCGTCGATGCCGACCGCCTTGCCGGCGACCGGCGCCGTGCCGAAGAAGCCGGCGTCGCCGAAGGCGAAGACGGCTCCGTCGGATGCCAGCTCCCAGTAGCCCTTGCGGTCCGCCGTGCCGGCGATCCCCACGATCGGGCTGGTGGGTGCCAGCGTGATGGCGGCACCCTGGTAGGTGGCGTCACCGAAGTTGAACACACCGCCGTCGGCGGCGACCTCCCAGTAGCCGTGGCCGTCGGACGTCGGCGTCATCGAGACGATCGGGCTGTTCAGTTGCAGGCCGGCGACCGAACCGTGGAAGGTGGCGTCACCGAAGGCGAACACACCGCCGTCGGCGGCGACCTCCCAGTAGCCCTGGCCGTCCGCGGTCGAGTCGATTCCCACGATCGGGCTGTTCAGGGCGAGTCCGGCCACCGAGCCGAAGTAGCCGGCGTCGCCGAAGGCGAACACGCCGCCGTCCGCTCCGACCAGCCAGTAGCCGTGGTTGTCCGGGGTGGCGGCGACCGAGACGATCGGTGCGTTCAGCACCAGGCCGGCGCCGGTCGGATAGGTGGCGGCCGATGCTGCCGGCTGGGTGGCCAGGAGTGACGCCATCAGCGTCGCCGATGCGGCGACACCTGCGACGGTGGCCTTTCCGGCGACCTTGGCCGCCGCACGGCGCTGACGGCGCAGGACCGCACGGGTGGTGTGGGACGGGGAGTGTGCGTGGCGCCGGGGCCCTCGGCCGTCGGTGCGCGGGGATACAGGGGTACTACGGGTTGGGGAATGCATTGCGGGTGACCTTTCCTCGGTCGGTCGGAGCCACGTCGGGTGACGGAGGCGCTCAGACTCTCTTCTGGTTGGGTGGACCCCACATCTGTGCATTCAACGCCCCAGCCGGGCACCGGGAAGGGTGTGCCGGCCTGGCTCCGAGAGCCGGGTGTGCTAGCGGGTGTTCATGTCCGAAGTTCGCTAGATGTCGTTACGTGCCACTCTCCTCGAGGGTGTGTCGTCGGAGCAGGCCGGTGTCGGCCGGGGCGTCGGGCGCACGACCTCTCGGGTCGACGGCCTCGGGACGGTCCCCACTGCTCGGAAGCAACGAGTGTAGCGGGGTCGGGGGCCGAAGGGTAGTCACCATCCCCAGAATGGCCGTTCAATGGTGGAGAAGCTGTGGATAACCCTTCGGCAGTTCCGGTGTTCTCCCAGGTGGCGTAGGTGCGAGGAGCGGGGTGCGATCGCCAAATGATTTCTGGACAATTGATCAGGATCGACGAATAGGGCGACCTCGTATGCCCTCGCCGGCGCTCACGGCGCCTCCATCAGCAGCGCCCCGAGCCGCTCCGCCACCACCTGCGTCGCAGCCGGCTCCTCCAGCCCGGACAGAGGAACCCCCACACCCGCGGGCGCTGCGGGCGGGAACGGGGGTGGAGGACCGGAGATCCCGTCAGGCGGAAGGGGACAGGGAAGCGGCCGGTCGGTCCCGGGACTGGGCTCCTGCAACGGCGTCCCGGTCATCCTCCCCGTCCGGTTCCAGATCGGCGTCGACCGGGAACGATCCGTCCGGGGAGCGCCGCTAGTCTGCGTCCACCGCCCCGACCGGCGGTACGGGAGGGGAGCAGTGGCACGACGACGAGGGGACCGGGTGGCCCGGGGTGTGCCGGTGGCCTCGGTGCTGGCCGCGGCCCTGCTCGCCGGCGTCGTGTGCACGGGTTGCGGTTCGTCGAGTTCGACGGGCGGGCTCGCGCCGTCGGCCACACCCGATGTCCGGGCCATGCTCTCCCTGGTGGGAGCCGGCGCCGTGCCGACCTACCGGGCGGTGTATGCGGTGACCGGGCCGGGCGGTGTCGGAGGTCCGCTGGTGGTGGATCAGCGTCCGCCGATCACCGTCTACGCCACAGGGGGAGCCGTGGTGCGGGTCGCACCGGGAGCACCCCGAACAGCGCAATTGGCCGGGATCGTCGTGTCCCGGCCGGTGCTCCTCGGGGTGCTCGAGCACGACGGCCAGCTGATCGAGGAGGGGAACCCCGGCGGTGCGCTGGCCACGGTGGCGCGTGGCCGACAGACGGTGGGCGGCCAGGCGTCGACCTGTCTGACCGTGACCGGCTCGGTCGGTCACCAGGTGATCTGCACCACCGCCACCGGGATCCCGACCGAGGTGCTGGTTTCGGGTACACATGCCGAGCTGACGTCGCTGTCGCCCGCCGTGGTCGACGGCGAACTCGCTCCTCCGGCGGGCTGATCGATCCCACCCGTGGCCGGAGGTGGGACCCCGCCCACCTCGGCGGGGCGGTACGTGGTCGGCGCAGGAGCACGGGGTGCGCTAGAGATGGTCCATGCCCGCCGTCGATCCCCCTCGCACCGAATCACCCGATGAGGAGAGGGGCCGACCGGGGCGCACCGCGGGCGGCGCGGGGCGCCTGCGGGCCCCGACCCGGCTGACGACCGTCGTCCGAGCGCTCGGGTTCCTCGTGGCCTGCCTCCTCCTCGGAGGGTGCTCGACCGCATCGTCCGCTTCCCCTGCCCCTTCGTCGACGAGCACGACGTCGGCGGCCTGTGCAGGCGGTTCACCGACGCTCGTCCCCGAGAGCGGCGCCGCCGTCTCGACCCTGCCACCGTCCCACGACAACGATGTGGGCCGGATGCGGATCCCCGATACCTATCCGGATGCGGATGTCGATGTCGGCCAGGCTTCCGCATCGGGTGAGTGCGTGAAGTCCTGAACCTGACGCCGTGGGCCGGGGCCCCGGAGGTGCTGCCGGCGGTGTCGGGGTGCACGAAGGCGGCGTGTGAGGGCAGGAGTTCCGGCCGCAGCATCAACCGCTCCACCCGGGCCTCCGTCGGAACCGGAGCGAGTTCGGCCACCTGGGGGCCGCAGGGGGCGGACGCCTCGAACGGCACGGCGTCCGGTGCGAACGCCCGGCCGGGGCGGAGGGCGTCGTAGACCATGACGTCTCCGAAGGCCCGGGCCAGGCAGCAGTGGTTGACGCGCTCGGGGGCGATCTACCGCCGGCCTAGGTTGATGACGTGACCCGATGGCCGGCGGCCGACAGTGCTGTCGCAGCGGCCTCCAGGTCGACAGCTTTCACCAGGACCAGATCGGTGTCGAATGTCGACAGGACGAAGACGCCGATCCCGGCATCGGCGAGTGGCACCGACACCGACGCCACGATCCCTACAAGTTCGAAGGCGAGCGGCCCCACGATCCGCAGTGCCCGCCACCCCGGCTCGACCCGGGCGCCGGACGGCTCGCTGTCCTCGGTGCAGACCACCGACAACTCGTCGGGGGTGCGGGTCACCGAGAGCACGGACGACCCGTGCCCGACGGCCGGCCACGGGTCGTCCGGTCCGAGGCGGCACACCGACAGGCGCCACGGCTCGGCGATCAACTCGACGGTCGGCACCGGCCCGGTCAGCCGACGGGGAGGTCCCACAGGGGGAACCACCGGTCGAGGTCGGTCTCGACCGTCAGGTCACCGGCCACCAGGCTGCGCAGTCGGAACTCCTCCTCGGTCGACCGCTGTTCGTGGCCGGTCGGGGCGAAGGGGTAGAAGGTTCCCCGCTTGAAGAGGTAGACGAGGAAGGCGGTCGAGGTCAACAGGGTGCCGGCACCGACGGTGGCTCCCTCCTCGGCGGGACCGCCCCCTGCCGCCACCGTGTCGTCCGCCGCCAACTTGGCCAGTCCGAAGACCGAGCAGAGCAGCTGGGGCCCCCAGCCGGCGTCCGACAGCGAGGAGTTGACCAGGTGGACCTTGGTGACCAGGGATTCGATGTCGGGGTCCTCGACCACCAGCCAGGTGTAGCCGAAGGAGTCCTCCGACCGGGTGAGGCCGGCTCCACCGTCCATGGACAGCAGCGTGACCACCTCGGACTCCATGTCCACGAATCCCTGGCCCGTCGGGGGCTTGAAGCAGACGCCGGCGTGCCCCGAACAGGTCATGCCGGCCGCGCTCTGCAGGGTGAGCGATGCCGACGGCAGGGCGAACAGTGCGTCGAGGTTCGACTGGACCGGCTTGGTCCGGCCGAGGATGGTGTCGAACAGGCCCATCAGGAGCGGCCGGCGCCGCGGCGGTGCCTCATGACGGACGGCCCATCTCGGCCTCGAGGGCGGCGAGCTGGGCCAGGCGCTGGTCGAGCGACGGGTGGGTGGAGAAGATCGTCGAGATGCTCACGCCGTTCTTGGCGATGGCCGGCGTGAAGTAGAAGGCGTTGAAGGTCTCGGTCGACCGGAGGTCACGGGTGGGGATCCGGGCGATGTCGCCGGTGACCTTGACCAGGGCGGACGCCAGTACAGAGGGCTGGCCCGTCAGGATCGCGCCGGAGCGGTCTGCGGCCAGCTCGCGGTAGCGCGACAGGGCCATGGTGAGGAGGAAGCTGATGGCGTACACGACGACCGAGACGACCAGGACGGC
>Ga0209698_10002268_pt1 | contig 21909 bp, 15 predicted proteins | sample LitLauG_LLR_2012_FD_187203 | JGI IMG/M metagenome (GOLD analysis project Ga0209698, IMG submission 187203) | Freshwater sediment microbial communities from Pennsylvania, USA - Little Laurel Run_MetaG_LLR_2012 (SPAdes) (version 2) | ecosystem: Environmental > Aquatic > Freshwater > Creek >...
GTGCGACGCAGCAGCGAGCCACTAACCCAGGCGCGGTCAAGTTCGGTATCGCCGTTCGCAGCGGACTCGGCGCGCAAAGGGGCTCCCAAAGCGGAGGCATCCAGCGAGCCGGCGGCATTCGCGGACAAGAGTGTCCGCGCCACACCTACGTCGAACGCTAACGTGGTCATCATGGGATCGGCCGCACCGGCAGTTGCAGAACTCGCACCGGACCCGCGTTCTGAACCAGTCATCGTGGACCCTGATCGCATAATGGATCCAGAACGCGAGGTGGAACCGGAACGCCCAACGGTAGAGACGGGGCTTGCCCCGTCTCAGGCGAGCGCCCAATCGCTCAGGGACGTCGTCCTGAACGCGCTCGGCAACCAGCCGATGCTCGCTTCCCTGCTGGAGACTGCGCAGTGGGCGCTGGAAGGAAATTCGCTGCTCGCGAAGGTGGCCGCTTCGAGCACGATGATCGAGATGTCGTTTACGTCCGAGGCGCGCCGCATCGCCGCGGCTGCCGCCAGTGGGCACGCGGGTCGGCCAATCAAGGTACAAGTTCTGCCGGGAGGAACTGCCGAGTTAGGCACATCTCAGCCGCCGGGGCGGCGACCAGCAACGAACGGCGGCGCTCCGAATGGAAGCGCACGCAGCCGCGCCGAGCGTGATCCCGTTGTGCAGCGCATGCAGGAAAAATTTGGAGCGGAAATCCGCACCGTAATCGATTACCGCGAGAAAGGACGAGGCTGATTGGGTAATTGGTAATTTCGTAATTTGAAGCCCAAACCGTCAGCAAGTTTGGAAGCTGCGAGGCCCAGGGTTTGAAATTACACAATTACTCAATCACTAAATTCCTTTATGTCTGGATTCAATTTGCAAGAGATGATGCAGCAGGCCAAGCAGCAGGCCGAACTGCTGCAGAAAAAGATGGAGCAGACGGTCGTCGAGGCATCGGCGGGTGGCGGCACGGTCACGGTAAAAATGGACGGGCGCAAACAAGTGCTCGCAATCAAAATCGACCCCGCGGCGGTCAAGGAAGGCGATGTCGAAATGCTGCAAGACCTGGTAATGGCAGCCGTGAATGAGGCCGGGCGTAAGGTAGACGACGCGATGAAATCAAGCCTGGGTGGAATGCTGGGCGGGCTCGGGGGAATTTTGTAATTGGGTGATTGGGTAATTTTGTAATTTGAAAACCGCGACGGCGTTGCGACTACGGCCCTGGTTTTGAAATTACAAATTTTCCGAATTACACAATTACTAAATCTCTATGTCCAGGTTTGCCGAGCCGATGACCCGGCTCATCGATGAACTCAAGAAGTTGCCGGGCGTGGGCAGCAAGAGCGCCCAGCGGCTGGCGTTTCATATTCTGCGCTCGAGCGAAGACGACGCGGAAGCGCTCGCCGCTGCAGTCCGCGACGTCAAAGCCAGCCTGCGCCTGTGCTCGATCTGCAACAACATCACCGACGTCGACCCCTGCGTCTACTGCAGCAGCCCTACGCGCAACCAGAAACTGGTGTGCGTGGTCGAGGAGCCGACCAACATCGCCGCCGTCGAAAAGACGCGCCATTTCAACGGCGTCTATCACGTGCTGCACGGCTCGCTATCGCCATTGCATGGCGTGGGCCCCGAACAGTTGCGCATCGGCAACCTGCTCAGCCGCGTCGGCAAAGGGGACATTGAAGAGGTTATCCTGGCGACCAATCCGACCGTGGAAGGTGAAGCCACCGCGACCTATCTCGCCCAGCAACTCAAGCGGCAAGGCTTGCGCGTAACCAGAATCGCCATGGGCGTGCCAGTGGGAAGCGACCTCGAATACACCGACGAGGTCACCATGCTGAAGGCCATGGAAGGCCGGCGGGATATGTAGTTTTTTTTGGCGTTTTTGGTTGCAATTGAGATTCCTTCCCCCCGCTCCGGCCGTCGCGCCGAGGTTACTATTGGGCACTATGATGGGCAATTCCCTGCTCGTATAATTGCGCAAAACCAATATTTCTTGAGGGATAGCCTATGGGCCGCGCCTTTCGTTTCGCGCAAGCAGTCATTTTCTGCGTCGGTACCGTGTTGATGGTTGCGGGACCGACGTCAGCGCAGGAAGGGCTTCCAACTCCCGTCGTAGGAAATCCCCCAGTGGATCCGGTTGTACAGCGCAACATCGTCGAATGGAAGATCCGCCAACACGGTGTGCCCGACGATTGGACTCACCACTATCTGGTCTTTTCCAATCCCGGCACCGCGCAGCAGGCGATCGAGAGTGGCAAGTACGACCAATGGCTCAACATCGTCAACGATCACCGCTTTACGATTCAGCAGATCAAACGCACCACGGATGTAATGACGACGGAAGGCATGGGTGTCTCTCCCGCCAGCAGGTCCAAGGCGGAAGTCTTAGGGGCAGGCGAGGCCAACAAGGGGTTAGGGATCCTTGGGTGGAGCACGAGGAGAAATCCAAGACATCCTGTAAAGAAAGACTGGAACGTGCCAATCGGCGGAGTGGCGGCGAGCGGGATCGGCACCGTGGCCACCAACAATGCGAGCGGAACTTCCACGGTGACCGTTGATGGCCAGACCTTGACAGCGAGCGCGCCCGCCGCTGCCGGCTCGTCGGGAGTGTTCCTGGGCGCGCCGGTTGCCGGTCACGGCGTCACCATCACCAACGGCGCCAATGTGCTAACGCTAACGACGAACGGGACCGCGTCTTCCGTCGTGGGCACGGTGTCAGGGACACCGACCTCCAGCACCGCCCCCACCATCACCCTCACCAACTCAGCGGGAAGCAGCTCCAACACATTAACGCTGACGCCGTTTCCGACCGGGGCAACAGCCACCGGCACTTTCTCGGGAACCGGTCCCACCGCCGGGCAGACCATCACCATTAAGAATGGCGCCAATACGTTGACCTTAACCGGGATGACCGGGACCTATGGTACAGGGACGATCAACGTAAATAACGCCAACGGCGCAGCGAATGGCGACACCATTACCGTCGGCCCAATCACGTACATGTTCGAGGAGACGCAGACGGCGTTCGCGGGCGAGCCATTTGTTGGCACCCAGTATTACTGCCAGACGACGGCACTCCCGTGCGTGTGGTGGGGAACCACCCAGACCAACACGGCACAGGCAGTCGAGGGTGCGATCACGAATACTCCGGCGGCATGTCCGACCGTAGCCCAGGGACTCTACGGCAACTGGCAGTCCACGTGTTACTCGTATGTGGCGGCTCCGAATCCCAGCGTCACCGCGATCCAAGGCGGAGTGGTGGTCACGGTGACGAACACCACGGGCAACGCCATACCCTTTAACTGGTTCTCCACGCAGACGGCGTGGTTGTTGAATCCGAATACGGGCTCGATTCCCGGTTACACCTCCGGCACGAACGGATGCACGAGCTCGACAACAGGGACTTTTATTGTCAGTACCATCCCGTCAACTGCGGCAACAAATCTGGCCAATGCGATTAACGCGTGCAACAGTGCGTTTGGCGCTGTGGGAGTGACCGCGTACTCAACGGGGACCGTGACCACTGTCAGCAGCACGACCTTTGGAAGCCCGGCCAGCAGCCTTACGCTTGGCGGAAACGCCAGCAACTTCGCTTGGAGTCCGGTGTCCACGGGCGGATCGCCGACCAACGGCTGCAGCAGCGCCACCACCGGGACCTTCGCCAGCGGCGCGACGCTGGCGGGCGAGGCGGCAAACATCGCAACCGCCATTAATGCCTGCAACAGTTCGTACCCGGCAGTGGGAGTCACGGCAAGCTATACGTCTGGCACTACGTTTACGGTTAATGGCGCGTCGGCCGGACCTTACCTGGCGGTCGGAGCATCGAACAATGCCGGCCTTTTCACGTGGGGAGCTGTGACGGCCGGATCTGCGGGAACAAACGCTTGCCCGACTTCGACCTCGGGAACCTTCGCCACAAGCAATAACAACGTGACGCTGGCGACCAACCTGGCGGCGGCAATCGCGGCCTGCCCGGTTGCGGCGGGCGTGAACGCAACTTCCACGGGGCCGGTCGTCATTTTGACGGCGCGCACAGCAGGATCGAGTGGAAACGCGATCGCGCTTGGGACTACGATGCCGAATTTCAATTGGGTCGGCAGTAATATGGTTGGGGGCAGCGACGGTACGACATCAGGGACGACCTTCGCTTACTGGGCAGGCGCCGCCCCGGCAAGCACGACGCAAGTGGCCACCAACATCGCGACTGCCATCAACTTAAATGCCACGCTCCAGGCAGTGGTGACCGCGACATCAAATGGAAATACCGTTGTCGTCACAGCCAACATCCCGGGGCCGGCTGGCAACAGCTATGGAACTACCGTAGCCAATTTCGCCGGTTTCACCTGGGGAGCCGCTACGCTTACCGGCGGCGCAGCGGGCGCGGTTGTTCAGCCAAACATGTATCCCGCCAAGTACTCGGCGAACTTCAACATCGCCAGTTGCAGCGACTTTGTGGTGTATCCCACGGGCACGGCGGGTGCGACCGGCGCGGCCAGTATTGTCGCCTTCTCCAACCTTTATGCGGGCGGATGCTCAGGCACGGTTCCGGCAGTCTACTGGGCCTATAACACCGGCGGCATGGTTACGAATTCTCCCGTACTCTCCCTGGATGGGACACAAATTATGTTCGTTCAGGTCAGCGGCACGACCGCCAGCCTGGTTCTGCTGAAATGGTCGGCGAGCACCGGAACGCCCACCCTGCCGGTCGCGCCTACGGCGGCGACGCTTGCTACCTATCGGAGTTGCACAGCGCCCTGCATGGTGACCTTGGCCTTCAGTGGCAACCGTAACGATACCTTCTCTTCTCCGTTTTATAACTACACCGGAGACATCGCTTATGTCGGCGACGACAGCGGCAATCTCCACGAATTCACGGGCGTGTTTAACGGGACCCCGGCGGAAGTAACGACGGCCCCCTGGCCGGTGAATCTGGGCGCATCAAAACTCTCATCGCCGGTCTATGACCAGGCCACCGGGTATGTGATTGTGGGCGACTTTGGCGGTATCCTCCATTCCGTAACGGCGTCCAGCGGAGCCATTCACGGCACGACCGCCGTGATTGGAGACGTGATTGCCGACGCGCCCTTGCTGGATAGCTTCGCGGCGAAAGTCTACGTCTTTGTCACCACCGCCAATAACAGCGTTGGCAGCGTCAACGGTGACAATGCGGTGTATGAACTCTCGACCGGCTTCACGAACCTTATCGGCGCCACCGTCGAACCAGTTGGTACTGGCGGCGCGGCGTACTACCTGTACAGCGGCATCTTCGACAATGTGTACTTCTCTTCGGCCAACGCGACGGGGAACCTTTATGTAGTGGGCAACACCGGCGTGACGACCGGAGCGAATCTGTACCGGATACCGATTGCGAACTCAGTCATGGCAGTTCCGGTTGCCGCGATTAGTAGTCTTACCTTTACCGGCGCCGGCGCAACGCGCCCGTGGCCGTCGCCCGTGCAGGAGTTCTGCAACAACGGAGCGAACCCGTGCGTCTCGAATGGAACCCAGACTACCTCGGGCACGGACTATGTGTTCTTCAGCATCAGCCGAGGGACTGCAACTGGCTGTACGAACCCTGCTGGACGCGGGTGCATATTGTCGTATAACGTAAGCAATCCAGCGGCAGTCACCCTTTCCGGCTCCGGCTTGGACGTTACCACTCCTGCTGGAACTGGTTGCTGGGCAACGGGTGGGTTTGTCGTCGACAACAGCGTCTCAAACAGCATCTTCTCGGGCGCTTCCCAGATTTATTTCATAGGCCTGGGGACCAACACGGCAGGCGGTCCGACGGGTATCACCAAAACCAGCGCCAACTGTGCCAATGGCACGGCAACAACGATTGGAGCCACCCAGGCGTCGCAATCGAACCCTTAGTTGTAGCTGAGGCTGCGCGACCGCGCTTGGAATGGTGACCGGGCTCCCTCAATGCCGGCCTCGTAGCCCGGGACGTCTCCTGCACAATGCTGCCGGCGTGGGCTGGTGGCGGATCTGCGCGATTGCTGGGAAGGTCTGCTAGGAAGACTTACGGGAGGAATGACAAGCGCTCTGTATAGGGTGTACCTTTCCGCAACTCAGAGCCTGCGTCTCAAAAACACGCTCATGCCGAAAAGCGGGCTTGGTATATGGTTTCTTCTTCTGAGGCCGTCGCTTGTTCTTGGGTTCAACGGGATTCCCATTCTCCATTAAGCATTGGCTCCGAATACAAGATCGACCCCGCGACGAGGTGGATTATACCGTTGAACCACCGCCGCCGGAAGCCAATCATTTACGATTTCGTAACAAAAAATCGTCCCGACCACCTAAGTTCCCGAATTGGTGCTAGGCGACGCGCGGAGAGCATGCACCCCTTGATTTACTCGGCCAAAGATCGCTCGCAGTGAGCTCGTCGAAGGACCTTTGCAACTTGAATATCCAGGGGGAACTTCCGACAATTCGCACCAGGAAGTGTGCAATACTTTGAAGCATTCCGACCATGCGAAATCCCGAACCGGCGCGGCATTAGCCCGAGATACGCAGATTTATATTCTGCAGTTTCAGCACTTTATGCGGAACATTGCAACCATCACACGCAATTTAAGGCTGGCCCATCAGTTGCTCCAGCCAAGCGGTCTGTACCCTCGCTCCTTTGAAGTTTTGCTGGCGCGAGATGTACAAGCGGTCGCGACCGCGAAATCTCTGAGCCAGCTGCGCCGTGCCGGGATGTAACCGCATCTTAGCCGACGCTATCGAAACCGGGCCAAACAGCCCGGTTTCCTTTTTGCTCACGCATTGTAGTCGTCCCTACGCTGATTCCCTGCCGGCCGGTTGCAGAAACGCATTGGGTTCTTCCGCTACCGCAGCCAGCCCTTCCGGCAAGGCGCCGCGATTGTATTCCGCCATGCGGTTTTTCCATTTCAGGAAGTCAGTGATGCTCTGTGGCTCGATGCGGATTTCTACTCTTCGCAGGCTGGCCAGCAGCAAATTCATCTCGTACTGGAAGCCGGTCAAAGACCGCAGGTTCTTCGCGGACCGTTTTGTCATTTCGATCTCACGCCCACAAACTTCCAGCAAGCCCCAACCGCAGGGTAGTTCCTCAATACGAATCAGACCGCGCGGCGCCAGATAATAACGCTCCGATCCGACGCCCGTCTCGGGCTGCTGCCGAAAGGGCTTGGCCCGGTCGGCGAGAAAATCGGCGCGCGTGACCTTGCATTCGATGAGCACAGAATGGCATGCCTTTTTCCAGCCCATCGCGTCGGGCATCTCGCCGCTGGCACAGGCCTGTTCGGAAAGCACAACGCCACAGCGATACCGCCGCAGCCAGTGGACTGCCATGGAAACGAGTTTTGCGTGCGTCACGAACCTAGTTTGGATGGAAAGCCCGGGCCTGGAAAGTGCCGAATGCGTTACTCTCAATGAACGTTGATGGAATCGGCCCTCTTCCAAACCCGGCCCGGTCACGGACTGCGCCATGGTCGCAACTGAGGTACGCTATTTAGAATTCCCGCGGCTCAATTGCCAGCGACCATTCCTTGAGAAGGGAGAACATCATGAACGTCGAGCAGCAAGTGGCAGAATACTACACGCGCGGAATGCTGGAGCAGAAGATTCTGGAGGCAATGCGAAGCGCGGGTAAGAATGTCGAACAACTGAGCACCAGGGATTTGGAGGCACTCGACAACTTCCACGTGGGTGCCCGCACGGCGATTGAGGACCTGGCCGCCTCCATGGAATTGAAGGCCGGCATGCGTCTGCTCGATGTCGGCTGTGGTATTGGAGGTCCGGCGCGCTATTTTGCCGAACGAGGCTGCCAGGTCACTGGGCTGGATCTGACCGAGGAGTTCGTTCGCGTAGCTACAAGCCTGACACGGATGCTTAAACTCGACGAGAAGGCGCAATTCCGCTAGGGCAGCGCGCTCGAAATGCCTTTTTCGTCCGGCACATTCGATGGGGCCTACATGATTCACGTGGGCATGAACATTCAAGATAAGGCGGGAGTATTTCGTGAAGTCTCCCGCGTTTTAAAGCGCGGCGGCCGATTCGCGATCTTCGACATCATGCTGAAAGGAAATGCGGGCATAGAGTTCCCAATGCCCTGGGCGGTGAATCCGGCGACGAGTTTTGTCAGTAGCGTCGAGGATTATCGCCAGGCGTTGGAAAGGGCTGGCCTTCGCATCGTTCATCAGCGCGGCCGACAGCAGTTTGCGCTCGAGTTCATGGAGAAAATGAGAGAGCGCGCCTCCGCCGGATCGGCTCCTATCCTGGGAGTCCACATTCTGATGGGCGAGCAAGCACCGCTCATGTTGAAAAACGTCAACCAAGCCATTGCTGCGGGAGGGTTGGAACCGGTGGAACTGGTGGCCATCGCGGGCTGAAGGCTTTGACCACTGACTGTCGACCGGGTGTTTACTGGCCGCCAGCCAATCGGCTTCGGGGGCTCGCCCCAGTCAGAGGCTTCACCATCACCGGAAGTCGAAGAACGGTTTCGAGCAGGTGGCGCGCGGCTGCCACATTTTCAGCAGAACGGTCAAGCGGCGAGTAGCCGGCGGATTGCACCAACAAAACCCGGTCGCGCAAATCGACCTCGAGCCGCGGCGCGATCCCGTTGTGGGAGTCGAGGGCGTTCGCCAGGCGCAAGACGCCGGCCAGTTGCAGTGCGATGCGCCGGTCTGGCAGCTCCAGCCGTTGCAGGGTCTTTCCGCGCGGACGCGGCAGAGCTCCGCGATGGTAGCGGGCGACAACGGCTGCCAGTTCCAACTCCCGCGCCGTCCACCCCAAAGGCCGTGCCAGCCTGCGAATCATCCGGAAAGACCTCTTTGAATGACCCTGGTCTCCCTTGGCTTTGCCCACGTCATGCATGAAGGCCGCCGCTTGCAACACTTCGCGCGAGTCCTGCGCCGACTCCTCGCCCAACATCCCGGCCTTGGCAAGCCCGTCGTACAAATGAAGTGAAAGTTGGGCAACGCGCTGGGAATGCAGAAAATCCGGATCCAGAAATCCCGCCCACACCCGCAGCCGGCTCATGGCGGCAGCCCGCAGCTGTGGTCCGGAGGGCAGCGCCGCGCGCCACACCCGCCACAGCGACTGCTTGCCAAGCATCTTCTCCCGGTAGCGCTGGATGCGACGGTTGCGTTCCTGGTTGAGCTTCTCGCGCCAGCGCCGGCGAGTTTCCACATCGGGGAACGCATGAATCTCGAGAGCAGTCGCCCACAGCACGTCGTAATCGTGGACTTCTCCCAGGAGGTCCTGAAGTTCCTTCAGATCGTCTCCCCAGGCGGCGTGCTGCTCGGGCAAGAAATTTTCCACGGTGTAGCGGAAGCGCTTGATGCCGATGCGGAGTTCATGCAATGCAATCTGCGACCGCGTCCGAACGGCGCGTTTATGAAGCTCGTAAGCGGCGGTCCACTTTTCCAGAGCCAGGTGGAGATAAACGATGCTGCCGGGACGCACGCGCGCCGCACGGCCGGGCAGACTGTGGCTCCATTGGCGCCAATGCTTTCGGTCAAACTGGTTGAGATCTTTCCAGGCCAGCTGCTTGCATTCCGCTTCGCGGGCGTGCACGTGATCGAGCAGCTTGATGACCACCGGGTCGCTGGGATCGCCCAGCTTTTCGATCCACTCCTGCATCACCTGCATGTCGCGCAGATCGCCGAGCGCCTGGAAGAGTTTCTTGCCCGCCTTCTTCATCTCTTTCCAGGAAGGGTCGGAATCGAGAGCCATCAATCCGTCGGCAAGCGAGCGGCAGCGCCGCAGGGCAACGCGCAGATCGTGCACCGGGTCAGCCTCAAACCCGGCCGCCGCCCGATCGCACTCTTCAAGTACGCGCTCCATCCACGAGCGCAGCCCGACCTTTGGCCTGGAGCTTGCTTCCTTCGAGTTTGCAGGCTTCGCACTTGGAGCGGTTCCCACTAAATTCCTTTCTTCGTCGAAACTATTGTCGCCTCTTTGCGCCGATTCTTCTAGCGAGAACCGAGTTTCTGATGGCAAAAAATAAAATGCCAGCCCGAGTCAAAGGCTGGCAACTGAGAACTGATGGCTGAGAGCTGTCTTACGTGCTCAAGACCTTTTCCCGCTCTTCGGCGTCCTGCCGCTCTTCGCGCGCCGACGATGGCAGGGCAAACTCGAGCACCTCGCCGACTGTCTTCACATAGTGGGTGGTCAGGCCTTGCAACTGCTCGGGCGTCAGGTCCTCTTCGACGTTGGTTTTGTTGTCGGCCGGCAGAATCACGTCGTGAACCCCCGCGCGTTTTGCCGCCAGCACCTTTTCTTTAATGCCGCCGACCGGAAGCACATTGCCGCTCAGCGTGATCTCACCCGTCATCGCCGTCAGCGGTCGAACCTGTTTGCCGGTCAGAAGCGATACCAGCGCGGTCACGATGGTGACGCCCGCGGAAGGACCGTCTTTCGGGATCGCCCCAGCCGGCACGTGAATATGGATATCGTGGCTGGCGAAAAATTCTTCGTCGACGCCTAATTCTTTCGCGTTCGAACGGACCCAGCTCAGCGCGGCTTGCATCGACTCACGCATCACGTCCTGAATCTGCCCCGTGATGGTGAGGCCGCCCTTCCCTTTCATCTGGTTGGCTTCCACGAACAGTATGTCTCCGCCCGCCGGAGTCCAGGCCAGGCCCACCACCACGCCCGGCCGCTTAGTCCGTTCCGCGATTTCTCCCTCGCTACGTACCTTGATGCCGCCCAGGAATTCCTGCACGATCTCTTTCGTGACGACCAGCTTTTGGCTCTTCCCTTCCGCCAGTCGACGCGCCTGCTTACGGCAGAGCGTGCCGATCGTGCGCTCCAGGTTGCGAACGCCCGCCTCCCGCGTGTAATGGCGGATCACATAACTCACCGTCTCCTCGGGAAACTCGATCTGCTCCTTGGTGATTCCGTTCTCTTCAATCTGCCGCGGAATCAGGTATTGGAAAGCGATGTGGATCTTCTCCTCTTCCGTGTAGCCCTGTAGTTCGATGATCTCCATGCGGTCGCGCAACGGCTCGGCGATGGGATCGAGCATGTTGGCAGTCGTGATGAAGAGCACCTTCGAGAGATCAAACGTCACGTCGAGGTAGTTGTCCCGGAAGCTGGCGTTCTGCTCGGGATCGAGCGCTTCCAGCAGCGCCGACGCAGGATCGCCGCGGAAATCGCGTCCCACCTTGTCAATTTCGTCGAGCATGAACACCGGGTCTTTGGTCTCCGCGCGCCGGATACCCTGAATAATCTGCCCCGGCAACGCCCCAATGTAGGTGCGACGGTGGCCGCGGATTTCGGCTTCGTCATGCACTCCGCCGAGCGACAGGCGCGTGAACTTCCGTCCCAACGCGCGCGCGATCGACTTTCCCAGCGACGTCTTGCCCACGCCCGGAGGTCCAACGAAACACAGAATCGGCCCCTTCATGTTGGGCTTCAAACGCCGTACGGACAGGTAATCGAGAATGCGATCCTTCACTTTCTGCAAGTCGTAGTGATCGGCATCAAGAATTTCTTTCGCCTTCAGGATTTCGATCTCCCCACCGGAAGTCTTATTCCACGGCAGGATGGCCAGCCACTCGATATAGTTCCGGGTAACGGAATAGTCGGCCGCCATGGGCGACATGCGCGCCAGGCGCCCTAACTCTTTGAGCGCTTCTTTCTTCACCTCGTCGGGCATGCCTGCCGCTTCGATTTTTTGCTTCAGATCCTCGGTCTCGCGCGCACCCTCGTCCTGCTCACCCAGCTCTTTCTGGATGGCCTTCATCTGTTCGCGCAGGTAATACTCGCGCTGCGTTTGCTGCACACGATCCTGCACTTCCGACTGGATCTTGTTGCGCAGTTGCTGCACCTCCAATTCTTTCGCCAGGTGCTGGTTGATTTTTTCCAGGCGCACACGAACGTCGGTTGTCTCCAGCGTGTCCTGCTTGTCGGCGGTCGAGAGCGAGGGCAGCGACGAGGCGATAAAATCCACCAGTCGGCCAGGCTCTTCAATATTCATTGCGACCGTAGAAAGCTCGTCCGAAAGAGTCGGCGAGCCCGCGACAATTTGCTGGAACAGCGTCAACACATTGCGTTGCAGCGCTTCGATCTCAGAATCCTTTGGCGGGATCGTCTCCGGAACCGTAGCCACTTGCGCGCGCATAAAGGGCGTAAGTTGCGCAAAATCGGTAAGACGCACCCGTTCCAAGCCCTCCGCAAACACAAACAGGCTCTGGTTCGGCATCTTGACCACTTTATGAACGACGGCCAGCGTTCCCACTGAATAAAGATCGGTGGGCTGCGGAGTGTCCACGCGCGCCTCGCGCTGCGCAACTACCACAATGGTCTTGTCGTCGCCGAGAGAATTGATCAGTTGTACAGAACTGTCGCGACCCACTGTCAACGGGAGTACAGCATGCGGAAATAGCACCGTATCGCGCACCGGCAGTATGGGGAGCGAACGTCCGGATGTTTCGTAAGAAGGAGTAGGATCGCTCATGATTTTCTCTTGAGTCACTTTCACTCAACTTTTGATGAACCGAGATGCCAAAAAGATGCAGGTCGGTAGGTTGTTGAATTCTAAACCTTCTCTCGCTTTTTGCAAGATGCTGGTCAGGGCCTGTCGACCGCTGGTAACCTGCGTTGCCATCATTAGAGTGACGGCATTGGTTGGGAAACCCCCAATTCCCTACGGTTCGACGCTGGCGCGTTGGAAGGACGGCATCCGGTTGAAGCGTCCCAAAAGAGGCCGCGTCCACGGCGTCGCCGATGCGAAGCCTAGCTCACGCCGAACACACGGCGGCAGAGACGCGGATCACCGCGTCTCCACCGGCGCACCCTACGCTCGTTCCTAGAACCGGGGTTACTGCTTTGTAAGGTTGGCCGCACTACGCACGACAGCGGTCACTGCCTTTTCACTAAAAAACGTGCTTGGCGAGATCCCCTTTAAAGATCAATTCGTGCAACACCCGCTCGTTGGCGGCGTTAAGTTCGTAAATCGTCTGGTTGTCAACCGCTTTTTTGGGCAATGTAACCAGGGTGCACTTGGCGCGGACTTCGACCGGCTTCTTCACACCGATCTGGTGGAACACCATGATGTGGTTGGCGCCTTCCATGACGTGCCGGATCTCGTAGTTGCCCGAGGGCAGCAGCGTGTCCGCCACCCGAACTTTCTCTGAAAAATTGATTTGGTAGCGATCCGAAATACCCATCGGGTTCGGGGCTGCGAACGCAGCAATGCCTAGGAAAAGAACACAAATCGAAATAACAAATAACGGCTTGACCATACGCATGTCGGTCCTCCTCTTTCAATCTCACGCTACGCCCGCTGCGATGCCGATGCTGTGCACTGCCTCACAGCCACTTGTGATCCATAACCGCGGTAGTAAACTGGCCTATAATCGCGGGAATCCGCCAAGTTAGAAACCATGCTTGGTCTGCGCCGCATGTCAATTTTCCCTACGAGGTCACAATGCTAACGCGACGTTTCATGCCTTACGTATGGGTGGTTTTCGCCGCCTGCTGTTTGGTTTCTTACGGCAACGGGCAAACGCCTCCGTCACAGGCCCAGGGCTCCACACCCATTCCCACAACCGCACCCGTCGCTACTCCTACCCCTTCCCTGCCATCCCCTTCCCATGTGGTCGTGGTAATGGAAGAGAACCACAGCTATGCTGAGATCATCGGCTCATCGCAGGCGCCATACATCAACACTCTCGCGACTGCGGGAGCTCTTTTTACGCAATCGTTCGCCATTGGCCATCCCAGCGAACCTAATTACCTGGCGTTGTTTTCAGGATCAACCCAGGGCATCACCGACGATTCCTGTCCCCACACGTTCTCTGCAAGTTCGCTTGAAAGCGAGTTGCTCGCAGGCGGCAAGACGTTCAAGGGCTTTTCGGAAGGCCTGCCCGCCCCCGGTTCCATGACTTGCGGGTCCGGATTGTATGCCCGCAAGCATGTTCCCTGGACAGACTTCTCGAAGGACCAGCCCGCCGACAACCTGCCCTTTACCAGTTTCCCTTCTGATTTCACAAAGTTGCCGACCGTGGCTTTTGTGATTCCGAATCTGGATGACGATATGCATGACGGGAGCGTCCAGCAAGGCGATCGCTGGCTGCAAACCAATCTCATGGCCTACGTAACCTGGGCACAAAGCAACAACAGCCTCCTGATCGTGCAGTTCGACGAGGACGACGGGTCGCAAAACAATCACATCGCAACCATTTTTGTGGGCGCGATGGTGAAGCCCGGGAAATATTCCGAAAAAATCAACCACTACAACGTCTTGCGCACGATCGAAGACATGTACAAGCTTCCACGGCTGGCAAACGCCGCGCGCGCCAAACCCATCAAGGACGTGTGGAAGTAGCTCTGCGCTCTGCGCTCTGGGCTCTAGGAAACCGTATCCTCTGATGAGCGCGATTTTCCTAGAGCCTAAAGCCGAGAGCCTAGAGCCGGTCCCAAGAGCCCCTTCCTCCTTTACACTGACTTGCCGATCTGAGAAACTCATCCGTGGAAACCCAATCGATCGTCGTCCTCGACTTCGGGGCGCAATATTCGCAGCTCATTGCGCGCCGTATCCGCGAAAACAAAGTCTTCTCTGTCGTCCTGCCGTTCAACGCCAGCCTGGACGAGATCCGCAGCTACACACCCGTGGGAATCGTGCTGTCGGGCGGCCCGTCCTCGGTTTACGACAAGGGCGCTCCGCATGCCGATAAGAAAGTTTTCGAACTTGGCGTGCCCGTGCTCGGCATCTGCTATGGCCTGCAATTCATGGTCTACGCGCTGGGCGGAAAAGTGACCCCGGCGGCCAAGCGCGAATACGGGCATGCGAAGGTGGAACTGCAGGCCGGCGACTCGCAACTGTTTCATGGGCTGCCCAAACTGCTGGCAGTGTGGATGTCGCATGGCGATTCGGCCGAAGAACTGCCACCAGGGTTCCGGTTGACCGCAAAAACTGCAAACGCCATCGCGGCGATCGAGAATCCCGACCAAAAAATGTGGGCCGTGCAGTTTCATCCCGAGGTGCATCACACGCCGCTGGGCGCGGACATCCTGCGAAACTTCGCCTTATACATTTGTGGCGCGCTGCCGACCTGGACCGGGCAGCACTTCATCGATGCGACCATTGCCCAGGTGAAGCAGCAGGTAGGCAACGGGCGCGCCATCTGCGCCCTTTCGGGCGGCGTCGATTCTTCGGTGGCGGCGGTGCTGGTGGACCGCGCCATGCGTGACGCCTCTGGGCAATCGCGGCTCACCTGCGTCTTCGTCAATAACGGCGTGCTGCGCAAAAACGAGTTTGAAAAAGTGCAGAAGAATCTGCGCGACAATTTAGGTCTGCATCTGGTGCCGGTAGATGCCACCGATCGCTTCATGAAAAAGCTGGCCGGCGTCAGCGATCCGGAGAAAAAGCGCAAGATCATCGGCAAAGAGTTCATCAAGGTATTCGAGCAACAGGCCCGCCAGATCGAAAAGAAAGAAGGCCACGTCAAGTGGCTCGTGCAAGGCACGCTATATCCCGACGTGATTGAGTCGCGCTCGGTGCGCGGCCCGTCGGAGGTGATCAAGTCGCACCACAACGTAGGCGGCTTGCCTGAGAAGATGAAGCTCAAGCTGATCGAGCCGCTCAAGGACCTTTTCAAAGATGAGGTGCGACGGATCGGCCGCGATCTCGGCATGCCCGAGGAGATCCTGCAGCGCCAGCCCTTTCCCGGCCCGGGCCTGGCGGTCCGTATTTTAGGAGAAGTAACCAAAGACCGCGTGGCTCTGCTGCAAGAGTGCGACGACATCGTGGTCGGCGAGATCAAAAAGGCCGGCCTCTATCAGAAAATCTGGCAGTCGTTCGCAGTCCTCCTACCAGTAATGTCGGTCGGAGTGATGGGGGATCAGCGAACCTATGCCTACACCTGCGCGATTCGCGCCGTGCACTCCGAAGACGGCATGACCGCTGATTGGGTCCCGCTACCGTATGAAGTGCTGAAGACAATCTCGAACCGGATCGTGAATGAAGTGCGCGGCGTGAACCGCGTCGTGTACGACGTTACGTCGAAGCCGCCCGGTACGATTGAGTGGGAATAACTCGTGTGCGGCGGACATTCCTGTCCGCCCAACGTGGACAGGTCGGACGTGTGCGGTGCCCCAGGTTCGCGTGCGTTCTCTGCGCGCTAACCTGGGAAGTATCGAGAGCTACTCCCAAATGCTTCCCAGTCCCGCGAGCTCAGCCCTGCTTACTGTCCACTGCCCTCAGCCTGTGCTCGCTGCGGCGTGTCCTTTAACGGCTGGCCCTCGGCAGTCATTTGGCTTTTCCGCCCTGCGGTGTTCCCAGAACTCAGCGTTCGGGCGCTCAACCTCTGTGCAAAGCGGGCGGCGCTTGCGCGCCGCCCAAGGTTAGTAGTGTCCCTGACAAAGCGTTCGATCTTGTTGGAAGGCACCCAAAGTGATGACCACCAGCTCAAAAGCAAGCCATCTAGAACTAATACATGTAGCCTGTGAACGGCGGGCCTTGCGGGTTCCCGACGAATGTATCCTGCCAAGAAACGCAATTTGGATCGTAGGGGTCGTCATTACCGCCGCACATGTCTGGATTCACGTCCAGTACGATGTAGTAAGCGAGCGCGTCAAAGCTGATTGACACGGATTCTCCGGGCGCAAGCAGATCGCCGTTATTAAGGAGATTCATCGCCCCGGTTGATTCGTCATACAGCCAGACGTACACCGACTGGGGACCAGGCAGATCGTTGGCCAGGGTGGCACTGCTGAGTCCGTTCTGTGCTAAGGCCACAACCAGGTTCACCGAGCTGCCGGCATTCACTCGGGCCCCGGCGGCCGGCGATTGGCTGACAACCACGAGATTCGTCCCTGAGGGGCCCGAAACCGTTCCCAGCTGCAACCCACCCTGCTGCAACATCTGCACCGCAGCCTGAAGCGTTTGTCCAACGACATTCGGCACAACCACGGTGGGAACTTGGACTTGCGCAGTAAATTTAATGGAACTTATGACTTTACCCATCGGTGTGGTCACGCCCATCCATCCCGTATCAGCCTTACCATTGGTTGACATGGTCGCGGTTATCGCAGCCGAAGAGTAGTTGTTGAATGGAACAGGGTCACCCTTATAACTGGGGGTTACCCCTTGCACGACTTGTTGAGCGCCATTCAGGTTCTTGCCCTGGAGCGTAACGACAGTGCCGGCCGGGCCCGACGCCGGAGATATTGTATAAATCTGAGGGACGACCTGAAAGCTGGTTGTCATCAGCGACCAGTTGTTTTTTGGAAGGCGAAAAGGGTTCGGTCCCAGGGAATTGAGATTGCCTTGTCCCCAGACGTCGAAGAATCCTTCGCTGTTGGTGGGGCCGTTATAGATGAAAAGATCGGTCTGGCCGGTCTGGCCCATGTTACCCCCTTCGAAATCGCCCGGCAGAATAAACTTGTGGCCAGTCTCCCAATTGTTGTAGCTCTTCATGAGGTTCATGTTGCCTGGGCCCCAAACGTCGAAGAATCCGGCATTACCCGTGCCACCGTCGTAGATAAGAAGATCCGTCTGGCCGGTTCCGCCAAAGTTGCCGGGCACGATGATGGTGTGGGTCGTGCTCCAATTGTTGTAGCCCTTCATGAGATTGATGTTGCCTTGACCCCAAACGTCAAAGAATCCAGCAGCGCCGATCGCAGCGTTATAGATGAGCAGATCGCTCTGGCCGGTCACGCCGCTTCCGCCGAAATTGCCGGCGATAATGATGGAGTGGTTCGGACTCCAGTTGTTGTAAAACTTCATTTGGCTGAGGTTGGCCTGGCCATAGACCTTGTAGAAGCCGGCATAGCCGGTGGCGCCTTTGTAGAACAAAAGGTCGGTCTGGCCGGTTCCACTGCTTCCGCCGAAATTGCCCGGGACGATGATGGTGAAACCCCGATCCCAGTTGTTGCATTTTTTCAGCAAGGTCCAGACCGGGGTCGGCGGTATGGTGTTGTTCACTGAAAAACTGTAGAACTCCGCAGCTCCCGAATTCTGGTCGTAGAAGAGGAAATCGCTCCACGTGCCCGGAGCGCCACCAAAACGGCCCGGAATTATATGGGTCCAGTTGGTGCCCCAGCCTTCAGTCACCATGGGAGGCGCTCCGAAGTCGGTTATGCTGGTGAATACCGCTACTGTTCCGGTCGAGTTGTCGTAGAGAACGTTGGCATCGTACCAAGGGGTGTAAGGTACTATCCCGACAATGCTACCGGCGTGGAGCTGGGGTGCGAGGGCAATGGCCATCAGCAATATTGCACCGAAAAGAGCATGGCGAGCTTTGAGCTGAGAAAACAACCCGGAATGAAAGTTTTTCATTGGTTCCTCCTGTAGGGTCATAAAATCCCCCTCATTTCGACCTGCGGAAATGACGCTCGAACACCCTCATTCCGCCTGATTTCTTCAGATCAATTCAGGCGGCCTCATACTGGCTCCATATCCGCTCCGCCCAACTCATCGAAAATTACGAGTTCGACAGCTGGACAGAGTGTCCCTGCCGCTCGCCCGCGCCTTCTTGCCGTCCATTCGCCTCCGAGCACCTTCGTAACGCGCACTTTTGCGGTGCAGATTCTAGAATGCGAGCTATCGGAGATCAGAACTGAGTCGCGCGGCGTCATCATGCGAAGGCTGACCATACTCTTTGGAAGCTCGGTTCTTCTTTTGGCCGTCATCGTGGGCTATCAGATTGGTTCCCGCGAAATGGCAAATATCGAGCTACAAGATGACATGCAGGACCTTTCGAGGGAACTTGGGGCCTGGATCGGTTTGGGTCAGCCAAGCACCGATCAGGATCTGCGGGTAGCAGTCGTTCGCAAAGCCAAACTACACGAAATCGACTTGAAGCCGACGCAGGTCATGGTGCAACGCGCCCGCTCAGGAGACAGCACCGCGATATATTTAGCCGCGGACTACACCGTGACCATACAACTCCCTGGCTATTCCTTTCCCCTGCGTTTCACACCGTCGGCCGGAAGGAAGCTCGATCCCGAGAGATAACTCGAGACGCGCCACCCGCCCGCCAACCGGTATTACCAGCGTAAGTAGCGCTCCGCGGGGCGCGGCGGTACCGTTCCGTTGGAAGGCAAATCGCGAGCTTGTGTCTGGAGGAGAATGTGAGCAATGTGCGGTTAATTCCGGGCGTTGCGTTGGTACTGCTGCTTGTGTGCGGCCTGTGCGCCGCTCAGTCCCTGGGCGACGCGGCACGTCAGAACCGCCAGCAAAAGAAAGCGACCAGCACGACCGTCAAAAAGACCTATACCACGGACGACATGGGCAATCCCGCGCCCGCAGCTGGCCAGGGGCCTCATGACCTTTCGGGCACCTGGAACTTCACCCACTTTGATGACCGCTTCCAGGGGTCGATTACCCTGCGCCAGTCCGGATCGACGCTACAAGGTAAGTGGCATACCAGCAGCGGGAAATCCGAACCCGACACGGAGGTCACCGGTAGCGTCGATGGGGCGGCGGTTACGCTCCAGCGATCCCTCGGCTCGAACCAGCAGAGCTATGCTTTGACGCTCTCGGCGGATGGCAACAGCCTGGACGGTTTTGGCGAAGGTTATTTCTTGCACCACACCAATCTCAACATGACGCGCAGGGGAGCGGCACAGCCCGCAACGGCTCCAGCGAGCACAACCCGGTAAAGCGCGGAGGGTGCCCATTCAAGCTGTCTTTTGGCTTCAGTGGGGACAGTTCGACAGCTTGACGGGGTGTCCCTGCCGCCCGCTCACGCCTTCTTGCCGTCCACTCGCATTCAAATCTCCACTCGTCCTTCGAACCCGGTTGGGTATTGACGAACGCTGCTCTACTCCCAAATTCTGGACGTCATCCGCGCTTCAGTGGATTCCAACCCGGCAAGCCAAAGCCACGTTTGCGATGGCCAGATACATTTTCGATCTCCCAACAGATCTTGAGAATCGATTTTTTCACATGTTCCTGTCCCCAAATTATGTCCGCTCGTCGTGAAAACCAAACGTGGAATTGTGCATCTTATCTGGGCCCGGTACATCCCTAATACATAACGAGAAGAAGCTGAAGGGACAAGCAATGCAAAAGCGCAAACTTGGAAAAAGCAATCTGGAAGCATCGGCCATCGGACTCGGCTGCATGGGGCTGAGCTTTGGCTTCGGCCCAGCTGTCGACCAGCAGGAGGGGATCGCGCTGATTCGGGCGGCGGTCGAACGCGGCATCACATTCTTCGACACCGCCGAAGCGTACGGTCCATACAAGAACGAAGAACTCGTCGGCGAAGCTCTCGCTCCGTTCCGTGCCCAAGTGGTGATCGCCACCAAGTTCGGATTCAAATTTGATCCAAACACCGGTAAACAAGCCGGGCTGGACAGCCGTCCGGAACACATCCGGGAAGTCGCCGAGTCGTCACTCAAGCGGCTGAAGACCGACGTCATCGATCTCTTCTATCAGCACCGTGTGGATCCGAATGTGCCGATTGAAGATGTGGCGGGAGCCGTGAAAGACCTGATCCAGCAAGGCAAGGTGAAGCACTTCGGGCTTTCTGAGGCCGCCGTAAAGACGATTCGTCGCGCCCACGCCGTTCAGCCTGTCACCGCGCTCCAGAGCGAATATTCGCTGTGGTGGAGAGAGCCGGAAGCGGAAGTGATCCCGACGCTTGCGGAACTCGGGATCGGGTTCGTTCCCTTCAGCCCTCTTGGTAAGGGCTTCCTGACCGGCGCGATCAGCGAAGATACGAAGTTTGACAAGACCGATTTCCGCAACGTCGTCCCTCGCTTTACACCGGAGAACCGAAAAGCAAATCAGGCCTTTGTGGATTTTCTTAGCAGATTCGCGGAACAGAAGAAGGCGACGCCTGCTCAGATCGCGCTGGCTTGGCTCCTCGCGCAGAAGCCATGGATCGTTCCCATCCCCGGCACAACCAAGCTGCATCGCCTGGAAGAAAACATTGGAGCCGCTGCCATCGAACTTACGCTGGAAGATCTCCGCCAAATCGACAAGGCGGCGACAAAGATCCCGGTGCAAGGTGCTCGCTACCCCGAAGAGCTGCAAAAACTGGTCGGCCGCTGAGCTTGTACCGTTGATTTAGCGAAGAAACCTCCGGGCCCTTCAGCGGCGAGCCGCATGAATGTTGCCCAGGATGTGCACCGCCTTGCGCAAGCAAAAACTCGCCTCTTTGATCTAGTTGCTATTCGCGGGATTCACATTGAAATAGGATCTCCCCTGCCCTCCCCCAAAAGGGTCCTGGAAAGGCCCTCGGCTCGCATTTGGGGTTCGCGAAAGTCGCTCCGGTCCCGCGCGCCGAGGGTTCAATATTTCAGATCATTGAAGGCTGGTGATGCACATTCTGAGCTTGCATACCGCATCGTGAATCTGACGTGGGTTCGCGCCGCCGTATCCCAGAATCAGGCCGCCCCTGGCGGCAGGCTTCGAGTAGCACGTGGACAATGGGGTTGCGGAAATGCCCCTCTGGGCAGCCTTCCTCGAGACCGCGACATCATTTATGCCAGGCGGCAGCATCATCACCAGATGCATTCCTGCTTCCGCGCCAACCACCTCGAATTCATCTCCCAACTGGTCACGGATGGCTTCTACCAGCGCTTTTCGCCGCTCCATGTACAGCATCCGCATCCGCCGTATATGGCGAGCGAAGTGTCCCTCGCGGATAAAATCAGTCAGAACCGATTGGTACAGAGTTGCGGAAAAGACGTCAGCGGCGTCTCGAGCGGCGGCAAATGCGGGTACCAAATCCTTAGGTACGACCAGGTAGCCGACGCGCAGAGCCGGGAACATGACTTTGCTGAAGGTCCCGACGTAAATGACTTGCGCATCCGTGTCCAGTCCTTGTACGGACGCAATCGGCCGGCTTCCAAACCTGTATTCGCTGTCGTAATCGTCTTCGATGACCCAGGCGCCGGTTCGAACCGCCCAATTCAGCAGAAGCATCCGTCGCGTCGCACTCATCGTCATGCCGAGGGGATACTGGTGCGAGGGCGTGATATAGACGGCTCGCGCGTTGGGAC